>Ga0265292_1001547_pt1 | contig 19775 bp, 12 predicted proteins | sample Munlanlewell296A_FD_189080 | JGI IMG/M metagenome (GOLD analysis project Ga0265292, IMG submission 189080) | Leachate microbial communities from a municipal landfill in Southern Ontario, Canada - Leachate well 296A | ecosystem: Engineered > Solid waste > Landfill > Unclassified | place: Canada... | reverse complement strand
TGAAACGTAACTTCGATTACAGGATTGAAGTTACCTGCCCAATCTATGACCCGAAAATACAAAAGGAATTAAAGGATATTTTAAACATTCAATTGCAGGATAATATTAAATCGCGGCTGTTGAGCCAAGACCACTATAACCAGTACAAGAGCACTAGCCGCAAACGAAAGGTTCGCTCACAGATTGAAATATTTAATTACCTGAAACAATTGGGAAATAACAATACTAAATAAATTTACTGAAATGCTATTTGCTTCTATAGATATAGGTTCCAATGCTGTCAGGCTTTTTTTTGCAAATGTTTTCGAGCTGAAGGGAAAGCCGGTTGTTGAAAAGGCATCATTGATAAGAATACCGCTCCGCCTAGGCGAAGACGTATTTAAAACAGGAAAAATTTCCGAATCCCGGGTAGCAAACCTGATGAAGACCATGTTTGCTTTTAAACTTTTAATGGAAGTTTATAAACCCGTGGATTATATTGCATGCGCCACTTCTGCCATGCGTGAAGCAGAGAATAATTCGGAAATTCTTGAAAAAATAAATAAAGAGACAGGTATTGATATAAAAATCATTGACGGAATTGAAGAGGCACGAATTTTATGTGCCGCAAACAATGTTATTGCCAATAAGAAATTCAATATATCTATGTATGTAGATGTAGGAGGTGGAAGCACTGACATTTCAATTATAAAAGACCATCTTCTTATCGGATCCAACTCTTTCAACCTTGGAACTATCCGGTTACTGAACGAAAAAGTGAGCGAAGACGAATGGGATAAACTTAAAAACTGGCTCAAAACTTATAAAAAAGATTTCGGGAAAATTTATTTAATCGGATCCGGAGGAAATATTAACAAGCTTTCAAAACTATACAGCACTCAACCCGACGACTCATTAAGCTACCCTAACCTGAACCATGGATATAAATACTTATGCAGCCTTACTCTTCAGCAAAGAATTGAAGAAATTGGCCTGCGCCCCGACCGCGCCGATGTTATCATTCCGGCAGCAGAAATTTTTCTCACAATTATGAAAACCATTAAAGCCGACTTTGTGTTCGTTCCACGCATTGGTCTTTCTGATGGCTTGATATATACTGTTTACAGAAAATACAAAAAAGGATAAACCTTCGGTATTATTTCGCAATTACCATCTTTTTGTAGAGTCTGCTACCATTAAATTCAAGTGTGTAATAATAAATACCCGCATTTATTCTTGTAATATCAAGTTTTACCAAGTGAAAACCTGCATCTACCTTCTTTGACTCAGTATAAATAAGCTGACCAATAGAATTCATCACAGAGAATACGGCTTCTCCATTACCCTGCACATAGTATTCAATAGTTGTAAGGTTATTTGCCGGATTAGGTATGTTTTGCCCGAGATACAATCCATTGTTTGCGGCTGCTTCAATACCTGCACCAGTCTGAACATTTTTGCAATATTCGTCGTTATATGGATTCGGGTCGCCGTTACAAGTTGTATAAACACATAAATTGTACTGGCTGACAGGGGCATTAAAAACCGAACTAAATGTAAAATCAGTTGAATCTCCTGGAGGCAGTGTCCCTGTCCAGAGTTGTATTGTCGGAGGCCCAAGATTTACCTGATAACTAACATCTGCAGATGTTAATGTATCCGTTCCATAATTCACTAGTTTCGCTGTAACGGTTACGGCGCTTCCTGCAGGAGTACTTATGCCGGGAGTTACAATCAAGCCGATTCCTGCGTCAATCGGGGGTGGAGCAGGGAACATGAATACACAAGATGTATCATTGTAATAATATAAGTCATTCGTTATATCAGTGTATGCGCATAATTTATATTGAATAACAGGTGAATTATAGGCGCTTGCAAAAATATAATCTATTGTTGAATCAGGCTGCAATGTTCCAGTCCAGTTTCCTGAAACAGGGGTATTATTATCCACCTTATAAAAAACAGGTATATTGGATAACGCACTTGTTCCAAGATTTTTTATCTTCACTTTTACTGCAGTACTTGCAGCCATTACGGTAGGTGCAGAGGGTTCAAGAATTGCCGAAACACTTCCATCTATGGGAATTTGGGGAACTGAAACACAAAAATCATCAATTGCCCAACCATTGTAATTGCTATTACTTACATTTGAGAAGAAATGAAAACAAAGCTGGATAAGAGAAGTAAAATTGTTGAACTGTGGGGACTTTACGATTTTATACATGGATTTTTGCCATCCACCTGAAGATCCTGACCAACCGGGGTTTCCGTTGATCATAGAATTATACCAGTTTGTAGCATAGGTATCTCCTTGATAACCGAGTGTAAGCCATGTTTGGCCTCCGTTTATGGAATATTGAACATTTCCGCCATCATATGAACTCTGAGTCTCGTACCAATGCCAAAAGCTTAAGACAGCTGTATCCAAAACAAAAGAAAGATTCAACTTCGGAGAATACAGATTATCATTAGAATTATCTGAATAATTGCCATCAAGATTTGTTTTCCACACATTGACAGGAGAATGAGCAGTATTGATCACACCGGAAGATGGCGCACCCCTTTCCCATGAAGAATTACCGTCAGCAGAAATCCAATAATTGAGATTTTCAAAATTATCTGTATAGGTCACATAAAATACAGGTACTCCGCCTATAATTGAGCAAGTGGTATCATTCATATGATCGCCGTCGTTTGCCAGACCTGTGTATGCACACAGGGAGTATTGTCCGCTTAATGATGTAAACGTTTGAGGGAATACAAAGGATGTTGTATCATTTGGATGCAGCACTCCTGACCACGTAGAACTAAAAGTTGCAGAATTATTAATTTTATATGAAACCGGAATACTTGTTAATGTATCGCTTCCAAAATTTTTCAATTTCACTTTAACATGAACTGTTGATCCGGCTGTAGTTTGAGTGAGAGGAGATATGATCTCTGTAACCCCTGCATCAATGTGCTGAGTCAGTGTAATAGAAAAATCATCAATAGAAAAACCATCATAATTGCCATATCCGTCGGAAGTGAAAATAAACCGGAACTGTACATTAGGCTTACCATTCAGAATGGACAGTTTATATTCTGATTTCTGCCAGCCGTTGGAATTCCCTTCCCAAGCGGCTTTGCTTGATGAATAAATACTATTATCCGTGTACCAGTTCACGCCATTTGGATCATTCATTACACCAAGTACCAGCCATGTAGTTCCACCATTTATTGAATACTCAAGCCTTGTCCCATCATAGTTTGTTTCGCAATTCCTGTTTTGCCAGAATTTCATTTTTGCATTTACCGCATTGGAGAAATCAAAAAGTTGTGTATAAAGGATAGAATTTGCGCTGCTGTTATAAGCAGTGGTCAGGTTGATGTCCCATGCATTCGGTGCAGAATAAGCGCTATTTGTTACACCATAACCAGGGGTTCCAAGCTCCCATTTTGTATCCGTACTGGTGGATTGATCAAACCACGCAACTATAGCACCGTCAAAATTATCATAGTATGATAATGTATCTTTAAAGATACCAAAGGAGCTCTTACATAATGTATCATTTGAATGATCTCCATCGCCTATCAACATGGTATAAGCGCATATATTAAATGTTGCAGGAGGCACTGTGAAACTTGGAAGAGTGACAATTGTGGTTGTTCCAGGATTAAGGGAGCCAGACCATGACTGTGATACAGGAGTGCCACTATTTATCTTGTAAGCAACACTCATATTGGTAATGGGGTTTGCCCCAAAATTTTTAACAGTCACCTGAACTATAGCGCTTGAACCTGCTTGAGACATCGCTCCGGGTTGGTTAATGGATGTTACTCCTCCGTCCTGCAAAGGCAAACCATAGAACTGCAAGCAGGTTTTATCGTTAAATGTATTGGAATCACCGGCAAGAACAGTATAAGCACATATATTGTTATTGCCCAGAGGAACAATCATATTGGATAAATCAATGGTATCAATAGCCGAAGGTAATAATGTATCTAAATTCCATAAGGTATTTATTGCGGTTCCCCCGTTCAGCTGGTAGTCAACGTACATGTTGGAAGAATTAAAAATAGTATCGGAACCAAAATTTTTAACAATGACTTTTACCGGTATGGAAGCGCCTTCTGTTTCAAGGACAGTAGGTTTTAATATGTTAATAACACCAGCATCATGAGGAATTTGAGGAGAAATAATAACATTATAATCTTCTGTTTCACCATAGTAATAAGTCATACATGGAGTAAGACTGGCTCCTGAATTACTTTCAGCAACAATGATACGCATTGCGGTAACTCCGTTGTATGAACCAACCGGAATTGTAAAGGCGCCATTTATTGTTCTTGGACTTTGAGTAGTAGTGTTTTCTACAAAAACTTCTTCACCGCTATCGGTAAAGTCACCATCTCTGTTTAAGTCAATCCAAATTGCACAACCATTTGAATAATAACTAGCACCATCACATTCATCTTCAAGTATTGTAAATGGTATAGTAGCACCCTGGCTTAATGATGTTAATGGAGGCAAGGTTGTAAAATTTGAATATCTGTTTAAGATAGAGCCGGGACCCGGAGCAACTGTTAAGCAGTCATAAGCATTTGTAGCACCATTTACCGTTACACTGTAAATCTCTTCATCTGCAGTATAATCAGGTATAGAAGTACAATATACCAGCGGACTGCAAACCACAGTTTTATGAGTTGTATCGTTTGCAAGAGTGGCATCACAAGCCAAATCAGTATAAACAGTTAAGTTGTAAGTTGTGAATGCAGATAAGTCCGCAGCAGTAGCAAAAGTAAATACAGCAGTATCGTTTGTGGCAATTGGTCCCTGAACAGTATCATTTACCGGAGTGCCACCATTGATTACATAATGTATTGGAACTTTAACAGCAGCACTTGTTCCGTAATTCTTAACTCTGACTTTAACCAATTCATGGTTTGTAAGTTCAATACCTGAATTGGGAGTATGAATTGCTTGTACACTCATATCGCAGGGAGGCACACCGGTTACAAAAACAGTATCCTGCACACGGTTACTCGGGCAACCTGTTCTGGCTTCAACATAATAAATTGTAGTATAATACAGGACAGGGGTAATGTAAGTTGAACCTGTTCCTATCTGTGTACCTCCTGATGGGACACTAAACCAATAAAGCGAATCAGAAGAAGTAGCTGTAAGTGTAGCAGATGTTCCGTATGGAATGGTAATGCCCGATGAAACAGGAGCCGGTGGAATATAACCTGACAGTATATTTTTCTTTGCAGTATCATTTGTATGAATGGGGTCGCCAACCAGATTTATCCATGTCACAATTTCAAATGTTGAATCAGCCGAAGTTACAGCAATATCAACTGGCGCAGCAAAAGTAAAATCCAATGAATCGCCGGGCAATATTATTCCTGGTACATTTTCGGTAACTGTCAAGGAACCGCCGGTTAATTTATAACTTGCAGTAAGACCTCCGTTAATAGAATCCATTCCCATGTTCACAATCTTTACCTTTACCGTTTCATTACCAAGTCCGCATCCGGGAATTGGTTCAAGTACAGAAACCATAGCAGCTTCCTGAGGTGCCGGAAGCACAATGCTGAAATCATCAATTGAAAAACCATCATCATTAACCGATGCGTCTGAAGTGAAAATAAACCGGAACTGTACCGGACCGGAAGTATTATTAAGTAAGTTAAGTAAATATTCCGATTTGACCCAACCTCCCGAATTTCCGTCCCATGCAGGCAAACTGCTTGAATATATCGAAGTGTTAGTGTACCAGTTTACAGCATTAGGGTCATTCATAATTCCCAACACCTGCCATGTAGTCCCATTGGTTGTGTATTCAAGTCTTGTACCATCATAATTGTTTTCACAGTTCCTGTTTTGCCAGAACGTAAGCTTTGCATTCACAGCACTTGAAAAATTAAAGACGGGTGATGTCAACGTACAATGTGCAGCAGAGCCATAAGCTGTGGTAAGATTAACGTCCCATGCATTTGGTGCAGAATAGGCGCTATTTGTTACGCCATAGTTAGGTGTTCCAAGCTCCCAACTTGTACCAGGAGATGTTGTAGTGGCGGTCCAATTATTGAACCCGTCAAAATTGTCAAAAAACGGAAATGTTATTCCGGAACTTGCAACGAATGAAATACAACCTGATGAAGGCGCCTGCGTGGAATTATGATTGGGTGAATTATCCTGAGCATACACGTAATAACATATCGTGTCTAAACTATTCACGGCAGGGATGTATCCCCGGAAAGTGTCAGCAGAGAGAATTGTCATGCCAACCGCATTCACCGCTCCACTATTAATTGTATAGAATATTTTAGAGGTGTCAATTCCGGAGGCATCAATAATTTTTGCTTTTACAGTAAAGGGTCCTGTTGAGTACACAGTTCCAGAATAGTTAGGTGGAAGCAATGTGATAACAGGCGGATTCATTTCGGAAAAATTCATAGTAACTTTAATATCATCAATCAGCCAGCCATAATTACCACTAGAGCCCGTACCGTTGCCATCAGAAAGTTTAAAACGTATCTTTACCTGCGATGAATTTCCAACCAAAGAAGAAATGTCGAACTGTTCTGTTTTCCACCATGCATCTGTTGGCACAGCGGATGCGGTTCCGGGCAACCAATCAACATAAGAAGTAGAAGTAAATTTATTTCCGTTAGAGCCAAATTGGCCGGAACCCAGATATTGTGCAGCAACGAGCTGTGTCCATGTTGTACCATTATTATTGGAAACCTGGATAATTGCATTATCAAAGAACTCAATTTTGCAGATATGAGAAAACTGAAGCATTACAAAATAATTTCCCACTGTACTAAAAGCTGTTGTTGTAAGAAATGTTGAATCATTTACGGCAACGCGGCTACTATCGGAACGCAATCCACCATTATGCAATTTGGTACTCAAAGCCCACCCGGGGTTTCCGGACGACACAACACTATCGCCCAAAGAAGGTTGTTCAAAATTTTCGTGATAGATAACTGTCTGTGCCAATATAAGACCGGCAAATAGGTTAGCCAGTAGAAATAAAAACATTTTTTTCATAACGTTTGGTTTGTTAATGGTTTGGCAATAGCAAATATATCAAAATTAAATTGTAATGAATCAATACTCAAAAGTACAAATAAATTTTGTACTAAAAACTGATGTTACGCAAATCTTAAAATTTATTTATTAGTGTCACTCAGAGCCAGACATTGCGTTGGCTTGTGGATTGGCGTCTGTGTCGAAGAGTGACTATGTATTTGGTCGGGCTTCGACACGTCCCGAAGGTGGGACGGCTCTGCCTGACCTCTGAATTTAGTATTTATATATTATTTTTGCGTAACATCAGTTAAAAAAAATAAAAACAGGAAATTGTCCTTTTGCATAAGAGTATGAGCCATTATCTTTTTATATTTTGATTGACATACTCATATTTTTATTTTATTTTTGTAAAAATTTCAGCACCTTCATCGCAAGCTTTGATCATGCAGGATATTAATGCCGAAAGAGAACGGCAGGAGATAATAAAACGGTACAGAAATCTTCTGAAGGCTTGTAAGCCCAATACCAGCAAGGAAGATAAACGGCTTATCCGAAAAGCATTCAATATGGCTGTTGAAGCACATAAAGATATGCGTCGCAAAACAGGGGAGCCTTACATTTATCATCCAATAGCCGTTGCTCTTATCTCTACTGCCGAAATAGGGCTTGGGACTACTTCCGTTATTTGCTCTTTATTACACGACGTTGTGGAGGATACAGATTATACCCTGGCAGATATCCGCGGTTTGTTTGGAGAAAAAGTAACGAGGATTATTGACGGGCTTACCAAAATATCTGAAATTTTCGATCAAACTTCTCCTTCCATACAGGCGGATAATTTCAAGAAAATGCTTCTCACCCTGTCGGACGACGTAAGGGTGATACTCATTAAACTTGCAGATCGCCTTCATAACATGCGTACGCTGGATGCTATGCCACACGAAAAGCAGCTAAAAATAGCATACGAAACACTCTATCTTTTTGCACCACTCGCACATAGGCTGGGATTGTATGCTATTAAAAGCGAACTGGAAGACCTTGCTTTAAAATATACCGAACCGGAAATCTTTGAAAATATTTCCCGGAAAATAAAAGAAACAGAAAAAGAAAGGACAAAACTTATTACGCTCTTTATCAATCCTGTCAAAAACGAAATGATAAAGCAGAACATCAATTTCAGCATTGTTTACCGAACAAAATCGGTTAATTCTATCTGGGATAAAATGAAAAAGAAGGAGATCCCGTTTGAAGAAGTGTTCGATCTTTTTGCTGTGCGTATTATCGTGGATTACCCACCCGAACAAGAAAAAGCAGAATGCTGGAAGGTTTATTCGATTGTAACAGATTTTTACCGCCCAAATCCTGACAGGTTGCGCGATTGGATTTCTAACCCTAAAGCAAACGATTACGAATCTCTTCATATTACTGTAATGAGCAGTTCCGGCCGGTGGATAGAAGTTCAGATCCGAAGCAAACGCATGGACGAAATTGCAGAAAAGGGATATGCAGCTCATTGGAAATACAAAGATGCCGGCAGTGCAGAAAGCGGATTGGATAATTGGTTAAAAAAAATACGTGAACTTCTGAAAAGCTCTGAAGCCAATGCATTCGATTTTCTGGACGATTTTAAATTAAATTTATTTTCTGACGAAATATTCATCTTCACTCCTAAAGGCGAACTCAAAACTCTTCCGATTGGAACAACAGCGCTTGATTTTGCATATAGCATTCATTCTAAGATCGGCGATACCTGCATTGGAGCGAAGGTAAACCATCGACTTGTACCTCTTAATTATAAGCTCAAAAGCGGCGATCAGGTTGAGATCATTACATCAAGCAAACAAAAGCCAAAAGAAGACTGGCTTGGTTATGTTATTACATCAAAGGCAAAGTCGCGTATTAAATCTGCGCTAAAAGAAGATAAAAGAAAAATGGCTGACGGGGGAAAAGAAATCCTCATGCGAAAATTCAAGCACATGAAGCTTGAATTCAATAACACGAACATTGCCAAACTGCTTAATTTTTATAAAATCCCAAATTCACAGGAATTATTTTGCCAGGCAGCTATTGGCAAAATCGGACTTCATGAAATAAAAACATTTATCCAGGAAAGAGATCGCTCAAAATGGCTTAAATATCTTACTTCCCCATTTTCACTGCTAACGGGTAAAGAAAAAGAAAAGGGAGGAACAGAAAAAAAACAAGTACCCGATATAGCAACCCGGCTGAAAAATAAACCCGATACACTATTGATCGGGGATAATATGGATAAGTTACTGTATACATTATCGCCATGCTGTAATCCAATTCCCGGCGATGATGTTTTTGGTTTTGTAACCGTCAGCGAAGGGATAAAAATTCACCGCAGCAATTGCCCGAATGCAATCAATATGCTATCCAGATATGCTTACCGGACAGTAAAAGCAAAATGGACACACAGCGAATCTCTTGTATTCTTAGCAGGCATCAAGATCACCGGTATTGATAAGGTCGGTATTGTAAACAATATTACAAAAATTATTTCCAATGACCTTAATCTGAATATACGCACTATTAGCGTTGAAAGTAATGCCGGAAAATTTGAAGGAACTGTGATGTTATATATACACGACACCCACCACCTGCATGATCTGATCCGGAACCTCAAAAAAGTAGAAGGTATTCAGCAAGTTTTCAGAATAGATAAAACATAGATTGTTGATTTCAGAATTATGAATGCAGAATGCAGAATTATGAATGCAGAATTCAGAATTATTGACTGCGAACTGACAACTGATATTAGGATATTTTAAGTGGAGATTCGGTTAGAAGAAGATAAATGAATGCAGAATGCAGAATTGAGAATGCAGAATGAAATAAATAGATATTCATTGAAATTCATAGATATTAGGATATTTTCAGTCATTGGAAATTTATTTAGAAATTATTTAAATAAACTTGTCCCCGCCAATATTTTTTATACTTTTATGCAATAAATCGTTACTGTTCGGGTATTGAGTTAATGGGTTGGGCAACTGGTTTAAACCAGCCGCTCAACCTTTCAACCTAAAACCAGATTTGGTTTGGTATAAAATGGAATATCAGACCTGCCTGACGGTAGGCAGGAATTCTTGAACAACCTGAACCGTAACAATAAATCTATATTATGATTGATCAGGAAACATTGGATACCGTAAAGCAAATATTTACATATTATCTTGAAACAAACGGTCATAGGAAAACTCCTGAAAGGTTTACTATTTTAAAAGAGATGTATCTTCAGGAAGGGCATTTTGATATCGAATCCCTATATATCAGTATGAAGAACAAGAAGTATCGGGTGAGCAGGGCTACGCTTTATAATACCATTGAGCTTCTTCTTGCCTGCAGCCTTGTTACCAAGCATCAGTTCGGCAAGAACGTCGCCCAATTTGAAAGAGCATTTAAATTTAAACAGCACGATCATATAATCTGCATCGAATGTGGAAAGTTGATGGAATTCTGCGATCCAAGGGTACAGGAAATAAAGACATCGGTAGGCAAACAGATGAATGTAGAAATAAGTCATCATTCTCTCACTTTTTACGGAAAATGCAAGAAACATAGTGATAACTGATGTTACGCAAATATAGTAAATGATTAATAAATTTAAAGGTCAGACAGAGCCGATTCTACTGAAACGATAGTGAAAGGAGAATCGTGTCGAAGTCGACCGGTGTGTCACTCTTCGACACGGACTCTAACGCGCAAACCTTTGCTGTGTCCGGCTCTGAGTGACATTGATAAATAAAAAAATGAATATACGTAACATCAGGTAATAATTAAAATGCAAAATGAAAGTTGATGTACTATTAGGTCTTCAATGGGGCGATGAAGGCAAAGGCAAAATTGTGGATGTGCTCACCCCGCATTACGATATTATTGCGCGCTTTCAGGGAGGCCCAAATGCTGGTCACACATTGGAATTCGATGGGATAAAACACGTGTTGCATACCATACCTTCCGGAATATTTCATCCGGATAAGATCAATTTAATAGGTAATGGCGTAGTGATCGACCCTGTTATTCTTTATAAAGAAATACAAGAACTTGCTAAAAAAAATGTTGATGTTACTAAGAATTTACTGATATCACGTAAAGCGCATCTTATCCTTCCCACTCACAGGCTACTTGATGCAGCTGATGAAGCATCCAAAGGCAACTCCAAAATCGGCTCAACCCTGAAAGGAATTGGTCCTGCTTATACGGATAAAGTTTCGCGGAACGGCCTTAGGATAGGTGATATTGAGAAGAATAATTTCCGTAATTTATACGAATTATTAAAAGAGAAACATCTTGGACTTATTGAAAACCTGCATTCCTGCCTGTCCGGTAGGCAGGTTGATTATTCAAAATACCTTATTGACGGCGACCTTTTTGATATTTATGAAACCAAATGGTTCGAAGCGATAGAGTTTATCAAAACCATTCAGCATATTGACAGCGAGATTTACATCCATTCGAAGCTTAAAGATAACAAGGTTGTTCTGGCTGAAGGGGCTCAGGGTTCCCTGCTCGATATTGATTTCGGGACATACCCGTTTGTTACCTCTTCAAATACAGTATGCGCAGGTGTTTGCACAGGATTAGGAGTTTCGCCCAAAGAGATCGGCGAGGTTTTCGGAATTTTCAAAGCGTATTGCACACGTGTAGGCAGCGGGCCATTTCCTACCGAGATTTTTGATGAAACAGGAGAGAAGCTCAGGAAACTCGGCAATGAGTTTGGCTCCACCACAGGCCGCGCCAGGCGCTGTGGTTGGATGGATCTGCCTGCCCTCAAATATTCTATCATGCTGAATGGGGTGAGCCAGCTTATAATGATGAAAGCCGATGTGCTTAGTTCTTTTGCCAGGATCAATATCTGCACACATTACAATTATAAAGGCAGCAAAATCGACTACATTCCATTCGAGATCAACCCCGGTGAACTTACACCTGTTTACCATGAAATGAAAGGGTGGAACACTACCCTGGATCACATTCATCAATACAGCCAATTGCCTGACGAATTAAAAAAATATATTGATTTTATTGAGAAAGCTGTTCAGGTACCGGTTTCTTTCGTTTCAACAGGGCCGGACAGAACACAAACGATTAAGCGATGAAATCGGGTTATTGGTATACAGCAGCCGGTTTGGTCGTTAGTCAAGGTCGTCAGTTAATTTTTTACTAATAACCGGAGCCCATTGACTAAACTGGCGGCCCTGACTATAAACCAAAGACCTATTTAAAATGTACAAATTTATCCAGTTTGCTGTATAAAATTGCATATATTAGCACATTCAAATACACTTATATGAAATAGCCATGAGCAATAAATTTCACAACAACCCTGCCTACCGTCAGGCAGGCGAAATGATTATTTCATGGCGTATTCCCTGCCCGTTCCGGTTCAGGCGGGCATCTGACCTTTAAAAAACAAAAAAATAAACAGATGAAATCACATATCGTTTTTATTTCAATCCTGTTATTTTCCGTAACAGTTTTTTCGCAAGAAAATAAAGGGAAAGAGCAAATTGCATCAAATGTCCCTGATGCTGTGGCGAATGCTTTTAAAACAAAACTGCCTGATGCTACCATAATCACATGGAAGGTTGACGGCAGCCTTTATATCGCTTCTTTCAAAGCCGAAGAGCAGCAAGGAATTGCAGAATTCACTGCAGATGGCGCCTGGCATGCTACCAAATATCCCATATCGGAAAAAGAGCTTCCAGGTCTTATTATGCGCGACTTTAAAACTAATTATAAGTTATATAAAATAAAGATTTCCGAAATGGTGCAGGAACCGGGCGCTCAGGATTATTATTACCTGTTTATTAAAAAAGATAGCGCCGGCCACCAGACCGCTGAACTATACTATACTCTTGCTGGCAAATTTATTAAGAAGGTCATCAAGGAAGATAAAAAAATAAACGATGACACCGAAAAGGCTACCAAAACAGATACTACTAAAGCTAATACTGAAAAGACAGAAGTTAAAAAAACTGACGCCTCTGAAAAAGCTGACAATAAAATCACATCAGATGATACTGAAATAAAAAATACCGTTGAAACTATCAGTTCAAAAGAACTTCCCTCTCCTGCCATAAAATATGTTAAACAGAAATATCCAGGGTATTCTATAAAAGAAGCCATTCTCAACACTACCGATGAAGGGACTTTCTATATCGTGAAGATTAAGAAAGAAGGCAAGAAAGCTCTTACCGAATTAACTTTTGATATAAAAGGGAAGTTCATGGAACCGAAGAAAAAATAAACGATTAAGAAACTTATTGTTATTATTCACCCATTTGTATATAGTATGCAGGAGGCAGCGGCAGGAGGCAGTTAATTTTTCGGAAAAAATTTTTCCGGATTATTTGCCATACTTCCAAAAACATAGGAGGCAACGGCAGTAGGCACTTGGCGGTCACGAAACTGCTTCCTGCTTCCTGCTGCTGCCTACTGCCGCTGCTACTGAGTAGTTACCTTATTTTTATTTGCGGGTTCAGGTTGAACGATTGCCTGTGGTGCTTGCAAATCCCATTCGCTTCGATAGCGGCATAATGCAAAACTGTAGGATATCCTTTGTTACTATTCCATTGGTAAGCCGGAAATTTCTTATGCAATTTGTTCATATAGTCGTCGCGATAGGTTTTGGCAAGAATAGAAGCAGCAGCAATTGACATGTAAATTGCATCACCGCTTACAATTGTTTTATGAGGAACGGATTCGTAACGTTTAAATCTGTTCCCGTCAATAAGAAGAAGCTGAGGTGTTACTTTGAGTTTTTTAATTGCCAGATGCATCGCTTTGATAGATGCATTCAGAATATTGATTTTATCTATTTCGAGATGACTAACCTTTGCTACTGCATAAGCAACGGCTTTTCCCTCAATAATATCACGTAACAGGTAGCGGTTTTTTGCCGACATTTTTTTTGAGTCATTCAAAAGTGGTTCGTCAAAATCAGGAGGTAAAATAACAGCAGCAGCAAATACAGGCCCTGCAAGGCATCCCCTGCCCGCTTCATCGCATCCGGCTTCAATAGTGTTTTCCTGAAAAAATGATTGGAGCATTATATTTTGCATGGTATAAATTAGTACACTTTGAATTAGGTAATCAGTAAAAAAAGTAATCGGTAATCAGTAATAAACAACCGATTACCGTTTACCGATAACTGATTACTTGTTTTTAAAATGTATAAATTTATCCCGTTTTATGTATAGTTCAATACTTCGTTAAAATATTCAATGTATTTATCTTTCCATGCTTCGAATGAATAATGTTTCTCAACAGTTTTTCGGCCGTTGTCACCAAGTTTTTTCCTCAATGCTGCCGATTCGATAAGCAGCGATAATTTTTCCACCCATTCGTTTTCATCCTTAGCAAGAAAGCCATTCACTCCATCCCGGATGATTTCAGTATTGACACCCACCGGCGACATAACCGTAGGTATTTCCAATGCCATATACTGTAATCCTTTCAACCCGCATTTGCCTTTAGCCCATTCATCATCAGGCAAAGGCATAATTCCGATATCAATTGCGCTCAATTCATTAATCTCATCTTTTTCAATCCATGGAATTCCTTTGATATTAAGGGATTCGTTAACATAGCTTCCATCACCAATCGCTTTAAAAATTACTTTGTCTCCATATTTCATTTTTATTTTTTCCAGAAAATTGACAGCATACTCAAAATGTTTAATAGTAGTAATGCTTCCACTCCAACCAATACAAATTTTACCGTCAGGATTAAGAACTGTTGGATTTCTCTGATATTTATCTGTATCAATAGTAGTAGGAACAATCTTGATACTGGAATTGTATTGTATTGCATAATCTGCCAGGTACTTATTACCTGCAAATATCATATTGGAAATTGAAATAATTTTTGAAATTTTTTTATAGCTTTTCATCCATATAAAATTTCTGTTTCCATCAGAAACATTATTAATCCAGATAGAATCATCAAAATCATAAATTATTTTTACACCTGAAATTTTAAATAACCTTTCAAATAATGCTGGTCCAACAAAATAGGCTTCGCGTTGAATAAAAACCAAATCATATTTAAAAACTCTAATAAAATCCAATAATCTTTTAAAGAAATATTTTATCAGTAGCAGGAATTTAAACACCCTTTTACCCTTTGAATAAAATGTTTTATCATCAAATGAAGTTACCAAATAGCTGTAACTACAATTCAAGTTTTTTTCAATAAAAAATCCGATAAATTGCTCAAAGCGAAATCGCTGGCTGGGCGCCCGGTTTGGCCGATGAGTCGCTACAAATAATATTTTAATATTTTTTAATCCTCCAGCCAAATTTTTGGTAATTTTTCTTTGATTTCGATATCTTTAAATTTTGCGCTTTTTCTTATGCCTGCATTTTTTGCCCATGATGCCATAACAGACAAACCATCTCTGAGAGAAGTGCTTTTATTTATCTTAAAAATTGATTTTGCTCTGGAATGATCGGAATATGCATGCAACACTTCATTACGGGCAGGTAAATGACGGATTTTATTTTCCAGTCCCATTGCAATCATCACTTCATTTGCTAATTCATTAATTGTAAAATTTTTATCGGCGCCAATATTAAAAATTTCGTTATAAGCTTCAGGTATATTTACAGATTCTGCAATGTAAGGCGCGACATCACTGATATAACTGAAAGCACGTGTTTGCATTCCATCGCCAAATATTGTAAGTTCTTTTCCCTGCATAAGTTGGTTCATAAATATTCCTATCACATTACGGTATTTATCACCGAGATTCTGAAATTCGCCATAAACATTGTGCGGTCTGAAAATAATATAATTCAGATCAAACATTTCATGGGTAATTTTTAATTCCTGTTCAACAGCATACTTTGCTATTCCATACGAGTCCCCGGGTGCAGGAAGCAAATTTTCGAGCATTGGCACCTGGTTGTCGCCATATACAGCAATTGACGAAGTAAACACAAAACATTTTACTTTATGTTTTACCGATTCATTAATAAGATTTACGCTTCCGATAAGATTGTTATTATAATTGAATCTTTTAATAAAATGGCTTAACCCTTCAGCGGCATACGCAGCTAAATGATATACATAATCTATTTTATTCTGATCAAATATTTTTTCAATCAGTTCATGATTTAAAATTGAACCATGAATAAATTTTGCTTCAGGATTTATATTTTCTGCAAATCCTCCGCTCAAATCATCAAGAACTATAACCTTATGACCAGATTTTATTAAATGGTTAACTACATGAGCGCCGATAAAACCCGCACCTCCTGTCACAAGCGAAATTATTTTACTCATTATTTTATAAAATTTAAAATTGATTCAAAGATCAGTTTTCCGTCAGTATTTTTCAGTTCAACATCAGCGGCTCTTTCGGGATGTGGCATCATTCCAAATATATTCCTTGATTCATTGCAAACACCTGCAATGTTTTCGAGCGAACCGTTCGGGTTTGAATCATCTGTTATTTCACCATTTTCATTGCAATACCGGAAAAGTATCTGATCGTTTTGATTCAGATTCCGAATAGTATCATTATCTGCATAATACCGTCCTTCTCCATGAGCTATAGGAATTTTCAACGGTTTTGCCTGATCGATCAGGTTTGTAACAATACTATTATTTGTTTGTGCTTTCACATAAATATTCTTGCAGATGAACTTTTGATTATTGTTCTGCAGTAAGGCGCCAGGTAGCAGTCCAGCCTCACACAATATCTGAAAACCATTGCAGATACCCATCAGGCATCCACTTTTTTTTGCATATTTTATTACACTTTCCATAATCGGAGAAAACCTGGCAATGGCACCAGAGCGAAGATAATCTCCATACGAAAAACCCCCGGGAAGTACAATAAAATCGCAGCCTTGCAAACTAATATCCTTGTGCCATAGTTTCACCACTTCCTGCTTCATGATTTTTTTCAACACATAAATAATATCATGGTCGCAATTAGAACCCGGGAATATAACAACTCCAAACTTCATAAGTTCAATTTATACTGGTAAAATTATCGTAACTACTCAGCCACTATATTAGCCTTAATAGCCACAGATTTCACAGATTTTAAACTACCAAAGGTAGTTTTCTTTGTGAACATAGCAAAGCGATCTCACGAACACATTAAAAATAAAAAAATAAGTTGTGAGTAAAATTTATAAAAAAATTAATTTTAATCTGTGTAATCTGTGGCATGTATTTATCTTTTAACATTTTAAATCGGCTGAGTAGTTACAAATTATCAAATTATTCCGAAATAATTAAAAATTCCATAATCCAAGCCTTCCTGAAATAAGCAAAAAAGAAAGGAGCATTAATATTCCCTCAACCCAAAGAGGTTTTTTGGAATATGATATATACAATGTCAATAAAACAGTAAAAGAAGTAAACATCATCACAAACCCAAGCGCCCGGAAATTCGAGCTTAAATTCAGAGAAAGAAAACTTATTATCAAAAACCAGATCATGAAAGATATAGACTTTCTAATTCTGATAGGTTTTTCATTAATAATTGACAGAAGATTGAAAACAGATAAAAGCAGCAACAATCCCAGGAAAGCTATCACGATATATACATACACGGTGGGAGAAAAATCATAGAAATTGATAAATCCGAATGCTTCTTTGTAAGATAAGATTTTCGCGGTCAGGCAGTCATTCCAAAAGTAATATGTTCCTAAAAACAAATACGGAAGAGTAAGCCCGATGATGCTGATCAACCATTCCCTCCACGAAAAAAGCCGGTATATAATAAAGCCCGCCCATATAAGGAGAATAAATATCACAGAAGGAAAATAAAACATAGATGCAGCCGACACCAGCGTTCCGATATTAAAAACAATGGCATAAGCTTCCGTTTCTTCATAAAGCCGTAAAAACAGCCAGAGAGCAGCAATAATAAATAAATTTGAAAATACAACAGGATTCAGGACAATAAGATCATTAAATAAACCCGTAACAATTATAAAAATAAAGGCAGCCATGTATGAATTACGGAGAATCAAATCATTTCCGGCAAGGATGTAGTTGATGAGCAGAGCTTCAAAAATCAGCAGCGCTATTGTAATAAATGCACATATTATTTTAAGATCACCAATGTTACGAAATACAAAATTGTACAAAGGCGACGCAACGAAGGGTCCGTCCATGGGGACTATATTAACAAAAGCCTTTGCCCATAATGCTATTGCAAGCATAATGAGTATTGCAAGAGAACCGATGCTGTTCGAATTGAATAATTTTGTCAGCATGATTTATTCTTATTTACTCAAGTTTCGCATGATTACTCTTTAGGTCACTCAGAGCCGGACACAGCATGCGATAGCGGGCTGTTGTACGTGTCGAAGAGTGACACATCGGTCGACTTCGACACGCTTCTCCTTCAACTGTCGTTTCAGTAGAAGCGGCTCTGTCTGACCTGTAATTTGTGCAATATCTAAGTTCTTTTTTAGTTGAGACCAAAAAGATAATATTTAATTTTAATTATTCAATCAATCCTGTATTACTAACAATTGATGTCTTTTATTATCATGCGAAACTTGAATTATTTATTGCCGCTCAATAAATCGCGTCCAATATCTTTTCTATAATATTTCCCTTCAAAATTGATTTTTTCGGCATTTTCCATTGATTGTTGTAAAGCTTGCTGCATCTGATGATGAAGAGACGTTACAGCCAACACCCTTCCCCCATTAGTAACGATATTGCCTTTGGCATCCTTAGCTGTACCTGCATGAAAAATGAGGCTGTCGGATATATTCTCCAGTTGACGGATCACCTTCCCTTTTTCATAACTTCCGGGATAGCCTTGCGAAACAAGCATTACAGTAGCTGCCGTTCTTTCATCAATTTCCATGTTAATTTTGTCGAGATTTTCATCTGCAATAGCAACAAGCATTTCAAGTAAATCGGATTTGATGCGGGGTAAAACAACTTCTGTTTCCGGATCGCCCATGCGCACATTATATTCGATTACATAAGGATTGCCGGCCATATTCATCAGTCCAATAAAAAGAAAGCCCTTATAAACGATATTTTCTTTTTTCAATCCATCCATCGTAGGTTTTATGATTCTTTCTTCTACTTTTTTCATAAAAACATCGTCAGCAAAAGGTACCGGCGAAATCGCTCCCATTCCTCCCGTGTTTGGCCCGGTATCTCCTTCTCCAATTCTTTTATAATCTTTGGCTTCCGGCAGAATTTTATAGGATTTCCCATCTGTAGCCACAAAAACAGAAAGCTCAATTCCGTCTAAGAATTGTTCAATTACCACTTTTTTACCTGCATTTCCAAACCTGAGATTTTTCAACATATCCTCAAGTTCTTTTTCCGCTACTGCGCGGTCATTGCATATAATAACGCCCTTACCGGCAGCAAGTCCATCTGCTTTCAAAACAAAGGGTGGATCTGTGCATTTCAAATATTCAACTGCGTGATTAAAATCTTCCGATGAAAATGTCTTGTATGTTGCTGTGGGTATATGATGACGATTCATAAATGCTTTTGCAAAATCTTTGCTTCCTTCCAGCCTTGCACCTTGCTTTGCAGGACCGATAAGCCGGACATGCCTAAGGTCTTTTTCTTCAAGGAAAAAATCGTGTATCCCTTGCACCAAAGGTTCTTCGGAGCCTACCATTACCAGATCGATTTTTTTCCGGCAAACAAACTCTTTAATCCCTGAAAAATCCAGCGGAGATAAATCAATATTTTTACCGCAGACCGCAGTACCCGCATTTCCGGGGGCTATCCATAAATCCTT
>Ga0265292_1001545_pt1 | contig 19794 bp, 15 predicted proteins | sample Munlanlewell296A_FD_189080 | JGI IMG/M metagenome (GOLD analysis project Ga0265292, IMG submission 189080) | Leachate microbial communities from a municipal landfill in Southern Ontario, Canada - Leachate well 296A | ecosystem: Engineered > Solid waste > Landfill > Unclassified | place: Canada... | reverse complement strand
GCGTCCTGGAAGCTGCGGCCGAGCCCGGCGGCGGCCCGCATGTGGGGGGCCAGTCCCGTGATCTCCTTGCCGCCCACCCAGATCCTGCCCTCCGCCGGCACGAAGCCGCTCAGGCAATCGAACAGGGTGGTCTTCCCGGCGCCGTTCGGGCCGATCAGCCCGACGATCTCTCCGGGAGAGGCGTGAACGCTCACGTCGTCCAGGGCCCTGAGTCCCCCGAAGGACACTCCGATACCCTGGGCGACCAGAACCGGCTCGGCGTCAGTTAGCACTTGGCTCACAGGCAATGATTCCGCATTATGTTGTGAGTGCCGTGGTATTCCCGGGGCACCGGGGCAGGCTCAACGCCCCGCGAGTTTGTATATATACTTGTCATTTGTTGGCCTGTCAAGGCGCAGCGATAGACGCGGAAGCGGACAACGGGGGTGTCGAGAACGTGACCGACAAGGAACGCACCGAACCCGCTTCCTCGGGTGGGCGGAAGTTCAACGGAAGGCTACTGTCGCCCAGTCGAGTCGGCGACGTCAACCGATCACGAGTACTTCAGGCGTTCTGCGATCACGGCCCCCTGTCTCGCGCCGAGCTTGCCCGTATGGCGGGTGTAACCCGCGCCACCATCGGCAATATCGTGCAGGCCCTGATGGACGCCGGCCTGATCGAAGAAGACGAGCCTCGCCGGCTGGCCGGGCGGGTGGGCAAGCCCGCGCGTCCCCTGTGGTTCACGGCCAAAGCCGGGCTCTCGGGTGCGGCCGCGATCGGGCGCGGCACGGTGGACCTTGCGCTGGCAAATGCCCGTGGCGAGTTACTGGAGCGGGCGCAGACCGAATTCGACCCCGCCGACCCGGAAGGAGTCGCGGTCGTCGAGGCCGTGTGCGCGGGACTGAAGAAGGTGCTGCCCCGTCGCACCTCGGAGCTGCTGGGAATCGGCATCGCGGTACCCGGCGTGTGTGACACCTCCCGCGGCAGAATCCTGGCTTCAGGCCAGGTCCCCGGCCTGCGCGGCACGACCTTGGTCGACGCCGTCCACAAGCAGTTCCAGTCTCCGGTGCTGGTGGACAACGACTCGCGCGCCCAGGCCCTGGGAGAGAAGTGGTTCGGTGAAGGCCGCGGTCGCGACACCTTCGCGTCGATACAGACCGGACACGGCCTCGGGGTGGGTCTGGTTTTGAACGGTGTCGTCTACCGTGGAGACCGCGGGGAGACCGGAGAGTTGGGCCACACCTGCGTCGTGGTGGGCGGCGAGCGCTGCCGCTGCGGGCTCAAGGGTTGTTGGGAGACCATCGCCACCTTGCGCTGGTTGCGGGGGGAAGCGGCCAAGCGGGAGCTTGCCCACGCTTCCCGAATGGACGCCAAGTCGTTGGTGGCCCTGGCGAGCGAGGGATCGACGGAGGCCCGCGACCTGCTCCGCACCTACGCCGACAACCTCGCCGTCGGCCTGGCCAACCTCACCCAACTGATCAAGCCCCAGTTGCTCATCCTGCACGGCGATGCGGTGGGGGGCGGCGAGGAGTTCCGCGCGATGATCGAGGACCGCACACGGTCTCGGTCCCTTCAGTACCTTCGTCCCTCGGTCAAGGTGGCCCTGTCCCATCTGGATCAGGATGCGGGACTTCTGGGCACCGTGGGGCTGGTTCTTTCAGAGACCTTCAACCGCTCGGCCTAGGCGGAATCGATCTACCTGGAACGGGAGTGGACCATGAGAGCGAAGATCGACGGACTCGAGCTCGAGTACGATGTCCGGGGAAGCGGCCCCGATCTGGTGTGGCTGCACGGACTGGGCGGCAATCTGGAAGACAGCCGGCCCGTTGCTGAGAGTCTCGCCAAGCATTTCCGCGTGCTCTCCTACTCGACCCGCGGCTGCGGCCACTCCACTCCCCTGCTCGACCCGACTCGCTACGGCTACGACCGCATCGCAGCCGACCTCGACGAGATGATCGATGTGGCCGGCTTCACCTCTCCCCTGCTCGTGGGCGGCTCGCATGGGGCCAACACGATCCTGCGCCACACGGCCGAGTTCCCCGGCCGCTCCAGGGCCATCATGCTGATCGCCCCGGGCGCCAACGCCCTGGAGAAGCCGGGCGCAATCAAGTTCTTCCTGGCCATCCGCACCCCGTTGTGGCTTGCCAGGCGCAAGGGCCCGGACGGAATCGTGCGACTGTTCGCGGGCGCGGATCCGAAGAGCCCCAAGGCCGATCCCCACATGGTCGCCTCGGCCCGCACCCATGACCCCGCCTCCATAATGGTGGCCGTGCGCAACATCCCCAACCAGCGAGCAGTGGACCCGGTGGCGCTACCCAAGTTCGACCTGCCCACCCACGTCGTTGCCTGGGACAAGGACCCCCTGATCCATCCGATCGCGGTGGCCCGGCGCATCGCCGCCGAGATCCCGGGAGCCACGTTCCAAGAAATCCAGAAGATGCCCGACATGCCCCCGACCCAGGTCGCCGGCATCGCCACCGAGGTGGTCTGCGAGTGGGCGGACGGAGTGCTCGGATCCCGAAGCAACGCCTAGCGCCGGTATCCTCACCGATCACGAATTCGAATCGACAACCAGCCCAGGGCAAGGAGAGACGCGGGGACGCATGGCAGGTGAGAAGTACGTAGTCGGCGTGGACTTCGGAACCGAATCGGGCCGGGCACTGGTGGTCCGCGTGAGCGATGGCGCCGAGCTCAGCATGGCCGTACATCCCTACTCCAGTGGTGTCATCGACCACCGTCTGCCCGGTACCGGACAACCTTTGCCCCCGCAGTGGGCGCTGCAGGACCCCGACGACTACGTGGCCGTGTTCCGCAACGCCGTCCCTGAAGCGTTGAAGCGGAGTGGAGTCGCGGCCGAGGACGTTGTGGGCGTCGGGGTCGACTTCACCTCCTGCACCATGCTGCCCACCCTCGCCGACGGCACTCCGCTTTGCCGGCTGCCGGAATGGCGAAGTGAGCCTCATGCCTGGACCAAGCTCTGGAAGCACCACGGCGCCCAACCTCAGGCCGATCGCATCAACGAGACGGCCCGCCGCATGGGTGAGCCCTGGCTTGCCCGCTACGGCGGCAAGATCTCCTCGGAGTGGTTCTTCGCCAAGGTCCTCGAGATCCTCGAGGAGGCTCCGGCGGTCTACCACGCGGCGGACCGGCTGATCGAGGCGGCCGACTGGGTGATCTGGCAGCTCTGCGGGGTCGAGACAAGAAACGCCTGCACGGCCGGATACAAGGCCATGCACCAGGACGGGCGCTTCCCAAGTACCGGCTACTTCGCCGCTCTGCATGCGGACCTGGCCAACGTCGTCGCATCCAAGATGAAGACCGACCTCGCACCTCTGGGGGGTAGAGCCGGCAACCTGACCGAGCAGGCGGCGGCCTGGATGGGACTGAAGGCGGGCACCGCGGTCGCCGTGGCCAACGTCGACGCGCACGTGACGGTGCCGGCGGCACGGATCGTGGACCCGGGAAGCCTCGTGATGATCATGGGGACCAGCACCTGCCACATGCTCCTGGGCGAGAGCCTCCGCGAGGTGCCCGGCATGTGCGGGGTCGTGGACGGGGGCATCATTCCGGGGATGTACGGATACGAGGCGGGCCAGAACGCCGTGGGCGACACGTTCGCGTGGTTCGTGGCCAACGCCGTGCCCGGGGACTACCGAGAGGCGGCCGCCGGAGCCGGGATGGACCTCCACGGCTACCTCGAGATCGAGGCATCGAAGCTGAAGCCCGGCGAGAGCGGGCTGCTCGCTCTGGATTGGTGGAACGGCAACCGGTCCGTGCTGGTGGACGCGGACCTCAGCGGATCCATCTTCGGGATGAGCCTGGCGACGCGCGCTCCCGAGATCTATCGCGCTCTCATCGAAGCGACGGCCTTCGGCACCCGGCTCATCGTGGAGACGTTCGAGTCCAACGGAGTGCCGGTCAACGAACTCGTGGCTGCAGGCGGGCTTCCCGAGAAGAACCGCCTGATGATGCAGATCTACGCCGACGTGACCGGACGTGAGCTGCGACTGATCGGAAGTAGCCAGGGCCCGGCACTGGGAAGCGCGATGCACGCGGCGGTGGCGGCGGGGGCCTATCCGGATATCCATGCTGCCGCGGCCCGGATGGGCAAGCTCAAGAACGAGTCGTTGCGTCCCAACAGCGCCAACCGCTCGATCTACGACGCTCTGTACGGGGAATACGTGGCCCTGCATGACTACTTCGGCCGCGGCGGCAACGATGTGGTCAAGCACCTGATCGACATCCGCCGCCGTGCAAAGGGTCTGTAGATATGGTTGATGCCGACTCGTGGGCGCGTGGGGCCTTGGGCGTGGGTGGCGCCCTCGGCGTGCGTGGCGCCGGAAGGAGGGGCTTCGGGGATGCTTGATGCCCTGCGCAAAGAAGTCGTTGCACTCAACCTGGAACTGCCCAAGAACGGACTGGTGGCCTGGACCAGCGGGAATGTCAGCGCCCGCGATCGGGAGACCGGCCTGGTGGTCATCAAGCCCAGTGGAGTGAGCTTCGAAGATCTCACCCCTGAGTCCATGGTGGTTGTGGACGCACAGGGCAACATCGTCGAAGGCGACCACCGCCCCTCCTCCGACACGCCAACCCACTGCTTCGTCTATCGCCACCTTCCGGAGATCGGCGGCATCGTCCACACGCACAGCCCATACGCCACGGCCTGGAGCGCGCTGGGAGAAGACATCCCGTGCGCGCTGACGGCGATGGCCGATGAGTTCGGGGGCCCGATTCCCTGCGGCGGCTTCGCTCTCATCGGAGGAGAGGAGATCGGGCGCGAGATCGTGCGGGTCCTGCGGGAGGGACCCAACCCGAAATCGCCCGCCGTGCTGATGAGAAACCACGGGGTTTTCACGCTCGGGGCATCGGCGCTCGACGCGGTCAAAGCGGCGGTCATGTGCGAGGACGTCGCGCGAACCCTTGCGATCGCCCGCCGGATGGGCAATCCACTGGCCATCCCGCCGGCAGACGTGGACCGACTGCACGCACGCTACACACAGGACTACGGCCAGATGGGTAGGGGAACCCCACCCGAAGCGGCCGACCGGTAGGCCGCATCGACAATGCGGTGGGCGATCAGAGCCTCGTCCACGTCCGGGATCCCGCGAGCCGTCCTGTCCCCGCTCATCACGACGTCCAGGAACGCCTTGCCCTCCACGGCGAAACCGGCCGCCGGGAGTCTCCAGTCGAAGGGCACGTCCTCCATATCCAACCCGTAAACCATCTCGGGCAGCCCCGCCTCGATCGTCTGCTGCCCCTCCGAGGTCTCCAGGTGGACCGGGCCGAGTTCCCCGTCCATCCAGATGGCGGCATCCTCCAGGAAGATCTCGAGGTGCCGATTGGTGGTTCGCTTGGTGACTCGGTGCCACAAGCTCATCAACTGAGCCGCGCAGCCGTTGTCGTAGTGGAGCGTGAGAGCGGCCATGTCCTCTATGCCGGGGTGACCGGCAAAGCTGGTGGTGCGGGCGGAGACCTCTTTGGGAGCGCCCAGAATCCAGGCCAGCACGTCGGTGTCGTGAATCGAGTGCTCGATCAAGGTCCCGCCGCCGGCCGCCTTGACGTCCCTGCGCCAGGTCGAGTCGTACAGGCCGTGCACGGGGAAGAACTGGTCGTCGCGGAAGAACGCCCCCATCGGCCGCCCATACTCACCCGAGTGCACCATCTCCGCGATCTTCTGGTAGCCGGGGACGTGCCTCAGGATCAGTCCGATCTGGTGCGGGACCTTGCGGATGGCCACAGCCAGTTGTTCGCACTCCGCAATGGTGGGAGCAAGCGGCTTCTCGCAAAAGACCGGCAACCCGCGCTCCGCGGCCGCCTTGACGGCACGCAGGTGCCCGGCCGTCCACGTGCACACCCAGACCACATCCACTTGCGATAGGAGGGCATCCATATCGGGAGCCGCTTCCACACCGTTGTCCGAAGCGAACTTCGCCGTCCGCTCCGGGTCGATGTCGTAGGCCTGGGTCACCTTCACGTCGACCAGGCCCGACTTGCGCAGAGAGTACAACCCCCATGCGTGCTGCGTGCCGATGAGGCCGCATCCCACCAAGCCGACACGGATCACGTTGCTACCTCCCATTTCGACTCCGGGTTCCAATGCCCGTCATCTTGCCTGCCCGTTTCATGCCCGGCAGAGCTCGCAGGACCGTGGCAGCACCGTGACAGCGGGCCGGTTCGTCGGCCGGTCGACTCGCCCCGTCCAAGCCAACCATTCGCCCAGCTTCCCCCTCCAGCCGGGAAAGCATACTCTCTTGCCATATAGCTGCCAGGATGTAACCTTCCAGTCAGCCGAGCACCTTCTAATGGGTTCGCTGCGCTGAGGACGAGCAAACGTCGCTTCGAACAAGGGGGTACCGTGATCAGGCATCTGGCCAGGCTCCTTTCCGGCGAACGGGCATTCAAGGGTCTGGCCATCGCGATTGCCGTGCTGCTGGTGACCGCCATTGCCTCGGCCGGCCAGGTGCGCCACGCGCAGCGGCTGGCCGAGGGGACACTGGGGGCCGCCGAAAGCCCCTTGGCCGGCGAGACCACCTCAGAAGGCCAGTGGGCCGAGCCGGGCACGAGCCCCACCGAACCGACCGAAGCTGCCGCCGGCACCTCGGCGACCGGGTCGCCCACACGCAAGACGACCAACGGGGACCCGGGGCAGAGCACTGCTACTGCCTCGCCAAAGGTCCCCATCCCCGACTTCGGCCTCAAGACCCAAGGGGTCACCGACAAGGAAGTCAAGGTCGGGGTGGACTACAACGTGTCGGGGTGCGGCGATGCGGGAGTCCTGGAGGCCATGTACGGCCCGGCCGTTTCGGGCGATCCCAAGAAGGCCTTCGACGCTTTCGTGCGCCACGTGAACGACAGCGGAGGCATACGCGGGCGGACCCTGAAGTGGGTAGCGGCCGACGATGGCGCGGGCGGTTGCCCGGAGAAGACCCAGGGCGCAGCCATCAAGCTGGTCGAAGAAGACAAGGTGTTCATGGTCCTTCCCGGCCTGGATCAGGTGGCGGAGTACGCCATCTCCAAGAAGATCCCGACACTCGGCGGCAAGGACGACCCCGTGTCCCTGGCCCGCTACGGGGCCAACGGGGTGTGGGCCCTGAAGCCCATCGAGCCCACCCTGGAGTCCTGGGCCGCCTTCGGCAAGCACTACCTCGACACCCCGAAGCATGTGCCCTGCCTGATCCACCCCGAAAGCGGTGAGGCCGGCGACTACAACTACTTCGAGAAGATCCTGGTTGAGAAGATGAAGAAGCACGGCATGGCCTTCAAGGACATCATCGTCTACAAGGGGGATGTCGCCACCGCCCAGCAGCAATCCAGCACCGCGGTCACCCGGGCCAAGGCCAACGGGTGCGACCAGGTGTACTTCATGGCCGGAAACGCCATCGCGGCCATCTTTTTCACCGACGCCGCCACCCACAACCTGTGGTACCCGACCTGGACGTGGACCTCGTACACGGTCGGGATCGACTGGGAGCTCGCCGGGCGCCTGATGGACCAGACCCAGTGGGCGAACGCCATCGGGCTTTCCCCCAGGGTACCGGCGGGCGAGCACCCCAAGGAAGGCAACTGCAAGAAGATCTACGAGAAGTACAACCCCGGCGACGGCCAGAGCGAGTCGGCGGCGGTCACCGTCGCGTGCGCATACATCCTGACCGCGGCTGAGACCATGAACCGGGCGATCGACCGCACCGGGGTGCTCACGGCCAATTCCTGGCCCATGGGCGTGGACACCGTGAAGGGCGACTTCTATTTCGACTCCCACGTGCCCATCACCTGGTCCATTCCCGGCCCCAAGGGCCCCTTCAAGACCCAGGGCATGGACCACGACACGGTCGCCAAGTGGGACGTGGCCCAGTCGAAGTACGTGTTCCCCGAGTACCCGAAGTACTGGAAGGTGATGGGGCCCAACAAGGGCGGCTGGGAGGACCTGAGGTCGCAGTTCAAGAAGGAGTACAAGAAGCCCTGACTCCCGCAAGAGGGAAACACGCAGGCAACCCAGGCCGCATCTGGAACGCCCTCAACGGATAGGCGCCGGCCGCCCATAGCCCGCCTTAGCAAGCGCGCTCAATCTCACCCGCGGCCTGATCCACCGCCGCAAGAAGGCTCTCCAGGAGCATCATCTTGATGATGTCGCCGGTCATCCTGACCTTGCCCTGCACCAGAGCGTTCAGGCTGTTCATCTGGCCTCGGTCAACCGCGATCGCCGTCTCGTAGCTTCTGGTCACGCTGACATCCGGGTTCTCGATCTTGCCCATCCCGACTTGCGGTATGCCGTCGATGACCTGGAAGTAGTACTCGATCTCGTCACCACCCGGTCCGTCCGTCACGATGTGCTGGACTCGAACGGTCTTGCCCTCGGCGGCTTTCAGTACGACCTCGTTCGACCGAAGCCGCCTCGTGACCTCATCGGCGTACTCGTCTGAAAGGTATCTCACTGCCACCCGCTTCTCCCCTGGAGTGGTTGAGACCGAGGGTGGGACAAGCCGCGCCGAGAAGGCGGCCGCGAGCGCGTCCCGGTCGCGGTTGCCTGGGTTGTCGCCGTGTCCGTGAAAGCCCGACAGCGGGTTGGCGCTCATCGAGGGCGGGGCCGAATCGCGCTCTGCTCCCCAGTCGAGACTGGGGACCCGCGCGAGGTCGAGGTCGAGCCTGCCGGAGGTCAGCAGTTCGGCATGCGTCAGCCACGTACGGGCGAGGTCACGGTCTCCCAACCTCGCCGATTGGATGTATGCCTTCTCCGCCGTGACTCCCGGTGCGCTGACAACGAAAGTCCTGCCCTCCGGAAGATGGATGACGGCCTTCTCGAACACCGGGCTGCCGATGACGTACACGGGTGCCCCCGGGATGGCGGGATAGAAGCCCAGGGCGCTCCACACGTACCACGCGCTCATCGCGCCCAGGTCGTCGTTCCCGGGGATTCCATCGGGAGTCGGGTTGAACGCCCGCCGGCAGGCACGCATCAGGGCCTGGGTCTTCCATGGTTGACCGGCCCAGTTGTATAGGTACGGGGCATGCATGTCGTGCTCGTTGGAGGGCTCGTACTGGTTGCCCGCGTGGGCGACGCCGAGCTTGAACCGCTCTCTCGCCTCGTCGGGAAGGCCGGCGACGATTGAGCCCAGGGCCGCCGAGAAGAACGTGTCCAGCCGCTCGATGACGAACTCGTCTCCGGCCCGAGGGGGAGCCCCCATTCGGTCGAAGAGCCCTCCGACGTCATGAGGAACGAGCCAGGTGTACTGCCAGCCCGTTCCTTCCACAAATCCCTCCGGAACCCCGGGGAAGTTCCCGGCCCACAGCCAGGAACCGTCGCCCATCCGGGGGCGCATGAACCGGCTGTCCTCATCGAAGACGTTGACCCAATTGCCGGCCAGGGCGAGCAGTCTGTCACGGTCCTCATGACGTCCCAGACGATCGGCCATCAGAGCGAGAGCGAAATCGCCCAGCGCGTGCTCGAGTGTCGCGCTCGCGCCTCCGGGGTCCACGTCGTGGGGTACCCACCCCCGTGCCAGGTAGATCGGATCTCGGTGGTCGGCCAAAGCCAGATCGCGCGCCCCTTCGTACAGGTCCTCGACCGCGTCGTCCGGGATGAGACCCCGGCAATGGGCGTCGGCAACCGTTTGCAGGACCGGCTCTCCCGGCATCCAGTCCGGATAGCCGTTCATCAGGCTCCAGCGAGGCAGCCGTCCGCCCCACTTCCGGATCGCGGCGAGGGAGCGCATCATGTCCCCGAATCGACCGGGCGCCACCAAAGCCAGGAGTTGACTCTGTCCGCGATACGTGTCCCACAGAGAGAAGTTGGCGTAGTAGGTGGAGCCCGCGGGCATGGGGTCACCGGGGACGCCGATCCGGTGAACCTGCCCATCGTGCCCCAGGTACTCGCCGTTGGCGTCGCTGAACACGTTCGGGTGTTGCTGGGCGTGGTACAGCGCGGTGTAGAAGCTGCGCGTTTCCCCCTCGGTGCCTCCGCCGACCTCCATCGCCCCAAGCGTGTCGTTCCACGCCGCGCGCGTCCTGGAGCGCTGGGCGTCGAAGTCGAAGTCCTCCTCCGGCACTTCGGCATCGAGATTGGCCAGGGCATTGGCCCGGCTGACGAATGAGATCCCAACCTTGACCACGACCTGACGATCCTTGCCGGCATCGAACGTCACGACCACGCCCGCGCCGTTGCCCTCGACGTGATCCACTCCCGGCCGCGCTGGATCGCCTCGCCCTTCCCAGACCGCGAATCCGTGGAACGGCCGGCTGAAGCGAGCGGCGAAGTGAACCGCGTACGGCAGGGGACCGTCAAGGCCCGGATTGGCCGTGCCCACGACCATGCGCTCCTCTGGACGGATCTCCGCCGAGGCCGAGTATCTGCCGGGAATCCTCCGAATCGATGCCGAGTCGCGCGGGATCGGCGGAAAGGGCCCACCGCCGGGGATCTGGCGTCCCACGTCGATGAGCAGGTTCGCCCGCGACACGGCGGGGAACGTGTATCTATGCATGCCCGTGCGCAGGCCCGCGGTGAGCTCGGCCTGGATGCCGTAGCTCTGAAGGGTCACTCGGTAGTAGCCGGGTGAGGCCTCCTCCTCCGAGTGGCTGAACCTCGACTGGTAACGCATGGCATCGGTTGACTCGACCGGCCCCACGGTGGGCATGAAGGGCACGTTCCCCCCAGCCGGAATGCCTATTCCCTCCAGATGCACATGGCTGAACCCGCGAATGGCCTCGTCCCCGTACAGGTATCCGCCGTAGGCGAAGAAGCTGTCGGTGTCGGGGGAACACTGCACCATCCCGTATGGGGCCACGGGACCAGGGAAGACGAATCCCAGGCCGAGGGTTCCGATGAGAGGATCGACATGGGAGGCCGGATCCCGCAATCTCTCGACGTTGTTCAGAGCAATCTCCCCCTGGTCCTCCGCCCTCCGGCGTCAACTCGCGCGAGGCCACGTCGCGGGCCCTCGATGTCCCCGCAACCGGCCGCAACAGGATCCCCGCGGATACGCCTATCCGTCCTCTCCCGCGGCCGATCCGGGCTTTCTTCAGACCGTCCAGTACTTCGCCAGCTTGGCTCGAAGGAAACCCACACTCCGCCGCAGCTGGTCCATGCCCTCGACCCCGTCCTCGATGCTGACCCACCCGTCAAAGCCGTAACCTGCCAGCTTGGCGAAGATCGCATCGTAGTCGTTCATTCCCGCGCCGATCTCCCCGTGCTTGAGACGTCGCGCATACCCGGCGCTGTCCTCCTCGCGCCGCAAGTCATCGAGAGTGCCTTCGGCAAGGTACCGGTCGCTGGCGTGCATCGTTACGACCCTTTCTCCCACACGATCCAGAAGCTCGAGCGGGGCCTCCCCGGCAAGCAAGCTGTTGCTCGGATCGAAGTTCACACCGAAGAAGGGGGAGCTGATGCGATCGACGACGTCACAGAACACGTCCATCTTCTGTGCGAACTCGGGGTGTTCCCAGTAGTTGTCCTTGTAGTGGTTCTCCAGGACGAGGGTCACGCCCAGGGGCGCCGCGTGAGGCAGGCAGGCCTCGATGCACTCCACCGCGTATCTCACACCATCTTCACGCGATACCTCGGGTCGACGCTGTCCGGTCAGAACCCGGCAGTACTGCCCACCCAGGGCCGCCGTCATGTCGATCCAACCCCGCTCCAGATCAACCTGGTGACGCCTGAACGCCGCATCCGGATGGGTGAAATCCGGAGAGCAGCACAGCATTGGACATTCGAGTCCGTGATCCTCGACCGCCTGCCGAGTCGCCTTCCACGTTGCCGGATCCCCCAGGTCGATCATGCCCGCGTAGAGCTCCAGTCCCTCGATATCCAGTTGGGACGCCAGCTCCACCCACGTTCGCAGCGACATGTTCCCGGTGACGCACAGATCGTCCATGAACGCCTTCGGGAAGGCAGCCAGTCTGGGGGTCACTCCGACCCCTTCGGTGGGTTGCGCCCGATAACGGGGTACTGCTCCAACTCCACAACGCTTCCGGAGACGGGCCGGCTCTCGTCACCCAGCCAGTAGACGGCGGCGGCCGCTATGTCCTCGGGAACCATGAGAGCGCCGGAGGGAGCGAACGCGGGAGAGACATGTGAGGGCCAGTCCGAAGGCATTCCCTCGGACACCTGGAGTCGGTATTCGTTCGGGGTAAGAACCCACCCGGGGTTTATCAGGTTCACCCGGATCCCGTAGCGTGCAAGCGCGTCGGCAAGGTTGCGGGTGAGCGTCATCAGCCCCCCCTTCGACACGCTGTAGGCAAGTTGATTCGTCTCCCCGCAGTAGGCGTTGACCGATCCGATGTTCAGCACGCACCCGGCCGAGCGACACAGATGAGGGAAGGCACATCGGATCATCAGCAGGGGAGCTCGGAGGTTCACGGCCACCACCCGGTCGAACAACGCGCAATCGGTGGCTTGGAGATCGCCGCGCACAACCCAAGCGGCGTTGTTGCACACCGCGTCGAGCTTGCCGAAGGCGGAGACCGCCGCCTGAACCACCCGCTCCGGCGCATCCGGATCAGCGAGATCGTCGATGTGAAGCGCGGCCCGATCACCCAACTCGGACGCCACTCGCTCCCCGTTCTCGCGGTCGCGCCCGTGTATCAGTACCCGTGCCCCCTCTGCCACGCAGCGACGCGCAATGGCCTCGCCGATCCCAGTCGTGCTGCCGGTCACGACGACAGCCTTGCCCTCGAGCCTCATCGCCTCGCCCCCCAAGCACGCGCAAAGCCCTCCCGGGCACGCTCGATCACGTCGCCCGGCTCAGCCATCCACAGCGAGCCCGGCAGATCGTCCTTGGAGAAGATCTCCAGGCAGTACGCTCCTCGATACCCGGAGCGCTCCAGCGCCCCCAGCAAACTGGGCAGGTCGATCACCCCGTCTCCGGGAAGAACTCGATCTCCGACATGGCGCGGCCCGCCGGCCGGCCAGTCGGAGATGTGCACCCCGAACACCATCTCACCCAGCCCGGCGATGCGTTCGACTATCCCGGGCTCGCTCCAGACATGCCACAGGTCGAGCAACAGCCCGAAGTTGGGCCGGTCGACCTCCTGGACAAGGTCCACCGCGTCCTTGAGCGAGCAAACAAAGGTGTCGGAATTCATAAGGATCGGACTGAGTGGCTCGAAGGCAATCCGGACACCCCGGTCCCCCGCGTAGTCGGCAAGTTGCGGGTACAGCTTCCGCGCCGTTCGCAAGGCGCCCCGGTAGTCGAAGTCGGGAGCCTTCCCGCTTATCGCCACCAATGGAAGGCTCTCCCCCGGGAAGCACTCGCCGAAGAAGTCCACCGAATCCCTGAATCGCTCGGATCGCTTCACGGGATCGGCGATATCCGGGCACATCCCATCGGGGAAGAGAGCGTGAATCCGGGGTTGCACACTGGTCACGCGCAAGCCCGTTTCCTTGAGAAAGGCAAGCTGCTTCCCGGCGATGGCGCGGTCGGGCGAGAGCTTGCGCTCACAGACCTCGATCGCCTCGACGCCGAGGCTCATATACAGGGCGACATCCTGCTCGAAGCTCTGATGCCACGTGGTGAATTGGCTGACTGCGAATTCGGGCCCGGTTCCCATGCCTCGCGTCCTATGGCTTGAGGACAGCCTTGACCACTGCCCGATCGTCCATCTGCTGGAAGGCTTGCTGCCAGTGCTCGAGGGGCCAGATCCCACCAATTATGGGGCCCAGATCCAGGCGCCCGGAGGCGATCAGCTCGATGGTTCGCTCCCACACGGGCCAGTTATGGCTGAAGCTGCCCCGCAGTGTCAGGTTCTTCTGGACGAGAGGATCGAGGGAGCATCCGAGTGGTTGGCCGCCCCAACCGACCTTGGTTATCCAACCCGCCGGACGCGCGAGGCGCAGTGCCGTCTCCAGTGACGCCGAAACCCCCGCGGCATCGATGACAACATCCGCCCCCAGCCCGTCCGTCGCCCGGGCCCACTCGAGGGCATCACCCAAGATCGCGGTGCACCCATAGGCTTGCGCGGTGTTCAGCCTGAGGCGGTCCTGTTGCAGCCCAACCACTCCCACCTCAGCGCCTCGGAGCCTCGCGACCGCGGCGCAGAGAAGCCCCACCGCCCCCGGACCCAACACGACCACGCGATCCCCGGGTGCGACGGGTGAGTTGGCGACGACGGCGTTGTACGCCACACAGCAAGGCTCCGTCAGCGCGGCCTTCTCCCAAGGGACACGGTCCGGCACTCGATGAAGACAACGCGCCGGCACCCGCACGTACTTCGTCATTCCCCCGTCGGCCGCCGCCCCGAAACCCCGGCGAGCGGGATCGAGGTTGTAGAGTCCTCGGCGCGTCATCGGGCTGTCGAGGTCCACGATGGCTGCCGTCTCACTGACGACCCGGTCCCCCGGAGCCCAGGCTGCCACGCGCTCGCCCACCTTCTGGACGATCCCCGCGAACTCGTGACCCAGCACAACCGGGTAGTTCACAGGCCAGCTCTGCCTGCCCTGCCATTGATGGATGTCACTGCCGCAGACCCCGACGGCCGCAACCTCCAACAGGACGTCCTCGGGGCCGATCTCGGGGATACCGATCCGCCTCAACTCAACCGAAAGCGGCTCGGGGGCAAAATTGACAACCGCCGGCTGACTCACGGTTCCCTCCGGACCGCCACGTCCCCGTACCCGTGCACCTTCTCGCATATGAGACGAAGGCTCCCCTCGATATCTCCCCCCGCGGTCCGGAACGTGTCCGCGTCGATGGCCAGCGGAGCACCGATCACCACGATCGGAGCACCATATTCGGGCGTGCGGATGGCCTCATCTATGGACAGACCACCGACGGCCTGCACCGGAACACTGACGGATTCCACTACCTCGCGGAGTCTGTCCAGAGGGCTAGGAGGGCGCTCCCCCCTGGCCGCCACCCCCCGCCGTTCGTCGTAGCCAACGTGGTGGACGACGTAGTCACACCCGAGGTCTTCCAGGCGCCTGGCCCCGGCAACCATGTCGGGCCAGCCCAGGTTGTCGCCCATGACCGCCACACCGAGGTCCTTGCCCGCCTGGACGACACACCTGATGGTCTCCTCGTGAGCCCTGGCCATCACGACCACGTGGGTCGCGCCCGCCCCGGCCATGATCTCCGCCTCCAGCCACCCACCGTCCATCGTCTTCAGGTCGGCCACGATGGGCACATCCGGAAACCGCTGCCGCAAGGCACGGACCCCGTGCATGCCATGGGCGATGATCAGAGGGGTCCCGGCCTCGAGCCAGTCCACGCCCGCCCCCAGTGCCGTCTCAGCGGTGCGGATGGCTTCATCGATATCGACCACGTCCAGCGATATCTGCACGATTGGTCTCATGGCCGACGTGCCCTCCTGGTCGAAAGCGTTACCACGACTCTTTGCATGGCGGATACTTTGTATATGCTCTTGGCAATTAGACGCAATAGCAATCGGCCGAGGAACTGAGACCGCGACTCAAGCTGGAGTGCAAGAGGCTGTAGCGGCGCTCCGGGACAAGCGCGGACACCGTGCCGGCCATCGACCAGGGAGGTTCGCCCCCGTGAGCACGACACCCAGACTGGCAATCGACGGAGGAACACCGGTACGCACCTCGATGCCCAACTACTCAAAGGGCGCGGGGGCACTTGGCGATGAGGAACGCAAAGCCGTCCTGGAAGTCCTCGATAGTCGCCGTCTCTTCCGCTACCAAGGGCCCAAGCCGCTCAGCAAGGTTTCGTCGTTTGAGGCGGATGTCTGCGAAGTCCTGGGCGTACCCCACGCGGTGGCCACGTCCAGTGGGACGGCGGCCCTGCGAACCGCTCTGGCCGCCCTCGGTGTGGGATGCGGAGACGAGGTCATCGTCCCGGCCGTCACCTTCATAGCAACCATCAATGCCGTCGTGATCTCCGGAGCGCTACCGGTCTTCGCCGACGTCGACGAAAGCCTGAACATCGATCCGAAGGACGTGGAGTCCAAGATCAGCGACCGCACGACGGCCCTGCTTCCGGTCCATCTCGAGAACGTCGCCTGTGCGATGGACCCGATCCTCGATGTCGCGCGCCGCAAAGGCATACCAGTACTCGAAGACAGCGCGCAGTCGATGGGTGCCACCTATAACGGGCGTGCCCTGGGGACGCTCGGCGACATGGGCATCTTCTCTCTCCAGATGGAGAAGACCATCACCGCCGGCGAGGGAGGCGTGGTCGTCACCGCAAGAGAGGACCTCTTTGCTAGGGCGGCCCGCTACCAGGACCAGGGCGGCCAGTTCTTCACCAGCCACGGGGGCGGACGCGGAGGGGAGCTGGCCGAGTCATTCGTCGGCGAAAACCTGCGCATGACCGAGATCGCAGGCGCGATAGCCGGAGTCCAGTTGGGCAGGCTGCCCGGACTTCTCGATGCCATGCGCACCAACAAGGCCCACATAGTCGACTCGGTCGGGGAGATCGCCGGGATGCAGCGGCGCCTCGTGCACGACCCCGCAGGTGACGGCTCCTCCAGCATCACCTGGTTTCTGCCGTCCGCGGACACGGCCCAGCGCTTCGTGTCCGCCTTGCTGGCAGAAGGAGTCCCGTCAGTTCAGATGTACGCGGGCAAGCCCGTCTACGCCACCGCGTCGATCCTGGAGCGACGCACCGCTTCCGGCAAGGGAGGCCCGTGGAACTGCGCCGAGCACCCGGCCGGTATCAGCTACCGCATGGGCATGTGTCCTCGAGCGGAGGATCTGATCGCCCGTTCGGTGACCGTGGGCGTGGGGCCCTGCTACGCCGAGAGCGACTGCGAGGACGTGGCCGAAGCCATCCACAAGGTGGCCGCACACCTTCTGCCTCAGTGAGGCAGACCCTCGCCGGGGCTCCGCCAATCCAAAGATTGACGGCCACTCTTGCCTCCAAGGGTATTTGTATGTAGTCTTGCCATATGCACGGTAGCCAGACGGGACGGAGCCCGATGACGACCCAACCCGAATCCTCCCGCAACGGCGTACTCGCTTGCGTCGAGGTTGGAGGCGGAAGCACCCAAACAGTCGTGTTCGACTCTCTCGGCCGACACCGCGTCCTCGAGGGCGCCTGCCAGCCGGATGGTGCTTCCCTGGCGTTGGCGGTGCCGGGAATCGTATCCACGAACCGTGTGGTGGCTGCCTCCAACCTGGGCTGGCTCGACGTAGACCCTCTCGTAGCTCTTCACCTGCCCGGCCCCGCCCGCGTGCTGTGCAACGACGCCGAGGCGGCGGCCCTTGGTGAGGCGGCCCTGCGGGAGCGAGAGGGTCTGGCGAGCCTGGTCTATGTGGGAATCGGTACCGGCGTCGGCGGTGCGGTCGTGGCCGACGGCCATGTGGTGGCTGCCAACCTCTTCGGACACACGGGCGGTTTCGGCTCGGTCCCCTGCCCCTGCGGCCAGGCCGGGTGCCTCGAAACCGTCGCCGCCGGCTGGGCCCTTCCCAAGCCTATCGACCCCGACCGCCTTGCCACAGCCGCTGAGGCTATCGCGCGGGCGGTGTCCAAGGAACCGATCGCGGACCCCTGTCTTGTTGTGGTGGGTGGAGGAGTTGCCCGCCGCTACCCCGAACTTATCGGGCGGGTACAGGCACACTTGCCCGGCCGGATCGTCGAGCCCAGCCGGGCGCCGTCGGAGGCCAAGTCGGCCGCGGCGTGGGGACTGCGCCACCTCGTGTACCCTGAGCGCCGGCCTCCAGTCACCTAGGAAATTGCGGAGGGGAGTCAGGACCGTCGTGGGCATCTGGTGCTACCAGCGAACCAGACCTGTTGGCATACCCCACCGGCAAGAAGATCGCGCCGATGACAAGAGGCGGGAGGTCGAGCATGTCTGAGTGGTTCCGCCGGACCTTTTCCGGAGAGCGCGGGGTCAAGACCCTGGCCATAGTGATCGCGGTCTTGCTCATCACGGCCACGGCCTCGATCGGTCAGATTCGCCATCGAGGTTCGGGAGAGGAAGGGCCCGCCATCGCGCAGGAGACCTCTTCCACGGACTCGGGCGAGACCTTCGACGCGACCCAGGAACCCGGCGCCTCCCCGACTGATGCAGGTCTCTCCCCCACCGCGGGAGCCGCGGGAACGGGTCGCGGGGCCGTCAAGACGAGCTCGCCCGGCGCCACCGGATCGCCCAAGGCAGCCATTCCCGACTTCGGCCTGAAGACCCAGGGAATCACCGACAAGGAAGTCAAGATCGGAGTCTCCTGGAACATCTCGGGCTGCGGAGACGCGGGGACGCTTGAGGCTGCGTTTGGTGGGGCTTCGACCGGCGATCCCGAGCAGGCATACGACACCTACGTCCGCTACATCAACGATACCGGCGGCATAGGCGGGCGCACCCTGAAGTATGTGACTGCGGACGACGGCGGCGGCGGCTGCGAGGAGAAAGCGGGCGCGGCGGCGGTCAAGCTCGCCGACGAGGACAAGGTGTTCCTGGCCATCCCGGGCCTGGACGTGGAGTCCGACTACATCATCTCCAAGAAGATCCCCGTGATCGGAGGCCGCAATGACCCGGAGCCCATAGCCAAGGCCGGCCCCAACGGGATCAGCTTCTACGAGCCGTTTGAGCCGACCTTCGAGATATGGGCGAGCTTTGGCAAGTACTACATCGACACGCCCAAGCATCCGGCCTGTCTGCTGCACCCCAACAACGCCGACTGGAACGGTCGCGAGAAGTTGCTCGTCGCAAAGATGAAGAAGTACGGGATGGCCTTCAGGGACATCATCGCCTACGAAGGAGACGTCTCGACGGCGCTGACGCAGTCCAACACGGCGGCGGCTCGAGCCAAGGCCAAGGGGTGCGAGCAGGCCTGGTTCATGGCCGAGAACCCCATCGCATTGGTTTTCTTCACCCAGGCCGCCACTCAGAACGACTGGCATCCGACCTGGACCTGGACGGCCATGACGGTCATGAGCGACACCGAACTCGCCGGGAATCTGATGGATCAGAACCAATGGAAGAACGCGATCGGGCTGTCTATTCGCGTTCCGGCCGGCCAGCACCCAAAGGAAGGCAACTGCGTCAACATCTGGAACAAGTACAACAGCGACGGGCAGGGGTCCTCCGTGGCTGCACAGATTGCCTGCCCTCAGATCCTCACTGCCGCCGAACTCATGCGCCGGGCCATCAAGCGCACCGGAGTGCTGAACGCCAACTCTCTGCTGCTGGGCGCCGACACGGTGCGCAACAACTTCTACTGGGACTCCCACGTGCCCCTCACGTGGTCCTTCCCCGGCCCCAAGGGCCCATTCAAGACAAAGGGATTCAGCCACTACACGGTTGCCAAGTGGAACTCCTCCACATCCAAGTACGAGTTCCCCGAGTACCCGAAGTACTGGAAGGTGATGGGCGCGGACAAGAGCGGATCGGAGGACCTCAGGCCGCTGTTCAAGCTCGGCTAGGAAGGCAGCTCTCATAACATGAAGTGACCGTTGCCCAGGAGGATCGCCTAAGGGTTCGCTCAGGCAGAGGAATGGGCCCCGCCGACAGACTCGCGGCATCCCCATCGGGCGCGTTACCCTCGATGCCGAGTGACCGGTCGCCGGACGATGCCGAGAGGGCGTGGCCACTACAACCGGGTTTCCCCAGGAGCCCAATCCGCTCGGCATGGGCACCCGGCAAACGAACAAGTCACGTAGGAGGTCTGTGATGTTGGAACGGTTCGGCCGTCTCCTGTCCGATGCGCGATGGGCCAAGGGACTGGCGGTGGGCATTGCGGTTGTACTGGTGACCGCAATCGCCTCGTTAGGTCAGGTTAGCCATCAGCGCGCCCTGGATGCGCAAGCGGCCGTCTCGACAACCGATGGGCCCTCTGAACAGCCCGGGCTGCTCGACCAAGCTACGGCCGCTCCCACCGACGGATCGGCCGCTCCCACCGACGGATCGGCCACCCCGGGCCAGTCCGTG
>Ga0265292_1001544_pt1 | contig 19806 bp, 12 predicted proteins | sample Munlanlewell296A_FD_189080 | JGI IMG/M metagenome (GOLD analysis project Ga0265292, IMG submission 189080) | Leachate microbial communities from a municipal landfill in Southern Ontario, Canada - Leachate well 296A | ecosystem: Engineered > Solid waste > Landfill > Unclassified | place: Canada... | reverse complement strand
ATTCGCATCCACCAACTGAACAATCTCCGGCTCGGCATAAAATTGTACTGAAACGGCCAGTAAGCTCATCCTGCCTGGACCCGCGCAAATCCGTTCCGCGACCTCTTTCTGCAGCATCAGCACCATTGATTCTGGTTTATGCTCGCTTGATAAAAATTTCCGTAAAAAAACAGAGGATATGTTGTATGGTAAGTTGGCTACAATTTTGTAAAAAACCTCCCCCTCTCCTTTCGAAGGAGAGGGTCGGGGTGAGGTTGAATCTAAAATCGGCAATCCCCGCCCGCTTCGATTCGCGAAGCGATTCGGGCAGGTAAAATCTAAAATGTTCTGGTTCACCACCTCCACATTCTTAATTCCTTGTGCGAGCAAACCAATCCTCAATACCTCTGCCAACCTATCATCCAGCTCCACTGCGATCACTTTTTTTACAATTTTGGCTAACTTTGAGGTCAAAAACCCAAGCCCGGGGCCAACTTCCAAGACGACATCATCAGTATTAAGGTCAGCCGCGGCAATAATCTGATCATAAATTTCCTCCCTAATTAAAAAATTCTGCCCCTTTGACCGGGCAGGTTTTATTTCGTAAAGTCGGCACAGTTCTTGTGTTTTTTTTAATAAATCCATTGCTATTTGGGGTCGTCCCTAAAGCTTGCTATAATATAATCGTAGACGCCACCGATTTTATCCAGCATATTCGCTTTTGCCATACAACCGTAACAGCCGCCAGCGGAAGCGAGCACACCACTGTCCATCAGAGTCATTCCCATGCCTCCTGCGATTAACTGCCCGCCCGGCATCAAGCCCGCCATAGCAATAGCGGTCTTTTGGAATAAAGCCATGCTGCCCATGCCGCCAGCCGGCATCCCGGATACATCAGAATATAAAGTGCACCTTGCGACATCAAGGGTAAAACAGAGCGTGCCACCCTCACACACCGGCGGAACACCAGTAGTCACGCATGGAATGGTGATAACTTTAGTTAAGCCTATTTGATATGGCATTGCCCCGGCTGCCCGAGCCGCCTGTCGCATCATAATTTTATTACTAGCCAGGGGTATTATGGTGTAAGCCATGCCAGTAAGAATAACTGCTAAAATAAAAATAATTGTGATTTTTTTCTTATTTGCCATATAGTCTAATTATAGCAAAATTACAAAATAATTTCAGCATAAAGCTTGGATTATGAAAAACAAACTACTTAAAATAACATTTTTATCAATATTGAGCTTATCATTAGCCTTAATGAGGGTTACCTTGGCCGATGAAGTGCTGGCAAAAAAACTGGCGGGCAGGATTTTACTGCAAGTTGAGTCGCGAGGAGAAGCCTGGTACATAAATCCCGATGACAATAAAAAATATTATCTTGGCAAGCCGGGTAATGCTTTCAATCTGATAAAAAAATTAAGCTTGGGCATCTCAAGCCGCGACTTGTTAAAAATTCCGGTCAGCCTGATTGATTACGACGGACCAGACAGCGATGGCGACGGCCTGCCTGATAGATTGGAAAATATCTTGGGTACGGATAACGACAAAATTGATTCGGATGGCGACGGCTTTGCCGATAAGCTGGAAATAGCCAATAACTTTAACCCCTTGGGAAGAGAAAAAATTGTTGTTGATCAAGCTTTCGCGGACAAACAATCGGGAAGAATATTTCTGCAAGTTGAAAACAAAGGCGCGCTCTGGTATCTGAATCCGACTGATAAAAAAAGATACTATCTTGGCGAGGCGGATGATGTTTCTAAAATCATATCACAATTCGGTTTAGGCATAAAAAATTCTTCACTCAATGGCATACTGTCCGACTCGCTCTCCATCGCTTCGCAAAATCCCATTGTGCCACCAAGCTCGCAGCCGCCGACCACACCATCAATGCCATTAAATCAAACTTCTTCAGCCGCCTCGGCCCTAGCTAACGCCGCAACCGCCATCCGCGCCGGACAAATCGAAAAAGCTTTAACTTATTTTACTCCGGAAATAAAAAACCGCGTTAAATACAGCTTAGACAATTTTAACAATGAAAGTCGGCTGGCGTTTGCCAATTTATTATCAGCGGCCAAAGAGTCAGGCGGATCGGAAAGCGAAAAAACCTTCTCCACCGAAGTCTATTTTGATTTAGGCGGTTATAAAATAAAATTGAACTTTCTGATCAAAAAACAACCAGACGACAGCTGGCTGATTGCGAATCTCTAATCACATAACACATAACATAAAACACGTAACAAAAATGATGCTACATATTTTTGTATTTTATGTTATGTGATACGTGTTATGTGTTATGTGTGTCTCTCACCACCACATTAATTAATCTCCCGGGCACGAAAATCACCCTCACCACCTCTTTCCCCTCCAGCCATTTTTTTATTTTTTCGCTTTCGCGGACCAGGCGGTTTGCCTCCGCCTCGTCAATCTCGGCGTTCACCTCCACGCTGTCACGAACCCTGCCATTGACCTGAATCACCAAACTTATAGTTTCCGTTTTGATTAAATTCGGATCAAACTTCGGCCAAGTTTCATTAAAAATGCTTTCGCGCGAACCGAGGCGATACCACAACTCCTCCACCAGGTGCGGCGCGAACGGCGCCAAAATTATTAAAAAATTCTTTTTGAAAAAATCTTCAGCCGCCGGCGTGATACTGGCTTTTTGCAATAACTCTTTTAGCTCGTTCAAGGTCTTCATCATCTCGCTGATGGCGGTGTTAAACTTCAAGTTCTCAATGTCCTCGCCAACCTTCTTGATCGCGCGATTAATTAAACGGCAAAGCGCCTGGTCGTTATTTTTCAGCTCACCGTCATTTGAACCAAAATTATTGGCTAAAATTGTCTTCCAGGTTTTTTCCAAAAATCGACGCACGCCGGAAATGCTTTCGGTGTTCCAAGGCTTCATATCTTCCAGCGGCCCCATAAACATTTCATAAAGACGCAAAGCGTCCGCGCCCTGCTCGGCCACCACTTCATCAGGATTAATCACGTTGCCCTTGGATTTGCTCATCTTATACCCGTCGCCGGCGAGAATAATTCCCTGATGGCGCAATTTTAAAAATGGCTCATTAAATTCAAGATAACCGTATTTGTGCAAAGCTTTGGTAAAAAAACGGGAATACAAAAGATGCAGTACGCTGTGCTCGGCGCCGCCGACATACAAATCCACCGGCAGCCATTTTTTTAACTGCGCCTCACTCGCGAACGCGCGGTCATTGTGCGGATCGACATAACGCAAATAATACCAGGAGGAGCAGACGAAAGTGTCCATAGTATCCGCTTCGCGCCGCGCCGGCTCGCCGCAGTGCGGACATTTTACGTCTTGAAACTTAACCGAATAAACCAGCGGCGACTCACCGGTCGGTTTAAAGCCGACATCGCCGGGCAAGAGCACCGGCAAATCACTCTCCGGCACCGGCACTGTTCCACATTTCAAACAATAGATAATCGGTATGGGCGCTCCCCAGTAGCGCTGGCGGGAAATCAGCCAGTCGCGGATACGATAATTGATTGCTCGCTTGCCGATTTTATGCTCTTCCAGCCAGCCGATCATTTTTTCCTTCGCCCCTGACGTTACCAATCCATCAAGAAAATCAGAATTAATATTTATTCCGTCGCCGGTATAGGCTTCTTTCTGGATCCCCGCCTGTGCTCGCCTCGCTATCGCTCCGGCGAAGCGGGCGGGGATGACAGAAGGGGAAACCACCTCAATAATTGGCAAATCATATTTCTGGGCAAATTCAAAATCTCGCTGGTCGTGTGCCGGCACCGCCATGATCGCGCCGGTGCCATAGCCCGATAAAACATAATCGGCCACAAAAACCGGAATCTCTTGGCCGTTGACCGGATTAACCGCGCTGATGCCTGCCAACCTCACGCCGCTTTTGTCTTTATTGAGATCCGTTCTTTCTAAATCGGTTTTTTTCTTTGTTTCCTCAATGTATTTCCGAATCTCTTCTTGATTACTGATCGCTGCTCGCTGTTCACTGATTAAAGGATGTTCCGGACAAACCACCATATAAGTACAACCGAACAACGTATCAGGACGAGTGGTATAAACTTCCAGCTCATCATTAACTTTTAACTTTTCACTTTTAACTTTAAACTTAACCGTCGCTCCCTCGCTGCGCCCGATCCAATTCTTCTGCGTGAGCTTAGTTGACTCCGGCCAGTCAACATCATCCAGACCGGAAAGCAGGCCCTTGATGCTACGGCCCTCGAAAACCTGATCTTCAATAAAATCGGTAATCTTAAAAAACCACTGCTCCAAATCTTTCTGCGTCACTGCCGTACCGCAGCGCTCACAATTACCGTTAACCACCTGCTCATTGGCCAGCACTGTCTGGCAAGACGGGCACCAGTTGGTCTTGGCCATTTTTTTATAAGCCAGGCCATTTTTATAAAACAGCAGGAATAGCCACTGCGTCCATTTATAATAAGCCGGGTCGGAAGAGTTGACCTCGCGCGACCAGTCATAAGACAATCCCAGAGAATTCATCTGACGTTTAAAAGTTTCCACCGCCCGTTTCGTCGTCTCGGATGGATGAATCCCGGTTTTGATGGCATAATTCTCCGCCGGCAAGCCGAAAGCATCCCAGCCTTGCGGGTGGAGCACTTCAAAGCCTTTCATTCTGGTATAGCGAGCATAAATATCGGTCGCGGTGTAAGATTCCGTATGCCCGACGTGCAAACCGGCCCCGGAAGGATAGGGAAACATATCCAAAATATAGCGCTTAGATTTAGCGCTATTCTCATTTACCTCATTAGGCTTGCTTGCCTCCCAAACATCCTGCCACTTTTTTTCGATAGCTTTTGGGTTATATTTATCCATTGCATAGATGTCATCCTGGAGAGAGCACAGCGATCGGTAGGATCTCACGATTAAACCACAAGATGCTATCGCTTCGCTCCAGCATGACAATTAAATATATAGTTATTTTACGCAAAAACTAGAAATAATCAAGCCTTATTCTTAATTATCCTTTGCAGAGTCTTTACGGCCGCCCCGCTGACTTTCATCCGCTTCTTCTTTTTTTCATCTTTCCGCCGATACTTCTTTTCCAGCTCTTCAGCCGTCAGCGGTGAATTTTGTTTAACCATAAGAAAAATGTTATAATAATACAATCAACCTTAATTATATTTTACCAGACACAGATGATTTGGACTACTGACCATTGGTATAAGAAGTGGTGGGGCGTTTTGATTATCTTTATTCTGCTGGCTGTCGGCTCTCTTTTTTCCGCTTCAATCTTTTATGTCGTCGCCCAGATTAATGAAATCAGAAATAATCCACAGATGAACTCGGTTGCAGGCGGTCAAGTTTTCCAAAATACCGAAGGCACGGACAACTATTTTCTCGGCTCAAGCCAACCGAAAATCACCATTGTTGAATTCGCTGATTTTTCCTGCGACCACAGTAAAAGATCCTACCCGGTAATCCGCGAGATTGTCTTAAAATATAGCGGCCGGGTAAAATTTATTTTCCGCGATTACCCATATATTAGCGAAGGCTCGCTTGATCTGGCGCAAGCCGCCCGCTGTGCCGGACTGCAGGGGCTGTTTTGGCCGATGCACGATAAGCTTTATCAAAACCAGGGCCTAACCGAAAAAAAAGATATCGCCGGCCTGGCGGTCGCCGCCGGAGTCAACCGAGAAAAATTCCTGCTCTGTATGGAGAATAAGCAAACCTTGCCGGCAGTCAAAAAAAATATGGCTGACGCGGAACGGTTCGGGGTGCTCGGCACGCCGACCTGGTTTGTCAACGGCCACAAAATCGCCGGCGATCTGCCAATTGAAATCTGGGAAAAAATAATTGAACAATTATCAAAATAAATGCGCCCCTGTCATCCCCGTTTTTTTCTGTCATCCCCGCGCAGGCGGGGATCTTGCCCTCCTAATTGAATTAAGATTCCCGCCTGCGCGGGAATGACAACAATGATAAATTCCAAAAAAATCCTAAAAATCTTTTTTCTGGTTGTTTTTCTATTTGAGCTTTTTGGTTTTGGTTTGATTTTAACTATTGGCAAAACCGCGCTAGCCGCTGACCCGATTAATTTAAATTTGCAAGTGCCAATCCCCGGCGGTCCAAGTAATATTGATTTTACTAACAATAAATCAACCAAGCCGATTGCCGATTACATCCGGGTAATTTATAAATACGCCATCGGCATCGTCGGTATTTTAGCTACCGTGGTGATGATGATTGGCGGAATAATGTGGATAATGTCCGGCGGTTCGCCTGAACGCGCCGGCGAAGCCAAGGCCTACATCAGCGCCTCCCTCACCGGCCTGGTGCTGACGCTTGCTTCGTATCTGATTCTCGCCACCGTTAATCCAGCATTGGTTAATTTTAAGATTACTGATGTCGCCAGTGTTTCTGAATTGGGCTGTTGCTATTCATGGCCTGTGACTTCTGAGGCTGATGTAAAATGCGAGGCTGTGTCAGAATCAGTCTGTGTCGCGGCAGGTAAAAAATATATTAACAGTTCTTGCGCTGACGTCGGCTATTGTTCTGCAAAAATGACCTGTGCGCTCGATGAAAACAACGGACAACTTTGCGTTACCGCCGAAAGCAAGCAAGGCTATTGCGTCAATGGCAGTAGCGCCTGCAATCCATGCAAGCTTTCCGGGGCAACCTGCAGTTTCGGCCGGGATTATGAATGCTGTAGCGATGTGTGCGATGTCGGTCTTGCGAGCGCTCCACCGGGCACTCCGCTTACCACCGCTACCTGCAAATATACCGGCGGCACGAGCGGCAAATGGTGATTAATATTCAATCCAGATTGTTTTCATAAAAGAGTGTTCTGCCTATGAGATATATCAGCAATATTTTACTGACCTTTCTTACAATATTTTTTGTTTCTTTTTTTGTTATCGTTCCTTTATCCCCCGTCCTGGCCGACACCGGCATGCCAAAACTCCAAATTGACATACCGACAATACGTTTCAGCCCGGCTAATCCTTGCACAACCGTTGGCGACGAAAGCAAGCTCTGCGTCAACTGGATTGCAGAATATATCGCCGGCATCTATAAATACGCTATCGGCATCGTCGGCATCCTGGCGACGGTAGTGATGATGATCGGCGGAGTGATGTGGATTATGTCCGGCGGCAACGCCTCCACTGCCGGCGAGGCCAAATCATGGATTACTGCCAGTTTGACGGGATTGATTATTACCCTAACTTCGTATATGATACTATTCCAGATTAATCCGGCGCTGGTTATCTGGGGACCATTGAAAATTGAACAGGTTATCCCTATTCCGGAAGATGTAAAAGCATTTTCCGAAAAATGCAAACCAACTGATAGCGGCGCATGTGCTGTTTCAAATATGTCCGGTTTCGGAGACAGGGCAAAACAAGCATCCGCGATTTGCATGGCAGAAAGTTCCGGTAATCCAAGAGTAAGTAATACAAAAACTAAATGTGATAATGGTGATTACTATGCCGTTTGGGGGTTGTTCCAGTTTAATTTGTCTGCAAATAGATTTACTGACGCTAGCGGCGTTTCATTAAATTGCCCGGCAGCATTTAATAAAACTTGGGTAAATAGTAGTCCGACCTGTACTGTAACTGATATAAATTTATACAATCAATGCGTAGCAGCTGCAACTGACGCCGGATTAAGTATACTTAATGCTAAAAATCTTGTTAGCCAGTCATCTTGGGGACCATGGGAAGCTAACAGCAAGTGGTGTAAATTCACGGATAATCCTGCTGACGCCGACACTCTTGTTGGACCATAAATATATGATTCATTTTACCTCTTACGCCAACCCTCCTTCGCTAAAGCTATGGAGGGCAAGCCAAAAATTCAATGATTTATTTTACTAATTACGCAAACAATAAATTTGACCTCTTAAACAAGCACAAGGTTTTTTTGCGCAAGGAAGAAGTTGAAGAAGCGATCAAATCACCGGACCAGGTGAAAAAGCAAAACAAATATTTTGGCGCAACCAAAGACGGCATTAAGGTTATTTATAAAAAAGAAGATGAAATAATTAAAGTTATCACGTTTTTCCCGGTGAAATAATCACATAACACATAACATGGAACACATAACAAAAAATAAACTAACAAATGCTACGTGTTACGTGTTGCGTGTTATGCGACCCATATGATTTACGACCCGGAATCAAACATCTTATCCATAGAACTTGCAAGCGGCGCCATTACCCACGCCCGCGAGTTCGGCAATCTGATCATCCACCTGTCTGCCGCCGGCAAGCCGATTTTGATTGAAATCCTGGACGCCTCCAGCCTGACCGGCGACCTTGCCAAGCTGGATAAAAAATCTTGGTCAAAATTTTTATCGGCTGAACCTGCAAATTAACCCACCCCTTCCCTCCCTTTCGTAAAGGGAGGGGAGCTCGCATTATTCCTCCCCTTTTAGAAAGGGGAGGTTAGGAGGGGTTAGAAACTTTCCAAAAACAAAACACCCCGCTCGAGTTACCGAGCGGGGTGTTTTGTTTTTGAGGCGACTTGCCCCTATATAAAGAACTAGTCAATCTTTTCTTCTGTCTTCTCTTCTGCCGGACGATCTCTGCGGGAATAGTAGCCGGTGCCGGCCGGAATCAGGCGACCGATAATCACATTCTCTTTCAAGCCTTCCAAATAATCAATTTTGCCGGTAACCGACGCCTCAATCAAAACCCTCGCTGTCTCCTGGAAGGAGGCGGCTGACAGAAAGCTGTCGGTGGTGAGCGAGGCCTTGGTCATGCCAAGCAGCAGTTCTTGCCCCTTAGCCGGTTTTCTTTTTTCCAAAACCGCCTTCTCATTGGAGCGATCAAAAACCGCCTTCTCCAGAATCTCTCCGGGCAAAACCTCGGTTTCGCCGGCATCCTCAACGTAGACGCGGGAGAACATCGCGCGCGCGATAATCTCAATGTGCTTGTCATTCAAAGGCTGTCCCTGCGAAGAATAGACCGTCTGAATTTCCTTGATAATATATTTCTGCGCTTCCAGACGGCCGCGCAGTTGGAAGAGCTGCTGCAAATCCATATTGCCTTCGGTCAATTGCGTGCCGCGCTCTACCGTCTCGCCGTCTTTTACCCAAAGGCTGTAGCCCTTCGGAATCGTGAACTCTTTTTCCTTTTCCACTTTCGCCGCCACCTTGACTGCCTTGTCATCCAAAGAAATCTTGCCGCCGCGTTTAGCTTTTACCGTCAGGCTGCCAATGGTAAACAGCTCGGTTCCCTTCTTCACCTGTTCCCCGGCCTTAACCAAAATCTTTGGAGAAAGCATTTTGCCGTCCTTGCCCTCCATAGCCTTGGCGACGGAGGGTTTCAAACCGGCCTCTTTTGCTGATTCGACAAATAAATATTTATCGGTATCAATGCCCTGATAAAAAATCTTCAAAATTTTAATTTGCGGATTGGAGACGGTTACGCTCTTGCCCTCGCTATCAATAATTTCGCGCGTCCCGGTCTCAATCTTTACTACGCCGGCCACATCGGAGACAAAAGCCTTATGCTTGGGCGGCCGCGCCTCAAAAATTTCTTCCACCCGCGGCAGACCCTGGGTGATATCCTGCGAGCCGGCCACACCGCCGGTATGAAAGGTTCTCATGGTAAGCTGCGTGCCCGGTTCGCCGATGCTTTGGGCGGCAATAATGCCGACTGCCGTGCCGATTTTCACCGGCTGATTATAACCCAAGTCATAGCCATAGCATCGGACACAAACCCCTTTGTGCAGTTTGCAGGAAAGAACCGAACGGACATGAGCCTCCACAATTTCTTCTTTTTTGATTTTATCAACAATGGCCTCGGTAATCAGTTCGCCGGTCTTGACCAGCACCTTGCCCTTGCTGTTAACGAGGTCGCCGGCCAGATAACGGCCGATAATCCGCTTGACCAGATCGTGGCCGGATTCTTCGCTTTCCTTTTTGCTGAAAGTCGCGCCGATCGTGTCGCCGCAATCTTCCGCCGAGATAATCACGTCTTGCGCCACATCCACCAAGCGCCGGGTCAGGTAGCCGGCATTGGCGGTACGGAGCGCGGTATCGGACAAACCTTTGCGCACGCCGTGAGTGGAGATAAAATATTCCAAAACGCCAAAACCGTTTTTGAAGTTACCGCTGACCGGCAATTCAATAATATCGCCGGAAGGCGAGGTCACCAGGCCCTTCATGCCGACAATCTGCGTCAGCTGGGCCCAGGAACCGCGAGCGCCGGATTCAATCATTGAATAAACCGGTCCGTCAATCGCCAAACCTTTCTTAACAATGTCGGTAATTTTTTCCTTGACCTCGGTCCACAGCTCAATCACCTTGCCGTAGCGCTCGCTGTCGGTCAAAAGTCCTTCTTCATACTGCTCTTGAATCTTACGCACCTGTATTACACCGTCTGAAATTAATTTATCCCGTTCCGCGAAATGCGGCAGATCGCCCATGCCCCAGGACATGCCGCTCTTACTGATATATTTCAAACTGACTCTTTTTAAATCATCAACAAACTGCACCGTCCGCGCTTCGCCGTAAAATCTAAGACAATCTTTGATTAAATTGCGCATTTTACTTTTGCCGACTACTTCGTTGACGAAGCGCAATTTTTCCGGCAAAATTTCGTTCCAGATAACTCGGCCGATGGTGGTTTTTGTCAAATTGCCGTCAAGGCGCAACTTAATAAATTGATGGATCTTGAGCTTACCGAGACTGTAGGCGAGTTTGGCCTCCTCTACCGAAGAAAAAGACTTAAGCTGTTCATCAGGCTGGCTATCATCTTTAATCTCGGTCAGATAATAGGTGCCCCAAACGATATCCTGCGCCGGCGTCACGATCGGATCGCCGGTCGCCGGTTTCAAGATGTTGTGAGAAGCGAGCATAATGTCGCGCGCCTCGGCCACCGCTTCTTTAGTCAAAGGCAGATGGACGGCCATCTGGTCGCCGTCAAAGTCAGCATTGAACGCGGTACAGACTAAAGGATGGATCTGAATCGCCTTGCCTTCAATCAAAATCGGCCTGAAAGCCTGAATACCGAGACGATGCAAAGTCGGCGCGCGATTCAGCAAGACATAGGCATCCTTAATAATGTCTTCCAAAATATCCCAAACCTCGTCATGTCCGCCCTCAATAAAACGGGAGGCTGAACGGACGTTATGAACGATTTCTTTTTTAATCAGTTTACTGATGATAAAAGGCTTGAATAGCTCGAGCGCCATGGTCTTGGGCAGACCGCACTGATCCAATTTTAAATTAGGATTAACCACGATCACGCTGCGGCCGGAATAATCAATGCGCTTGCCTAAGAGATTTTGGCGAAAACGGCCCTGCTTGCCCTTCAGAGAATCAGCCAGAGATTTGAGCATTCTTTTCTGGCCGGTGGAGGCAACCACGGTTTTGCCATGGCGCGCCGAGTTGTCGATCAGGGCGTCCACCGCTTCCTGCAGCATGCGCTTTTCATTGCGGGCGATTACTTCGGGCGCGTTCAGTTCCAACAGTTGTTTCAAACGATTATTGCGATTGATGACGCGGCGATAGAGATCATTCAGATCAGAGGTGGCGAAGCGTCCGCCATCAAGCGGCACCATCGGCCGCAAATCAGGCGGAATCACCGGAATTATTGTCATAATCATCCATTCCGGCCGCAGGCCGTTGCCCTTCAAACTCTTGAACAATTTCAAGCGGCGAATCAACTTGAGCCTTTTGGTATCATTCGCCTCAACCAATTCTTTTTCCATTTTTTCAATGCCTTCCTCCAGCTTTATCCGCGCGAGCAGATTTCTCACCGCCTCCGCGCCAATGCCGGCTTCAAAAATATGGCCATACTTTAAACTTAAGTTTTGATAAGTGCTCTCGGAAATAATGGTCAGCGGTTTTAATTCCTTGATTTCTTTCTGCGCCTGTTCAAACGCATTATCCAGATTGCCGATTTTTTCATCGCGCACCCCGGTCAATGAATCGATTTCTTCGGCGAGCGTAGTTTCAATCAGTCCCTCAGCCTTGCCCTCTTGCAACAATTTGCCTTTGCGATTCTTAATTTCACTAACCTGGCGGCTAAATTCGCTTTCAATCTGTTTCTTCTTATTTTTATATTCCCCTTTAATCTGTTCAATCGTCGCTTCTTTCAATTCTTCGTTGACGTCGGTAATGATGAAGCTGGCGAAATAGACCACCTTTTCCAACGACTGCATGCCTAAATCCAATATCAAGCCGATCTTGGAGGAGATACCGCGTAAAAACCAGATATGGGTGACCGGCGACTTCAGCGCAATGTGGCCGAACCGCTCGCGCCGGACGATAGAACGGGTCACCTCTACGCCGCACTTGTCGCAAATGATGCCCTTATAGCGGATTTTTTTGTACTTACCGCAGTAACATTCCCAATCCTTGGAAGGACCGAAGATGCGCTCGCAAAACAGGCCGTCTTTTTCCGGTTTTTGCGTGCGGTAATTGATCGTTTCCGGCCGGATGACCTCGCCGTTGGACCAGCCAAGAATCTGTTCCGGGCTGGCAAGCTTCAGCTTGATGGCGTTAAAATCGGAAGTCTTTATTGGATTGAGCATATTAAAAAAATTGATTATTAGTATTTGATTTCCGCCTCATCGGCGGATCCGCCGATGAAGCGGAAATTTATTTTTTCTTTTTATAATCCGGCTTTTCATCTCGAACCCCTGTAACAGCTACCTCAACCGATTCTTTCGCCGCCCCATCCTCTTCCTCCGGGGTGCCGCCAAGCAAATCGACATCAAGACCGAGCCCCTTAAGCTCGCGCACCAAAACATTAAACGACTCCGGCACGTTAAGCTTGCGGATGGTCTCGCCTTTGATGATTGCTTCATAAGCCTTGCTGCGGCCCGGCACGTCATCCGACTTGATAGTTAAAATTTCCTGGAGCGTATGCGCCGCGCCGTAAGCCTCCAGCGCCCAGACTTCCATTTCTCCGAAGCGCTGGCCGCCGAACTGCGCCTTGCCGCCGAGCGGCTGCTGGGTAATCAGCGAATAGGGGCCGATGGAGCGCTGGTGGATCTTGTCCTCAACCATGTGGTTGAGTTTCAACATATATTTATAGCCGACTGTTACTTTATGGTCATAGGACTCGCCGGACTTGCCGTCAAAAAGTTGCATCTTGCCGTCTTCCGGTAAACCGGCGCGAATAAGTTCATTCTTGATCTGCTCTTCGGTAATGCCATTCAGGGGCGGGGTAATTACTTTGTAGCCGAGCTTTTGCGCCGCAAAACCAAGATGCGTTTCCAGGAGTTGGCCGAGGTTCATGCGGGAAACAATGCCGAGCGGCGAAAGAATAATATCAACCGGCGTGCCGTCTTCCATATATGGCATATCCTCAATCGGCACAATTTTGGAAATTACGCCTTTATTGCCGTGCCGTCCGGCCATTTTGTCGCCGACCTGAATTTTGCGCAAATTCGCCACGGAAACCTGGATGGACTGGATGACGCCGGTGGAAAGCTTGTCGCCGTCTTCACGGGAAAAAACCTTAACATCCACCACCTTGCCGTGCTCCCCGTGCTCCAGATAGAGGGAAGAGTCGCGCACGTCCTTGGCCTTCTCGCCGAAGATGGCGCGTAATAATTTTTCCTCGGCCGATAATTCGGTTTCGCCCTTGGGGGTGATCTTGCCGGCTAAAATATCGCCGGAAGAAACCTCGGCGCCAACGCGCACGATACCGCGGTCATCCAAATCTTTCAGCTTTTCCTCGCCGATATTCGGAATATCGCGCGTCACCACCTCGGGACCGAGCTTGGTGTCGCGCACATCAATCGTATAATCTTCAATATGAATGGAAGAAAAAGCATCTTGGGAAACCATCCGCTCGGAAATGATAATCGCGTCTTCATAATTAAAGCCCTCCCAGCACATAAAAGCCACCAGCACGTTTCGTCCGAGCGCCAGCTCGCCTTGGCTGATGGCCGGCCCGTCGGTCATCACCTGACCCTTGATTACTTTATCACCCTTGTTTACAATCGGCCGCTGATTTAGGCAGGTGGAGGCGTTGGAACGCAAAAATTTAACCAAATCATAAGTTCTAACCTTGCCGTTCGTCTGGCGCACTTGGATTGAGCCGCCATCAAGCTTGACTACTTCGCCGTCCGCTTCCGCCACCGCCACCTGGCCGGAATTTTCCGCGGCCTTGGCCTCCATGCCGGTACCGACAATCGGCGACTGGGCGTTGATCAAAGGCACTGCCTGCCGTTGCATGTTGGTGCCCATCAAAGCGCGCTGGCCGTCGTCGTGTTCCATAAAGGGAATCAGGGAGGTGGCTACCGAAATAATCTGATTGGAAGCTACGCCAAAAAAATCAATTTTTATCACTTCATCATTGGTCGGCTGGCCGTATTTCCTGACCTCGGCGCGTTCAACCAAAAAATAACCATTTTCGTCAATCGGCGTAGTGAAAGCGGTGGTGATATATTTTTCTTCTTCAAAGGCATCTAAATAAAATATTTCCTTGGTGACCGCCGGCTTAATCGGCAAGAGAACGTGCGCGCTGATTTTTTCCTTAAGTTCTCGGGCCAGTTTTTCGTCAACTTTCACGCCCGCCTTAGCGATTGTCTTGTTCTTATCGTCAACCACGTCCTCGCGTAAAATTTTTCCTACAGCAATTTTGCCATCATTAGCAATGTCGTGAAGTACTCTATAATATGGGGTTTCAATAAAACCATAGGTGTTCAAACGGGCATAGCTTGCCAAGTGGCCGACTAGGCCGATATTCGGGCCTTCCGGGGTAGCGATTGGACAGATGCGGCCATAGTGGGTAGTGTGCACGTCGCGTACATCAAAGCCGGCGCGCTCACGGGTGAGGCCGCCCGGGCCCATGGCCGAGAGCCGGCGCTTGTGTTCCAGTTCAGCGAGCGGATTGGTCTGATCCATGAACTGCGACAACTGGGATGACATAAAAAATTCCTTGACTACGCTGATGACCGGACGTGCATTGATCAATTTATTCGGAGTCAGTGATTCAATTTCCATGGTGGACATGCGATCTTTGACGATGCGCTCCATCCGAGCCAGACCGACGCGGAATTTGTTCTGAATCAGCTCACCGACCGCGCGCACGCGGCGATTGCCCAAATGATCAATATCATCTTCGCGACCTTGCGTGGCATTCAATTTAATTACTTCCTTAATAATTTCCACTAAGTCTTCGCGTCGCAAGATTCTGGTTTCTTTGTTATTAGGAATATCAAAACCGAATTTACGGTTCAATTTATAGCGGCCGACGCGGTCAAAATCATAGCGGTCAAAACGGAAAAACATCGAATGAATCAACTGGCGGGCATTGTCAGTGGTGGCCAGATCGCCCGGCCGAATTCTTTTATAAACTTCTTTCAAACCCTCAGCTTCGCTTTTAGCGATATCTTTCTCGATGGTCGCCTCCAGATAATCAATCTCACCTGCCTGTCCGGTAGGCAGGCCGGCGCTGGTATTCACGCCGGAAAATAAAGCGCGGATTTCTTCATCGGTGCCGTAGCCGAAAGCGCGCAAGAGCGAGGTGATAGCAACTTTTCGTTTGCGGTCAATGCGCACCCAGATTACGCCGTTTGAATCAGTCTCAATTTCCAGCCAGGCGCCGCGGTTCGGAATCACTTTCGCGCCGTAATATTTTTTATCTTTAACGAATTCAGCGGTAAAAATAACGCCTGCACTGCGAATTAATTGCGAAACTACTACCCGCTCGATTCCATTGACGATAAAAGTACCGCGTCCGGTCATTAAGGGAAAATCGCCTAAAAAAACTTCCTGCTGAGTGGTTTCACCGGTTTTTTTATTAATCAACCTGGCCTTAACTCTGAGCGGCGCCTCAAAGGTAATATTCTTTGCTCGGCTTTCCACCTCATTGAATTTCGGTTCGTCCAAATAATGCTCGCCCAAATATAATTCCAAGTCTCGACCGATAAAGTCGGTAATCGGCGAAACTTCATCAAACAGATCAGCCAGGCCCTCTTTCAAAAACCAGGCATAAGAATCTTTCTGCAGCTCAATCAGATCCGGCAGGAGTGCAACTTCCCGTACATCAGTTAGATACTTTCTAGCCGTGCTTAAAGTTTTGCTGTTTTTGGACATAAAAAAGTCTCAAGTAGCTGACTTGAGTTAACCCCGTTAGAAATTTTCGCGGATTATTAACTCCACGAGAACTGCCTTAGAAAGTAATCCAGCCGCAACACAGCGGCGGGACATTTCCAGCGGGGTGAGTTTATAATTAATTTGAGTAGTAATTCACTAATTTAAAACTTAGGTTACGGGCGAAGTTTTCAAAATTTTATTTTCACTACTTTTTAGCTAATTTTAAATAAAAACAAAAAAACGGCTTATGCTCACATTTTTCCGTATGTGGTTTTTCCGTTTTTAATTACAAAAGGTTAACTATTTGCCGTTTTTGGAGTTTTTAAAGTTAGTTATAATATTAACAATTCACTGCTCCTTTGTCAAGGGGACTAAGCATAATTTGATAATTTTACAAGTTTATGGTTTTTTTATTTAAGATTAGATTAAATTTAGTAGTTTATAAATTTTTTAAAAATAATTTTTAAGCTACTTATCCACACCGCATGGGACTGTCGCTGGATGCTCTTTCTGGCATAAATTTTCAGATTTCGAGGAAATTTTACAAAAAATTATTGAGGGAATATGGTATATTAACGAAAAAATTTTTTGTACAATTTACCGAAATATGGAAATTTAGGACGAAAATGGCATTCGGCGACAGTCCCTTACGCCAAGAGCCGAGTCAGCTCTTCTTTAACCACCTGGCGATCATCCCAGGGCAATTTCTCGCCATTGGCCAGGCAGATTGCCTGCTCGGAGCCCTTGCCGGTAATCAGCACCAGATCGCCCGCGCGAGCGATTTCCAGAGCTTTTTTGATTGCCTCTCGCCGGTCAGAAAATCGCCACAAATCATCATTGATAGTTTTTCCGGCCTTTTCCGCCCCAATAAGCACCTGGTCAATAATGATTTCAGGGTTTTCATCGTAAGGGTCTTCATTGGTCACAATCACATAATCAGCGCGCTCGCCGGCAATGCGACCGAGAATCGGCCGCCGACTCGCGTCGCGTCCGCCGCCGGCCGAGCCGAGCAAATGGATGATGCGCTCATGCGGAATTAATTCAACTGTCTCGTAAAGTTTTTCAATCGCCTGCGGCTCAAAGGCGTAATCAACGATTACCGTAAAATTTTGGCCGCCGCCAGTATTCTGCGACGTCGAAATATCAATTTTTTCCAGACGCCCGGGCACGCCGGCGATTCCCTCCAGGGCGATTTTAATTTTTTCCAGAGGCAGGCCTTGGGCGAGCCCGAGACAGACCGCGTTCATCGCATTGGTCGCGTTAAAATCACCGGTCAGCTTCAGGTTGATTTCCGTTTCAAGAATTTTGAACTTAGTACCGCTTGCCTCCACCAAAACATCGCCGTAATTTACCAGATTAATTTCCTTCTCGGCGGCTTTATTTTTTCGCGTATAGGCAAATTTTTCTTCCGCCCAAAAATCCAGAAAAAAACCGGCGTGCTCGTCATCCAGGTCGGCAATGATGGTTTTTTTGACACGCGCGAGCTCCAATTTCTTAAGTGTCTGTTCGGTTTTTACTACTTGCTTTTGTTCATTGACATATTTGGTTTTGCAATTCTTCAAATGCGCGAACAGTTTGCCCTTGGCCTGCCGATAATTTTCAAAGTTGCCGTGCGACTCAATATGTTCCGGGTAAAGGCCGGTAAAAATCAGGTTGTCATAATTGATGAAGCGGTGCCGGAATTGCCTGATTCCTTCCGAGGTAGTTTCCACAATTGCATACTGGCAGCCGTTCCTGACCATGCGCGATAAAGTCGCCTGAGTAAAAAGCCGTCCCGGCATGGTCATTTTTTTGTCATTCAGCCATTCACGAGTACCATCCGAAAACATCGCGGTGGAAGTATAGCCGACCTTAAAACCGCAACCGACAAGCATCTTGGCAATCAGATAAGTACTGGTGGTCTTGCCGGTGGTGCCGGTCACGCCGACTACCATCAGCTTCTCACTCGGCCGTCCATAGATTACCGCGGCCAAAAAGGCAAACAAAAAATGATAAGCCGGCGCCAGCCGATTAAATAATTTTATGGGTATTAATCTTTTTATTATGTGAAGTATTTTTTCCATTATTAATAATACATTGCTAAATTGTTTTATTGTTAAATTGTTAAAAGATAAACAAGTTTCTAATAACAATTTAGCAATTTAACAGTTTAACGATTATATCTTCAGAAACTTCGTCTCACCTGCCTCACCATCTTATAAATGCTATACCAGCCTTCGTCATAGACCGCGTCAAAAGTGCCGGGATAATTTATTTCACGGCCGCCAAAACCCTCTTTAAAGCGGGTAACGCCCGGCCAACGCTCCTCGCTGATACCGCATAAATCATAATAGCGATAGCCGAGTTGTTTGGCCAGCTTGATAGTGTGCCATTGCAGGAGATGCGGCGCCATCAGCTCGCGGTTTTCGTTCGCGGAGCCGCCATGAATATAGGAAACCGTGTCGCCGAAAAAAACCACGATGTTGCCGACCAGCACACGGCCTTTGTATTCAGCGAAAAATAATTTCAAAAAATTTTCGGGCAGAGTCAGCATCGCCTGATAATAGCTCCGGCCGTGAGTGGAAAACTCATCGCGATCACCGGTCTGTGCCATCAGATTCCAAAACTCTTCAAACCGGCCGGCATCAGCCTCAACGATTTTTACTCCCTTCTTTTCCGCCAGCTTAATATTATATCTGGTTTTCTGATGCATTTGTTTCAATAAATCTTCTTCGCTTTTGTCTAAATCAAGAATTAAAGTTTTACTCGGCTGGATATCCAAAGTCTTTACGGTTACAAAATCAATATCGGCCATGGGGAAGGTCGGGTCAAAACGCAAAAACATCGCCTCCTCCTCAGCGGCTAGCCGCTTGATTTCATCAAAAATAATTTTACCGGCCTCATTATCCCAGTTGCCGCCCTTGAATACCGGACCGCGGCCGCAATAGAAATAACTCTTGCCCATGGGCAAACTTTTCTTGATGATTTTAGCGGTCGCCACAATTTCCCCCTGGTTGTTATCCACGCCAATGCGCCAAACCAGGCCGGAAACTTTTTTCTGAAATTCACCCCACTCCCACGACTGCAAAAACTGGCTGTGCTTCTGTCCGCCTACAAAATTATCAAGTTGTTTTTTTTCTTCAATTCTTATAAGTTTCATATGTTTTATTTATCCCGTTAGAAATAAATCTCTGCGGACTGTTAAGACTTGGTACTTTATATAATCCAAGTAAAATTAAGTAGCCGCTAAAATTTCTAATGGGCTCTGCTTAATATTTTTAACACGCCTCTAATCCGCTCGCCCGGCTTAGTAATCTTCGGATCAATCTGCCGCAAGGCCTCGCGCGCCTGTTGGACTGAATAACCAAGAGTTATGAGCGCGTCAATTTCATCACTGTTTGAGTTTGAATCGCCGCCCGACACCCCGCCGAACGCCGACCCGCCAATACTCGCAATTTTATCCCGCAGATCCAGTACGATCCGCTCCGCGGTTTTCCGGCCGATGCCGGAAACTTTGGTGAGCATAGTCGCATCGCCGCGTGCGATTGCACTTTTTATATCTTCCACCTTAGCGATAGACAAAACGCCAAGAGCCGATTTCGGGCCGACGCCGCTGATTGATAAGAGCAATTCAAACATTTCCAATTCTTCCAGGTTCTTAAAACCATAAAGAGTTTCCGCGTCCTCGCGCACATAATGGTGAGTATAAATTTCCAATTGATCACCAATGGTAAGTTCGGCATACATCACCGGATTAACAAAAACCTGATAGCCGATGTCAGCCACCTCGAGAATTAGGTAATTCTTGCCTTTATTTATGAGTT
>Ga0265292_1001542_pt1 | contig 19829 bp, 23 predicted proteins | sample Munlanlewell296A_FD_189080 | JGI IMG/M metagenome (GOLD analysis project Ga0265292, IMG submission 189080) | Leachate microbial communities from a municipal landfill in Southern Ontario, Canada - Leachate well 296A | ecosystem: Engineered > Solid waste > Landfill > Unclassified | place: Canada... | reverse complement strand
TCTGTGCCCTCGCTTTTTTAATTCTTTCTGTCCCGGCCCTCGCCGCTGATTATAACGACAAGATTGAAATCGACCTCAAGGTCAAAGGTAGCAACGATCCGACTTGGGAAAATAATCTCGAAACCTCCAAGGTCGTTTTAGGTCCGAATGTCAAATTTGATGTCCAAATGATTATTAAAAATAAAGACAGCTATAACCAAACTTGGATCAAGGTCAAAACCTTTCTTCCCGCTGTTTTAGTTGCCAACTCCGATATGTCCTTCACTATTCCTGATCTTGGTGCCGGCAGTGAAATCAGTAAAATTTTTACTGTCACCCTCAAGGACAAATCGCTGTTACCCCAAATGTTACCAAGTCTGAAATCGCAACCGTTGCCAAAGCTGAATCCGGTGCTGTCGGCAAAGATTGGGCCTATTTCTACGCCGGTGGCGGCATCAAATCCGCTACCTCTTCCGGTAAAACTCTCCCGGCTACAGGTGTACCATTAATCTTAGGTAGCCTTTCTGCTTCTGCCGCCTTAGCTCTTGGCTTTGGCTTAAGAAAGCTTGCCCGTGGCTATTAACAACTTATAATTCTTTACCCGCCTCGCCTTCATAGGCGAATTCTATGAATAGAGAAGTTAGATATCTGCTTAGTGGGGTTGCTATTTTAGCAGCTGTAACCGGCTGCCGTACTCCCGATCGCTACGCTTCCCAAGGCAATATTATCGACTCCCCTCAAGTTGGCCATCCTTTTAGAGTTGTCACCAAAGCTGCTACCGGTGAAAATCTACCTTCAAATGTTTATGAGCTTCTCATCGTCGATCCAAATACCGGTGAACCTATTTCGCCGGGACTCGAAGTTCTCGACCAAAACGGTGATGGAGCTTGTGCCGTTGATAACCTAATCATTAGACCAAATAAACAAATACCCAATACCCTTGACATCACCATTATCAACAGAACCTGTGACGATGTCCCCTTTCGAAACAACTTAACCGATCCTGCGAAGTATCCGGCCTTATAACTTGAAATTCGAGTCCCTTAATGCTATAATATAGGATATAAAGCTTAAAGACTAAAAGCAAGAAAACTTTTCTTTCTTTTGGTCTTTAGGACCAAAAAGTGAAGCGGTTTCTTTGGACACCGCGTCCATCTGAAACTTAATCACAGTTCTTTAACAAGGCATACGGGAATTTTATTTCTCTACTTAACGCCTTCTCTTCAAGGGATAAGTGAATAATATGACACCGCCTTGGGCATCAACCAGCTTTTCTGGTACCCAGTGCGGTGTCTATATTATTTTATCGTTCCCTTTAAAGGAGAAGAAAATGTCGTTCGCAAGTCGTGTGAAATGGTTGTCTTTATCCGCCGCATTGTCCATATTGGCCAATGCTATGGTCTTGGTCCTCTTGGGAATTCCCTTGGGTTTACCCTCGGGAATAGTCCGTTGGGCCGTTTTCGTTGTGGTCGCAGTCGACTTGATTCTCGAGCTCGTTACTTTCATGTTTTGGAAGCCTGTAACTAAACAGAAACCTCGTCCTCCGGTAAAGAAGAGTCCAACTACAAAAAAAGGAGTTACATCATGAACCTCACCAAGCTCGTTTCTCTCGCTCTGATCATCGTCATCGCCCTAACCGGTTGCAAAACCAACCCACTTGATGAAAAAGGAGATTCAGCCAACAAAAACCCGACCGGATCCGCTCAGGCCACACCTAGACCAGTTTCTGGCAATTCCATCGAACTTTGTACTTTCGACAACCCCGGCTCATTGGACACCATGCCCAAGCAAGTAATTGAACTCGCTCCAGCAGAAGCATGGTTTCATCGTGTCTTTAACACGCGATTGTTCAACGAAGCTAATAACTGGGGTGGTGCCGACAACTGGTTCATGAGCTTGGCTCTTGGTCCAAATTCGGGCGGCTCATGGACTTCTATGTCCAATCCAGGCCAAATCGTCTATCGAGCTACTAGTACTAGTACTACTTGGTGTCTTGGTCTTTTAACAACCAAACAGTACAAGTCACAGTTCTTAGGCGACGTCGCCGATGTACCTATCGCCGTGAACATCCGGATCACGCCAAACACGCTCATCTCTGTACGCACGGCTACCGGCAAAACCATCTCCCAAGCAACCTCAGACGGCGGCGACATCACCATCATCCTCCCGGATGAAGGAATCGTTGTGATCGCAGTAGCGTTCACAACTGCCGCCCCGACGTTCGAGAGCCTTGTCTGGTGGGGTCCTTACGACCGCTCAGCCGATATTAATACTATCGACGCGCGCGAATAAGCGACGACCTATCAGAAAGCTGAGCAACAAAAGTAGAGGACCCCCGGGGATCATGGCAAATGCCTTCCATGACACCAGTCATGATCCCCCCCCCTCGAAATTCCCGTATGCCCAGCTCTATAAGACCATAACTTATTGTTGTGTTTTTATCAGGCTGGTAAAGTTAATCAACATCTTATGAAATTATTACTTCCGATTATTAAAAATCTAATCGGTTTAATTCTAGTCATCGCTCTTCTCGTCGTCGGTCTTTATGGCCTCAAACCCAGTAACTACAACGATTCTGTCCAAGTCGGTCTCTTCAAATTTTCTCCTTTCCAAGCCGGCTTTTCCCTTTATCAGGATGACTCACCCTATTCCTACCGTTTCTCTCCCTATAATGACTTTGTCATCGATTCACAAGGCAACTACTCTGCTCTAGTCAGCAAAGAAGAAATTATCAAAGATAAATATCAATACGCTATCTATAACAATTTTTTCGACCAAAAAATTTCTTATCTTCTAAGCTTAATTAACTTCAACCATCCCCGTCTTTTTTATCACTTTGGCTCCACTCAATTTAAATATTCTGCCAATATTAATCAAAATAAGATCACTCTAAATCAGGAAATAATCAATCTTCCTCATACCCATCCTCTTACTGCCACTGCCCAAACCCTATCTTATTATTGCAACGATTTTATCTTTGATCAAAAACACAATCTTTATACTGATCAAGCTGCCTCCGATATCGATTTTTTTAATAATCACTATAATTTCTCTTTAAATTGGTTTAATCATAATCTGGGTACTAACGCCGATTGGGAACCAATCCCTACCAATTCTGTTTACCTTGTTAACCACTATTCCCCGGGAATTATTAAATTCGAAACTTCTAAAAATCAACAACTTCTTATCAACCGCAGCTTCTGTCTTCTTGCCGCTACCTCTCCAACTGTCAACCAAAATAATCTTTCCAACTCACTAACCGTTAGTCTTTTTAAAAATTTAAGAGAAGCCGGCTTATGACCCTGATAATCGCCCTAATCAGTGCTGTCTCTTTTTTTGTGTTACCCGTACTTTTAGGAAACTTTATTATTACTTTATTTCGTCGCCGGCCGACTAGCTTAGTTAGTTCATTTACGATCGGATCACTTGCTTACTTCGTTTTCACCTTTCTTCTTTATTATCTCTTATCTTCTTCTTTTATTTCTGTTTATCCTCTGGTCATTAAAATTTTTACTCCGTTGCTTTTACTTTTTAATTTAAAATACCTTAAAAACATTAAAATCACCCTCAAAACAAATTGGTTGCCGCTTATCGGTATTTCAATTTTAGCCTCAATTATTTACTTCATTTGGCGCCTCAACACCGCCTATCCTCTCCCTCTTAATTGGGATTTTTTCCATCATCAAACCTTGGTCAATCAAATTATCTCTGGTCGTCTGTCATTTTTAAACTCCCGCATCTCTGACACCTTTGTTTTTAACGGTTATACCCCCATTTTTCATTTACTTCTTGCTTGGCCTCAATGGCTTTTTTCTCCTGACGTTCTTCAGTTTTTTTGGTGGCTTGAATTTTTCTATTTATTTTCAGCTCTCACCGTCACTTACTTTGTCGCCAATCATTTTTTTCACTCCAAGGCAACCGCTTTTATCGCCGCTATTTTCTCTGGTTTTATTTTTGAATCTTTTATTATTTACACCCCTCTAATGTTAATTCCTCAAACATTAGTTGCTCTCATCTTCTTGGCTCTTATTCCCCAATTTATCAACTATCAAAATCATCACAAAATTAACCTCACCATCAGTCTGATCTTTTTATTCTTAACCCATTTTGTTATCGGAACCCTGGCTGTTTTTTTTCTTCTTGCTTTGTTATTTATCTCCAAAATAAAATATTTTCGACTTAATTTTGCCATAAACTCTTTAATTCTCATTACCCTCACTTTTCTAGCCTTATCTCCATTTATTTCTATCCCAATTGACTTAAGTTTCATCAACCAAGGCGAAGCTAACGCTTTTAATCTTAGTCTCGGCAAAAAACTTGAATATTTCCAAATGTTCTCTGGATTCATATTATTAATATCCTATTTTTTGGGACTCATCCGTAGCTTCTTTAGGTCAACCTCAAGCCTTAAATTTATCGCCTTTTTATCCCTCGCTTCCCTTGTCCCGGTTTTTATTTCCATTCCCTACTCATTAAAGTTTTATGTTATTAGCCACTTTTTATTAAGTTTAATTGCTGCCTTTGGTTTTAGTTCAATTTTTAAGCTTATAAAATCATATTCTGTTCGCTGCTTGGTTATCATCCTCCTAATCTTCTCTTTGTCTTTGATTCTGCTCTCTAGCACCAAATCAATAAAAAACACCCTAAAAAATTATGGCTATGACAGCCAAATTTCTCCATCGGAATTACTTGCTGCCAACTTCCTCAATTCTCACTATGACCACATCACTACCCTGCTTATCTCCGATCCGGCTACGCAACAAATTCTCGAACCCCTATCACATCTCAACACTCAAGGCGGAGCCTACACCAACATTGACACCCGTAATCTTTTAGTCAAAATCAACACTTCTAATAGTCCTCTTGAAGTTTACCAAAACCTTCACCAGATTCAGGATACTGTTGTTAAAACCAAACCCATCACTTATCTCTTTGCTCTTTCCGGACGTTATTTCCGTTGGCAAACATTCGAAACCTGGAAAAAACAAAATATTGCTTACAACGCTTGGAGTCCCAGTCCTTTAGCTTTTTCTAACCTAAACTATATTAATTGGCTTAAGTCTTCACCTAGCTTCAAGTTGGTGTTTTTTACCCCTGATATTGCCATTTTCGAGCTTCAACCATAATTGACTATCCTATAACATTATGTTATAATAACAACATGCTTTACGGGAAATCAATTTCACTCATTATTCCGTGCAAAAACGAAGGTAAAGGGATTGCTAGATTAATAAAAAAATTACCTTCTTACCTCGACGAAATTATCGTCGTTGACAACAATTCTGCCGACAATACCTATCAAGAGGCCAAATCAGCCGGTGCCAAAGTATTTAAAGAAGCCCGTTCTGTCAACGGCATTGGTTACGGTTTTTCTCATCTAACCGGCCTAAAACACGCTCAGGGTGATTACCTGTTTGCCATGGACGGCGATGATACATATCCTTCCCGGGAAATCAAAAATGTTCTCAAATACTTAGTCAAAAATAACCTCGATGTTGTTTCCTGTAATCGACTACCTCTCAACTACCCGGCTGCTATTTCAAAAACACGTAAATTAGGTATCGACATCCTTAACTTCGAAATTAAACTCCTCTATGGTTACCCCATTAAAGACACCTTAACCGGTATGTGGGCCATTAAAAAGGAGGCTATCAACAAATTAAAACTTTCCGAGGGCGGTTGGGATCTATCTCCGGAAGTAAAACTCTCCGCCATCATGAATCCATCCCTTCGTTTTTCCGAATATCATGTTGATCACTTCAAACGGGACGATTCTTCAGTTAGTAAGCAAAAAATCTGGCAAACCGGCCTTAACCATCTTGGTTATATCTTCAAAAAACGCTTTACTACCTACAACCCTCTTCTTAAGTTGTTATCATGGAATAATTATCGGATTTTCTATCCGGCTACCAATCAAATCATTCCATGACCAAAGTACTTTTGGTAATGCCCTTTTTTTATCCCCACAAAGGCGGCAGCCAAAAATATGCCGAAGAACTCTATTCCCACCTTTTAAAACTCTTTCCCGGACAATACCAAGTTGATGTTCTAGCTTATAACACCGATCACGCCCCCAAATTTGAATCTTACCAGGGGCTCAACATCCATCGTATCCCCTGCTTTCAATTAATCCCGGCTCGTTTTTGTCTTCCCCACCCTTTTGCCTTAATTCGAAAACTAATCCAATTGTCAAAAAATAAATATAATTTTGTCAATGCTCAACTGGTCTTCTTTGATCCATGTTGGTGGCTTTGGCTGTTCGCCCGTCTAATCAAAGCCAAATCAATTTTTACCGAGCATGTCGCTTCCTACCCGGTTCATCAAAACCATCTGGTAGAGATTATTAGTAAAATCATCGATAAAACCATCGGTCGTTTTTCAATTAATCGTTACGATATCGTTACTGTCACTAATCAAGCCGCTACTCAGTTTCTTCGACAGAAGCTCCATTTTCATCGTCAACCAATTAATCTTATTTACGGAGGTGTTGATACTTCATTTTTTTCACCCAAAAAAAATATCAGCCATATCGTCCCGGTAATTAATCAAAAAATACCAAAAAACTCTTTAATAATTACTTTTGTCGGTCGGGTTATTTGGACTAAAGGAATTACTTACTTATATCAAGCTATCAAGGATCTGATTCCTCAAATTCCTGATAATATCTACTTCGTTATTGCCGGTGGCGGCGAACTTGAGGTCAACCTCAAACAAAAAATAGTTTCTGACAATTTCTCCGATCGTGTTTTCGTCACCGGTTTTATTCCCTACGATAAAGTTCGGGATATTCTCCAAATTACTGACATCTTTGTCACTCCCTCTCATCACAACGAGGGCTTTCCTAATACTATTCTTGAAGCCGGCGCCTGTCAAAACTTTGTTATCGCCACTAATAATGCCGGGACCAAAGAAATCATTAAAAACAAACAAACTGGCTTGCTTATTCCTCAAAAAGATCAAAATGCTTTAAATCAAAGTCTTCTTTGGGCTATTAATCATAAGCTGGAAAGAAAGATAATGGCTCATAACCTTCGTCAACTTACAGTTTCAAAGTTCGATTGGAATAAAATTGCTGTCAGTTTTCACCATCTTCTTCAAAAATCCAAAGATCGTTATATCTCTACTTGACTTAACCTCTAGATGTTTTATATTACATCTACACCCTGGCCGATAGCTTTTTTATGATTAAAATAATTCCGGAAAATTATCACGACCCCTGCATGCAGGCTGGTAGCTGGATTTATGTCGATTGCTGCCATCTTCCCGAAAATCAAATAATTTCCTCCCTGGACAAATACCTTTCTTCTGCCCATCAGCTCCTTGCCGAACAAAACTTCAAAATGACCCTTTTGGTTTTCGATTACACCTATCAGGCTCTTCCCCCCATTCTCACCCAAAAGGGTTTTCAGCCCATCTTGCACACCTGGGAATTAAGTCTAAAAAATCGGCCCTCCTACCCCATTACTGTTACTCTTTCTCCTGATGTTCCAAATTTTCAAACTATTTCTCCCTTGCTTTCGGAACAAGCCAACTATCACCACCAACTTTATCCCGACTTTTACAAAAGCTGGACCGAAATTAATCAGTCTGAATACGCCTCATATCTAACCACTGAAACTGCCAAAAAAGATTCTTTTATTCTGACTTGTTTTGACGAAAACAAAACTCCCCTTGGCTTTATTTGGGGTTGTATAAACGAGTCTCACCAAGCCTATATTTGGGAACTCATTGTCGATCAGCAGCACCGCGGCCGCGGGCTTGGTCATGCCTTAATTAATGGCTTTATTCAGCTTTGTCAAAATCATCAGGTGGACACACTTGAAGTAGAAACCGGCCACACCCAACCTGCCAATAACTTTTACCAAAAAATCGGCTTTCTCCCCGTGGCCCAAACCTGGTACCAAATCATCTAGTCCTTAAAACTTTTCCAAATAATTCTTTATTTCCCCGCTGATTTTGGTTCTATCGTCACCTTTTATTACTCTGTCAATCCACTCGGCCACTTTCTCAAAATCATTTTCCCGTAGTCCCCTGGTGGTCATCGCCGGCGTTCCCAGTCTTATTCCTGACGGTTTTAATGGTCCGGCCTGATCATGCGGCACCGTATTGGCATTACAAATAATTCCGGCTTCTTCCAGCGCTTCCGCTATTTCTTTTCCCCGTCCTAATCCGATTTCCATGACCATTAAATGGTTCTCCGTCCCAAAAACCTTATATCCTTTTTTCTTCAAGGCTTCGGCCAAAACCGCGGCATTCGCTACTATTTGTTGTCCATATTTTTTAAATTCCGGCCGTCCTGCCTCTTCAAAAGCAATGGCCATCGCCGCAATACTATTTTCATGCGGCCCACCCTGCAAACCGGGAAACACCGCCCTGTCAATTTTTTTATTTAACTCACTATCTTTACCAAGTCCTTTACGTGTCACCCCAATAAATGCTCCTCTCGGTCCCCTTAACGTCTTATGTGTTGTTGATGTTATTACATGGACAAAATCTACCGGACTTGGATGCACTCCGGCCACGATCAATCCGACAATATGCGAAATGTCAGCCACCAGCCACGCTCCAATCTTGTCCGCAATTTTTCCAAACTTTTCCCAGTCCAAAATATACGGATAAGCTGTCGTCCCCGCCATAATCATTTTTGGTTTCGCTTCCAAAGCTAAATGTTCCAGTTTGTCATAGTCAATCCGTCCGTCTTCCTCCACATCATACTGAGCGGAGTCGAAGTATTTTCCCGAAAAAGTAATCTTTGGATGCCCATGGGTCAAATGTCCCCCCGCCGACAATTTTAATCCGCAGACCTTATCCCCCGCTTCCAAAAGCGCCATTTGTACTGCGCTGTTCGCGGGGCTTCCCGAATACGGCTGAACATTCAAATACTCCACTCCTAAAAGCTTTTTGCCCCTTTCGATTGCTAAATTTTCAATTTCATCAATGATTTTATTGCCCTGATAGTATCTTTTACCCGGATACCCTTCGGCATATTTATTCGTTAAACAACTCCCCAAAGCCTTTTTCACTTCATCACTCACAAAATTCTCACTCGGAATCAGTTGTATCTGACTTTTTTGTCTTTCTTCCTCTCTTTCAATTAATTCAAATACTTTATCCATCGTTTGATTTTAACACTCCCTTCTAAACCAACTCCAACTTTTTCAACAACCCTACCACCTTCCCGCTAATTTTCTCCACCGTCAACAATTTTCCCTCGCCATCGCAACACTCTATACTCTTCCACCAATCAAACTCCTTACAGGTCCGATCATATTCTTTGGCTGCTTCAGTTTGATGATAAATGCTTTTTTCCACCTCATCCATCCCCTTCTTCTCCATATAATCCCTCGTCACCTTTTTTCTAATCAAATCAGCTGCCACTTGGGGACTTATTCTCAGCACTATTACCAAATCCGGTTTATAAATTTTCATCCGATTCCAACCTGCATCCCACAACCATTTTCGGAAATTATCTCGATCTTGCCCTTCTAACTTAACTATCTGATGAACGTTCGAAGTAAAATACCGGTTGGATACGACCACCACCCCTTTATCTACCCACTTTTTAATTTTCTGATTTCCAAAATACTGATCAATCATATACGGCAAACAAGTTAAATAAGGGCTAATTTTTAACGGATCACCAAATTCTCCCACCAGCATTCTTCCCACCAATTGTCCCCACACCGAAGTTTTATACCGCGGATAATCATCCGTTTCTACTCTAAATCCCCTGTCTTCGAAAAAATCTTTTAACAATGCTATTTGTCCTTCTTTTCTGTCTACCCCAAAATTAACCTTACAACCTTTTGTCATCACATATTTCTTTAAAAGCTCTGTCTGCACCGATTTCCCGCTGCCGTCTATTCCCTCTATCACAATAAATTTACCTCTTTTTTTGGTTATTTTACTCATATTCTTAATTTTACTTCTGCCCCTTTAATTGTCTTCCATCTGTCACAACTCATATCCCCTTCCCAACAAATCCTTTCTGTCTCGCAACTTGGACCGGCGTTGGCAAAAATGATTGGTGCTACTTTTTTAACCAACCGGAGCATCTCCTCCGCCATCGCTCTAATTTCCCATTGAGCCCGACTGCATAATCTCTCTCGAAAAAAGTTATGCAAAGCTCTGGCATTCATTGTCACTACAATTTTAGTTTCACAGGCATTTGGCAGTAAAAATCTGGCATTCTCGGGTTTTATTCCCTTATCAATTAAATTTTTATATTCTGTTTCTACTTTGTCCATTAACTTTTTATATTCCCGATACCATTCCTTATTCTTTTTAATCTCCGGTGGAACTATATATTGCATTCCTCCCTTTAACTCCGATACATATCTCTGTGACTGATGACTGTAACTAGCAATCCGGTGCCTCACCAACTGATGTGAACAAGCTCGGGAAATCCCCTCAATTGCAAAAGTAAAACTGGCATGCTCAATTGTTGATGTATGGCCCGACCCCAATACTTGCCTGATCAGTCTCTCTCTGGTTTCCACAGTTGTTTTTTTCTTTAAATCAGCCGCCCCTATCGCCGCATAACACTGCCTGATCGCCGCCACCACGTTTTGCTCCGGATCCTTAGTATAAGATAAAAGTTTTACTCTTAACTTAGCTTCCTTAGCCATAGTTATTTTAATTTAAACTTAACTTTTAACTTCCCAATTTCCCCTTTTTTTATCATCTCAATTTCTTCCTGACTTCTTTCCGGCAATACCCCATCCGTAATATTTTTTCCATGGTACCGGCTCTTTTCCATTACTGTTTCTTCACTTAACGGATAAAAAACAATCTGGCAAAATCTTTCTCCGGGATAAACTCTGATAACTTGAGTTCTGGTATTATTTCGGACCGGAATCATTAGGTTCCCTTCATAGCCGGCATCTACAATTCCTGTCAAATCAAGCGACAATCCTCTTCGGTTAACCGACGACCGCGGATACAACACTCCCATTACTGATCCCGGCATTTTTATTTTCTCCATTGTCAGCACCACCACATATTCTTCGGGTAAAATTTCGAAATACTGGCCCTTTTTTAAAATAATCGAATCAAAACCATTTTTAACCTTACCAAACTTATCTGAAGTTAATGCCACCCGTCCTTCTTTTTTTATTTCCCAAAGTCGCGGTACCATAAAAGTCCATCCTAGTCGTAAGTCAACCGAGTGGCCCTGCAATTGAAATTCGTCAAGTTCCGGAGTAAAACCGAGCTCTCCTTTTCTTACCAACGTTTTTATCTCTTCCCTTACCAAAACTGCCATTTGCCCATTTATACTCGCTTCCTCCCCTCTTTTCAAACCCCAACTTCCAACTGCTATACTTACCTTCATGACGGAAATTCTTAACACTATTCTTGCCCTGGTTAAAACCAATGGCCTTCTGGCTATGTTCGGTGGCGGTTTTGTCGAGCAGATTATCGTCCCTATTCCCTCACCTATCATTTCCATGTCCGGCGGTGCTTTTTTAGTCCCCCACGGCCTGCCTTTTTTTGAAACTATTTGGCAAATATTTCTCAACGTCTCTCTCCCCTATACTATCGGTGCCACTATCGGTACCAGCATGGTTTTCTTCATTGCCTACTTCGGTGGCAAACCCCTTATCGATAAATTTGGTAAATACATCGGCATTAGCTGGAAACTGATCGAAAAAATTAAAACCGATTTTCAAAAAACCACCAAAGATGAACTATTTATTTTAATCGCTTGCTCCATTCCGGTCGTCCCCGTTTCTCTTATCACCGGTTTCTGTGGTGGCTTTAAAATTTCCCCCGCCAAATTTTATCCCATGGTCTTTTTAGCCCTTCTCATTCGCGCTACTTTCCTTGGCTTTATCGGCTGGGAAATGGGCGAAACCTTTACCTCGCTGGCTCACGGCTTAGATAAAATCGAATCGCTTTTAACCGTCATCGGTGTCGGCCTAATCCTTGGCTTTCTTTTCCTCAAACGGGAAAAATGGCTTAAGCAAAACGAGTAGTTTTTTACTGTACTTCAAACACCACCGTCAAGCTTTTACTGACCAATCCGCTACCCAGCTCCATCGGTGCTCCGCCTCCGGCTCCGTCCATAGCCTTATAAGGCGAATAAGTCGATCCGCTGTTTCCTTCCGTCACCCCATAAATTTTCCCCAATTTTCTTCCGGCGCTTTTGGCAATTATTTCCGCCTTATCCCGGGCATTTTGCATTGCCTCGCCAAATAAAGTTTTTTCTATCTCTCTGGTATCATCCATCGTAAAATTCGGCCCCCACACATTGTTAGCTCCGCTTGCCGACAAAATATCGGCCAAGTTCGATGCTTTATCTACCTCCCGTAGAACTATTTCTATCGAATTGTTTACCCGCCACTGGCCTTTTCTGGTTTTTTGCACTCCGTTATCCCAATAAGGCTCTTCATTTTGATAAAAACTCAAGTTTGACGTCTTCACGTCTTTTTCCTCAATCCCAAATTTTTTTACTGCCAAAACCAATGCTTCAATTTTGCCGCTCACCTCTTTTACCGCTACTTCCCGGTTATCGTTAACCACGTCGACTCCCGCCGTAAAAGTGGCAATTTGGTTTTTTTGCTGACTCCTGGCTTCACCCACTACCACAATCGTTTGCGTCGGCGTCATTTCAAATTTGCCCCAATTTATTTTTTTCCACGGCAAGATAAACGCCGCCAAACTTGCCAGTACCACCCACACCACTACCGTACTCGCCTTGCCGTTTTGTTTTTTCATATACTCTATTCTACCCCTCTTCTCCGGCGATCAAAAGCATCCAAACTCATCATTGTCGTTCCATCTTCTATCCTTTCACAATTACTTCTACCTAAAAGACATTTTCCGGCCGACCATTCTTTGCATCCTCTCATCTCTCCTTCCTCAAGCATAACTACCTTTACTTCTCCTTCTTGGCAATCTATTCTCTTCGGTTCTCCCATCTTGGGGCTATCATAACTAACTCTTGTCTCTTTAGCAACTTTCTTTATATAATAAGTTATGCCATTTCTGATCATTCTTGTCCTAATTGCTATTTTCCTCGTTTTCAAATCCATCATTATCATGGACCAGTATGAACGCGGTATTGTTCTCACTCTCGGCACCTATTCCTATACTCTTCAACCCGGACTTAAGCTGGTTATTCCTATCGTTCAACGGGTCATTAAAGTCGATATCCGCATTAACACCGTCGATATTCCCCAGCAGGAAGTCATTACCCGTGACAACGTTCCCGTTGGCATCAACGGCGTTGTTTATTACCAAGTCATTAAGCCCGAAGACGCTATCCTCAAAGTCAAAGATTTTTCCTATGCCATCACCCAATATGCTCAAACTGCTCTCCGCGATGTTATCGGTGGTGTTGAGCTCGATTCCCTCCTCACCGAACGCCAAAAATTAAGCGATGAAATCAAAACTATCGTCGATCAGGAAACTACCGATTGGGGCGTCGATGTCACCGCTATCAAAATTCAGGATATTGAAGTTCCTGCTGATATGAAGCGGGTTATGGCTAAACAAGCCGAAGCCGAACGGGAACGCCGGGCAACTATTATTCGGGCCAACGGTGAACTGACTGCTTCCGAAAATCTTAACAAAGCTATGAAGGGCCTCTCCGAATCCGGCGCTATTTCCCTTCGCACCCTTCAAACCATCGAAGCTACCATGGCCAATCCCAGCAACACCATTGTCTTTGCTCTCCCTATCGAAGTTCTCGAAGGCTTCAAGAAACTTAGCGGTAAATAAACTCTACTTAATCTCTTTCAAAAACTCCTCGACCAAGCTTAAGTCCTTCCATACTACTACTATATTGGCATCGTTAAAGATCGCTCTTTGGACTTCCCGGACCGTATCCCCGCCGGCAATCGAGATCATCACGTCATAAGTGCTTCTAACCTTGTTTATTTGAATATAGGGTATCGGCTTGTCGTGATTAAACTCCTCTTCATCCACTCCCCGATGCAAAATTACCACATCCGGCAATTTTTTTAGCTTTCTTAACGTTTTTAACGGCTGATCGACGTTCATCATATCCACCATCGAATCAATTCCTACCTTTTTACAATTTTCTACAAAAGTGGCAATTGTCTCTACCGGGGCCTCCCCCAACGCCACCGCCGCACTCGCCCCCGCTTCCCGGGCCATCATTACCTCGGTCATTCCCCGATCCATTGTTTTTAAGTCGGCCACCACATACGGCCAAATATTGGCTAGTTTTCTCACCGCTTCCATCCCGTATTGTTTAATTAACGGCGTTCCCGCCTCCACTAAAATCCTTTCATTTTTGGGCAACCGATAAGCCAAGCTAATCGCCTCATTTAAGCTCCGGTTCATCGCCACCTGCAAATACTTCTGCCGTTTATTAAGAATCATTCTTTATTTTATCAATTTTATTACCATCACTGCAGTACGGACACTTGTCGCCTTTATACCAATACGAACACCTCTCACAAAAGCTCAACTTTTCCCCACTGGCGGTAATTTTCGTTAACTTTCCTTCGTTAAAGATATGATTAAACGCTCCTCCCATCATCGCCGTATTTGTTCCGCCATGATTCCCTCCCACAATTGCATATCCCCATCTGGCCATTATCCCCTCCAACATTGCCCCTGCCGCTACCGACTCTCTTCTACCTATTTTTGCCCCAAATCTCACTTCTACCTCCCCCATCGCTCTCTCCACCATCCCCACCACTTCTGCTTTTCTTTTTACATCTTCCCCCTGTCTAATTGTTTCCCAAACCTTGCTCATACCAAAAATCTCTTCACAAAACTGCCACAAATCACTTTCTAAGTTGATGCCGATAGCTTGTTCTCTTAAATCCTCCGGTTTTCTAATTCCGTCTGTTATTGTTCCCCCGCGGTCCAAAAGTTCGTTAGCCATACTCATCATTCTGCCGGCCGACTCCAATAGCGGTATTCCCCGACACTCCATTTCCGTCTCTTCTCCATTTTTTATTACCCTACCCACCACCAATCTCCCTTCGGTATAAATACTTCTTCCTCCGGGTGGGCTTAACCAAAAAATATATTGATTACCATCTTTTGCTAGCTCCCACATCGATCTCATCCCCGTATACTCCGCCCGGCCCATTTCCGTCTCTGTTTCATATTTAAAATTCGGTTGGCCTTTTCCATCAAATCTCAACTCGTATGGATTAACCCTTTTTTGAATCTCTTCCGTCTTTAAATTCTCTAAAAACGTCCCCCCCAGCTCACCTAAATCTTTCTGTTTTTCTAATTCAATTAAATTAGCCATCTTTACTCTGGCTCGAAAGTTTTGGTTTCCCGGCTATACGGTTGCGGCCCAGCGAAGGATTCACGCCTTCTTTCCCTTTTTTAAATTACTCTATTCTAGCAAATCTTTTTACCTTTTTTCCATCCACCTCCACCTCTTCCAAAAACATCTTTAGTGGCCTCACCCATAATAGTTTTTTACCATACATTGCTTTATAAATCACCATCTCCTCCAACGTTTCACTGTGATGTCCCACTCCCAAAACCTTATATCTCTTTCCTTTATAATGCTCATATATTCCCTTCTTTAAACTCTTAGCTATTTTGCTGTCATTTATCTCCTCCATACCTTTATCTTATCTCTATTTTCACATTTGGTAAATTTTTTTGCACTACTTTTCTCCACTTCTCCAATTTTTCCTTCCCAAACCCTTTTTTCTTCAAATATTTCTCATCCAAACAATTCTCCGGCCTAAAATCCTGCCAGTACCAAACACCTTTTTCTATCTCTTCTCCCATTTTTTTTAAAATTTCCAAATTATGTATCCCCGGCACCACCGTTGTCCGCCATTCAAACCCTAACCCCGACTCAATTATTTTTTTCATCGACTCTTTAACCCCAAAAACTAACTTCTCCTTCCAGCCAATTTTGGCATAATCATCAAAAATTGTCTTGTAGTCCATCGCCACATAGTCGATCCACTTTGATCTAATTAATTGTTCAATCGTTTCCGGATTTGATCCATTTGTATCTAGTTTTACTAAGAAACCAAGCTTTTTTACCCTGTCGCAAAACTCCCCCAAATCTTTCTGAATCGTTGGCTCCCCGCCGGTAATCACCACCCCATCGAGCAATTTTCTCTTCTTTTCTAAAAACTCAAATAACTCCTCCTTACGTATCTTTTTTAGTCCTGACTTTTTAAACAATTCCCCTGTTACCAAATCCCGATTATGGCAAAACGGACACCGAAAATTACAGCCGACGGTAAACACCACTGCCGTCAGCTTCCCCGGCCAATCCAGCAGACTTGATTTTACTAATCCACCAATTTGCATTTTATTTTCTTGTACGGGCGACCCTTGTGGTCGCCCGATCTTTCCGGGCAGGCACTAGACCTGCCCCTACACCGCACTTTTATAAACTCGCTATTTTGTATTCCTTTCTCAAATCAAATTCCGCCGCTTTGCCGTCGTTCCACTGTTGCACCGGCCTAAGATAACCGACAATTCTTGAAAACACCTCGCACGGCTGCCTTTTGGCTTCCAATGCTTTTTGGTCTACTTTTTGCTTTTTCATTTTTCTTCCTCGCTTTATAAACTTTATAACTTTAAAAACTTTTTAACTCTTCCATCCAATTTCTTCATCGCACGTCGGGCAATATTTATGTTCCCCGGCAATGTATCCGTGCTTAGGGCACACCGAAAATGTCGGTGTTACCGAAAAATAGGGTAACTTATAATTTTCCGCTACTTTCTTGACCAACAATTTCACCATTTTAATATCCGGCAGACTTTCACCCATAAATCCATGCAGTACTGTTCCGCCGGTATATTTTGCCTGCAGTTCATCCTGATGATCCAAGGCTTCAAACACATCATCGGTATAATTTACCGGTAAATGGGTCGAGTTAGTATAAAAAGGCGCTGCTTTCTTTTCCCTCCACTCTTTTTCGTTAGCCACAATTATATCCGGCCATCTGGCTTTATCCCTTTTAGCGAACCGGTAAGCTGTTCCTTCGGCCGGCGTCGCCTCTAAATTAAACATTTCGTCAGTTTCTCTTTGGTAAATCAAAATTTTTTCCCTCATATAATCCATCGCATCCAGCGCAAATTGTTTGCCTTCCGGGTCAGCTATTCCCACTCCCAGCAAGTTCAATAATGCCTCATTCATTCCGTTAATCCCAATCGTATTAAAATGATTCCGCCAATAAACCTTGTTTCTGGCATATATATCGGAAAGATAATATCGACAATACGGATATAATCCTTTTTCCGTCCACTCCTCCACTTCTGCCCTTTTGATTATCAATGATTCTTTAGATATGTCCATCAAGTCCCCCAACGTTGTGAAAAACTGCTTCTTAGCCGCTTCTGCTCCCTTGCCTTTTTCTTTAGCCGCCAAATATCCTATCCTTGGTAAATTTATGGTCACTACTCCTACCGACCCGGTTAGCGGATTAGCCGAAAACAACCCTCCCCTTTTTCGCAATGTCCTGTTATCAAGCCTGAGCCGACAGCACATCGACCTGGCATCATCCGGACTCATATCCGAATTTATAAAATTGGAGAAATATGGGACTCCGTATTTTCTGGTCATCTCCCACACCGGCTCCATATTCGGATCGTCCCAATCAAAATCTTTAGTTATCGAATAAGTCGGAATCGGAAAAGTAAACACCCTTCCTTGGGCATCACCTTCCATCATTACTTCGGCAAATGCCTTGTTAAATATGCCCATTTCTTTGACAAATTCACCGTATGTGGTTTTTTGCGGCTTGCCGCCGATAATCACTGCTTCTTCTCCGACCAATTTACTAGGTTTTAAATCCAGCGAGACATTGGAAAACGGAGTTTGAAACCCAACTCTGGTCGGTACATTCATGTTAAAAACAAATTCCTGCAAACACTGTTTTACCTGGTCATAATCCAGCTTATCGAAATGGATAAACGGCGCCATATAAGTATCAAAATTGGCTACTGCTACCGCTCCGGCCACTTCTCCCTGAATTGTATATAAAAAATTAACCAGTTGACCTAAAGCCGTTCTCAAATGTTTTGGAGGTTTACTGTTCACTTTCCCCGGTACCCCGCCAAAACCCCTCACCAAAAATTCTTTTAAATCCCATCCGGTACAATACGGCGACAAAAGCGCCAAGTCATGTATGTGAATGTCACCATTGGTGTGCGCTTTTCTGACTTCCTTTGGATAAATCTTGTTCATCCAGTAATTAGCCGAAATTATTGACGCGACATGGTTATTTAATCCCTGCAGGCTATAAGTCATATTGGCGTTTTCCTTTACCCGCCAATCCTGTTGACTTAAATATTTTTCAATGAGTTCATCCGAATCGACCAGGCTGGTAATTTCCCGCTGTTTTTGATGCAGTTCCCGGTAAAGCGAAAAAGCCGTAAACGCTTCGTCAAAATTCATCTCCTGTAAGGTTTTTTCGATCAAATCCTGAACCTGTTCCACCTCCGGCACTATCGTACCGTTAAACCTTTTCTCCATTTCCTCCAGCACTTTTTTATAAACCTTTTCTATTTTTACTAAATCCGTATCTCCTGCCGCTTTAAATCCGGCTTTTATCGCCTTCTGAATTTTGGCCGGACTAAATGCCACCACACTTCCGTTCCTCTTTTTAATCTTTTTAATCGTCACCTTAATTTTTACCATTAAATAAATTAATTTTTAATCGAGGCCGACTTTTTAAAATCAGCAATAAATTTTTGTAGTTCCGCAATTGAATTAATATCCAAATATACGGTGGCAAACCGGACATACCCTACCTCGTCAATCTCTTTCAGTTTTTCCATCACCATTTTGCCAATTTCCTTCGAGGGAATTTCCACTTTCTCCCAATTTAACAGTTTCATTTCAATTTCTTCTACTGCTTCAATTCTGGCTTCTCTTGGCACCCGGTAACAGGCCTTTTCAAAGCATTTTTCTAATTTCTCCCGGCTGTAATCCTCCACCCGTCCGTCTTTTTTGACCACTTTCAATTCAATATTGCCCACTTTTTCATAAGTCGTAAACCGTTTCCCGCACCGCAAGCACTCCCGGCGGCGGCGGGTGGCCTTGCCATCCTGCGCTTCCCGGCTTTCCAAAACTGTTGATTCGTCAAATTGACAATATGGGCATATCATAAATTTTATCCACTATCACTAGTGGATAGCTATCATCATACCTACTGCCCATGGGGTTTGTCAACTATTACTTAATATCTAAATTTACGCCAAACTAACTCAATTCCCTCTCCTCTAGTCCTTCAAAATTCCTTGTTATAATACCCTATGCAAAAAATATTGCAGTTTCTAAGGGAAGTTCGTGAGGAATTCCATCACATCACCTGGCCGAAACGCGACGCTTTAATTCAACTTACTTTTGTGGTAATATCATTCTCGCTTGTAATATCCCTGATATTAGGCGGATTTGATTATTTATTTACTCAAGCTATCCCGCTTTTGACCAACCTAAAAATCAGTCCTCCGGTTCCTACAGAAACTCAGGCTTTACCAACCATTAATATCTCCACCCCTTCTGCCACCCCCACTACCAAAACTATAAATAAAAAATAAAAATTGAAAATTAAAAATTAAAGCTATGCCCAATACTTCCGCTACTACCACCAAAAAAGATTTTTTATTCAAACTTTCTGATAATTCCCCCTCTATCGACGCCGCTTGGTATGTAATCAACACCTACTCCGGCCACGAATACAAAGTTATTGACGCTCTCAAAACCAGAATCAAAACCATGAATTTGGAAGATCAAATTTTCCAAGCTATCATCCCGATTCAGTCTAAAATGATTATCCGCCGCGGTCAAAAAGTCAAAACTCAGGAAAAAACTTTTCCCGGTTACGTTTTAATTCAAATGGTCGTCACCGACGACTCTTGGGTTACTGTCCGGACTACCC
>Ga0265292_1001541_pt1 | contig 19866 bp, 21 predicted proteins | sample Munlanlewell296A_FD_189080 | JGI IMG/M metagenome (GOLD analysis project Ga0265292, IMG submission 189080) | Leachate microbial communities from a municipal landfill in Southern Ontario, Canada - Leachate well 296A | ecosystem: Engineered > Solid waste > Landfill > Unclassified | place: Canada... | reverse complement strand
CCCGTCGTCAGCCTATCCTTGAACGATCAGTTGCTTGAGGAGCTGGATAAGGTCCAGTCTGAGTTGGGTTACTCGGGTCGCTCCGAGGTGGTCCGGGCGGCGATCCGGCTGTTCCTGACGGATGGTAGGGAGAAGCAGAGGGTCACTGGGAACGTTAACGGGCTGCTCCTCGCCATCCACAGCCACGAGGCGGAGCACCACGTCACCCAGATCAAGGCGAGGTATCTCGATGTGATCCACACGCAGCTCCACAACAGGTTCCGGGAGGGGAAGTGCATGGAGCTGTTCATCCTCGAGGGCGACGTGGAGAGGATCAGGGAGCTCGCCGCGGAGCTTCAGAGGAACGAGGAGAACGAGTACGTGAAGCTGCTCATAACCTGATTCCCGGGGCCCGCGGGGATTATATACCGGTGGGAGAGGGGTTCCAACGCCATGATAGAGAAGGTCAACCTGAACGACGTCGAGAAGAAGCCGCTGAACGAGATTCACGGGGAGAAGGTCCTCTACCAGCTTGTGTGGAGGTTCACGCCGAAGGCGGAGATGCTGAAGGCCTTCAAGGGTGTGGCGCAGCTGACGGTGCCGCCGGGGGAGACGAACCTGATGCACAACCACCCGAGGGAGGAGCAGATCTACATAGTGCTCAGCGGCTCCGGCGAGATACAGGTGGGGGAGGAGAGGGCCGGGGCGGGGCCGGGTGACGTGGTCTTCCTCCCGGCGAACGTCCCACACGGCTTCTTCAACACCGGGTCGGGGCCCGCGGTGATCCTCAACATCGGCGCGGGCGTCCCGTAGCCGCTCGCCACCCTTAAATGGCTTCGATCGCACGAGTTATCGTCATGAGGTTCCTCAAAGCCACGGACGAGGCGATCGGGGTCGCGGCCCTGATACTCAGGGAGGGTGGGGTCGTCGTCTACCCGACCGAGACGGTCTACGGGTTGGGCTGCATCCCCTCGGACACTGACGCGGCGCAGAGGGTCTGCGAGTTGAAGCAGCGCGCCGACAAGCCGCTGCCCCTGATCTGCAGCGACATCGAGGCCGCGAGGAGGATAGTGGATATGACGCCCGCCGCTGAGAAGTTGGCGGCGAGGTTCTGGCCGGGGCCCCTCACGATGGTGCTGCCGGCGAGGGTGAAGTACAGCCCGTGGGTGAACCGCGGGGCGGGTACGCTGGCCGTCCGTGTGACGGAGCACCCGGTGGCGCAGAGGCTGGCGAAGCTCTCGGGGGGCTTGATAGTGAGCACGAGCGCCAACGTCTCGGGCGGTGAGCCCGCGAGGTCGGCGGAGGAGGCGAGGGAGATATTCGGGGACAAGGTCGACGTGATACTCGACGGCGGGCCATCGCCGCGCAGCGAGTCCTCGACGGTGGTGGACGTGTCTGGGGAGGAGATATGGCTCCTCCGCAAGGGGCCGGTGAGCGGCGAGCAGATAATGGAGACGCTGCGGGGCTAGAGCTTCCAGCCCTTGGGTACGAGCTTGGCTATGTTCACGTTCGTGGGGGCGCCTACGGTCCTCGCCACGGGTTCGCACTTGGTCCTGAAGACGTACATGAGTGGGCATGGTGCGGGGACCTCGGTGAGGGTCTCCCAGTTGGCCATGCCCTTGGCGATTATGGCGTCGGAGCCGTGGAAGCGGGCGTTGAACTCCTCGCTGGTCTCGGCGAGGTTTACGCCTATGGAGTCTGCGCCGGTGGTGATTACCTCGTCGGCCTCGGCGGTCATGCCGACGGCCTCGGCGTCCTCCATGAGGGCGTCGTTGAGGCTGGGGCCGGCCTTGACGGCGACGGTGACGGCGCAGCCCATCCTGCGTAGCTCCCTGACGATGAGCCTGTCGAAGGCGATCTCGCCCGCGTTGTCGGTGAGGAGTAGGACCTTGCTCCCCTTCTTGAGGAGCCTCCTGAGCTTCTCGGAGTCGTCTATGCAGAAGCCCTCTTCGAGCCCCTTGAGGGCCTCCTGTATGTCGGCGCTGTGGCCGGGGACGTCGAACTCGATGACGTTGCCGATGCAGGCGACCTTGAGGGCCGCGTACAGGCGCTTGGACTCGGGCTGCTTGTCGACGTACTCGAACATCCGGGGGAGTATCTCGACTGCGAGGGTGTTGGACTTGGCCTTGAGGTCGGCGTAGGGGTCTGCGCAGCCCGTGGCGTCCTTGATGACGCGGCAGCGCTCGGCGCCGATGTAGCTGGGGACGGCGTCTGGGCGGTAGCGTTCGCCGAGCATGCGGAGGAGGCCGGCGGTGGCCTCGACGCGTTTCCTCTCGTCTGTGGTTGAGCGCTGTATGATCTTGTGTCCCCGGTGCATTATGCAGTAGCCGCACTCTGAGCCGACCTTCATGGCTGTGACCTCAGAGGTTCCCTCCCGTGGTGGGATATATGGTTTCGGGGGCCCATGGCGTGCTACTATGTATAACGGTTTTTTTCTTTCTCCGCGTGCGTGCATGTGGGGGGGAGGGAGGTGTTCGTCGTCGTCATGATTCCGGCTATCTTAGGTGGTTTTGGTGTTTGAGGTGTTTTTATGGGTCCGTTGGTGGCGGCGGACGGCGGATGCTCGGCGGTCTTATTCGGTCTCGATCGTTTAAGCACGTGGCTCCTTTCAGCTGATTTCACGGCTCTGAATGAAAGCGCCGTGCCAGCTATGGTACCAGACCACACCGGCAACTCCGTTGACGCTCAGCATACCGAATAGTACGCCGTTCTTCGTGATGTGGACCGTGTAGTAGCCGTAGAACTGGTTAACCTCCTCCGCAACCGATCCAGGGTACGAGGAGTCGAGGTAGCCCTGAGCAATAGACTTCGCTCGGCTAGGCGTCACCGGCATCTGAGCCGAGGGGGGCGTGTTCCAGCCTCCCATCATCCCCCCGTGGCCATACTTCTGGTTCCACATCATGTTCGGCCCATACTCGGGGAATATTGCGCCGGTCCGCTTATCTATCAGCATCTCGAACGCGCCCAAGCCGGTTGAGCGCTCCTGGTACTCGACGTAGTAGTTTTGTTGGAACTCCATGATCTCCTTGACTTTGATGTCCGGTGCGCCGAACCCAGCTAGGTAGTTCGTCGCAATCGACTCAGCGCCATCAATGTCTAGTCCCTGGGCTGGGCGAAGAACTGTCAGGCCCAGGACCCCGATCAGGCCCACGACGATGAGCGCTGCGCCGACGACCAGCGTTCGGGAGGCCAATGGGGGTCAGCCCTCCAGCGTCTTCTTGATTATCTCGTACTCCTCAGCCGTGATCTCACCCTTCGCCAAGCGTACCTTAGCGATGGCGAGGGCGTTATCCCTGGAGGCTTCCGGCGGCTCTACTCGTCGACTGGGTGTCCATGAGCGGTAGAGGAGGTAGACGCCTACCCCGATGATGGCCCAGAACATGATCATCATGATCGGCATCCAACCCCATCCGCCGTAGTATCCTCCCATCATACCTCCCATGAACCCGTAGCCTCCCCAGGCGAAGATCCACATGGACCCGACGGCTAGCAGGCCAAGTATTATTAAAATTGGCAACAAGAAGCTTCTTTCAGTACTACTCATGGTTGCAGTAATTGGATCGCTTAACTTAAACCATGACAAATTTTCGATTCATGCGTTACCACTGCCATGCTTCTTCATGCGACCCACATGGCTACATCTAAAATATCAGACCCTAACGTCTCAAGGTCCCATAATATCTCCCTACCGTGTGTTAGACCGGATAACAGTCTACGATTAAGGTGCACTTGAGGACGCGTCAATGTCACCCAGCGCATTAAGCATATTACCTCTATGTGTTTGACTTTTTATTTAGGACGACATTTACTATAGCCGTTAAGAAGGTCACTAGCGACACTAAGTAGAAGGGTATAAGGATATTCTGTGAATTTAGTAGAATACCCGCTATGAGTGGGCCTGTCAATAAACCCGCCGCTATGAATGTCCTGAAAACCCCCACTGAAATTGCTTTATCCTCTACATCCGTAGCATCAGACAAAGACGCCCACATCGCCGGGCTTATCAGACCGTCCCCTAAACCTAGAAGAACTGAAGGGAGAAGGGCTGCAAGGAAGCTATTTGTATAGGGATAAACGAGTGTTGCGACGGCGAAAAGAGAAAAACCGGTTGTGAGCAGGGGAACTCTCCCCAGCTTGTCTGAGAGCGCACCAGAGGGCGCGCAGACCAGGAAACTTGAAAACGAAATAACTGCAAAAACTATACCAACTAACATAATCCAAACCGAGGATCTTCGCGGTGTAGATTGGGAGAACGGTTGCGGATATGCAACTCATTGTGAAGGGGTTGCAGAAACCGAGCAGGTTGATAAATAACAATCTCCTAGAGTGGTAGATCTTTTTAAAATAACTGACTGGGCTCAGATATTTTCCTTTGGGGCGAAGGTTCTCTTCGAACCCCCTGGTTCCCAAGTAGGCGAATCCTAGAGCCGCCGAAGCGATGACCGCTGAGACTATGAATGGCATCCTCAGCCCAAATGCGTCTGCCAGGTATCCTCCGAGGAGAGACCCAAATATTGGCCCGAGAAAAATGGCTGCGATATTGCCTCCAAAGTAGCTCCCTGTCTTCTTGGGCGGAGCGAGATCATTCACCATCGCAAATGTGGGTGCGAAAAAAAATGATCCCGAGACGCCGCTCAAGATTACATACATGAAAAGGAATGATAGATCGAAGGCTAAACCTCCTAGAAATGCCCCCATGGCTGAGAGTAGCGCCCCTAGAATCACGATCCTTCTTTTTCCGTGCCTATCGATGGCTACCCCTAAGGGTATCTCTATGAAAAGCCTGGAATACCCTAACCCCGATAGAATTGATCCTACGAGCAGAAAGGAGGCACCGAAAGAGAGCACATAGTTCGGGAGTATCGGCTTCGGGACACTGATGCTCAGGGAGAATAGGAAGACGGCGGTGAGGAGAAAAAAGAACCTGTTTTTCAATTTATTTGTGGCAACCACCTGTTATTTCATAACTCTGAATCCCGTCCAATCGTTTCACCAATCTTCGGTAGCTGCCCCGCTGACTCTAGATCTCAAGGATATCGAGGAAATAGGCGGTGGGCCCCTTTTACCGGTCTTTACCATCGCTTTTTTCTCTATCAAGAATATGCCTTCATCTCTACAGCAACGTTCTCTGGATACCGACTTGACCCCCTATAATCCGGAAAGTAAGTTTATTACATAAAGTATTTGAACTAATGAGTTTAACATAATAAAGTAAGGGTGCGGGGGAAAGGAACGATGCAGGGTAAAAGCAGCTGTGCTTGTAAATCAGAGAGAACCGAGACGTGCCTCTGCCCACTAGAAGGGATAATAGACACAATCAGTAAAAAATGGACCCTTCAAATCGTCGCCCAGATAGGCAACAATAAAAAAATGAGGTATGGCGAAATCTTGACCAAGCTCAATGGCATAAGCTCAAAAAGTTTAGCTGACCGGCTTAAGGAGCTTGAGGAAGAGAAGCTGATAAAACGCGAGTTTTTTGCTGAAATACCTCCTAGGGTTGAATACTCTTTGACGGAGGATGGAGAAAAATTGAGGAGATCAATAATCCCCTTGATGGAATGGATATCGTCCAGAACATGAAGTTAGATTAAATAGATCCTGTCATCGAACAGGATACTATGGTAAATATTCGAGAAGAACTAAGGGCTCACCCACACATCCTTGGATCGATACTAGCTGTTTCCCTGATCGTCATAGTATGGCTAGTATACCAGTTATGGTTATCAAAAAACGGCTAACACTCGATTGACTGATCATTTTTCAGGCTTTATACGGCCAAGCCTGAGGCTGTTTAGGATCACGGCGAGGCTCAACCCCATGTCGCCGACAGCAACCGCCACCCATAGGGAAACGAGGCCAAACATTGCGAGAACACCTATACCCAGCTTAACAAACAGCGACAACGCGATGTTCTCCTTGATACGCCGCATCGCAGCCCTGCTTAGGTCAATCGTATAAGAAACCCTCTCGATCCTGTCCTCCATCAGCGCTACATCCGCAGCCTCAAGAGCCACGTCGCTCCCAATCGCCCCCATCACGACGCCTACATCAGCCTCAGCGAGCGCAGGGGCGTCGTTTATCCCATCACCAACCATAACGGTTACCCCCTCCCCTCGGAGGCCCTTCACCGCCTGAACCTTATCCTCCGGCAAAAGACCCGCCTTATAGCGTTCTATGCCGAGCTCCCCCGCCACCACCCTCGCCGTCGCCTCGTTATCACCCGTCAGCATCTCCACCTGAACTCCTCTCCGCCTAAGCGAGGCCACCGAGTCGCGGGCCTCTAAACGGATCTTATCCATGAGCGAGATGGACCCTATGATGACGCCGTTCCTCGAAACCAATACAGTAGTCTTACCGTCGCCATTGGGCGCTGAGTAACCCTCGACGGGGGCTCCAAGCTCCTTGAAGAACCTCACGTTCCCAACGCCAACCACATCGCCTCTATACGTGGCCTGAACACCGAGCCCTGGGTAGTTTCTGAACCCAGTCGCGGCATCCCCTCGCAGACCGAGGCTCTTGGCCTTCTCGATGATTGCCTTCGCAATCGGGTGAGTAGACTGCGCCTCGAGAGCCGCGGCGTACCTAATCACCTCCTCGGGCTCAGCGCCCCCCACATCACTTACCTCTAACTGTCCCCGGGTTAGTGTGCCTGTCTTGTCGAAGGCGATGATCCGCGTCTTCGCAAGCTGCTCAATATATATACTGCCCTTGACGAGGACGCCGTTCCTACTCGCGTTCGCGATGGCGGAGACCATGGCGACCGGCGTCGAGATCGCGAGGGCGCAGGGACACGCAATGATGAGCAGTACCAGAGCCCTGTAGACCCAGTCCATCAACGGCTGACCAAAGAAGATCGGTGGAACCACGGCGACGACGACCGCGGCAACTATCGCCGTTGGAGTATACCACGAACTGAACCGATTCACGAAAACCTCCGTCGGCGACTTGCTCTCCTCCGCCTCCTCGACCAGACGCTGAATCCTGCTGAGCATCGTCTCCTCCGAAGCCTTCGTCACCCTAACCGCCAAGAAACCATCGACGTTTATGGTTCCAGCGTAAACCTCGTCGTTTACGTCCTTCGATACGGGTAGCGACTCCCCGGTTATGGCGGCCTGATCCACGCTAGATAGTCCCTCAATGACCATGCCATCCAGGGGTAGGCGGTCTCCGGGACGCGCCACGAAGACCTCCCCCGGCAGTACGTCGGAGACGGATACCTCTACTTCCGCCCCGTCTCTCCGGACCCTAGCAGTAAGGGGTTTGAGCTCCATGAGCTCCTCTATGGCGTGCCTCGCACGGTCACTCGCGTAGTCTTCAAGCTTCTCGGCGAGGGCGAAGAGAAAAACTACGCTGGCGCCCTCCTCCAGGGCCCCTATCGCGGTCGCGCCGATGGCTGCTATCGTGATTAGGATGTCTATGGTTATGCTTCTGTTTAGGAGTGCCTTGACTCCGGATTTCGCTATCGGATAGCCGGTGTAGAGCATGACGACGAGGTAGAGGATGTGTGGGACGAGTTCGGTTTGAGTGATGAACTCGGCGGCAAGGCCAACGGCCAATATCGCTGCGGAGACGACTATCCCGGTCCACGTCCCCTCCTTATCGTGTGTGTGTTCGTGCCCCTCGTGTCCCATGGTGATCTCAAGCCAGAGGATGTCAACATTTATTAATATAGTGCTAGATAACGGGATAAATTTATTAAATATTATTAATTTAATTTATTTTCTTCATAAGTTATGGTTGGTTGGTATAATTAAGAGTTATTACCGGTTGAAGAAAACCATACGATGCTTAATATATCCCCTCCCCCCGGATAGGATGCCATGTCCTCACTGCATAAGCAGAGGAAGAACGTCAGGGACCGCCTGATCAGGGCGGAGGGACACATCCGGGGCATCATCAAGATGATAGATGAGGAGAAGGAGTGCCCCGATGTCCTCATACAAATCAGCGCCGTCAAGGCCGCCCTCGAAAAAACCAGCGGGATTATCCTAGAGGACCACATCGAACACTGCCTGATCGAGGCCGTGAAATCTGGCGACGTCGAACCCCAGCTGCATGAACTGAAGACGGCGCTCCAGAAACTGTTCTAGGTGTCTGCATGTCTGAGAACAACGAGTGTACGAGCTGTAGGAGGACTCCCCCGGGCTTCTTCGAGAGGTACAGGGGTTTCCTCCTCTCCCGTGGGATGATAATCGCGTTCATCAACTCTCTATTCCTGATCCTCGGCTTCGCGTTTGAGTGGACGGGGAACAAGACGCTGGCGAACGCATGCTTCATCATATCCGCCGTCGTGGGTGGCGCACCCATCTACTGGCTCGCGTTGAACAACGTGTTGAGGCGCTTCGACATGACCGCCGGCGTCATGGTGAGCATCGCCATGACAGCCGCGCTCATCATCGGCGAGTACAGCGCCATGGCCCTCGTCGCCTTCATGATGATCATCGGCGACGCGCTGGAGGAGTTCACCAAGGCGAGGGCCGACATGGCCCTCAAGGAGCTCAACAAGCTTGTGCCGGAGACGGTCACCGTGAGGATGGGCGGCGAGGACCGCGTCATCCCCCTCGGGCAGGTGAAGCCCGGCGACCTCGCCCTCATCAGGCCCGGGGCCAGGATACCGGTCGACGGCAGCGTGGCCTCCGGATCGGCGACCGTCGACCAGTCGGCGATAACCGGCGAGTCCATGCCGGTCGATGTGGCGGCGGGCAACCGCGTCTACGCCGGAACCCTCTGCCAGACCGGCTCCGTGGAGGTCAACGTCTCGGGCGTCGGGAAGGACACGACCCTGGGCCAGATGATACACCTCGTCGAGGAGGCTCAGCACAGCCAAGCACCGGTCCAGAGGACGGCGAACAAGTACGCCAACTACTTCGCCCCGACGGCCGTCGTGATCGCCATAATCGCCTACTTCCTCACGGGCGACATCATAAGGAGCATCACAATACTCATCGTGATCTGCCCCTGCGTTCTGGTCTTGGCCACACCGACGGCGGTGGTGGCGGCTATAGGCAACGCGGCGAAGAAGGGCGTGCTGGTGAAGAACGGGGCCGCGATGGAACAGATTGGGAAGATAGATGTCGTCGCCTTCGACAAGACCGGCACCGTCACCTTCGGCGAGCCGAGGCTCCTCTCCGTCGAGTCCCTGGGAGGCCACGATGATACGCAACTGCTCCTCTACGCGGCATCAGCGGAGCGCTCCAGCGAGCACCCCATAGCGAGGGCGGTCGTAAAGGCCGCGAGGGAGAGGGGCATAGAGGTCCCCATCCCAACCGGCTTCGAGGCGACACCGGGTCACGGCGTGAAAGCAACCGTGAACGGCAAGACGGTCCTCGTGGGAGCCAGGATGCTTGAGGCTGCCAAGATCAAGGTACCCGCTGAGGTTACACGCCGAATCGGGGAGGCCGAGGCGAAGGGGCAGACAGCCATCCCCGTCGCCTTGGACGGGAAGGTCGCGGGGATATTCCACGTCGCCGACACGGTTCGACCCGAGTCACGGAAGGCGGTGGCCCAGCTTAAAGCCCTCGGCGTCAAGAAGACCCTGCTGATCAGCGGCGATAGCCGCGCCGTCGCGGAGAGCATCGGCAGGGACCTGGGCGTCGACGAGGTCCAAGCCGAGACCCTCCCCCAGAGGAAGCTGGAGATCATAAAAGAGCTCCAGTCGAAGGGGCACAAGGTCGCGTTCGTGGGCGACGGCGTCAACGACGCCCCCGCCCTTGCCGCCGCAGACATAGGCATAGCCATGGGCAGCATAGGGACCGCCGTGGCGATGGAGACCGCCGACATCGTCCTGCTAAAAGACGACGTGGGCCAGATCCCATACGTCTTGGAGCTAAGCCAGGCCACAATGTCGACGATCAAGCAGAACATCGCCTTCAGCATGGGGATGAACTTCACGAGCGTAATATTGAGCGGACTGGGCGTCTTCGGCCCGGTGGTCGGCGCCGTGATGCACGAGGTGGCCGCAGTGCCCGTGATAGCCAACTCGGCGAGGTTGATCACGAGGAAGCCGGGCAGCCGGCTTGAATCCTAGTTTTTCAGCAGTCAACTCGTTTTTTTAGGATTCACCATCCCTCATCTATGGTGGTGGAGGTTGGGGGATACGCTTTTCAGCGGCGCCCCCAGTAACCCACCCAGCGGTGAACCCCACGTGCCCAGAAACTTCAACATACTCGCCACCACCGAACGCATAAACGAGAGCAGGGCCAGCAGCGAGCTCTGGATACTGCTCAGGGCCGCCGGCGACGAGAGCCCACTCGTAGACAGGCTCGGCATCTGGGGCGTAGTCGTCGCACTGACCCCCCTCGACCCCGCCGAGGCCGTCGCCCACATGAGGGCCGACTTCACCAAGAAGCCCGACGCCATACAGGCCCTCTACCGGATAATCCCCATCCAGCGCCTAGTCCCCACCACCAAGGAGGACATCGTCAAGGCCGCCCACGAGCTCGCCGCCGCCATAGGCCCCGACGAGTCCTACAGGATCACAGTCGAGAAGAGGCGCACCACCCTCAGCAGCAAGGAGCTCATAGAGGCCATCGCGGACCCCATCGAGAGGAGGGTCGACCTCGAGAACCCCGACTGGTTCATACTCGTCGAGACCGCGGGGAGGGTGACCGGCGTCTCCGTCGTCCGCCCCACGAGCATGCTCAACGTGCAGAAGGAGCGGTTCCGCCTAGCGTCGGAGGCTAAGAAGGGCGCCGCGCTCCACGATGAGCCTGCCTAGGGAATCCGGGCCCCCGGCTGCATCAAGCTCCGCGTCCCCCACACCATACGCCTTCCTCAGCCTCTCACGCTTCACGGCGTCTATGTCGAGCACCGCGTCGTCCTCGTCCCCGAGGAGCCCCGCGACCCTGCGGTACGCCTCCTCGGCCTCCTTCGGGCCGCCCGCGAAGACCATCAGGGCGACCCTCCTGCTCCCCCTGTTTAGACCAATCATCCCCAGCGCCTTCGTGATCTGATCCTGAGCTGAGGCGTAGAGGAGGGCCTCCACCGTGATGCTCTTGGAGACGGAGAGCCCGGTCCCCATCGACCTCGCCGCGTTGACCGCCGCCATGAGGAGGTGGTCGTACCCCGCCACGCCGTCGGCGTCGAGGAGCTGGGTGAGCTGGGGAGCAGCCGCCTCGGTAGCCTCCTTAACGATCCCCTTCGGGTCCAGGGGGCCCCTCGCCCTGAAGCCGCCGATGGACACCGCCCAGGGCGAGTCCTTGACCTCGGCAGTCCTCAAACCGATCCACCGGAACCGTGTGAGAAGGCGCGGCCCCCCGTTATAGCCGTTGTCACCCGAGGTGGCCCGCCAGCGTCGAGAGGAGGCGGTCTATCTCCTCCTCCGTGTTGTAGAAGTCCGGCGCGACACGTATCCCCGCGGGGCGGAGGCTGAGGTAGAAGCCCGCCTCCTTCAAGCGCTTGAACGTCGCGTCGTTGTCCTTGGTGGAGAAGCTGACGACCCCCGAGCGGAGCTCCCTCTCCTTCGGGGAGACGATCTTCGCCCCGAGGTGTTCAAGGCCGTCGTAGAGCCTCTGGCTGAGCTTCAGAACCCTCGCCTCGATGGCCGGCGTGCCGAGGCTTAAAAGAAGCTCTATCGCGGCCTTCGTGCCGACGGTGCTCAGGTAGCTGGGCTCACCCAGCTCGAACTTCTTGGCGCTGGACTTCAGCCTCGGCCGCTCGAGGTCGTGCTCCTCGACGGAGCGGTACCCGAACTGGACGGGGGCTAGGTCGGGGATGAGCTCCTCCTTGACGTATAGGAAGCCGGCGCCGCTGCAGCCCAGGAGCCACTTGTATGCGCCGTTGGCGTAGAAGTCGACGCCGTCCCTCTTCACGTCCACCCTGAGGGCACCCGCCGCCTGGATGCCGTCGACGACGAGGTGGGCCCCGTGCTCGTGGGCGAGCTCCGCGAAGGCCCTCAGGTCGTGGCGCGCGCCGGTGAGCCACTCGACGTGGCTGACGCTTATCGCCCTCGTCTCGTCGTCCACGGCCTTCTCCAGGTCGTCGAGCCTGACGGCTCCCCCCCTCCCCCTGACGACGCGGACCTCGACCCCCCTCCCCCGCTGGGCTATCCAGGGGTAGAGGTTCGCCGGGTTCTCGAGGTCGTTGACGACGACGTTCTCCCCCTCCTTGAACCTGAGGGCCTCCGCGACGGTGGCGAGGCCGGCGCTCGTGTTGGGCTGGGAGCAGGCCTCGTCCGTGGTGGCGCCTACGAGCTTCGCCCAGAGGGCGACCGCCTCCTCCGTCCTCGCGTCCCCCCGCCTGTCGAGGCGATCCCAGTCGAGCAGGTAGCCCCTGATGGCCTCCTGCACGGCGACGCAGGGCGGGCTGTGGTTCGCGATGTCCAGGAAGGTGACCGTCTTCGTGACGGGGAACTGGTCTTCCCTGATCTTGGCGACGTTCATGGTGGAATGTTGGCCCCCTTCGCCGTTAAAGTGTTGGCCTCGGCTCCGTGGCGTCGACCCTTAGGACGGGGTACTCCGCGACGAGGCCCAGTCCCAGCGCCTCCGCCGTCGCCACCGACGCGGCGTTGTCCGCCCAGCAGTGCCAACCGACCCGCCCCACGCCCACGCCCGCGGCGTGCCTGAACATCGCCCCAGCCACGAGAACGGCCAACCCCCTCCTCCTGTGCCCCGGGGCCGTCTCTATGCCCACCTCGCACCTGTCACCGAGGTTGTACTCGCTCATGCACCAGCAGGCGATCTCCCCCCCGCCGTGGACGGCGACGAAGCCGAAGCTCTTCCCCAGGAACTCCTCGACCGACTCCCTCTCCGAGCACATCTCCTCCCGGACCCAGTCGGTGTGTCCGAGACCCCTGCCGAGCAGCTCCCCCGTGATGCGCTCCACGGCGTAACCCTCAGGCGGCTCAACTGCCTTCACCTGCGAGGGGTCTCCCTCGTAGTATAGCCTCCCCCTCCTCAGCACCTGATAACCCGATAGTAACTTCTCGGCGCTGTCGATCGCCTCGGGGCTGCAGTAGGCGACGAACTGCCCGTGGGTGGAAGCATAACGGTTCAGCTCCTCCCCGAAGCCCGCACCGCCAACATCCCCCACCAGGTATAGCCTGTGCCCCGACCACGTCATCGCGGCACGAGGCGCCTCGACGTCGTCTACGAACATCCTCGACGCCGTCTTTCCCGCCAGCATCGACTCGACGGCGAGATGCACATCCATCCCCGCCCAGAGGGTCCTCACCCGACGAAACTGGCCCGCCTCAAGCTCGGCGACCAACGCAGACACCCAATAGGCGGCCCCACGCCGATTTAAACCGGGCCACATCCACCCACCCCCCGACCCGGATTCTCGATACCCTTTTACAGCGCGCCTACCACATCAGGCAACAGAAGGGGATACACATGGCAGCCTTCGGCAATGAAGAGGAAACGGGGCCGGTGAAGATCGGCGACCTGAACCAGTACTCGAGGCAGATCAACGTAGTAGTGAAGGTGATCAGCAAGACCGACGTCCGCGAGGTCGTCACACGCACCGACGAGACCAAGCACAAGGTCTGCGAGGCGCTCGTCGCCGACGACACCGGCGCCATCTACCTCACCCTATGGGACGAGTCCGTGGACCAGGTCCAGGAGGACCAGATACTATCCGTGAAGAACGCCTACATGAACACCTTCAAGGGCAGCATGAGGATGAACATCGGCCGATACGGCAGCTACGAGGTCCTAGAAGAGGCACCCTGGGCCGACGTAAACCTCGACAACAACCTATCCGCCAAGCAGGTCGAGTACAGCGGCCCATCCAGGGGCGGCAGCTTCGGCGGCGGCCGCAGGTACTGAGCCCAACCTTCTTATTTTAAGCGACGCCTCATCCAGCCATGTCAGAGACAGTGGTACTCGAGACCACCAAGGGCAACATCGAGGTCGAGCTCAACAGGGCCAAGGCCCCCGTGACCGTCGACAACTTCGCCAAGTACGTCAAGGACGGCTTCTTCGACGGCACGGTCTTCCACCGAGTCATCCCCGGCTTCATGATCCAGGGCGGAGGCTTCACCCCCGACGGCGCCCAGAAGGGGACCCGCCAGCCGATAAAACTCGAGGCCAAGACCGGCCTCAAGAACACCGCCGGCACGATAGCCATGGCGAGGACCAACGACCCCGACAGCGCCACCAGCCAGTTCTTCATAAACCTCATCGACAACGCCTTCCTGAACGCCAGCCCCGGAAACCAGGGCTACGCCGTCTTCTGCGCCGTAACAGCCGGCATGGAGACCGTCAAGGCCATCGCCGCCGCCAAGACCGCCACCCGCGGCCCCCACGGCGACTGGCCCAGGGAGGACGTCGTCATCAAGCGCGCCTACATGAAGTAGCGCGCGTGAATCATGTTTTAAACGGAAAGCATCCCCTTCTATCCCGATGCACATGGTCGAGAACCTACGCGTCGCGATCGACAAGTTCCCATACAACGGCCAGTTCGGCATGAAGGAGATCGGCATACAGGCCGACGCCATAGAGCAGGGCGGCCTCCCAGACCTCCTCAGGAATAAGGGCTGCACCGTCGCCGAGAGCTACACGACGAAGCTCGCCCCCGAGGAGGAGAGGCAGTACGGCGAGATGCACAGGATGGGCCTCGCCTCGAGGCACCTCGCCGACGCCGTCTCGGCCCAGATAAAGGGGGGGATGCTGCCCATCGGCCTCCTCCAGAACTGCAACGGCCTCATGGGCATGCTCGCGGGCATCCAGCACAGCGGCGGGTGGAAGCCCCTGAAGGTCGGCCTCGTCTGGATAGACGCCCACGGCGACTTCAACACCCCCGAAACCACCTACAGCGGCATGCTCGGAGGCATGCCCGTCGCCATAAGCTGCGGCCTCTGCTACGACCGCCTACGCAGGACCTGCGGCCTCGACCCGGCCCTACCTACCAAATACGTCACGATGGTCGCCGTCCGAGACACCGACCCCTACGAGCAGGAGGCCATAGACCGGTTCGACATCTCCCAGATCACCGTCGACGACCTGCGGAACAGCAGCCCGGCCGTCGACATGGAGATGGAGCGCCTCAGCACACTCTGCGACAGGATATACGTGCACGTCGACATGGATGTCCTCGACCCAGCCGACATACCCGGCGCGGGGCTGCCCGTAGCCAACGGCCCAACCGCCAAGGAGCTGGGGGAAGCCATCGAGGTCATGTTCGAGTACCCTAAGGCATGCGCCTTCGGCGTCGCCAGCTACCCCGCCGCCCGGGACACAGAGAAGAAGGGGCTGAAATCCGTCTACGCCCTCATAGAGGGCGCCGTAAAAGGGGCCCAGGGCAGGGTCGACTAGACCACGAGGGTCTCCCACTCCACCCGCCTCTTAACCCCCCTGACATCAGAGACCCCGCGCGCGGCGCGTATGTTCTGCCCTCCGTCGGGGGAGATTATTCTCGATTGACAAGCTAATTCTCCCTGATTATTGCGATTGCTCGCTCTCGGAAGTATATGAGCAGACCCGCGAGGAGGAGGAGTACCGCCACCCCCGCGTAGACAGCGTACCTGTATGGCACCAGCCCTTGGATACTGGCGAATAGGGAACTCGGTAACGGTGTTACCAACACTATCCCGAGGAGGATAAGAAGGGTGGAGGCTCCGAGGAATAAGATGACCCCAATCTGCCTCCGCTCCGCGACCCGTAGCACCTCAGGCTCAATACCGTTAGCGAGGTAACCACTGTGAACCCTCTCCATGTCCTGCACAGTCAACGTTATCGTAAATAACAACATGAAAATCAGGAGATCAATAAGAACAGCACCGAAATCGCGCTCAACTCTTAGAATATCAGCCCAGTTCAACAGGTTGAAATAGTTGACCTCGGAGAAGCCGAGGAGCTCTGGTAAAAAGAATACGAAGAGTATCCTGTAAAACTCCATGAGGCTCGTCTCAAGCCCAACCATTATCTTATAAACGCAGATCAAAGATAGGGCCAGGAAGAGAACCAGGTCGAATAGATTATGTAGCACCCAGAAGTCCACGTAGGTGGCACTGAACATGGTGAGGGTCGAGGCAGCGAGCCTCTTCACCGCGAAGTAGGGGCCCGAGTGGAAGAAAGAGTTCACGGCGAAGACGACTGACGCGATGGAGAGCACCCCGAGGAGGGGCTTGAGGAGGCTGGAGCTGATCTTCATCGACTCTTCACCCTTGAGATGAGTTGGTCTACGAGGCTCTTGCTTGACGGGTCCCAGTTGAGGATGATGGCGCCGCTCGGTGCAACCTTCCGGAGGAGGCTCCTCTCCTTGATCGCCATGACTTTCGCAGCATCCTGCTCCTCGACTGACTCCGCAGCAAGCCCGTAGCCGCTCACGTTTACCAGCAGTAGGTTCTTGCGGGGCACACGTATCCGGGTGATGAAACGCTCCGCGTTGATCAAGTCATCCTTGAGCTTCACAGCACTCTCCTCGGTTACGTTTGTGATGAGGATCAAGAGGGGGGTCGTAGACTTCATGTGCCCCTTGACAAGCTGGAGGCTCTGGGCGAGGTTGAAGTCGCTCATACCGATCCTCGCGGACTGGAGGATGCGCTGAATCTTGAGGAACTGCTTTCGCCTCCCGTCCGGGTAGAGGTTGAAGTAAACCAGTTTCGGGTCACCACTTTCGGAAGCCCGGGGACCGACGGGTAGAAGGTCAGGCAGCGTCTTTACCCCTTGGCTCTGGTAAAGGCTGCGAAGATACTCCCGGCTATACGTGAAGTGCTGGAGCCCCCGGTCCTCGTTGTAGATGCTGAAACCGACTAGGCACTGGCGGTCGAGGTAGAACTCAGCGAAGCTAAGGGCGGCCTGTATCGCGTACTCGAACCCGTTCTCGATGCTTGTGCCGAGCTCCATGCGTTTCCCGGAGTTGAGGAAGATCCAGACGACCTGGTGCCCCTCCCGCTCGAACTCGTTAACTGTGGGCACGCCGCTCACATGAATGCTCCGGGCCGTTGCCTTCCAGTTGATACTGCGGAAAGAGTCTCCATAGTTGTATTCTCGGAGTTCCCGGAAGTTGGTGGTTGGGACGCCCATCCTGATCAGGGACTCTGCAGGGGTTGGGAGGATACTCCGTTGCTGCCTCTCAGGGACCCTACGGATCTTGAAGCACCTTGGCTCCACGATCAGGGTCTCACCAAGGTTCACCTTCCCCTGCTCCGGATTCATTGTCCCGACCGGGTGCCTGACGCTATAATCTATCTCTCCGAGGGGATAGAGCCCCCGCCGAGTGCATTTGATCGTGTACTCCATCCGCTCCTCGACGGGTTGAAACATCTTCACGAGGACCGTTACGTTCTTTCCCTCGACAAGTTCGAAGTGTTCTGGGAGCTTTTCATAGATCAGCAGCAAGCCTAGCCCCTTCGAGGCTCGGATGGTCCGCGTGATCTTCACACTATCCTCCACGAAGACTTTCTGTATCTTCTCCCCGCCCGTCACCTCGATGCCCTGTACGGGTTCGAAGACGAGGCTGAGGATCACAAAGACAATGGGTACGAGCCCAGCGTAGATGAGGATCATGTTCCCGAAGAATAGCCCAATTATTATGGGGGCGAAGCCGTAGAAGGCGATGATGCTGCTGAGTTCGCTAATTCTCACCGGGTCACCGCCGCGTTACCTGGGTTGGGACCTCGGTCTTGGAGAGGATATCCTCGACGATCTTGGCGCTCGTGATGTTCTTCTCGAAGGCGTATTCCATCCGGAGCATGATCCTGTGGGTGAGGACGTCCTTGGCGTAGAGCTTGACGTCGTCGGGTACCACGTAGTCCCTGCCGTTGATGGCGGCGTTTGCCTTCGTGATCTTGGAGAGGCTGAGTCCGCCTCGGGGGCTTGACCCGATTTCCACGTATGGGTTCTCCCGGGTGGCGCGTACGATCTTGCTGATGTACGTGAATATCTGCTCGTCCACGTAGACATCTTTCTCGATGGTCTCTTGTAGAGCTTGGAAGGACTGGTTGTTAGTGACGGAGGGGATGAGGTCGACTGGGTCGTCGCGCCGCCAGCCTGCCCGCCTCTTGAGGATCTCGGCCTCCAGCTCCAGCGTCCTCACGTAGCCGGTGCTCAGCTTGATGAGGAAGCGATCCATCTGGGCCTCCGGAAGGGGATAGGTTCCCTCCATCTCGATGGGGTTCTGGGTGGCGAGCACGAGGAAGGGGGACTCTAGCTTGTGGGTCTCCCCCTCGATGGTCACTTGCCTCTCCTCCATGCACTCAAGGAGAGCTGACTGGACTTTGGGGGGTGAACGGTTGATCTCGTCGGCGAGGAGGATGTGGGTGAAGACGGGCCCCTTCTCCAGCGTGAGGGTCTCCTTCTCCGACTTCCAGACCTTGGTGCCCACGATGTCCGCCGGCATGAGGTCAGGGGTGAACTGGATGCGCTTGTAGTCGCACCCCGTCGCCTTCGCGAAAGCCTTGGCGAGGAGGGTCTTCCCAAGCCCGGGGTTGTCCTCGAAGAGGACGTGCCCGTTGGCTAACGCTGCAGCGAGTACCTTCTGGAGGAGCAGCCGCTCCCCGACGAAGTAGTTACCAATTGTGTCTAACAGCTTATTGCATGTTTCATTTACTTCATCAAACTTCAACTGAACCAACCTCTATGTTTGCATCTGGGGGTGAGGGGGGCTCGACTAGCGGCATGTAGTCAAGGGATTCAAGCTGTGCGAGAACGTCCCGTAGGACCGCCTGCCTTCGCTTCTTGTTCTCTTTCTCCAGATAGTTTACCTGCCACCTGAGGATGACTACCCCGGGCTCGACGTCCCGATGGTTGATGAGGGGGGCTGTGACGCGGGCTATATCCGACTCGTCTCCTCCCGCTTCAAGCAGTACGCTGATGAGGTTGACGAGTAAGTTCTCTTTCCGCCCCGTGGCGTGGAACTCCTTGATGTGGTTTGTGAGGTCATCCAGTCTGGCGTCTGTGGTCCACTCGATCTTCTGGACGTGGGCCTTCCACTCCTCCACCTCGATGTACTTTACGAGGGCCGTGTTGACGTAGTTTTTGAACAACCTGTAGAATGGGTAGGCAGTGAGGCAAACGGCTACCCACTCCACTATCACGAGGTATTGAGGATTGATGTAGGGGGTAAGGTAGCTCCTCCCCAACTGCAGGTAGAAAGACAGGAAGATGAATAGGAAGAACTTGGTAAAGGTGCCGCTGCCGATTTCGCGGCCTATGAAGCTCGCATACTGGTTCCTATGCTCCTTTAGGAGACCGAAGAGGGCTGTAACCGCAGTTACAAGAAAAGCCACGAGGAAGACGCCGTCGACACGCCCAAGATCCACGAGAGGGATCAAAGGCTGGAGACTCGGAGCAATCCCAGTGAGCGCCTGCCTCGTCAACGTCATGTAAACGAGAACCACGGCACAAAGCAGGACGGGGGTAAGGATCTTCTCGTATTTTTGACCCACGACCAAAGCGACATGGTGGATCGAGTAGGTCAACAGTACATAGAATAGGAATTGGATTATGGGAAGCAGAACCATGGGTATGCCGGACCAGCTTGAAAGAAGCATGAGCCCCGTAGGGACCGCCATCAGCCTCAACGCCGAGCATACGGGAGGAACCACCCTGCCCTGAACAAGGACTGAAAGTAAGCTTGCCGCATAGTTGAGAGCTAGGGTGGCAACCAAGGGGGCGAATATGAATGACAATGAGAAGGAGCTGAAGGTGACACTCTGACTGTTGGTCAAAGACATCTCTCGGACCCGCAACACATAGTATAGGGCCCCCACCGTTAGCCCGTAGAGCACCGTCGACCAGATGACCTTCTTAATCAGTTCCTTATCCATTCCTGGTTACCTCGAAGTACTTTAACGAGGATAGGTAGAAGCGCTCGTAGTGGCTCCGCTCGCGCGCGCGCGCGCGAGGCTGAAGGCGGCCTTGCCGTAGTCCCTATATACTAAGCTGTTGTTCCCGAAGCTGCAGCCAGTCACCATCTGGACGCCGTCGCTGAAGCAGCTGTTCG
>Ga0265292_1001540_pt1 | contig 19873 bp, 16 predicted proteins | sample Munlanlewell296A_FD_189080 | JGI IMG/M metagenome (GOLD analysis project Ga0265292, IMG submission 189080) | Leachate microbial communities from a municipal landfill in Southern Ontario, Canada - Leachate well 296A | ecosystem: Engineered > Solid waste > Landfill > Unclassified | place: Canada... | reverse complement strand
CCCTGTGGGTCTCCGGCCGGGAGATCGCCCGCCAGGGGCTCGACCGCGAGAAATTCCTCGACATGGGATTCTGGGTGGTCCTCTCCGCCATCGTGGGGGCGAGGATGTTCCACGTCCTCGTCTACTGGCGGCAATACGCGGAGGCGCCCGGGGAGATCCTCAAGCTGTGGAACGGCGGGCTGGTCTTCTACGGCGGGTTCATCGCCGCGGTGGCGGCCTGCGTCGTGTTCCTCCGGAGGAACCGGATGCCGTTCCTGCCGGTGGCCGACGCGTCGGCGATCGGGATCCCGCTCGGGCTCGCGTTCGGGCGGCTCGGCTGCACCTCGGCCGGATGCTGCTTCGGGAAGGCGACCTCCCTCCCTTGGGCGATCACCTTCACCGACCCCGCCTGCCTCGCGCCGCTGCACGTGCCGCTCCACCCGACGCAGATCTACGAATCGATCGGGGGGTTCGCCATCTTCGGCTTCCTCTACGTCACGCGGGACCGGTTCAAGACGCCGGGGATGCGCTTCTGGACGATGCTGATCCTGTACGGCGCGGCGCGGTCGTTCTTCGAGATCTTCCGCGACGACCCCCGCGGCTTCCTCGGCCCCTTCTCCGAGTCGCAGGTCGTTTCCGCCGTCCTGATCACCTACGCGATCGCCTCCATCCTCCGCGCCCGCTCGAAGGCCGCCCCCTCCGCCCGGTAGACCGCCCCTTTGTGGGCCCGGCGGGGCCCCTCTTCCTCGGAGGCCCTTCCCCTTCACTACCGCTCGACGGCCGTCCCTGGCCGTCTTCGCTGCGCCTCGGCACCCTCCCGCCCTCCATGTCTCCGGGTGCCTCAGACGCCCGTTCAGGGGAAGGCCTCCTGCGTCAGTGCCCCGTCGGGCATGGGCGTGTTCATCGACGGGCACCGTCTGCGGGGAGGTCTCGCGCTCCGGACGCCGCTCCGTGGAACCCCAATGCCCATGGATGGGCAAGTGCCGCGGGAGCGAAGGATGGCAATAGCGGCCCCGCTGCGCCCTCTGCAACGTGTCGCCAATATTGCGGTCGCCCCTGTCCGGTTCGCTGGCACCTCCCCTTCCTCCGGCCGTCCTGCATCGCTCCGATACGGGCCACCGGTGGATCTTTTCTGAGGCCCACAAACCATAATCCGGCATATGGATTTCACTTCATTTTTCGGCAAAAAAGGCTTACCACTATCCAATCGGCAGATAATGCCCGGGCATTCGAGGAAGTTATTACGCCAAAAAATACCGAACTCGAAAGGAAGATCCGTGGCGCGTAAAAAGAGCGCTCTCCAGGACAGGGTCCTGTTACTCCTACGTCAAGCTGCCAGAGCGGGGAAACAAGCAGTTCCGGAGGCATTCCAGGGTGTGACCAAAGGCAGAATTGAGGCTGTTCTGAAGGCGATTGACCGGTCGACACCGGACATTGTCGATGCCGTGTTTGCTTTGCTTGATGACCAGAACGATAGCTGGTTCTCCAATGCCCCTGAAGGAGCGAAGTTTTGCCATGGCGCGACGACCGCCCACGTGGGAACACACGTGGGAATATTGCAACGGAGTGGCTCTATAAAACTTGATCGGGAAGGTCGAGACTATTGGATCAAACCGCTTCGTGAATTGGGCGCGATCGAGGCCATTTACCTGGACCCCGTTTCCATGACGTTTTACCCTGGACATATCGTTGCCAAGTCCCCGAACTGTGCCTACAGGTTGGAAAACGCCTTCAAACGCATTCTCCAAGCAGATGAGAAAGATTGGCCGGGGATGCTTACTGTGTGGGTTCGGGAAGACAATGTGCGGGAACGAGCCGAGCTGCAGGCGCGGATTGCCGACGAATCACGGCAGTTCCTTGACACAAAGCACAGCGATCTCATCGAAGCCGCCTGCACACATTACGTCCCTCGATTCCTGCCCGGCTACGAGATTCTCTATGTCGATGACGGAGATGGTGATCGGATCACCAAGGACGACTGTGTACGACTGGAAGGCGCAGGAATTACGATTTCGCTATCGGACGCCATACCAGATGTCCTGCTCTTGAATCGCGATTCAAATAATCTTTGGGTTATAGAAGCGGTTACGAGTGATGGAGAAGTGGACGAGCAGAAAATATCCAATCTCCGGAGGTTTGCCGATAAGCATGGAAAGATGGGTATAGGGTTTACGACTGTGTATCGGACCTGGAGAGACACCGCAGCCAGGCAGGGAAAATTCAAGAACATCGCTCCGGGCAGCTACGTCTGGATTCTTGAAGACCCGTCCAAACACTTTCTTGCGGAGAGCTTTCCTCTTTCACCGAGGACAATTGTCTCCTCAAATATCCGGTCAACCTCTGATTGATCAGGGAATTGGGGGCCAATTCTCCGACCTAGAGCCTCAAGTTCCGCAACGGATGGATAAGGGATTTTCCTGAGATCCGTCGCATTCACCTGTGTGTGTCCGCTGAATATCCGGAAGTACTGGTCCACCAGCGTGGAATTGAGATAGACAGCCAACCCCCCCGCCAGAATCAAAGGTAATCCTTTGCCTCGCGCGTGAAAAACGTTCAGATGATTCTCGAACCCGACTGACTCGCCAGGAACTCTTTTCTCATCATGGATGGCGGCTACGATCCGCCGGCGCTCTTCCTTTGCGGAGAAACGTTTCGTGACGACGTAGCAACCATTCGGCATGAGCCACTTCCGGACGGAGTCGGCGAGCCGTATCGCATTTGGCTTTCGGCAATCATCTCTTGGCCACCTCACGATATTCCCGTCGAAGTGGGCGGTGTAAATGAGCGGCACCGTCCCCTTTTCCGGTCTGTCCACGAGAAAGTTTCTCAGCCTGAAGTCCACAACGGGCCCCGTGGAGACTCCTATGCCCAGGTCTTCCAACGTGTGATGGAATCGGCCCATGCGGTCCATAACTTCCTGGTCGGACTCGATAGCCGGGATGTGGATGAAATGTTCCGGATCATCCGCCTTCACGACTTGGCAGTAGTCCACTTTCCGGATCGTCATATCGTCGAAATCGGGACCTTTGCTTGCCGTGATAGCTACTCGTTTCGGGATAGCCCCTTTTACCGCATGGAAGATGATGTTTTCCTGGAGAACGCCGTCCTCCTTGAACGCCTGCTTTCGAGAATGGAAAACATGGACGTGCCTTAGGACCATGCTTTCGAGCAGCAGCTTTCGGAACGGCCGGAAATAGAGGCCATTGCAAAAACTTCTTGGAACGATCGCCACAAGTTCACCATGCTCAGAGAGCAACTTGATGGAAATTGCCAGGAAGGCGGCGTATAGATTGGCAGTTTCGATGCCAACACTTCTGAGGTCTTTTCTATATTCTGAATCGCTTCTGATCTTCTTGTAGGGCGGATTCACGATGACATGTGTAAAACTACGAAGTCGTTTTGGCTCGGAAAGAAGTTCATCGCGGAGAATCGCACACCCGGTATGGATGAAGTCCTCCTTGAAAATCTCTCCTGAGAACTCCATTCCGCGGGATATCCCGGCTGCCCGACATTCATCAAAGGTAGTTGAAAGCCGATCGGCCAACATCGGTTCCATCTCGTACGCTGCTACCTTTACCCGACGGGGGCGACGAGAACGGGAGTACAAATTATCTACGTACGCGGCTGTAAGTGAGCCGACGGCTGCCCCTGGATCCAAAAGCCTGATTTCCAATTCGGGTGCATCTGCGAAAAGGGAGGCCATAAACCTGGCGACAGGCGCGGGTGTCATGAACTGCCCCATCTGAGACCGGCGTTTTGGGTCCAGATGCCCATTCACAGTCATACGGAGCGAATCTGCGCATTCCAGAACTCCAAGACCAGAATGCTTTGTTGCTCTTTCCAACAATAGCTCCTTCCTGGGCAAATTTGACCGTGCCCATTTTTACATCAGCGCAGTTTTCAACGGCAATCCAGTCCACTCTCCGCATGGATCGGGATCATTCAGTCGCCCTTTGCCTTCCCGTCCTTGTACCGCTCCCAAACCTTGACGAAAAGGCGATTCTGCTTGATCCCGCCACGAGATGCTTCCGTCCTCACTTCCCGTGCCAACTCGTGCGGAAAGCGGAATACGACAACCCGGGTGTCAGTCCACGGGGCAATACCGTTTTTGCGGCGCTTGGATCTCGACATGTTTCCCTTCCGGACAGTATGTCGACAAGTCGACCACAAAACAATATGAGAGGATCATTGTTTTTCTCTCCTCGAATCGAACACCGCACTGTGTGCTTCTTGGCTCCCCGAGGTTGTACTCCCCTGATCGGGCATATGCAGAGACTGAAGCCATGGATGGCGGGAAGGAGCGGAGGCGCAGCGCGACGGCCAGGGACAGCCGTCAAGCGGGAGCGAAGGGGAATGGCCCCCGAGGAAGAGAGGCCCCGCTTTCCATTACGCGTTGGATCGTGCTCCAGCCGTTACGGCAGGGCGCCGCCGACGACGCCAGTGACACCAGCCACAGAGGGGTTTTCTCGGCGGAAGGTACGGCAGGGGGGAATCTCTTTAAGGTGCAGGCGCTTTCAGGGGACATACCTGGTTCTGACCTGGGAGGAGGCAACGAGGGTCCTCCCACTGAAGGGAAGGTGTGTCCCCTGCCCACAACCCACAAATTGGCGGACTACGGCAACGCCCCGCCGACCACCATCCGGACGGTGTGATTGCCGTAGTCCGCGATGTAGGCGTTTCCGCGGGAGTCGACCGTGATCGCCCGCGGGTCGCTCAACATGGCCAAGGTCGCGGGGTCCCCGTCGCCGGAGAACCCAAGCGTCCCCGTACCCGCAAGAACCCGGACTTTTCCAAGAGCATCGACATATAGCACGCGACTTGTATTGAGCCCAGCTTCGACAAAGAAGATCTTCCCCGTGATCGGGTTATAGTCGACCACCCTCGGTCTCACTGGCGTCATTGTCAAAGGATCGACTCCATCATTTGAGAACGGAGAAAATATCTGGCTTCCAACCATTGTTTCGACAACATCTTCCCTGAATGAAACTAACTTGATCATATCGTGGTCCGTGTCGCAGAATATTACTTTACTGGAATTATCGCTCACAGAAGAACATATACCATTAGGGAATCTTGATAAATAATTTATTCTTAAAGTATTATCGAATACAGGAATTGATGTACTACCATTAATAAATATATTTCTTATACCATTGCTTACATAATAAACGTTATTACCAAAACCATCCGTATAATATACAATATCTAAATTAACAACGGCTAAATTAGGGCCTGGATTAGAAACAAATATTCCAGAATTATAAAAAAGATTTGTCGCTTTATTTGTATAATTTATCTTGTAAATATCTTGCCATTGGTTAATAACATACATATTTCCATATATATCAAAATCAATATCAAATAATTGTCCCGTCGTAGCATTGTCCATGCTAGTCCCATTAATAAATGGCGCATATGTTAAAGAACCCCCAAAATTCGATACATATCCGTACCGATCAACCCGCCTTAATCGTCCATAACGCATTGAAGAGATTAATAAAGAATCGTCTGGGGCGATCTTTACGGCAATGGGGTCGCCAAGGCGCGCCTCGTTGTCCAGCCCGCCATCCCCGCTATCCCCGGCGGTTCCATAGCCGACGCCCGACGCCGGGGCGCCGCAGATCGTGACGATCGTCCCCTTGGCGTACATCGCGACCGCGACCGTCTTCACCTCGCCCGGGGAGAGCGTGATGCCGTTAAACCATCCGCGGCCCAGCAGCCGGGCGGCGATGACGGCGTTGTCGGAAGGGGTCGCGGTATTGTCGTACTCGTCGACCTCGACGGTGATGCGCGTGCCGGGGGGGATCCCGCCGATCTCGCCGTGGACGTCGGAGCGCAGGAACCACTTCTCGATCGGCGCGAAGTGCGGGGCGAGGACGCGGATCCGGATCCGGTCGGCCGGGTCCGTGGCATACGACGCCGCGCGGACCGACGCGCGCGAGGCAGCGGCAGCGCCCGGCGGCGACGGGTAGACCAGCTGCACCGCGATGGAACCGTCCCCGGCGCGCGAACAGCCGGCCGCCCCCGCGAAAAGGATCGACGCGAGGAGGGCGAGGGGAAGGAATGTCCGCAACGAACCGACGGGTGACAACGTTGCCTCCGGAACTTTGATCAACCGTAATATAATACCTTCATCCCGGCTTGGTGCTTCAATTCATAAATACGGCAACGTATCGGGAAGACAGCACGGAAGGCGCACGCAACGGGAGGGTCCGGCGGAGTCGCCGCAGGAGGGGGGCGCAGTGAGGTAAAGCGCAGCCGTGCAGGTTCACCGCACGGCGAGCCACGAACGGAGTCCCCCTCCGAGGCGGCGCAGCCGAAGGGTGAGTCCCGGAGGCGCCCCAGTACGGGCTTCGCGCTGCTGGGGTACCCCCGCAGTAGGAAGAACGGGGGGCACAGCGACTTCCGGGATCGCTCTTTGGATACGTTACCGTATTTATGAACTGAAGCACTTCGTCGGAGAAAACGATGGAGTCCTACATCCCCTCGTCGTCACCGCTCGCGGCGGAAGAGCTGACAGCGTATATCGGCCCAAAGGCGGAGCGGTATCGCCCCCGGTTCGAGCGGTTCACCCGGACGGGTACGACCCGGTTCGAGTTCTCCTGGAACAATCCGGCCGCCTTCGCGGGGATGTGGTGGTACCTCTACCGGAAGATGTACTCGTGGGCGCTGGTCGACTTCGCCCTGAGCGTCCTGCTCGGCTGGACCCTCTTCGTACCGATCCTGTGGGGCGTCGCCCGCGCGGTCACGGGCGACTACCTCTACTTCCGGCAGGCCGACCGGAAGATCCGGGAAGCGCGCCCGATCTCTTCCGCCGGGGGAGCGCCCGCCGCGAACGCGGTGCACCTTGCCCGGCTCGCCGCCGAGGGAGGCGTCCACGCCTGGGTCACGTGGGTCGCCGTCGCGGGGGCCTTCCTTTTTCTCGCCGTCATCCTCTTCGCCTTCGGGTGGATCTGGAACGCGATCCCGCCGCTGCGCGAACTCTGGCCGAATCCTCCGGGCCGCTGGATGTAAAGCGAAGGAGCCCCGTCGCCGGGGCCCCTTCGTGTGAAACATTCTTCGCGCGGATCGTTCAGCAGTCGAAGTACAGGAAGAACTCGTGCGGGTGCGGCCGCAGCTTCACGGGGTTCACCTCCGCCTCGATCTTGTACTCGATCCACTTCTCGATCACGTCGATGGTGAACACGTCGCCCTTCAGCAGGAACTCGTGGTCGTCCTCCAGCGCCTTGAGCGACTCCTCGAGGGAGCCCGGCGTGGTCGGGACCCCGGCCAGTTCCTCCGGCGACAGGGCGTAGATGTCCTTGTCGAGCGGCTGCCCGGGGTCGATCTTGTTCTGGACGCCGTCCAGCCCCGCCATCAGCTGCGCGGCGAACGAGAGGTAGCCGTTGCAGGACGGGTCGGGCGTGCGGAACTCCAAGCGCTTCGTCTTCGGCGAGGCGGAGTACATCGGGATCCGGACCGCTGCGGAGCGGTTCCGGCTCGAGTACGCGAGGTTCACGGGGGCCTCGAAGCCCGGCACCAGCCGCTTGTAGGAGTTCATCGTCGGGTTGCTGAACGCGCAGACCGCCTTGGCGTGCTTCAGGATCCCGCCGATGTACCACAGCGCCATCTTCGACAGCCCGCCGTACTCCTCCCCGGCGAAGAGCGGCTTGCCGCCCTTCCAGAGGGACTGGTGCGTGTGCATCCCGGAGCCGTTGTCCGCGAAGAGCGGCTTCGGCATGAAGGTGACGGTCTTGCCGGCCTTCCGCGCGACGTTCTTGCAGATGTACTTGTACCACTGCAGCGCGTCGGCGACCTTCACCAGCGTGTCGAACCGAAGGTCGATCTCGGCCTGGCCGGCGGTGGCCACCTCGTGGTGCTGCGCCTCGACCTTCAACCCCACCTGCTCCATCATGCGGACCATCTCGTCGCGCAGGTCGTGCTGCGAGTCGGTCGGCGGGACGGGGAAGTACCCTTCCTTGTGGCGCGGCTTGTAGCCGAGGTTCGGCTTCTCCTCGCGCCCGCTGTTCCAGGTCCCCTCGTCGGAGTCGATGTAGTAGAAGCCGAAGTTCGACCCGCCGCCGTAGCGGATGTCGTCGAAGATGAAGAACTCGGCCTCCGGTCCGAAGTACGCCGTGTCCGCGATGCCGGTCGACTTCAGGTACGCCTCGGCCTTCCGAGCGATGTTGCGGGGGTCGCGGGAGTAGTTCTCCTTGGTGATCGGGTCTACGATGTTGCAGATCAGCGAAAGCGTCGGCCGGGTGATGAACGGATCGACGACCGCCGTCTCTGGGTCGGGGATCACCAGCATGTCGGAGGCGTGGATCGGCTGCCAGCCGCGGATGGACGATCCGTCGAAGCCGAACCCTTCCTCGAAGCTGTCCTCCTTGAGCTCATAGATGGGCACCGCGAAGTGCTGCCAGGTGCCGATGAAATCCATGAACTTCAGGTCGACCATCTCGATGTTCTTGCTCTTGGCGAAACCGAGGACTTCCTTCGCGTTCATTGCGATCCCTCCTGGGGGCGAAATGGTGAAAGGATGGTGCGCCTGCGATCCGGTCAGATGGCGTCGTGACCGCGCTCGCCGGTGCGGATCCGGACGACTTCCTCGACGTTGGTGACGAAGATCTTCCCGTCGCCGATCCGGCCCGTCCGGGCCGACTTCTCGACGAGCTCGACCACCTGGGCGACCAGGTCGTCGGGAACGATGATCTCGATCTTGATCTTGGGAAGGAAATCGACGACGTATTCCGCCCCCCGGTACAGCTCGGTGTGCCCCTTCTGGCGGCCGAACCCCTTGACCTCGGAAACCGTCATCCCCTGGACGCCGATGTCGTTCAGCGACTCCTTCACCTCGTCCAGCTTGAACGGCTTGATGATCGCCTCGATCTTTTTCATAGGTTCACCCCCCTTCGCCCATCCATCAAAGCAACGGTCGTACCAACCCGGCATCCGAACCGTCCCGGCGGCGGCGGAAATAGATTTCCCCAGGAAATTCAATCACCCATGGGGACGCGGCGAAGAGGAAGGGGCAGGACGCGATGGACGCCCGGGCGGGAGTTTGCACAATCCGTGGGCACCCGGCGCCCGCGGCCTGTGCAGGGTCACTCCCCGGGGGGAGGCCCGATCCTGCTCTCCTGGCCGGAGAGGAGGCGGTGGATGTTCCTCCGGTGGGTGTAGATCACGAGGAACGACATCATGAGGGCGAGGGTGACGTAATGCCGCGACTTCCCGAGGAACGCCATGGCGACGGGAAGGCCTGTGGCGGCGCACAGCGACGCAAGCGACACGTATCGCGTGAAGTACAGCACGGCGGCGAAGAGGACCACGAGGACGAAGGCGGTCTCCGGCGAGAGGAACAGCACGACGCCGAGGGCGACCGCGACGCCCTTCCCCCCCCTGAAGCGGAGATAGACCGGGAAGATGTGCCCCAGAAACACCGCCCCGCCGACAAGGGCAAGCCAGTGGTAGGCGGACGGATCCAGGAGCTGCCGGGCGAGCGCAAGGGCGAGGATCCCTTTTCCGGCGTCGAGCGCGAGGGTGAGGATCCCCGCGCCCCTTCCGAGCGTGCGCGCGACGTTCGTCGCGCCGATGTTCCCCGAACCGGCCTTCCGCAGATCCACGTCGCGGTCGAACGCCTTCGCGACGAGGATGCCGAACGGGACGGAGCCGAGCAGGTAGCCGAAGAGGACGAGGAGGGTGCCGCGGAGCCACGAAGCGTCCATGGCGGGGATTACGTTTCTTCGATCTCTTCCGTGCGGGGACGGGCGACGCCCGTTTCGAACGCGGCGCGCTCCACCGCCTCGGCGACCTTCGCGTGCATCTCGCGGTCGAGGATCGAGGGGACGAGCTCCCCGGCGGACGCGCACGAACTGATGACCTTGGCGGCGGCGATCTTCATCCGGTTGTTGATCTTGCGCGCCCGCGCGTTGAGAGCCCCCCGGAACACCCCGGGGAACGCCAGCGCGTTGTTGACCCCCCGGCCGTCCGCCGCGAACGAAGCCCCCGCCGCCCGGGCCTCCTCGGGGGAGATCTCGGGCCTCGGGTTCGACAGCGCGAGGATCACCTGCCCCTTGCGGATCATCTCCTTCTTGATGAGCCCCGGCACGCCGGTCGTGCAGATGACGATGTCGGCCGACGCCATGATCTCCGGGAGCGTGACAGGCTTGCCGCCTTCCTTCGCGAAGATCTCCCGCGCGCCGGGATTGATGTCGGCGCCGAGCATCTTGCGGACGCCGTAGGCCATCAGCAGCTTCGAGATCCCCATCCCGGCGGCCCCCAGCCCCACCATCCCGACCGTGTCGTTCTTCACCTGCATCCCGACGTATTTGCTCGCGTTCAGCAGCGCCGCCAGGACCACGACGGCGGTGCCGTGCTGATCGTCGTGCATCACGGGGATGTCGAGCATCTCGCTCAGGCGGTCCTCGATCTCGAAGCACTCGGGAGCCTTGATGTCCTCGAGCTTGATCGCCCCGAACGTGGGGGCGATCGAGGCGACCGTGCGAATGATCTCTTCGGTGTCCTTCGACTGGATGAGGATGGGAACGCCGTTGATCCCCACCAGCGCGTCGAAGAGGGCCGCCTTCCCCTCCATCACCGGCATGCCGGCCACGGCCCCGATGTCCCCCAGGCCGAGGATGGCGGTGCCGTTGGTGACGATCGCGACCGTGTTGGGGATGATCGTGTATCGGTACGCCAGCTCAGGCTTCCGCTGGATGAGCTTGCAGACCTTGGCGACGCCGGGAGTGTACACTTTCCGGATCGTGGAGATGCTGTCGATGGCGATGCGGGACTTGACGGAGATCTTCCCGCCCCGGTGCATCTCGAGCACGGGGTCGATGATGTCGGAGATGATGACGCCCTCGACCTTGCCCAGCTCCTCGAGGACCCCCTGGAGCTGCGCGTCGCTGTCGACGAAGATCGTGATGTCGCGGGTGTTGTACTCGAGCCCGTACCCGACGAGCTTGATGTCGCCGATGTTCCCCCCGACGGCGCCGATGGCGGTGGCGACCTTTCCGAAGAACCCCGGCTTGTCGAGTATCATCACGCGGACGGTTTTTACGAGCTTGTCGATCCCCTTTTCGATCTGCATGGCGCCATCATAGTATTCGCCCTTCTTCTTTGTCAAACGAGGGCGCCCGGGGGTACAATCACCCCTGATGATCGTCGATTGCGGCGCCTGTTCCGCACAGAATTTCGTCTCCGCCGAGCGCTTGGCGGTCGGGGAGATCCCGCCCCGATGCTGGGAGTGCGGCCGTCCGCTGCCCATCGACGCAGGAGACGCCTTCACTGGCCGCGAAACCCTCCGCGAAACCGCCAGGATCGACCCGGAATCCAACGGGGGCACGGATGGGAAAAAACAGGATGGGGGCGCGAAGCATGGGTAAGATCCGGGTCGCGGTGGCCGGCATCGGGAACTGCGCCAGCGCGCTGCTGCAGGGGATCGAGTTCTACCGGGAAACGCCGGCCGCCACCGACGGCGAGATCGTCCCGGGGCTGATGAACCGCGACATCGGCGGCTACCTCCCCGGCGACATCGGGATCGTGGCCGCGTTCGACATCGACCGGCGGAAGGTCGGCCGGCCCGTCACCGAGGCGATCTTCGCGCCCCCCAACTGCACGAAGCGGTTCGTCGAGCGGATGCCCGCCGGCGGGCCCGTCGTCCGCATGGGACCCGTCATGGACGGCGTCGCCTCCCACATGGCCGATTACCCCGACGACCGGACGTTTCTCCCCTCCTCCGAGCCGCCGTGCGACGTGGAAAGGGTCCTGCGGGATTCCGGCGCGGAGATCCTGGTCAACTACCTGCCCGTCGGTTCGGAGACGGCGACCCGTTTCTATGCCGAGGCGTGCCTCCGGACGGGGGTGAGCCTCGTGAACTGCATCCCGGTGTTCATCGCCTCCGATCCGGCGTGGGCGGACCGCTTCCGGAAGGCGGGGATCCCGCTGGTGGGAGACGACATCAAGTCCCAGCTGGGGGCGACCATCGTCCACCGGGCGCTGGCCCGCCTCTTCTCGGACCGGGGGATCCGCCTCCGGCGGACGTACCAGCTGAACACCGGCGGGAACACGGACTTCCTGAACATGCTGAACCGCAGCCGCCTCGAATCGAAACGGATCTCCAAGACCGAGGCGGTGACCAGCGCCCTCTCGCACGGCGTTTCCCCCGACGACGTCCACATCGGGCCGTCCGACTACGTCCCCTGGCAGAAGGACAACAAGCTCTGCTTCCTGCGGATCGAGGGGGAAGGGTTCGGGGGCCTGCCGATCGAGCTGGAGCTGCGCCTCTCCGTCACCGACTCGCCGAACAGCGCGGGCGTCGGGATCGACGCGATCCGGTTCTGCCGCCTCGGGAGGGAGATGGGCCTGTCGGGCCCCCTGCTCGCCCCGTCGGCCTATTTCATGAAGCATCCCCCGGAGCAGCACAACGACGACGACGCGCGGCGCGAGCTCGAGGAGTTCATCGCGGACTTCCAGTCGTGGAGACGGACGCAAGAAGCGCCTCCCAGGACGCCGTGCACTTCTCCCACGTGAACGGCGCCGCCACGGCGGCCCCCTCCATCGACAGCCGGGCGCGCAATTCCGGCGACGACGCGAGGGCGAGGAGCGCGCCGGAAAACCGGTCCGGCTCCTCCCGCGGGTAGACCAGCCCCCCGCCCTCCGAACGGATCCGGTCCCCCCAGTACGTCCCCTCCGGCACGACGACCGGCACGCCCGCCGAGAGCGCCTCCAGCGGCACCATCCCGAACGATTCGTAGAGGGAAGGACAGACGACGGCGTCCGCCGCGGCGAACAGCATCGGCATGCCGGCGTGCGGAAGGGAGCCGAGGAAGAAGACATCCCCCCCGGGGCCGCCTTCCGGCCCTTCCTGTCCCGCCACGAGGAGGGTCGCCGGCCCCTTCCACCGATCCCGCATCGCGCGGAACGCGGCGACGGCCGCGGCGGCGTTTTTCCCGGCGTCCCCCCGGGCGGCGAGCAGGAAGATCATCCCTCCCTGGGGAAGTCCGAGGTACGACCGCGCGACCTCGCGGGGGGGAAGGCGCCGGAACCGGTCGTCCACCCCCGGCGGGATGACCACCCCCTTCTCCGACAGTTCCGGGAAGATCCGCCGGTTCTCCGCAAGGTCGTACTCCGAGAAGCAGACGACGCGGGACGCCCCCCGCGCCAGTGCCGCCTCTTGCGCCCTGCGGATGGAGGAGAGCGGTTCCTGTCCCGCCCCGGACGCCGGGACCTTGCGCGCCTCCACCGTGTGGTAGGAAAGGATCATCGGGGCGCCGGCGAGTTTGCGCGCGGCGACGCCCGACATCCAGTAGTGCGCGGACACGACGGTCGGATCGATCCGCTCCCCGCGCATCAGGATCCGGCACCGTTCGACGAAGAGATCGAGGGACGCGAACGCGCTTTCGCGGGACGGAGGCTCCTTCCAGCCGCACGGGACGTGAAAGACGCGGACACCCGGGAACGGCGCGGCGACCTCGACGGTTTCCCCCGTGGCGCGGGCGAGGACGTCGGTGGCGATCCCCCGCTTCGACAGCCCGCGGAGCAGCCCGAGGAGGAAGACGTTCATCCCCCCGGCGAGCCCCTCCCCCGGTTCCTCCATCGGGCATGTGTGGTAGGAAACGAGAAGGTGCCGCGTCAAGCGAAGACCGTCAGGCGGTAGACCACCCGGTCCACCCCTCCGAGGTCGTACTTGTACCGTTCCGTCCCCCGGAGAAAGTCGTACTCCGCGCAACCCTCATCGACGGCCTGCCCGATGGAGCGCGCGATGAGGACGAGCCCGGGGTTGGCCGCGCGGTGCGCCGGATCGTACCCCGAGTTGTAGAGGAGCAGGGCGCCGTCGGTGCGGAACTGGAACACGGAGGCGACGTCCACCCCTTGGGTGGAGAGGAACGCGAGGCGCAGGCGACCGGAGACGAGGAACCCCTCCGCGACTTCGCGGAAAAAGGTCGCCATCGCCTCGTCCATGAACTCCTCCTTCGCGGGGTGGCTCTTCCGGTGAAGTTCCACGAAGGAGGGAAGATCGTTCGCGAGTTCCCCGGGCGTCCGCGTCACCCGGAAGGCAAGCCCCGGCAGGAGCTCCCCGGCGCGCCGCATCTTCCGCCGCAATTCGTGCCGCTCCTTCCTGCCCAGCCGTTCGAGATACTCCTCGAAGGAGCCCGGCAGGGAGACGAAGGGGGCCCGGTCCATCTCCTCGACGGAGCAGGAAAGGCCCCTCTCCCGGCAGATCGACGGGAGGACCGACAGGGCCGGCGTCCCTTCCACGAGACCCGGGAGCCTCAGCGGACCGCCGCCCAGCGCGGGGAGACCCCGTTCGAGGAACTCCCGCCAGAACGCCTCGGCATGGACGGGCGCGACGAGGGCGTCGAGGTAGTCCGCGACCTGCTCGCCGCCGAGGAAGGTCCATCCTCCCTCCCCGCAGCGGCACAGGAAGAGGAGCCCCTCGTCGGGGCCGCCGCCCGGAGCCCAGCGGGCGACCCGGACGTCGCACCCCCGGCCGAGGGCGCGATACCAGGGGAGGAGGAACCGCGGCGAGAGGAACGGCGAGGTGCGCGGTCCCTGCCCGTGGAGGTCTTCCCACCGCGCAACCGGCACGTCCGCGAGGTCGTGCGCCACCGCCAGGCTCAACGGTCCCCCTTCGCGGCGGGAGGGACGTCGCCGAACACCGGAACGCGCACCGTGAACGTCGTCCCCTTCCCAACGGCGCTCTCCACATCGATCCTCCCGCCGTGCCGCTTCACGATGCCGTAGCTGACCGACAGGCCCAGCCCCGTCCCCTTCCCCACCGGCTTCGTCGTGAAGAACGGTTCGAAAATGCGGCGCAGAATCTCCGGCGGGATCCCGCAGCCGGTATCCGAGAACTCCGCCACCAGGCCGTCCTCCGACCGCCGTGTCCGGACGATCATGGTTCCGCCACCCTGCATCGCGTGCTGCGCGTTCACGAGGATGTTGGTGAACACCTGGTGCATCTGCAAGGCGTTCCCCCGGAACGGCGGCAACCCCTCCGCGAATTCCCGGATCACGTCCACGTTCCCTTTCGTCATCTGTTGGCCGAGGAAGGCGAGCGTCTCGCCGATCAGGGCGTTCAGATCCTGACGCGACAATTCATCCGTCGGTTGCCGGGCGAACTTCAGCATGTCGAGGATGATGTTGCGGCACCGCAGGCTGAGTCCGCTGACGTTCTCGAAGTAGCCGAGGATCTTCCCGATGTCCCGCGAGGTGAACGTATCCGGCGGGCGACCGCGGTACTGCTCGAGGGCGAGATCGGAGTACCCCATGATGCCGCTCAGCGGGTTGTTCAACTCGTGCGCCACGCCCGCCGCCACCTGTCCCATCGCCGCGAGACGCTCCACCTCGACCATCCGGAGGTGCACCTCCTCCAGTTCCCGTGTCTTCTCCGCTACCCGCGTCTCGAGCAGGCGGTTCCAGTCCGAGATCTCCCGCATCGCCTGCTCCATGGAGACGCTCATCCGGTTGAACGCGGCCCCGAGACCGGCCACCTCGTCGCCGCCCTTGACGGAAACCGATTCACCGTACTTCCCCTCCGCGATGGCCGAGGCCGCATCGGTCAACTCCCGCAACGGCCGGACGACGCGGAAAACCAGGAGAAGGAACGCCGCTCCGATCCCGACCGTGAACACCACCGCGCCGACGAGCAGGCCGATCGTCGTATGGAGCAACGCCTTGCGCTCCCCCTCCATGGACCGGGAAAGCGCCATGACCACGGTCTTCCCGTCGAAGGTCCGCAGGGGGACCGCGACCACCGCCTGCGCCTCCGGCCGGCAGTTGAAGGTGAAGTAGACCGGACTTCCCTTGTCGAGTTCGCGCCGATGGGCCGGATCGGAGAGAACCTCGCGGATGCACTCCACGCACTCGACGCAGGTCGAGGAGGAGGCGACGACCTGCCCTCCATGAAAAAACATCGCCTCCCCGCCGATCGCCCGGCTTTCCCGGCGCAGGAACTCCCTTCCGAGGGACACCGAGGCGGCTACCACCTTCCGGTCCCGTTCGGCGCCCCCCGCCGGGGCGACCGCCACGATGAGGACCCGGGCGGGGCCGTCGCCCGGGAGGACGTAGTCCGCGGTGGGCATCCCGGCGAAGCCCCTCTGGAAAACGGCCGCCAGGCGATCCGGCACCTCTCCGGAGCGGAGCGTTTCGAGACGGATCCCCTTCTCCCGGGACCGCTCCGCCAGGGTGATCCAGACCGTGCCGGCTCCCGGGACCCGGGAACCCTCCTCCGTCTCCTCCGCCCTGACGCCGAGCTCCGCGAACAGCTCGGCCTCCTGCCGGATCCGGACGAGGACGGATTCCATCCGGGCCTGTGCGCGGAGCACCTCGGCCCTCGTCCCCTGCTCGAGGTCGTGCCGGACGAACTCCCGGATGACGATCGTTCCGATCGCCGTGGCGCAAAGGAGGAACAGTGCGAAGAGACCGGCGATCCGGGCGGTCAGGGAGTCCCGGAAGAGCAGCCGCCTCAATTGTCGACGTCCAGCGGGTACCGGATCTTCCGGGCGAGCGCGTACATCGCCGCGTAGTCCTCGTCGGTGCTGGGAATCATCCGATCCGCCCCGAGCTTCCGGAGCGCTTCCTTCCCCTCCTTTTCCTTATCGAGGGAAAGCAGCATCGATCGGAGGGCGGATCGATCCTTCTTGCTGACGCTTACCGCGACGACGAGGGCGTTCTCCGGGAAAGAGTCGGAGGTCGACAGCACGACGAGTTCCCGCCTCGCAACCGCCGAGGCGGCCTGTTCCCGCCGAAGGACGAGATCCTTCACCGCCGCGGCGTCCACCGCGCCGGAGAGGACCAGGTCGATCGCGGAATCGTGGGATTGGGCCTTCACCACGGTCGAGAAGAACCTGGGCCACGTACCCCCCGCCTCGATCACCTTCGCCCGGGGAAACAGGTCCCCCGCGGACGTATCGGGGACGTAGGCGAACCGTTTCCCCTTGATGTCGGCGAACGTGCCGATCCCGGTACCCCGCCGAACGACGATCACACCGCGATAGATGGAAACCCCTCCGGACTCGGGCCGGGCCAGCGGAACGACGTTCATCCGACGCCGGAGTTTCCCGTACACGAGGCTCCCGACGAAGGCCGCGTCGATGCGGCCTTCCGAGAACTCGTTCAGCACCTGCCGATAGGATCGAAGGTGCAGGAGCCGCGCGCGCACGCCCAACCCGTCGGCGATCCGCTGGGTGATCGCGGCGTACCGGTTCTCCTGCGCAATCGCGTCGAGTTCGGGGACCACCGCAAGGGTGAAGGTCCCCATCAGCGCCGACTTTCCCGCGGCGGGGTCGAACATCCCCTCCCGGTCCCGGCAATGGCAGGTGGCCATCGACAGTTCCTTCGATGCCGGCGACAGCCCCAGCGTGGCGAGTTCGTGCCACCCTTCCGGCGACAGAAGGTAGTCGGCCAGATCCCGGACACCCGCAGGGGCGTTCTTCGCGAACAGGAGCCCGTACTCCACGCGGGCGGGGTATCTCTTCTTCCCCGCCCCGGTAAAGAGCGGCCGCATGCCGTCCACCGCGAGGAGCACCCCGGGAACCTCCCCGGTCGTGACCCTGGCCAACGATGCGAACCCTACGAAGCCCGGGGTGTTCCGCATCTTCTGGACGGCCAGTTCGTGGTTCTGCATCAGAATACCGCGACGGGCGCTGGGGAAATCCCCGCGGAAAAGACCGTTCGACAGGGCGCGGCGGGAGATCGATTTCTCCGGACGGTCCACCACGTTGACGGGACCCCGCTTCCCTCCCACCTCTCCCCAATCGGTGATCTCTCCCTTGAACATGCCTCGAAGCTGCGCCGTGGTCAGGGAACCGACCCCCGTCTCCTTCGAGGCGAGGAAGACGATCGCGTCGTGGGCGAAGGGGATGTAGAAGAGACTGCTGCCGGCACCGGCGGGTAGCCCTCCGGCCGTCACCCCGGCGGCGACGGCTCCGGACCGGAGCAACTCCGGGATCTCCACCGACTCGGTCTGGATGATTTCGAACCGGAGCCCTTTGCGGGCCCCGAACGCCTCGGCGATTCTTCGGAACGCCGGAGCCGCCTCGTCCGACGACGCGATCCGGAGGATCCCGCCCTCCGCAGGGGGAGGGGTGAGGATCTCCACCCGGGGTGGGGAGGCGTCACAGCCGGAAAAATGGAGGGCGGAGACGAACAGCGCGCCGACGACGGCTCCCCGGAAGAACCGCCTCATTTCACGCGTCCGTCCTTCGGTGCGGGCGGCGGCGCCGGGAAGACGCGGCCCTCGATCAGTTTCCGGGCGGCCTCCTCCGCGGCGGCGTTGGAGGCGGACATCAGGGCCTCGCGAAGGTCGTCGGGCGTGACGAAGAGGTCCGAGAGCGACACGCTGCTCGTGACCGTCTGCTCCGACGGCCCGGAAAGGCCGGGGCCCTCCGCCGTGACGATCAGGCTCACGGTCGCCTCGGTGACCACTCTCAGACCGCCGGTGCGGCGGGTGTTCACTTCGAACCGGCGGATCCCCCCGGAGATCCGCACCGGAACCGCCCCGGCGCCCTGCGCGTCCGCGCCCCGGCGGACCGCCGCGACGCCGCTTTCCCCGAGGACCCCGGCGACCAGGTCCGCCATCGCCTTCCCCGGCTCGCCCTTCCAGACGATCGGTCGAACGCGGTCGAAATCCCGCCCGACGACGCCGTCGGGGGCCGCCGCGTACGAGAAGTCCGCCACCACGGCCTGCGGCGCCCCCGCCGCAGGTGCGACGGGGGGCGCGGGACGGGCCAGATCCCCGGGAACGTGCAGCGTACTCCCCGCGGCGCACGCGGATAGAACCAGCAACGGACCGGCGAACAGCAGGAACGTTCGGAAAGCGCGTTTCACCATCCCCCCCTTTGAACCAAACACAATTTCTTCTCCCCGGGCCGGGGCATTTCGACCACTCTATGCCATGCCGCGGACCGATTCAACCCGGGCAGGGGACACACCTTCACGCAGAGGGGTTTACACCAGGTATGTCCCCTGAAAGCGCCTGCACCTTAAAGAGATTTTTTCCTGCCGTACACTCCGCTGCGAAGATCTCTCTGTGGCGGGTGTCGCGGGTGGAAGCGACGGAGTGATATGTAAGTGCCTCTACGCGCGACTTGCGGCGCCGGCGGAAAGTGGCGTATCGTGGTCCGTTGTCATCGTCGACGCAACCGCAGCAGCAGCAGAGGGGGGAAGATGCCCGCATCGCCGGAAATCCGGGAGGCGATCCGACAAGGTTCGTGGATCCGGAAGATGTTCGAGGACGGAGCCGTCCTCAAGGCCGAACGCGGCGAGGAAAACGTGTTCGACTTCACCCTCGGGAACCCGTACGGCGACCCGCCGGCCGCGCTTTCCGCCGAACTGGCGCGCCTGTGCGCCGACCCGCCGCCCGGACTGCACCGGTACATGCCCAACGCGGGGATGCCGGAGGCCCGCCGGGCCGCGGCGCGGTCCCTCTCCCGTTCCACGGGCCTGCCGTTCACGGAGGACCTGCTGGTGATGACCGTGGGCGCCGCGGGCGCCCTGAACGTCGCGCTGCGCGCGATCCTCTCGCCGGGGGACGAGGTGGTGATCCTCGCCCCCTGGTTCGTGGAGTACCTCTTCTACATCCGCAACGCCGGCGGGGCGCCGGTCGTGGCGGAAACGGACGCGCGGTTCCAGCTCGACCTGGCGGCCGTCGAAGCGGCCCTCACCCCGAAGACGCGTGCGATCCTCATCAACACGCCGAACAACCCGACGGGCGCCGTCTACCCGGAAGGAGACCTCGCCGCCCTCGACCGGGTGCTGTCCGCCGCGGAGAAGCGATTCGGCAACCCGATCTACGTGATCTCCGACGAGCCGTACCGGAAGATCGTTTTCCGGGGGGTGTCGTCCACGCCGGCCGCCGCGAAGATCCGCAACACCCTGGTGGCCTATTCGCACTCCAAGGACCTGAACC
>Ga0265292_1001539_pt1 | contig 19875 bp, 15 predicted proteins | sample Munlanlewell296A_FD_189080 | JGI IMG/M metagenome (GOLD analysis project Ga0265292, IMG submission 189080) | Leachate microbial communities from a municipal landfill in Southern Ontario, Canada - Leachate well 296A | ecosystem: Engineered > Solid waste > Landfill > Unclassified | place: Canada... | reverse complement strand
ATCCGTGGTTGGGAGTAGAGGATTGCCGAACTGATCTATCGGATTGATTGTAACTGTGGTGCCATCGGCTTGAGAGAAAGGAATAGGAGAGGCCGGATTGCTGGTCATATTCAAAGTCTGGCAGACAGGGGTGGGTTGTGGAGCGCACTCGACATCATACCACTGGGAACAAGAGGCTTCAGTTGTGTTTGTCTGGTCAACTTTGATCACATTTTGGCCTTGGACGTTGTTCCAAGTTTTGATCCAGACAGCGTTTCCCGGTTGGGCGGTTGTGCTGACCCGACATAGCGGCCAGAAGCCGATTTGAGCTCCTATCAAAGTGTTGGAAACACAGCCCACGGCCGGATTGACCGTGTATCGCACCGGATCGGTGACTGTATTTTGGAGTGTATCCACCGACCGGCCTCGGAAAGCGTTGACTGTGCCGCATTGGAGCGGGGTGGCGGGGTCTCTGGGGAAAAGGAGGTAATTTGTGACAAAAATGTCTTTGCAGACCGCGGGTGTTTCCACCGGAAAGATCGGGAAGTCACGTTTGCAGAGTGAGGATTCTTCAAATTCTTCGGCGGCTTGAGCATGGATGACTTTGGTCGGATCGCTGTCCGCAAAAGCGTAAAAATAAACTTTTTCACACTGATCGACTGTGACTGATGTGCTGCCGAACGCGGTGAAAAAGTTTTGATTGAAAACATCCAAATCGATGACGGGGATGGCATTGGTATCAAGGACGCTGTTTAGTCCGAATTCGTTGATTTGGAGGTACTGATTTTCGGCGGCTTTTTGGACGACGTTGAAGACATTGCCGAGAGTCATGTTGATGAAGTCGATATCATTATCGAGCGGAGCCGGATTTGGCGAGCAGTTGGTTTCGATGATTTGAGGTGGCGGATTGAGTGGGTAGGTGCCTGGGTCGAATTGGTAGAATAAGCCATAAGGCTGGGTGCTGGGGGCCGGCTGATCGTCAACCCAGTATTTGATTTGACTGTCAAATTTAAAGCCGTTTTCGTCTAGGGCCTGGGCACGGAACCAGGAAAGATAAGTTTCAAAGGCCTTTTCCGGATGATCGACGAGAATGTCTTTGCAGACGGCGACTTCTTTTTTTGTGACCTTTGCAGTGAAAGAAACGAGACCGATGTAGGGCTGTGATCCATAGTAATCGCCACCGTCACTCTTGATATTGCCGTTGGTCAAAGTAGTGAGAGGCATACCGTTGTCGCTGGTGAAGAGATTCTTTTCATCGGTGTTGGAAACATCGTGCTCGTCGGAAGCCCAGTTGTAATCGAGATCAATGTATCGGACAGAGTTTGGGATGAGTTCCAAAATCAGGTTCTCTCCGTTGAGAGTATTTATGGTTACGGAATCTTTGGTTTTCTCCCCTTTGATTCCGTTTTGGTTGATGACATTGGAGCCCCAAATGTTGGCTTCGAACGAATCTGAACCGGTAAGTGACTTTCGTAAATCTCCGTTGATGTCCAAAAATGACGGGTCGATTCTTAATTTTGTGTCGTGGGAAGTGGTGAGCCAGTCGGAGTAGAATTTTCCGTTTGGGATGTCGACGCCGATGTCTTCATTGAAGCATGGGTTTCCGTCGTTATGGATGTAGACCATAAATTTCAGGCTGTCGTCTTCCTTGACTGTGATGGTGTTTTTGTAGTCGGCGAAAGTCGGATTGGAATCGTTGATGCGGACCTTGAAGAAATCGCGTTCATCTTTGAAAACCGGTGGAATACTGCGATAAGGGTCTTTGCCGGTGCCGTCGTCGTATACGGCATCGGTGTAGTTGTTGAATGAAGGGTAACAGAGACCGAAGGGGTAGTTGTTTGGAAGACTGGAGTTGTCTATATTGCTGATGATGCCGCCGGAGATGTTGAGGGGATTGTCCGGGTCGCAGGCGGAAAAATTGTCCAACCAATAGTCCAAAGACGCTTCGGTGCATTGGCTTGGCTCGTAATCCGGGGCTTGGGCACCGGCCTGCAGAGTCAGAATCACCAGAAGTGAAGATATAAGCGCGACCGATTTGGATATTGATTTATACATATTTATTATGGTTCAGTTGTGTTTCCTGTTCCTGGGGGAGCGTCGTTAGGTTTTCCAGCCGGTGTTGGCGGTGTAGGTGGCTTTGGGGGTTTTCCTGCCGGTGGTTTCGGTGGTTTTTCGGTGGGCTTGCTCTCCTGCTCCTTGATGAAGTCCACCTTTACTCCCAATATGATCTCATATGCGGCCAGGGCGCTTTCGGCGTTAAGATTGATGTAACTTTCTGTCTTGGCGCCGCCTTTGGCTACCGGTTTGTATAATACCTTAATATTTTCATATCCCAAAATAGTTCCGTTGGTGCATCTTTCATAGATACCGGCTCCGAGCTTGGTTTTGAATTCTATAATAAAGGTGCCTTTGCTCTTAAGGTCTTCAAATCCGGAGACTTCGCTGACGTCGAGGTTTTGAGCGCCTGCCAGTTCGGCTTTGCGGATTGCGTTTACGAGGTTTTGAATTTTTTCGGAAACCTTGCCTGATTTTAAGGCTTCGCCGGCTTTTGCCGCTTCTTCCGGTCCGAGCAGGAGGAAGAGAGCTTCTTTATTGCTGAGTACTTTGTGTGTAAGTTCCTGTGTTGGATTGCTGAGTTCCAATAGGACGCGGGCGGTGTCTTGTTCCTGAGGATCCGGACTGTTTAGCTTGAATTCCTGGAAATTAAAAATTCCGTAGTTCAAGTCGATCTTGTCGCCATAGTAAAGAACCGGTCTTAGACCCACTTCCCCCTGTGTTCCGACCGCTGAAAGGAATTTCGTGCCTTCCAGAAAATCTTTGTATTTGTCTGCATTGAAGTCCGTAGTTTTGAGGTGATCGATCATTGTTCCGACCATCGTTTCGGCGCTTGTATTTATGGTTGCTCCCTGTGCATTCAGTCTGCTGATAGCTTGTTTGAATTGTGGAATGAAAACGCTGCTTTTGGCGAATTCGAGAGTTCTTTTGATGACCGTTGCCTTGTCTTTGGCTTCGGCAAAACTGCGGGAGGCCAGATAGAGCATGGTTGCGTTGATATCCGCCGCCGATAAATTTTTGCCTTGTTCTGCGCTTTTTTGGGCAATCAGTTCGGCAATTTTTTGGTTGTTTGCGGAATATTGTTCGAAGGTTGTGCCGGTATTGATCGTGCTTAACTTTTTATATGTATTGTCTTTTTGAAGTTCCTGGTATAAATCTTCGGCAAAGTATCCGGCCTCGCCCATGGTGTTTGGGACAAGCTCTTTTTGGACTCCGGCATTGAGTTTTTCGATCGGTTGTTCGTTCACGAATTTGCTGACAATTTCAGACCATGCGTCATATTTTGCTTGAATGTCAGATGTGCTGAGTGTGTCTTTGTTTGAATCGAGGAATTTTTTGAACTCATCCAATGCTCCTCCTTTGATGTCTTTGCTGATTACAAATACTTTTGATTCTCCGGTCTTATTGAGACCTGGGACACGGACCGGTTTTTTCCCAAAGAGCTGGAGGATTTGGTCGGCTGACTGTTTTTCAATTTCTTTACGTGAATTTTTTGGATCAGCTTTGATTGTAATGAATGTTTCACTGTATTGTCCCGCGGTTTTGAATGGATAAAAATAATCTTCGCGTGTGAAAACGAGGTTTGAATCCATGAAAACTGAAAGCAGGACTGAATCATCTCTGACGGCGAGTTTTTCTTTTAGGGCCGGGTCGATGGAGATTCTGATGTTGCTACCGCCGCCGATAGGTTTGATTTTGAGTTTTGCGGCGCCTGTATCGGGATCTTTTTCTACATTGACACCTATTGTCTGGCGCAAACCTTCATCCATGCTTTCCGTGCTGTTGAAGAATTGGCCGATGTTAAATTTGGAAGTGTTTTCTCTGAAGATTGCCAATTGACCGTTTTCATCGTATGCCAATTTGGCGTCTCTGCCGATTTCCTGCATGGATTTGATAAGGTCGTCGATTTTTCCGGGATCAAGTTCGGTCTTTTTTAGTTCAGGATTTTTGAGGGCTTCCTCGAGTCTGGCCTGATTGAAGTCAGCGACGTCGTGTTCTCCGGCGATGCTTCTGCGGACAGTGATCGGTGTTTCCCCAATTTTTAGAGTGAGATAGGCACCGACAAATGGAATCGGTCCGATGGCTCCGCCGAAGATGCCTCCGCCTGTTACGGCCGGAGCAAGGTGAAATCCTTCATGGTCGCCGCGAGTGGCATCGGATTTAATTCGGCCTTGTTCTCTTTCAAAGATCGCCACTATGCCTTCGTCTGTGATCTTGTATTTGTCTTTAAGTCCTTTTAGATATTCTCCATACTGGCCCGTTTTCGTAAGGATGATTTCGCTGATTTCCGGATATGATTTTCCGGATTTTAAAGCTTCTGAAGCTTCGGTAAAACCAGCTTCCTGAAGAGCTTCCTGTTGTTTTGTGTATTCGACTTGATTGAGTTCGCGATTGAAACTTAGACCGCCGACTCCGTAGGAAATTAAACCTGATGTTACGCCCACTATTCCGCCAAACCCGAAATCCAAATTTTTGCCTGCAGGGAATTTGAGCGCCATGTGCGCGCCACCATGAGTGTACCAGCCCTGTGCGCCGAGAGTCAGCACTGCCCTGCTGTTCTTTTTTAGGGCGATTGATTTTGAGAGCCCCACTCCCTGTGTGGTTGGTGTTACTGTCCAGCCATCCGGGAGTTTGAATTGGGGGAATACTCCCGCCAATGACAAGCCATTTTCGTTTGGATCCAACATGTCTGAATGCAGACTGACGAATATGCCTCCGACCAAGAATCTTTCAACGATCTCCAAGTCTTCTTGAGTAATATCCGGGTTTTCTTCTATTAATTTTTTCTCGGCGTCGGCAAGTTCCGGTGAGTCAGCGAGTTTCAAATCTGTGCGCTTACTAAACTGATCAGCCAGTCTTTGTTCGGTGTATCCGATGCGGATTATTTTTTTTGTTAATTCGTCAACAGGGGTAGATAGGTCATCGAGCTGTGATTGCATTTGGGAGATCGCGGCGTCTTTCCCACCGAGTTTATTTAAATTGTACTGAAGGGCTTTCATTTCTATGCTTTGGCCGGCATAAATTTCTTTTACACCGGTATCAACAAGTGTTTTTAGATTTGCTTTAAATCTATCCTGATTATAAGTGATTGAGCCGTCCTTGTTGAATTCGGCGATTTTGTAGAGCATTTCGTTTCCGGCCGCCTGTTCGGCCATGTATCTGCGGAGAGCTTCACGCTCTTCCTTTGTTGAGGCTTCACGACCGAAGGCCGCATGTTCCATGGTGAAAGCACTTGCTTCATTAAGTTGTCCGCCGAACCATCTTTTTAGTCCTTCTGTCCATGGGTACCAGATTTTTGAACCTTCATCTTGGCCGAAAATTTCTTCGAGCTTGCTTTGAACTGCCGGATCGATGGAGATGTTCGGAGTAGGCATATCTTCGAATTTGATGGCTTTCATATTGCGAATTTCTTGCATCAGCGTGTTGATGTGGCCGATGACTGCGGCTTGTTTTAGAACGAATTGAGGGCTGACCGTAGGATTTGTGATGTTTTTTTGCGCGGTATCGATGAATCCTTTGTAGCTGAGATCTTGGAATTCTTTGCCGAGATTAAAGTGGTTGTAAATTTCCTCAGCGGTAACATTTTGATTGCTGCCTTTTTCGAGAAGTCTGACGATGTGGAAGGCTGCATCTTTGGAATTTGTGACTTTGAATGGCGGTCCAGTCAGAATGTCTCTTATTTTGGCTTGATTGTTGACTCTTTCCCAATTCTCGAGCCATGTATCGTTGTCGGAAACCCAGTCGCTGATTTTTGTGTCTGAAACCGAAACTTCACTTTTTAGGTTACTTAGGCGGGCAGAGAGCATTTGCTGGGCTTGAGGAAGCGTGTTTGTTTTAAGTGGTTCCGACGGTGCCGTTTGAGCGATGATTGTGTTTGCCACAGCTCCAGTTGGTATCCCTGATGGAGTAAGAGGGCCAAGATTTTGTATAGCTGGATTTATTTTTGGTGCCTTAGCTGTTTGGAATGTTGCTACGGGGGCAATAAATTTGTCTCCGACATCTGAAACTCCGGCTTTGGCGGTCATAGCACCTTCTGTTTTCTTGGCTTTTTCTTGAGCTTTTGGGTATTCGGTTATGGCTGTTTCTGCATATACTTTTGAGTTGTCTTCTTTCTTTTCTGCCAATTTGGTCGTCTGTGTTGAGTTCAATTTGGTGTAGGTATCCTTCTTGATCCATTCGCGTTGGACTTTGAATTGCTTCAGACCATCAGATTCGAAGCTGAATGCGAAGGAGAGACTTGGAATTTCGGTGCCATCTATTCCAAAAGCTTTGCAGGTTACTTGGCCGTTGTCGATTTCAAATTTGAGACTCATAGCTTGTCTTAATCGGACCGCTTCGGCCAGCTTTTTGGGCATTTTTTCGATAAATCCTTTACTAAAACTGATGCCGAGATATCTGCGGGCTTGGCCGTGGATTGATTCGTCCGGGCCGGGGAAGAGTTCTTTCACTTTTGCATCTTTTCGAAAAGTTTCGACATCGACCAGAGCTTCCAAAAGGTTTGTCGGGTCTTTGTGATAATCGCGGCTTATGTGCTTGGTCAGGTCGATGGAAAGTTCTTTTACCTCTTTGAGAGCCTCTGCGGGGTCTTTCAGCTTTTCAGAAACACTGGCAAGTTGGGCATCCACCTTATGTTCCAAGGCTTTGTCATCGTATTTTGATGGCGCTTCTTTAAACAGAAAGCGGCGTTCTTTGGCTATGGAAAAGCGTGGTTCAAGTCGCATTAATTGTTTTTATTTTTTGTTCATAGAATTATAGCAAAATTCGGGCTTTTGGTCAATTGGTTTAAGGCTGAAACTGGGCTATATTCGGGTCATGAAATTGCCGGTTATTATCGTGAATTTTAAAATTTATGAGCAGGGAACGGGCGAGAAGGCCGTGGTTTTGGCGAAAATTTGTGAAAAAGTGGCGAATGAGACCGGTGAGAGTGTGGCTGTGGCGGTGAACGCGATAGATTTAAAGGCGGTTTGTGAGGCGGTGAAGATTCCTGTGTTTGCCCAACATCTGGATCCGGTGGTTTATGGCAGCGGGACAGGGAAAATTCTGGCCAAACATGTGAAAGAGGTTGGGGCGTTTGGGACACTGCTGAACCATTCCGAGTATCAAATTGGTGAAATTGTTTTGAGAGATTCGATAGCGAGGGCGCGCGAGGCCGGGCTTTTTACGGTGGTGTGCGCGGATACGCCGGAGAGAGGCGGCAAGATCAAAGATTTTGAGCCGGACTTGATTGCGGTGGAACCGCCGGAATTGATCGGCGGGGATATTTCGGTTTCGAAAGCCGGACCGGAAATTATCGAGAAGGCGGTCGATTTTGTTGGTAAAAACAAAGTGTTGGTGGGGGCGGGAATCCGGGATCCGGAGGATGTGACGATCGCTCTTTCACTTGGGGCCTGTGGAGTTTTGGTGGCCTCGGGCGTGGTCAAAGCAGCCGATCCTTATGCGGTACTTTCGGGTTTAGTATTAGGCTTAAAAGCAGGACAAAAATAAAAAGCAAATCGTTTTTGAAAAAAGGTGTGTCGATCAGACCGTGAAGCAAAAAATATAAAAGGATGAAACTGAAAACATCTTTGAGTTTGAGGGTTTTTAAAATCGCGAGGATCAAAAAAACCAGTCCGAGAATTCCAAAATTGAAAATAAAAAGCAGGAAAATGTTGTGAGGTTGGAGAACGATATAATCCAATGGTTCGCGGCCGATGATGTCTTTGACGTGTGTGGCGTACTGGGTTTGGAACTGGCCGAAGCCAAGACCAAGTAATAGATTTTTTGGCTCTTGCAAGAGCTGAAATGAGGTCTGCCAAATTTCGCCGCGTTCATTCAAACTGGAATAATTTGTCTGGAAGGCGGGGAGAACTTTTGTGTAAAAAGTGAGAGAGAGGATGAGGATGGAAAATAAAGCGAGGAGGATTTTGAAAGATTTTTTTTGAAATGGGAAGAAATAAATCAGGATGACAAAAAAACTGGCGCCGATAGCTCCGGCGGAACGGGTGGCGAGCAGGAGCAGGCCGAGTAAAATTGCCGGGAGAAATTTCTTTTCCAGAAGGAAAAATATGAAAAAAGGCGCGAGGTAAAAAGCAAGATAAACCGCTGCGTCAAGCGGACCAAGGAGACGCAGGTCGTAGGCGACATTGTAACCGAGGAAATTGTAAATCAGAGAAAAAATCCCAAAGGCGATGGCGCCATAACCTGCAATTTTGAAAGCCTGTTTGCGTTCGGAAATAGTTTTGAAAGTTTCCAAAAAAATAAAAACAAGGAGAGAGGCGAAGAATAAAAACTTGAGATAGCGGATGAAGTCGAGGTTTGGTTCGAGAGAAAGAGTGAGAGTGGAGATGGCGGTGAGAGCCCAAAAGATGATGAGGACGCGATGATGTTTGAGATTTAGAAGTGGTTTTAGCCCGAAGCTGATGAGGAAAATGAGGAGTTGGAGGAGAATGAGGATTTCCTGCAGGTTGGTCGGATATGGGCCTATGTGGAAACGAATGAGGTAGGACTGGAGAAAAAAGAGATTGGTGTAGAGAAGGAGTTTGTGGAGACGGGTCATGGTTCTATTCTACTAGTGGCCGGGGTGATCTGCAAAAGGTTTGGGCTCGATTGGAGCTAGATGTCCCGCAAATGAACAAGAGGATATTATAGCGGCCATTAGAACGTGTATGCTTTCTCTCAGATCTTCAATTTCTTTGTCGCCTCTTTGGAGATGTTCAAAAATTTTCAGCATCTCATCATCTATTTCTGACATTCTACTGCTTGCGATCGGATCAGTAGATGATTTATTCAGGAGCGCACGTTTTTCCGTGTCCAGCTTCGCCAATCTTTCAGTTAAGTCATCCCTATCTTTCCTAATCACATTGAGTCTCCTATCATTTTCGGTCCTGCGTTCCATGATAGCGTCGATGTTGGCTGGTGAAAGTTCGTCGGTCATGGTGGATTAGTAACAAGGTGGTGTGTTGAAGTGAGCATCTCGAGCCTCTAAAAATTCTGCGAGAGGATCAACCTTGGCTACTTGCTCTCTAACAGTTTCGGCGGTTGACTTCAGTGTTGGTGAATTTTCCGTGCGAACAATGCTCAAAACAGGTTTTTGCCTGCGTGATTCCGGACAGAATGAATCGTCAAACAACAAAGTGTTTGGATGTGCTGCTTGTGGTAATTCTGCAGGAGACATGTTAATTTAGTTTATGCTACATGAGTATTTAACAATAGTTGCTTTATAATGTCAATAATAATTTCCGGAAAAATCATAAAAGGCTCGGGTATCGGCAAAACTCTGGGCTTTCCGACCATCAATATTCCTTATTACGGTGCGGAAAGCGGTGTTTTTGTCGGTTTTGTCGAAGTGGCCGGCAAAAAGTACAAGGCGGCGGTGAATGTGGGCGGGCGGCCGACGGTGGACGAGAAAAAACTTTGTGAGGCGCATCTGCTGGATTTTTCAGATGATGTGAAAGAGGGGAGTTTGGTGAAGATTGAGCTTCTGGAAAAAATACGGGATGTGAAAAAGTTTGCGAATTTGGAAGAGCTGAAAGCGGCGATAGCCGCGGATGTGGAGTTCGCAAAAAACTGTTATAATTGGCCGGCATGATAAATCTTCTCCGAAAACTCATTCCGGATACGCATCCGATACGGCTTTTCTATCACAAAATCATGGCGATGCTGGCGGCTTTGCGCTACTGGTTTCCGGCGGACAAAATGATCGTTGTTGGGATCACCGGCACGAACGGGAAAACCACGACGACGAATCTGATTACCAATATATTGCACACTGCCGGATTCAAAGTCGGGATGGCTTCGACAATCAATTTTCAAGTGGGGGAGGAGCGGTGGACGAACATTGCCAAGCAGACCACGGCCAGTCCTTTTGTTTTGCAGAAATTACTGCGACACATGGTGAAAAATGGCTGTCAATACGCGGTTTTGGAGGTGACTTCGCACGCGATCACGCAGTCACGGATTTTTGGAATCAATTTTGATGTGGGGGTGATTACGAATGTGACTCCGGATCATGTGGAGTATCACGGAAATTTCAACGCATACTTAAACACAAAGGGCGAATTGTTTCGAAAAGTTTCCAAAGGTAGGCGCAAATTTGGAGTGCCGAAGGTGCTGGTGCTGAATGCCGACGATCAATATTATAATTATTTTGACCAGTTTATTTCTGATCGAAAAATTACTTACGGGCTGAATCAGGCGACGGTGTTTGCGGCGAACATCGAGAAAAATCCGGCCGGTTCGCATTTTGTCATGCATGTGCCAAACAACTCGATCGCAATGGAACTGCATATGCCGGGTGAATTCAATATTTCCAATGCGCTGGCGGCGGCGAGCGTGGCGATATCACTACAAGTTCCGCTGGAAGTGATCAGACAGGGTTTGATGGATTCAAAAGCGGTGGCGGGGAGATTTGAGCACGTGGATTGTGGGCAGAAATTTAGCGTGATTGTGGACTACGCGCATGATACGGTGGCTCTGGAAAATCTTTTGAGTCTGTATAGGAAGCTGACGCCGGGACGGCTTTTTTCCGTATTTGGTGCGACTGGTGGCGGGCGTGACAAGTCGAAGCGTCATATCATGGGTGAGATCGCGGATAAATATGCCGACTATATTGTTTTGACGGATGATGATCCATATGAAGAGGACGAGTGGCAGATTATTGAACAGGTGTCGAAAGGGGTGTCGAGACAGGAAGGGCAGAATTTTTGGAAGATTCCTGACAGGCGCGAAGCGATCCGGCTGGCGCTGACGCTGGCGAGAGAAGGGGACAGCGTGGTCATTTCCGGAAAAGGTTGCGAGGAAGTGATGAAGGTCAGGGGGAAGACGATTGAGTGGAACGATCGGCATGTGGTAAAGACATTGTTGGAGCGCGAGATCGAAGTGGAAATTTATCCGGATCATTTTGAGAGGAGGGAAAATGTTTGTAAGACGAGCTAATATATGGATGGATTTTTTTTGATTGATAAGGAAAAGGGGAGGACGTCTTTTGATGTGGTCCGACAGATTCGAAGAGAAACCGGCATAAAGAGAGTCGGGCACGGGGGGACGCTGGATCCTTTGGCTACGGGACTACTAGTGGTGGCTGTTGGAAAGGCGACGAAATCGCTGAAGTTTTTTTTGGGATGTGAAAAAGAATATGAAGTGCGGGCGAAGTTTGGATTTGTTTCGGACAGTTATGACGCGGAGGGAGAAATTGAAAAAGTGAGTGAGGAGGAAATTTCAAAGAATGAAATTGAAAATGAGATTCTGCAAAATTTTTCAGGCAAAATTTCGCAAAATCCGCCAAAATACTCGGCTTTGAAAGTGAAAGGCAAACGGGCGGCGGATATCATGAGAGCCGGTGGAAATGTTGAACTTAAGCCACGAACGGTGCTGATTAAAAAATTCGAAATCATTGATTACGAGTGGCCGGAAGTGAGTTTCAATGTGGAATGCGGGAGCGGAACATATGTGCGTTCGCTGGTGCATGATCTCGGGGAAAAGCTCGGAGTCGGGGCCTATGTTGTGGAATTGCGACGCACAAAAGTAGGGGATTTTGATGTGAAAGAAGCTGGGAGTGATCTTATTTCGATTGAAGATGTGGCGAAGAGAGTGGAAAAGTGATTTAATTCTAGTATGAATTTTTATTGGCAGGTGGCCGTGTTTACTTTTGCCTTGATGGTGGTTTTGGGAATTTTTTGTCTGAAGTTTTTTCCGAAAATCGGGATGGTGGACAGTCCGGAAAAATACGGAATGACGAGGGCGCCGATTCCTTATTCCGGCGGAGTGGCGATGTATGTGGTTTTTTTGATCGCGACTTTGATTTTTGTGCCGATCGACAAGGAGGTTTTGGCTCTGCTTTGCGGAAGCGGACTTATTGTTCTGGTTGGTTTCTTGGATGACCGCTTTGGACTTAGTCCATTGATCAGACTGTTTTTTCAGTTTGTGGCAGGCGTGATTTTGGTTTATGGAGGAGTTGGGATTTTGTCGATTCATCTGCCGTTTTTTGGAAATCTGGCTTTTGTGCCACTTGTGGGCGCGGTGTTTACGATCGTATGGGTGATGACGATCGTGAACGCGATGAATTTTTTGGATGGAGTGAGCGGGCTAAACAGCGGAGTGAGCGCGATCGCGGCGCTGACTTTATTTTTCTTGAGCATTCATCCCGGTTTGCATGAAAATCCGGCTTCGCAGACTGGGTTGGCCAGTCTGGCTTTGATTTTGAGCATGGTGGCTTTCGGGTTTTTGTTGTTTGATTTTCCGAAAGCGAAGATGCTGATGGGGGACGCCGGGAGTACACTACTCGGCTTTGTGCTGGCCACTTTGGCAATTTTTTCCGGAGGGAAAGTGGCAACGGCTTTTTTGGTTTTGGGAGTGCCGATTTTGGATATGGTCTGGGTGGTTTTGAGACGGATATTTGTGGAAAAAAAGAAATTTTGGCAAGGCGATCTGAAGCATATGCATCACAGATTTTTGAATTTGGGGCTGTCGGACCGGAGAGTGCTGGTGTTTTATTATTTTGTGACAGCTGTTTTTGGAATTTTGGCGGTCAGCTTTGTGGATACGGAGCAAAAGTTGTTTATATTAATCGCGCTTGTGATCTTGGTGGCAATTTTGGCCGGAGCCCTGATTTTTTCTGGCAGGAGGAAGGTTTGAAAACTGATGGATGGCCATTTTTATGGCGTGGCCGCTTTTCGAAGAGTGTGCATGTTCTGGTCTATGGAATGGGCAATCAGGTGATGTTCGTGGCAAAGAGGAGCGAGGTAGCGAGGATTGTGAGCTTGAGAAAGAGCAAATCTGGCAGTATGGTGTATTGCTTTAGCCGGTTTTTTGCAGTGAGTGATGGCGCATTTTGTTCCGTGTTCGGCTTGGAGAATTTTTTTGGTTTTGGAAGGAATGTAGCGTGAGACAGGTTTAGTGACGACCTGTTGTTCTTCGACTATTTCTATTTTTTCGTTTTCGATTTCTTCTTCACGATTTTTTAAAAATTCCAAAATCAATTCATTGATATCCAGACCTTTATTTTGAAGTTCGGAAAGTTTGGCGATAACTTCGGCGGAAAGTTTAAGATGGAGTAAATTTTGAATTTCATATGCGCTGTGCACGTGAACACTTTCAGGCTCGTTTTGCGTCTCAAATAAGCCGTTCTGATTTTCAATCGCCTGCCCGGGCAGGCGATTTTTGATATCGCGGGCCAGAGTTTCGAGCGAACTTTTCGGGAGAAGCTGAACCTGATTGGCTAGAAATTCCTGATTTTCGACTGTGGCGATGGAGACGATCCGAGCGAGTTTGCTGATACTGGCTTTGCCGCTTTCAAAAATCTCTTTCAGATCGGGTTTGTCGGCAAATTTCAGGTCCAAATTCAGAGCCACTTGAACCTGTTCTTTGCTCAAACCAGCCAATTTGAAGGCAAATTCAAAAATACTGGAAAAGCCTTTTTGTTCATATAGCTTGCGGCGATTTACTTCCGGAAGAAGGCCGATAAATTTGTTTCGATAGTTAAGCGTGAGTTTGCCGAAATATTTGCAGCGTTCGTAGAGTCTTTCGTCGGAGAGATTTTTCATAGTTTTTTGGTTAAAAAATAGATTTGCTGATGTCTGAATTTTAGCTTTTCTTAGCCGAAAATCAAGCTTTTGGAGTAGCAGAACAGAACAAAATATTGCGCAATAAAACTCGTGTTTTTGGCTTTTACGAGCGGCAAATCGTGGTTGCGTAGAGAGTAAAACATGTTGGGATGTATCGAGACGGCTCTTGAGTCCTCGGCTCAAGGAAGAGCTAAAATCGTGGTTGTGCGAAAAATAAAAAATGTCGGAATGTGCGAAAATCCATGGAAGTTTTTTGGCTTAAAAAGAGCTAAATCGTGGTTGCGAAGAAAATAAAAAGTGATGCAATGGGCTAACGAAGAGTCGCTTGTTTTTCCACTCTATTTCGGCTATAAAGGCAGTGCTTTTCGTGTGCAGGATTTAAATATTTTTTATGGCGGATATTGTCGATGATATAAAATCGAGGTTGTCGATCAGCGATTTGGTGGGCCAGTATGTGCAGCTGAAAAAAAATGGCCGCAATTTCAAGGGGCTTTGCCCATTTCATGGTGAAAAAACGCCCAGTTTTATAGTCAGTCCGGAAAAGCAGATTTTTCATTGTTTTGGCTGCAGCAAGGGCGGAGACGTGTTTACTTTTATTCAGGAAATCGAGGGGATTTCGTTTCCGGAAGCGATTCAGGTTTTGGCCGACAAAGTCGGCCTGAAGGTTGAGGATCTGTCCAAATTCCAAAAAAAAGAGGGGAAAAGTGAGAAAGATGAGTACTATAAAGCGCATGAGCTGGCGGCAGAATTTTTTGAAAAGGAGCTGCACAAATCGAAAGACGGCAAAAAGGTTTTGGATTATTTGAAAAAGAGGGGATTGAATGAGGAAACAATCGAGGAATTTCGGCTGGGGTATGCTCCGGATAGTTTTGAAGAGTTGTATACGATGCTACTTAAAAAAGGGATTAGCAAAAATGTTTTACTGCGCTCCGGTCTTGCGGCGCAGAGAAATATCGGCGAAGATAAAATCTACGACAAATTTCGCGGGCGGCTGATGTTCCCGATTTTTGATTATCTTGGAAAGGTTTGCGGGTTTGGGGGTCGGGCTTTAAAAGCTGATCAGGAACCTAAATATCTGAATTCTTCAGAGAACCCGATTTACAGCAAGGGCAAAGTGCTTTACGGTTTTTACCATTCCAAAAAATTTATAAAAGAAGAGGACAAGGCGATCGTGGTGGAAGGATATTTTGATGTGCTTCTGCCTTATCAAAACGGGGTAAAAAATATCGTGGCCAGCTCGGGAACGGCTTTTACACCTGATCAGGCGCGGTTGATCAAGAGGTTGACCGAAAATGTGGTGACCGCTTTTGACAGTGATGATGCGGGTTTTGAGGCGACAAAAAGGACGTATTTTATTTTGGCCGGTGAGGGGGTGAATATGAAGACGGTTACTGGACTTTCGGCAAAGGATCCGGCTGATTATGTTCTGGAAAATCGGGAGGGGTTTCGAAATTTGATCAACGAAGCCAAGAATTTTGTGAGCTTTTTTATTGAAAAGCTGGTGGCGAATGTGGATACGACCCAGATTGACGGACGAAACAAGGTGATTGCCGAGATTTTGCCTGTGTATAAGGAAATGCCGGCGATCACGAAGGATTTTTATATCCGTGAACTGGCCGCAAAACTAAAGGTGCAGGAGCAGTTTGTTTACGATGAAATCGAGAATTTCAAGCTGCCGACGAGCCATCCGGCGAGGGAGGCTTCTACAGCTGTGGCCGTGGGAAACGGGAAGTTTGAGGTGAGGGAATTGCTGCTGGGACTGTTTTTGGAATATCCGTCCACTTACAAGGAAATTGCTGATTTGATCAGTGAAGCTGATTTCGAAAGTGACTGGCAGAAAGCTATTTACAACGACTTGACGGATCAGTATAATTCAGCCCGAAACGATTTTGAGAGGTGGGACAACGACTCGAAAGTCTTGGCTCAAGAAAGGGAAAAACTAAATGTCCTGTCGCTCTATGTTCAAGAGCAGTATCGATTGTTTTCGGAAGATGCGCTGACTGTGGAGGTTGGAAAACTGATTGACAAGATGAAGAAGGATCGCGTGGCGCGGCGTCTGAAACAAATCGAGAATGGCATTAAGGAGGCCGAAGATGAGGCCGATAAAGAAAAATTGATCCGGCTGCTGACAGAGCAGCAAACTTTGCTTTCTAAATAAACATTATGGCTCGAACAGCCAAATTTATCCATCATCCGACTGATGATGACTTGGCCAAGTTTCCCACCGAGGTCAGGCATCTGGTGAAAAAAGGAAAGTCTCAAGGGTTTATTACGCAAGAGGAATTGATCAAGTCGATGCCTAAAATCGAGGAGGATGTGCTTCTTCTGGATGAAATCTATAGTTTATTTTTGGATTTGGGTGTGGAGGTGATGGACGCGAAAGACAGCTCTCTTTTGACGGCAGATGTGGAGGATTTGGCCGTGGTGGATGATACCGAAGCCGCCAAGAAAGCTGCTGATAAAAAACCACTGATTTCGGCGGCGGATCGCAAGGATCGCAAGCAAAAGAGGGAAGTGGAATTTAAGGAAATCGCCAATGATTCAATCCGGCTTTATCTCTGCGAGATCGGGCGCGTGAAACTGCTGACTGCGAAGGAAGAGGTGGATTTGGCCCGCAGGATCGCGAAAGGCGATCAATCGGCGAAGAGCAAGCTGGCCGAGGCCAATCTGCGCTTGGTGGTTAGTATCGCGAAAAAATATATTGGCCGAGGCTTATCTTTTCTGGATTTGATTCAGGAGGGAAATATCGGTCTTTTCAGGGCGGTGGAAAAATTCGATCCGAACCGCGGTTTTAAATTCTCAACTTACGCCACATGGTGGATCCGTCAGGCGATCACCCGTGCCATTGCCGATCAGGCCCGTACGATCCGGATCCCGGTGCACATGGTGGAAACGATCAACAAGCTCACTCATGCCCAGCGCCGGCTGGTGCAGGAACTCGGTCGTGAACCATTGGTGGAGGAATTGGCCGCTGAAATGGATATGGATGAAAAGAAAGTCCGTCATATTTTGAAAATTTCCCAAGATATCGTTTCGCTGGAGGCTCCGGTAGGAACAGAAGAAGACAGCAAGCTGGGTGATTTTATCGAAGATGATGAGGCGCTTTCGCCTTCGGAATCGACAAACCGCCAGTTGATCAAGGAAAACATTCATGAGATGCTGCAGTATCTGTCGCCGCGTGAGCGCAAGATTATAGAGATGCGTTTTGGATTGAAAGACGGAGTCGGGCATACCTTGGAGGAAGTCGGACAGGAATTTAATGTGACCCGTGAGCGAATCCGTCAGATCGAGGCCAAGGTACTGCAAAAATTGAAAGAACATCCGACAAGTGTTAAAATCCGCCCGGAATAATTTTTAAATTATAACTTATTTAAAATGATTGCTAAAAAAGACGACAGTTCCCAGACACATGATGACGCGCAAAACGGTGATTTTCTCACCAATGAAGGCAAAAAAGCCACTCTGATTACGAGAGAGGGCTTGGATAAATTGGTTGAAGAATTGGAATATTTGAAAAATACGCGACGCAGGGAAGTGGCTGCGCGCATCAAGGAGGCTATTTCATATGGGGATCTCTCTGAAAATGCCGAGTATGAGGAGGCGAAAAACGAGCAGGCTTTTGTGGAAGGTCGTATTTTGGAATTGGAAGAAAAAATCAAAACCGCGAAGATTATTTCCGACAAGGCAAAAGTTACCAAGACAATTCAGCTTGGCAATACTGTTCATTTGAAGAATAAAAAGAAGGACGAAGTGGAAATTTATACTTTGGTTGGTAGTGAAGAGGCCAATCCGTTTGATGGGAAGATTTCCAATGAGTCGCCGATCGGCAGCGCGCTGCTGGATCGCAAAAAAGGCGATACGGTAAAGGTGGCTGTTCCGGCCGGAACTGTAGAATACGAGATCGTAAAGGTAGCCTGAATTCTACTTGTTTGGCAGGTATTTGCTTTGAAGCGATGGGCCTTTTTTCTGTTGGAAAAGAGTGGATTCTGTTTTGCAGAATCCACTCGAAAGTTGGTGGAGGAATGTCTTACATGTTACACGGTTTAGGTCACTTCGGTTTCCAGCCGACAGACCAATCCCAGCCGGTTACCTCGTTTATTCTTTTTCGGATGTCACTTCGTTTGTATATGGGACTGCCTCCTTCTTTGACTGACAAAATGGTCCCGTCAGGGGCTATATGCCAGTGATTTTCGTGTTCGTTGGTGCCTTCGATCCAGACGATGTAGGTTCCATCGGACAACTGTCTCCGTACAAGACCATGGTCCATCGGGGTACTCCTGTGGTGTTGGGTTTATGTAGACATTCCTCACCGTAGAAATTTATAATTTTAATAAATTCCCACGGTGTCTGGCAGGCTATCAAATCCCTTCTCATTTTGTCAAATTTTGTTTTGTCGAAAGTATTGTGCCTCTTACAACCAAAGTGAGTTTTTTTAATCTGTTATCCGTGGTGTGCCCTTGCAGTCAATTAATTTAGCGCCTTCTGTTGAGCATTTTCTAAAAATTGTATTTTGAAATTTACAATTCTTAAAGTTGCACTCATCTAGGTTAACTGATTCAAAAAGTACATTTGTGAATGTGCAATTTTGAAAATGACTGCATGAAAAACTACCGCCAACCAGTTCAAGATTCTCAAAAATGAAACTTCTGAACTGATAATCAAGTATCCAATTTTTTTCTGCAACATATTTACCAGTGAAATAATGACTGTTTACATCCTGTATAAAATCTTTTTTGTTGGAAGTATGTTTCATGGAGGTTTCTCAATGTTTCTACTTGTTTGGCAGGTATTTGCTTTGAAGCGATGGGCCTTTTTTCTGTGCGTTGATTTTCTCGATCGGATAGACTTTGAAGTAGATGCGCAGATAATGATAGAAGGCGTAAAGCAAAAGCAGCAGACTCAAATAGATCCAAAGCCGCATGGCAAAATATGGAATGTCCTCAAAGCGGACAGCAACCAGAAATATGAACCAGACGCCAAACATGACCAATCTGGCAGACACTTTTTTAAAGAGTCTTTTGAAGGCGAAATCTTCCGTTTTTTTGCGGCGGTAGATCTCGGAAAAAGTGACTCCGGCGGCGATCAAGATGCCGGCCAAAACCAACATCGGAATCAGGAATTTGAAAGTTGGGCCAGGAACCGGATTGAAAAGGTATTGAAAGAAACTGCTAAGGTAGTTCATAATTTTTTCTTTAAAAATTTAAGATCATTATAGCGAAGATAAAGCAAGACGCCAGACAAGATGAAGATAATGGCCGAAACGATGAAGGGACTGCGGATGCCAAAGATTTCGAGAATGTCATCCCCGCGGACAAATTCTTCCAAAAAGCGGACGAAGGAAAATGCCGCGATGCCGATGAGTCCGATCAGCCCCGTGATTTCTTTCTCTTTTAATTTTTTATAGTTTGCCAGAAAAATCAGGCCGACGGCGAGAATAGCGGAATAGAGAAAAGCATAAATTTGGGTCGGGTGAATTGGGACCACATATTTGATTTCCGGACGGGCAAAGTTTACGCCCCATGGAAGAGAGGTTTCATTTCCATAGTTGATGCCGTCAAAGAAAGCGCCGAGGTCGATGATGGCCATGGCGATCAAACCGCATGGGACAAGGACGTCCAGCCATTTCCAAAAATCCTGTTCGTCTTTTTTGCAGACTGAATAAAAATAAATCAGAAAAGCCAAAACCCCTCCCCATAGGGCGAGGCCGCGGTCCCAGATATAGAAGATTCGGAGAAATGAGGTCGGGCTGAATTCTGAAAAATAGTCCTGAAAATTTTCCAAAATTCCGGCGAGACGACTGCCAATGATCAGCCAGACAATCAACTTGAAAGAATGTTCGTTGAAAAACTGCATCTTGAGGCCATTTTTGATACCGAGACGGATGATCGCATAAGTGCCGGCGATGAAGGCGAGGCCGACAAAGAGCCAAAGGCTGTGGACTGCGAAGTAATCTGTTTGGATAATCAGTGGGAACATTTTAAAAATTGATTAGGACAATAATGCTGCCGAAAAAGAAGCCCGGAATAAGTAAAAGGTCGGCCAAAGGGCTCTTGCGGAAGAAATTGACCTTGAGGGAAATGGCTGAATGAAGCAGAAAAACGATCACCAGAATGTATTTGAAGATGTGGCTGTCATAGACTAAAAATCCTTTTGGAATCTGGCTTAAGCCGAAGTTTTTGGTGCTCAAATAAAGGGCGGCGAAATAATACAGGATGTAGAAAAAAAGCAGCCAGCCCGTGAGTGAGGCGATTTCATCGAGCAATTTGAGGCCGAGGCTGTGTTCGGAGCGCAGTGTTTTGGC
>Ga0265292_1001538_pt1 | contig 19894 bp, 29 predicted proteins | sample Munlanlewell296A_FD_189080 | JGI IMG/M metagenome (GOLD analysis project Ga0265292, IMG submission 189080) | Leachate microbial communities from a municipal landfill in Southern Ontario, Canada - Leachate well 296A | ecosystem: Engineered > Solid waste > Landfill > Unclassified | place: Canada... | reverse complement strand
TTTGTTCCAAAAGAGCTTATCAATTCTTTTGTTTCATTGCTTAACTGAATTGTGCTTATCATTCTATAGCAACTATCGTGGCTATAGTTTATAAACTTTTTGTTTTTATAAATCAAATTTCCCCTTTCAAGTAAGCTTTTCTCTTTTCCTCAGGAAATCTTTCAATAGCATATCTTAACATTGTTCTTGGCATTTGTTTATATCTTTCTTTCAAGAAAATATCCAGAACTTCTTTATTCCTTTTTCCAACTTCTCTTAACATCCAACCAACTGCTTTGTGAATCAAGTCTTGTTCATCTTTAATAAGAATATCTGCAATTGAAAGAGTCTCTCCAAAAATTCTCTTTTTTATAAAAGCATGTGTGGATAAAATTGCAATTCTTCTTTCCCACATATTTTTTGATTTAGCCAAAAATTTGAGAATTTCTGTTCCTTCTATATTTGAAAAATCTCCTATAATGCTTGGAGCGGAAAGGTCAACCAAATCCCAGTTATTTATTCTTGAAGTATTTTTAAGATAAAATTCAAAAATTTCTCTTTGTCTTAATTTATTCTTTTTTGATTTTTTATATTTGTTTACAAGAATTATTAATGCAATCATCCTATACTCGTGCACTTTGCTGTCTAATAAATTCTGTAAATCATTAAATGGTAAATTTATATATTTTTTTGCAACATTTCTCTGAATGGGTATTTTAATTCCAAGAAATATATCTCCTTCTCCATATTCTCCTTTGCCAGTTTTGAAAAATCTTTGAAGTACTTTTGCTTGTTCGGGGTTTTTAAGAGAATTCAGTTCATTTATTAATTCATTAAGCATGAGATTTTTAGAATTCTATTGTATAAAAAGATATTTAATTATCTCAGTAAAATCCTATAATTAGATTATATTATCAATGTTGGTTAATAGTTGAACAATATTACGATTTTAGTAGATAACTAAATTCCTCTTGATTTTATAGAAATTTACACATAATTATTTCTGAAGAGCCACTCTTATAGGCTTTCCTGCTTTTTTTGGTTTTTCAGTCTGATGTTTCATCATCTTTGACTGAGCCTTTTCCATATCTTTTGTTGCTTCTGCACTTGTTTTCCCCATTTCAATTGCTTCTTTTTTATCATCTATTCCGTCTTTATCTTTGTCTTTATCTTCGCTTGTTCCTTTATTTTGCATATTTTCTTTTACTTTTTGCATCATAGTCTTATTTTTATCAATAGACTCAAGAGCATCCTTTACTTTTCTTTCTTCTCTTAATTTTTTGAATTTTAAATTGTTAGGATAATCAACAAGTTCAACTTTTATGTTTTCTCCTTCTCTTATAACTTTAACTTTTATTTTATGCGGATGCTTTCTTATTCCTCTAGCCCACATGAATTGATTTAAATCTTTGTCAATTTTTACTTTGTTTAAATCTCTATTTTCAACCTTCATATGTCTGGCTACAAATTCTTTTATTGTTTTAATTGCTTTAGGGGTTTTTTTATATCTTGGAACAACTCTGCTTTTCTCTCTAAGAGGAATAATATATTCTCTTCCAATTTCATTGCTGGTTGTTTTTTTCTCTGCCATTTTAGTTTGATTCTATTTTGTCTATTAAATCTATTAAATTTGATATTGGCAATTCTTCTTTGTCATTTAACTTACCTTCTAAATTTCTTTCAAACATTAATTTTATATTTTCAATAGTTTCAGAATCGTTTTTCGAATAATTTTTAAGGAGTATTCCCACTTGATGATTGTGTGTTTCATAATTTAGATGCATAATAGTTGTTCCTTGAGGACCCGAATAAACGAAAGTTTCTTCAGGAGCTGTTCTATGTTGATTAATACTTGGGTGAATTCTTTTCCACCCATATTCTCTTAAATCTAATTCATCAAAATTATATTTCCCTTTCATTTCAAATTCTTTATACATAACAGGAGTTGGTTCTGACAAATCTCCTTTTTTATCAAGACCGCTATGTATATTCGGTATTTTGTATCTATTGTTTTGTTTCATTTTATCCGAAGTGAGATTTTCTTTGTTTTCTTGGTGTAATGTGAAGTTTTGTTCTTCTCCATGAACGTTTATGTTTAGTCATAGCAGAAGGATGTACTCTTTTTCCAATTCCATATTTTTTAAGAACAGCCCATATAGGAGCCCACTTAGTTTGTCTTCCCTTTTTTGCAAGAACTTCCTTTTTGTTTTTATTTTTTATAGGCATTTTATTTCCTCTAACCTTAAATTAGTTTTTGATTCAAATTCTGTTTTTGTATCTTTTTCATGTTCCGGAATAATCACTCTTGAGTATCCTTTATCTCTATAAAAAATGCAAACTTTACTACCATTTATAGGAAATTCTCTTGAATGTCCTTTTTCTAAATTATTAGCATGTTCTCCAAAAAACAATTTATCTAATTCGTAAATTTTATCTATATCCCCTAAATTAATTGGAGTTCCATTTTTATTCATCAATTTATATTCTATCATTTTATATCCTCCAAGAATTTTTTCCCTTTGTCTGTTAATATTCTTCCAGGTTTCTTGCTTTTTACTCCTCTAACTGGTTTTTGAATTTCTGTGAATCCTGCTTTATCTGCTTGTTGTAATATCAACCTTATTATTTTTCCCGAACCTTTTTTGAATGCTTCCGGTTTGAATCCCCTATTTTTCTTTGAACCATATTTTGTCCTTAATCTTTGAACTCCAACAGAGCCTGTTTTGTAAACATTTCTCAAAACTGAAGCAGCTCTTTTATGCCAGAAATCTTCATCATCAATTGGTCTTTCTTTTGCAGGTCCAGATTTTACAAATTTTGCCCATTCTGGCTCTTTGAATTCTTCAACTTTTTTCAAAGCTTCAGCTAATTTTAAATTATATTCTTGAGCATTTAGTTCATATATTGAATTTGTCATTTTTTGCGGGCTTGTCTTTCGACAATAGATTAACTCTTGGAGTTATTTACCTTAAAATTATAATTAAAAGATGGTTTATAAATTATTCGATAATTTATTTTTAGTAGTAGTTATTTTATTAAAATTGCATAATTATATGTAACAGCTTTAACATTATTATCTTCAAATATAATAACCGGTTAAGTTCAAGATAACTAAACTTTCAATGAATAGGACACTTTTACAGGTTTAGTTGATAATTATATTTTTCCTTCTTCTCTCATATCTCTTCTCCATTTCTTCACAATAATTGTATAACCAATTATTCTTGCAGTGTATGTCTTTCCAAGTTTTTCAAGAATTTCATTAGATATTTTTTTAAGTTCTTCTCTATCTCTGCAACAAGATTTTAATACAGATATCTTAATATTTTTGCATATATTAAAATGATTTTTAAGATTTCCTATAAAACTTTCTGTAAGTCCGTTTTTTCCCAATTGTATTTGTCTTATTGTTGGCATTTTAATTATAATTTATTATGGATATTAATCTCTCTCTATATTCCCGCCGTCTTTTAAAACTTCCTACATCAAATCCTTTTTGTTCATAATATTCTATAAATCTTTTACTAAAAATTATATCTTCAGCAGTTTTCATATCTTCCATCATTTTCTCAAGATGCGCATTTATTATTATCTGTTCTCTTTCTCTTTTATCCAATTTTCAATATCCTCTTTCTTTATCTTAATTAGTTTTGGTTTTGATTTTAATCCCCATGTTCCGGCTTTCATACTTTTTTCTTTTCTAACTTCTTTTCCAGTAAATATGTGGATTATAACATCCTTCTTATTATCTCTCCAATCTTGACTTTTTGATGTGCATATAATTGCTGCTTCTTTTATCTCTTCTTTTGTGGGGTTAAGCTTATCAATAATACAAAATGGGCTTCCGGGCTTTGCTGTATGGAGAATTGTGTTTGATTTTCCTGAAAATAATTTAACAAGTTCATCATTATTCTCAGAATTTTTTCCAAGAAATATTTTTGTCCCTGAAAGTAATGTAAATTCGCGGGGTTTCATATATAAATTAAATAAGAAAAGGTTATAAATTTAATTGAATTTGGATAATAATGGTTTATGGATATGATACAAATAGAGAATTTATTGATAAAACTCAAATTCTTCTAAATAAACTTGAAAAGAAGGGAATCTGGGATAAAGATACTCTTGTTATTGGATTAGATAAATCTGTTAGACCTTTAGCTTACACTTTAAGAAAACTTTCTAAATTAGAAGATGGGGTGACACCAGATATTAGCTTTTTTAATTATAGTTTTCATAATTGGGGTTTAGATAAACTTCCTTCTTATTTAAAAGATAAAATAGGGACAGAAAAAATATCGAAGTATAAGAGAATTCTCCTTTTAGATGAACATGTTGCACAGGGTCAAAGTCTGGAGAAAACAAAAATTCTCTTAAAAAAACATATATTCAATATGAAAAATAAACCTGAAATCTATTTGGCTTCTTTAGGGATAGTTGTGGATAATCCCTCTTACTTAAATAAAAAAGATTTAATTTTTGTTGATGACAATATGCCAAATACTAAAGCAAGTTTAGAGGAAAGAGGAATAGAAGATAAATATTTGGATTTGCCTGGGGAAATTCAAGAATCATTAAGGGTCAGAAATAAAGAAGTCTATAAAAAATTTATTCAAAATAAAAAACAACTCTCACAAGATATTAAAGATTATATTCAAGAGAAGCAAGATGGTAATAAAAATATTTCTCTTGGAGAATCTTTGGAAAGAGCACTTCAAACAGCTTCTATAATTGCTTTTTTTGGAGGAATCTTTCTTAGTTATCAAACCATTACAGGTAATGTTACTAGTGTTTCTTCATTAATTAAAAATCCTTTAGGAATTATTCTATTTGTTATAGGAATTTTAGGATTATTTTTTTCTAGAAAAATTAAATAAATCTTATTTTTTATTATTCAACCACCCATCAACTATTTTTATGCATCGTCGCTGATTTGACCAAGTTAATTTCTTATAAGCCTCTTTAAATGAAACCCATTTATATCCATTATGTTCAATTGAATCAAGTTTTAATTTTCCATTTCCTTTTTCTACTTTAACAGCAAAAAGACGATATGTTTGTCCAACAACCCCCGACCTATCTTTTAATTTTTTGTGATACAAATAACTCCCTTTTTCTTTGAAACGTTTTGTGTTCAAAACTTTTAATCCAGTCTCCTCTCCGACTTCTCTTCTCACAGCCATCCTCCTTGTTTCAAATCTCTCAATTTTTCCTTTTGGAAATTCCCATCCTTTCCAGTGTTTTTTTCTTTTAAGAATCACATATTCAATTTTTCCTTCGGGATTTTTATAATATGCAACACCAAAGACAGCTTTTCTGTATTTTTTTTTCATCTTTTTCATTTATATAAAAAACATAATTTGTTTTTAAATCTTGTCACAATAATCCTTATAAATTGGGAAATGTATTCTTACTTATGTTTAGCTACGAATCTCTAAGAAGTAGAAGAAGGCTCGAAGACTTTTTAAATTCAGAACCAAAGGAGAATAATAATCCTTCTAAAGAAGAAAAAATACCCAAGGAGAATTTTATAAGAAAAACTATAGATTATTTTACAGGAAAATCGGGAGTTTGGTATACTTACATATATGATGAAGTCAGAAATGATATAACCTATAATTATCCAAGAACTTTTTTAGGGGACATTAAAAATATAAAAAATTATCTTACAAATTTGTTAAGTAAGAACGAATAGGTTTTATTTTTATCCACCAAATTTATCCAACGCCTCTTTCAATTCTCTATGGGTCTTTGCATATTCTTTTAATGGAATTTTTTTCATAACAGCATCTATGGCCTGTCGCATTCCCATTGCACCATATTTAGTTCCTCTTGGATTCCAATGAACTCCCCCGCCAGCCTGAATCACAATATTATTTCCCATTGCTTTAATCATTTTAGGAACAATCCCTGGATAAACCCCTCCGGAAGCAACTCCCAAAACAGGTTTTATATTATACCATTTTTGTTCTAAATATTTTTTTGTTTGAGGAGTGAACTGATTTTCCATTTCTTTCTCAATGTGCATAACCTCTTTTTTACTTCCAGTCATCTTACCATAAATTGTTCCTATATGAAGAGTATCAACTCCCACCATTCTTGCAAGTTCTGCAATAACTTCCATGGACATTCCATGGTTGGGATTTCTATCATACATTGCATGTCCTGCTCTATGTGCATGAATTGGAAGTTTTGTGTAATTTCGTGCAGTTTGCAAAGCGCTCCAGCCAAGAGTAAGTATATCAAGCATTATATAATTCCCTCCATTCTTTTCAACAAATTTTATTCTTTTTTTCATTTCTTCAGATTCTGCAGTGCAATTTATAAGATAAACTTTTTTCTCTCCTGTTTTCTTTTCAGCTTCTTTACAAGCTTTTATAGTTAATAGGAATCTTTTTTTGAAATGATTAAAACTCTGGTTTGTTAAATTTTCATCATCTTTAGTCACGTCACATCCTCCAATCCAAGCTTCATATGCAACTTTTGCATGTTCTTTTTCATTAAGTCCAACCTTTGGTTTCACTATTGTTCCCAGAAGCGGTCTTTTAGGAATATTCATCATTTTTCTTAATCCCTCTATTCCATATCTGGGACCTTTAAAACTTTTGAGCATTTTTTCAGGAATTTTCAAATCTTCCCACATTAATCCTTTTACAGATTTCATTCCATATATATTTCCTCCAACACTTGAAAGAATTTCCGGGATATTTCCAAGTTCAAATAAATCAAGAGGATAAGCAATTCTTACTCTTTTTTCTTTTTCGCTTATATAATATATTTTTGGAGAAAGCTTCTTAGCTATACTTTCTTTCATAGTCCCTATTTCAGTCCATGTTCCTATAGAGCTCTCTCCTGCAATATCTTCAGAAACTTTTCTTATGCTCAGGCCTTTTGCAGGAGTTATTTTATATTGACATATAACGTCAGTTTTCTTAGGCTTGTATTTTAAATTTATAAAATTGTTTTCCATTTCAACACCCTTTTTTATTTTCTTAATTATTATTCGTGAAGTATGTTTTTAAATTATTCTTCTGAAACCTCAAGAAGAATTTAATTATCTACTAAAACCCCAACATTGTTTTACTATTAATCGATATGATTTTACTAAGATAATTATATTGTTCAATTATTTTTAAATTTAATATATTTATATAAATTTTCATTTTCCACAATAAGTTAATTGTAATCTTTTATTATGAAATGCCTGGCACTCTTTGCAGTTTGAATGTCTCGGGCAACTTAATTCGGGGCAACGACATTTTAGATTGAAAGTTTCATCAATCTTCTCTTCTTCTTCGGGAAAGGGATATTCTTCTTCCTCCATTTTATGTTTCCTCTTTTTTTATTTCCCAACCATTCGCAGTATCATTAATTATAAAACCCAACTTATTAATTTTATATCTGATTTCGTCTGATTTTTTCCAATTCTTTTCTTTTCTTGCTTTTTCCCTTTCTTCAGCTAATTTTTTAATCTCTAAGGGAACTTCAATTTTTTTCTTTTCAAGCAATTTCAATCCAAAAACTTTATCCATTTTCTCAATTGTTTTGAATTTTCCAATTGCTTTTTTATTTCTTACTAATTTCCATAGAACTTGCAAAGCTTTTGGGGTGTTCAAATCATCATCCATCTCTTTTTTGAATTCCTCAATATATTCTTCGTTTATTTTTCCATCGTCTTCAATTGTTTCACATATATTTTTTAATCTTTCATAAGAATTTTGGGCATTCTTTAAAATTTCTAATGAGAAATCTATTGGCTTTCTATAGCTTCCAGTTAAAATGAAGTATCTGTACACTAATGGTTTGAATCCTTTTTCTTCAAGTTCTGAAATTGTGAATAATCCTCCTTTAGACTTAGAAACTTTTTCTCCCTTGAATGTCAAAAAGTTTTCATGCACCCAATAATTAACAAATTTTTTTCCAGTTGCACATTCGCTTTGAGCTATTTCATTTGTGTGGTGAATTGGAATGTGGTCTACACCTCCTGTGTGGATGTCAAATGTTTCTCCTAAATATTTCATTGACATTGCAGAACATTCTGTATGCCATCCCGGAAAACCAATTTTCCAAGGAGAATCCCATTCTTGTTGTCTTTTTCCATATTCTTCTGAAAATTTCCAAAGAGCAAAATCTGTTTTGTTTTTTTTATCTCGCATGTTAATTCTTTGTCCTGCTCTTAAACCCCCAATATTCAATTTCGCGAGTTTTCCGTAATTTTTGAATTTGGAAGTATCAAAATAAATCCCATCAGAAGTTTTATATATAAAACCTTTTTCTTCAAGTTTTTTTATTAATTCAATTTGTTCTTTAATATGTTCTGTTGCTTTGCACCAAATTGAAGGTTCTTGAATGTTTAATTTTTTTAAATCAGTCAAAAATAAATCGAAATAATATTTTGCAATCTCCTGTGCACTCTTTCCTTCTTTTGCAGCTGCTTTCTCCATTTTATCCTCTCCTTCGTCCGAATCCGAGGTTAAATGCCCAACATCAGTTATATTAATAACCTGTTTTACTTTGTAATTATTATATTCCAGAGTTCTTCTTAATATATCTGCAAAAATATATGCCTTTAAATTTCCAATGTGCTGATACCAATAAACAGTTGGTCCGCATGTATACATTCCAACTTCCCCCTTTTTTATGGGTTTAAATATTTCTTTTTTTCTTGTTAATGTATTATATAATTTTAAAACCATAATTCTTTAAAGAAAATAGAGTTTAAAAAATTAGTTTATTTAATATTTATTAATTATCTACCAGTAATCTTCAAATTGAAATCTATCCTCTCATATTGGCTTCCATCTTTTTTAACATTAATAGTATATGCAATTAAGCAAGGTGTTGCAGTATTGGGTATGTCAAATACTACAAGTATTGGCTGACTCATAACATCTCCTCCACCTATTCTAATATCTTCTTGAGTTCTTCTCAAAACAATTAAATTTTCTGCACCTGTCTTTGTTATTCCACAGCTAGAATCAGTATTTGTAACTGCATAAGAGAAGACTCCTGCAGTAGAGTCTACATTTCTTATAGATAAACCAAACCCAGATTCAGAATCCCCTTTTTTTATTTCTATATTTCTTGAAGGATAAATAACTACTTTAGATAAATCATCTTCACTAAATAACTTCGTAATCTGGTCTTTAACTTTTTGATCTACAGAATTTATATTATCTTGAGAAGTTACAAAAATAGTTCTTGTCAAAATCAACCCAAGAACCAACGCAGACATAAGAAGAACTATAGTCACAATTGTCCCCACAGTCATTTCCATAGCAGCAGTTTTATTTTTCATCTACGAACTCCACCTGCCGAAGCTGAAAAATTTTTATTTTTCATTTTTATATTACTCCGCCCAAGCTTCTAGACTTGATAAATATATATACGAGGAATGCAACCAAAATAAAACCAATAACAATTGCAAGTATATTCAAAATTTTTGCAGCTTTTGTAAATGGTGTTGATTGTTTTAGACTCTTAATCAATCCCATAACTCCAAGTACAAGTGCAATTAACGATATAATAATTCCAAGAAAAAATGTACCAAATACCGCGTTAGATTTAAAAATTTTAAGAATAAGTAGAGCAAAAGGAATAAATAAAGCAAAAACTAAACCGACTATACCTAAGATATAGCCATGAACACTTCGTAAATCTTGTTGTATCATTTTCCTCTTTTTTATTCGTATGATTTAATTAACCTTTTTTATTTTATAAATGTTTTGAAATGGGAGAGATGGGGATCCCGGGAGTCGAACCCGGCACAACTACGTCTTCAGCGTAGTGCTCTCCCGCTGAGCTAGATCCCCAGTTTAAATTAAAGTTTAATACTTTTAAATGTTTAGAAAACGCAATTAATCTTAGCTCAGCCATCCGAAGGATATATAATAAAAATAGTTATTAAGTAAAATCAAAGGTTGTTAATATATTCTTAATGTTAATTAATATGCGAACAATATTAAGAGTTTTGAAATATAATTACTCTTCCTTATATTTATAAAAATTATAATTTAAACTTATCAGAAATAAAAAGTGTAAGTCAGGAATAGGCCAGATTCTGTCGAACTCCGTTCTTTTTCAAGACAGACAGTTCGTGTTAACATTCAACTATGCGGCACTAAGCCTTGCACCGGTTGAGATACTCGTTTCATCGTAACTTAATACGCTCGTCTCTGTGGTAGAGCTTTGCCTCGCGACAACCGAGATTTCCTCGACAACTTTATTGTGGTGTCCGGACCTTCCTCAGGACGCTGAATTCATTCAGCGAACTCCAAACTTCTTACGAAGTTTGCAGGACTTAGAAATCATATATTGGTTTCTTGACAATTTAATGTCAAAGTCCCGAAGTTAACTACCTGACTTACAAGAAATAGGTGAATATAAGGGTTTTTAAGTTTTGCTAAAAATCGGGATTCTGTGTAATATACAGTGTTTAGACATAAACTCATTTAATTACAACAATCTTTAAAAGATAATATATCCTTCCATAACTATGGGTATTGAAGAATTATCTTTAGGTAGATTGATATACGCTTATGAAAGTCTTCCAATAACTAAGGGTATTGAAAAATTATCTTTAGGTAAATTGATAGCTTATGAAAGATATAAGGTTTGTTTTAAATGGAGAGAAATAAGTGACGCTGCTTTTAAAAAAGATTTAGATTTTCTTTCTGAATTGCCTGTAACAGTTATTATTGGGGAAAAAGATTTTTTGATTTTTGAACCCGATAAAGATAGGAAATTTACAAGCATAAAAATTTTCCCTGAAAGCAATGAAGTGAATTATATAATTGAATTGGAGAAGTTTGGAGAAGGTTACTCCATGTTGTTTTGTAGAAACAAATTTGATGGATTACCTGAAAGAACAAGGATAATAAAGGATGATGGTAAAACTGGTTCCAGAACCGTTCTTGATTTTTATCTTAATAATATTCAAAAATAATATTTTTATTATATCCTTCTGACCAAATTAACAATCTTTTTATATCCCCTTTTCATACATAATTATAAAAGGAGGTTGTAAAAATGGCAAAATTAACAGCATGGCTTGTAACTCTGCTTGGTTTATTGCTTGTATTAGCTCTACTTTTACCAGTTACTTTCTCTGGAGTCTGGTTTAATTGGGTTGTTGCATTAGCAGTATTAATCGTGGGTTTAGGCAAATTAATGAGAAATTATAAAAAAAGGAGAAAATAAATTCTTCTAATTCTTATATTTTTTAATTCAATATTAATTGGGATTTTCTTTCATTTATCAATTATCCCAGTAAAATCGGGTTGTTTGTTAAAATAGTTATCTGTAACAGCTTAGCCATTATAATTAATCCCAAAGATTACATTTACAATATATGATTTTACTAAGATAACTACACCCTTCTTCAAAAAATAAAATCACCTCAAACATTAAAAATAAAAAAATAAAATTTTTGAATTTGGAAACATTAAGTTTCTACCATTGTAGGTTCTTCCGAATTCCCTTTAGAATTCGCCTGAATTTCCTATTCTTTTCTAAAGAACCCCTAATTAGAATCTTCTTCTATTGTTACCAAAATCTCTTCTTGGCGGACCTCTTGAATCTCCCCCTCTTCTGTCACCACCAAAATCTCTTCTTGGTCTGTCGGGGTCCATAGGCTTCGCTTCGTTAACTTTTAAGTTTCTACCTTCAACTTCTTTGTCATTCAATGCAGCGATTGCTTTTTTAGCATCTTCTTCATTTTTGAATGTTACAAATCCGAATCCTTTAGATCTTCCAGAAAATTTGTCCTTAATAACAGAAACTTCTTCAATTTCTCCATAAGCAGCAAATACTTTCCTTAAACCTTCGTCATCGAAACTAAAAGGTAGATTACCAACGTATACTTTCATGTTTATTTTTCCTCCTTACACTTATATCCAACTTAGAATTAGCCGAACCGCGAAATCAACATCAAATCACTGAATCTACTCATTCTACGTCTGAAATAAAGTGGAATTGTGTGTTTTTAAACCCTTTGGGGAGAGGCGTTTAGAGAAGAGAAATAAATTATTTCGGATCAATTAATTCAATCTTATTTAGAAGACTTTTTGGTATCTTTTCTCTACAAGTTTTTACTGATTCTTTTAATTCTTCTTTAGCTCTTTCTTTCCTATCCTTATCTTGTGAAAGTCCACATATTAAAATAGATGAATAAATATTATACTTTTTATGATATTTATCTCCTGCTAAAATCATTTCATCAACTTCTTGTTTTGTATAATTCTCTTTATCTTCCATAATTTCTCTCCTTCTTTAGCATATTTAAGGATTATCGTGGTTAATTAGACATGTTACATAAAGAGATATATATGTGAAGTCACACGGGGTGAGTTTTAGGAAATTTAGAAATAATTAAAAACTCTTTTTTAGTATAATATTTATATGAAAAGAGGGGGGTTAGTTCTATTATTAGCATTTATTCTATTTCTTCCTATAATTTCTTCTAGTTCAATAGATTCTGAAATTCAAAAAGTAACGTCTTATGCAGAGGATTATGAAACAGGCAATATAAATTATGTTCAATTGTTAGTTTATACAAGTTCTTCCAGAGAAAAAATGAATAACATTTTAGGAGCTTCAGGGAAAGAATATGGGGGAATTCTTAAACAAGAACAAATAGAATCTGTTTTAGGAGAATCTAATGAAAGAACAAGATGGGTCTGGGTTGAAGGTTTAGAAAATGAAGTAAAATTTGATAGTGATATTCCCATTTGGAAAAAGATAGTCTTTGATGGAAAGAAAATTCAGATTAGACTAAATGCTTATCCTTCTGTTTTTTTTAAAACAGATTTTAAAACAGAAGAAGAAAAGATAAAATTTAAAGAAGCACAAATAAATGGATTAAACAAACAAAAATTTACCGAAGAAGATATAATATACAGATTAAATATAGAAATTAGTTTCAAAAAATCACAGGATCAATTAGATATTGCAGAAAGAATAAAAAAAATTCAAGTTCTTGCTAATGATTTTAATTCTGACCCATCAAATGAAAATGCAGAAGAATTAGCAAAGGCAGGAGTTGATGCAGAGAAATTATTTTGGAATTATTTTGAACAATCTTCAGAGAAATGTGAAAATTTAATGAGTTCAATTTTTGGCTCTGAAAATAAAAGAGAAACACAGAATTTGCTTGTTCAGGAAATTGATTTTTATGAAGGAGAAAAGTTTCAAGCAATAGCAAGATTAGAAATGTGCGATGACTGTGAATCGCAAAATTGGATTAATTTAGATATGTGGCTGGATACAAGAGGAAGAATTAAACTCTCAGAAGATACCAAAGGTGTTGAAGAGCAATATTCTAAGGAAAAATATAAATCAATGAGCAGTGAGGATTTTCAATCAGGAATTTCTGGAGTATTGGATCAAATAAAAGAATCTTTAGATGAAGGAGATTACAATAGTGCTTTCTCAAGCATAAATGAATTAAAAATGTTAAATAATGCTTGGAACGAAAAAGGCAATAATATTTGGGAAGGATTGAATGAGATTTACAGATTAGAGGAACAATCTATGACAAATGAAGAACGCCAGAAGATGAATGAGAACTATGGATGGATAAAAAGAGAGCAAGAAAGAAAGAAAAATGAAAGAGAATTAATAAAAGAAAATTATGAAGTGAGAAAACAATTCTATTTAGATTTATTTTCTGATTATGATAAAAAAGAATCTTATTTTACTCAAATACAATTTGAAAAAAGATTAATTGAAGAATTTAAAGAATTTGGAGAAGAAATTTGCAACAATAATAAGGATGATAATGAAGATAGTAACATTGATTGTGCAGATTCTCAATGCGGGGGTAAATTTTGTGGAAAGCAAATAAGTTCTGTAAGCAGTGGAAATGAAACATCAGAAAAAACTATTGATTTATATTGCATTGCTGGGATTTGTCAAGCTAAAGAAGAAATTATAAAAGAAGAAGTTACTATTTGTGGAAATCATATATGTGAATTTAATGAGACGAGAGAAAATTGTGCAGAAGATTGTTCAGCTTGTCAAACATATGATGCATTAAATTGCTCAGGTAAGGTAATCTTTAGTGGAGTTGATATAAACAATTGCCCTCTCAAACCGATTTGTATAGAAGAATCTAAATCCTGTACTATTAATGAAGATTGTGTTAAACCTCTTTGTGGGGAAGTTGAATGTATAGAGGGAAAATGCGAATTAACAGGATTAACTGAATGCACAGAAGCACAATGCAATGAAGGAGAAAAGAAAGTAATTCGTTGTCGGGCAGGAGAAGAACTTGTAAATTCAATTTGCAATAATGGATTATGGAATGATTTGAATGTAATATGTCCTTCTGTAGGAATATCCCAAAACGAAACAACATCTCAAAATGAAGTTCAAAATGAAGTAGTAGGAGAAAAGATTGAAGAAGAATTGCTTGGCAATGCTTGTTCTCTAAAAGAAGATTGCGGAAATGTAGATGATGTTTGCAGCAATGGACGTTGTGTAACTCTTCCAGAAATAGTTAAAGTAGATAAAGTAGAATCTAGAGAAGTTTTTGAATCTTCTAAAGACCAAGAAAAAACTTCTGAAAATGTAGGAGAAGAATCTTCTGAAAAACCTCAAGAAATAACACAAGAATCAGGACAACAATCTATAGGAGAAGAATCTTCTGAAAGTGTAGAAGAAGAACCATCTGAAAACCAAGAAGCACCTTCTCCAGAACCTCCAGCAACAGGCAGTATTATATTGGGCTTTTTTAAAAGAACAGCGAGTAACTTTGCATTAACTATTACTGGTTTAGAAATAGAGGGAGAAGGGGGGGTGGAACCTCCACCTGAAGAACTTCCTGCAAGTGATTCTGAACTCCCACCAGGACAAGAGCAACCTCTTTCTGGAGGAGAATTTCCTCCTGTAAATAATGAAGATGAAAGAAGAGCAGAAGATGAAAGACGCCAAGAAAAAAGAGAAGCAGATGAAGATAAAAGACAACAAGAAGAAAAAGAAAGAAGAGAAAATGAATGTGATGACCAGTGCAACAGAATTTGTTATGACAATAAAGTAAGACCTTGCGTTGAAAATTGTATTCGTGAATCTTGTGGAGAATCACTTGATTGTAACATAGACGAGCAAACGAAATCTTGTGAAAATAAATGTGAAGATGAAAATAATCTTGATGGTTGTCTTGATAGTTGTTCACCAAAATGTCTTAGTGGAAAAGAAGAATGGTGGAAAGAATTTGAATTTAAGCCAGAAGAAAATCAACAGATGATGGAAAAAGGAGTATTTAATGTGGGAGGAGGTTGCAGGACTTCTCAGGGTAAAACAGAGGCTTTTATATGGTTTGGAGGTTGGGGGGATCCTTTTCAAAGAATTGAACCCTTGAAGCAAAAATATTATTCAGGAGGACAGACTGAATGGTGCAAATCTGATTTAGAAAATTTAAAAAAGCAAAGAGCTGAATTTGAAAAAGGATTTAATCAAGAATTTGTCAAATGGTTCTTTGAAGATTATCTTGCAGGTTCTGCAGAAGACTGGGAACAGCATGTCTCAGGTATTTTTGAGATTTACTGGAAAAATGTAGATAATATAAGAGAGACAGCAAATAGAATGAATTGTTTAGAAATAACTGAATTTCCTGCAACAAATTTAATTTCTGTTCAATATGAATCAGAATATGGAAGAATAGAATTCTGGGAAGAATTAAAGACAGTAAAAATGCCTGAATTGGATAATAAAGAAATGACAATAGTTTCACCCTATATGAAATTCTGGATTTTTCCTTCTAAAGAATTTTTAAAATATGAAATGAAAAAAGCAATGGCTTCAGGAGAATTTCCAGGTGCCCCAGAAGATAAAAGAGAAAGAGAAAATCAGGAAGGTTTGACTGAAGAAGAAAAACAAGCAATAAAACAGAACGAAGCTTTTATGAATAAAATAAAAAAGATTTCCGAAAAATACAACGGTAATCTTAATTTGGTTGTTCAATTAAAGGATTTTGAAACAAATGAGGTTGTTTTCAATTTATATGCGCAGGTAAATGAAAATGATATTATAAATATGCAACCAATGCCACCTGAACAGGTTCCCCAGGAAGATGCAAGAATTGAAATTAATTTCCAAGAAGTTTATGATTTAATATATACAACTCAAAAAGAAATGCAGGGAGAAAGAACAGAATCTCCTCCATGGGATACAAAATATCAAAATGGGGGAATTAAAGGAGTTGTCGATGGAGTGAAGATGTATTTCAAAGTCAGAAGTTTATTGAATTCAGCAAAGATTTATCCTCCAGAAGCAGAGGGAGATGTGAGGGATTTAATAAAAACTGCTTTAAAAATGGTTATGAAAATGGGGCAAGATAATGGAGCCGGCGGAGGAGGAGCAGAAGCGACGACAGAAGGAAATGCTGTAAATGAAACTATTTGGGAAAATGCAGAAAAGAGTTCTGATGAGAAGAAGTAATTATTGAATATGATTTGTGAATTTAATTATGGTGAGAAATAATTAATTAGATTTTGTAAAAAGATACTAAAGGCAGAACGCCTATGTCTATAGAATATGCATTTATCTCTTGATATCTTTTATCTTCCTTTTCTTTTTTTTCTATGAAATTTAAGAATATTTTTATTTCATCTTCTTTTGTGAATATCTTTGTTCTAGCTTTTCCAGAAAGAAGCCTAGCTATTGATTCTCCTCCGAATGCAGGAACATAATCCGGTAATGGGCAGAAAAATTCATAGGGTTTAATATCTCCAATTGGTTTTGGATTTACTTTTTCTCCTTTGCTATTTAGAAATTTTCCTTCTTTCCAGAAAATTTCTTCTAACTTATTATTTATTGCCATTTTTATTTTATTATTTTTTATCTATTTTATAAAATTGAATTGCAGCTTTACCTTCATATTCAAATATCTTATTTTTATCTTTACTTGATTCTTCACTTACTTTGTCATTTAAATTCCAATAGGTTATCCAAGAATCTGATTTTGTAAAACAAAAATTTTCTTTTCTATTATATCCATTTTCAAAAATAGTTTGACCAAAGAGAAAATCAAGTTGATTTTCGAAGTGATAATTTTCTATAGTTTTTTTATCCAAATAATCACGTTTTTCCCCCTCAAATCTCCATACTAAAATCGATGGAGTTCCAATAATTTCAGGTTTTATTTCTTTTCCTAATGCATTTACAATTTTTTTATCTTTCCAAAATATTTCTTCTAAATTTTTCTTTTCCATAATTCCCCCATCATTTCAATATTTATAAATCTTACTATCTGTAACTATTATATAATTAATACATAATTAATATTAGATTTAAGGATTATACTAAATGAATATATACTTTAGAATTATCTTATCTTTTTCCTTTTTACAATTATCTTCAGTCTATCTTTATATGCTGGTGTAAGAGCTGGCAAAAGATGAGATAAGAATTGCTCTGCAGTCGCCCTTCTTATAATTCTTCTTCCGCTTTTCTGTTTCCAGCCTTTCTTATCTTTATACCAAATCTGCTTTGAACCACCATTTGTAATAAAATATGTTATACATTCAGTGTTTTTCATGATTGAGAAAAGGGAGAGGGAGGTTTTAAGAGTTTGGGGTTGGGAGAATTATTGAATATGATTTTGTGATGTTAATTATTGTAAAAATAATTAATTAAGTGATAATTTGAAGTTAGATTTTGTAGAAATTAAATAGATATCCTAAATAGAAATTTTTATGGGGTGATATTCCTTCACTTTTATCGGAGATTACCCTTGAAAATGAATTAACTTTGCTATATTCAGAATTTTCTTCTTGCAAAATTTTTAAGTGGTAAGGAAGCTGTATCAAGATTCCATTAGGCATCATTTCCATAACTTTTTTTGTTTCTAAACTTGAATATGGTCCCCATTGTACTAACTTAGGTTTTCCAATTGGTTTTGGATTGATTTCTTCTCCATTTGTTTTTACAAATTTCCCTTCTTTCCAGAAGATTTCTTCTAATTTATTATTTATTGCCATTTTTATTTTTTTATCAATCTTTGAGAACCATCTCCAATGTTTTTCCTTTTGGAATAATAATCTCTCCCCAGCTATGCATTACACAAATCTTTCTAAAAATTTTCATACTGGTATCTATAATTTCTTGAGTAATTTCTCCATTATTTTCAAATTGATATTGTAATTTCTCATCAACAAAATAACCTTTTTCGGGTTTTTCATTCTCAATATTCTTAATTCTAATTTTATATTCCATTTTATTTTTCCTTATTAAGTTTTAAAATATTCTCATATTTTTGAACCATTGATTTTTGATATTCATATTTTTGTAAAAGTTTAACAAATTCCGAAGATTGCATTGTTTCTCCATTTTCTAAAGCATTATTATATTTTCTTTCAATTTTGTCAAAATTTCTATATTCTTTTTTCAAGATTTTTTGAGTCATAGCATAATCTTTATTATCCATTAAACTCCCTGTCCCAGAAAATTTCTGTGTTACACAGCTTCCAAGTAAGAAAGTTGAAAGCATTCCGATACTTATTTTCTTTGTTAAGTTTTTCATTTTTTGTTTGTTTTATTGAATATGATTTGTGATTGATGAAATTAAAAATAGGATAATTTAAAGAGGATTATATGTAGATTTATATTTAGAGTTAGAGAACAAAGAATATATTGTATCAAACAAAAATTGTTCAAACGAATTTAGAGGAAAGCAGTTATTCTTATAAATTCTTAATGCAAGTTTACCTGTATCTTCAGCTTTAGATACTTCTTTAAATTTATTCAAAACGATATCATAAGGAGACTTATCCTCGGTCTTTAAAGAACCAAAAATAAGTTTTAATTCTCGACTACCTTGTTTCTCTAAGTATAATTCTTTTTCTAATTTTGCCGTTTCTTTTCCTTTTTTACAAGCCAAACTCAATCTTGATAATATTTTTTTCATAATTCTCCCCCCATTCCAAACTATTTAAATCTTTCCATTTGTTATTCTTACATAGTTACAACATAATTGATATTTCATAGAGTTCATACACATAATAATTTTTCTTTCAGAAAAGTTTCACAATGAAATAAGTAACAGAAAATCCCTAAATTATCAAACATACAAATGAAGCTATTAGTAGCTCTATGCTGAAATTCTCGACGAATCTTGAATCTTACACAAGAGCTCTATCAACGCAATCTTCTTTTGCGGCTTTAATTGTCTCGTTTTGCGGTTGGCTTCGAGCTTAGATGCATTCAGCTCTTATCCATCAGTGCGTGGCTATGCAGCGTGCCATATGACAACTGCTCACTAGAGGCACCCAACCTTCGTTCCTCTCGTACTAAAAGATTGTTCCACTCAGACAATAACACACCTAGTAGATATTATACAAACTGTCTCGCGTACCTTATTCCATTCTTTCGATATGGGGTGGACTATACCATCTTCCTAAATTTAATTAGGAGATCGGCGTATTAATCTTGCGTTTTGTAATTTGCAAGATTTCTGAATTTTTCACATGAATGCTTAGGTTCTATTCTCATGCGCCATTAATCATTAAATTAATGGACTCAAAGTCTCTACGGGGATAAATGATTCTAAAAAGTAGTTAATGTAAAATTTAAGTTATAATTTAACCTATTAATGAATATAGGCGATAATTATATCTGTCTTTAACATAACTTCAAAATCATCATCTTCCCTCGGTATTACCATTTCTTTTCTGTTAATAATCCTTTACTCCTATTTTAAAGGAGTAATGGAAATTCTATAAGAATTTCCTTTGTTATAATCTAACAATGAATTCAAAAAAGATTTAGGTTTCACCGATATGAGCCGATTTTATTCTTCATCGGATTACTCCGATGCAACGCCACGATTTTCGACGTTCTTAACCCAGCTAACGATCCCTTTTAATGCGTGAACTCCGACACCCTTGCACGCTACTGCACGCGCAGGTTAGGGAGAGCCGAC
>Ga0265292_1001536_pt1 | contig 19920 bp, 11 predicted proteins | sample Munlanlewell296A_FD_189080 | JGI IMG/M metagenome (GOLD analysis project Ga0265292, IMG submission 189080) | Leachate microbial communities from a municipal landfill in Southern Ontario, Canada - Leachate well 296A | ecosystem: Engineered > Solid waste > Landfill > Unclassified | place: Canada... | reverse complement strand
TCGTGAGCCTTCCTCCACTCTGCATCGCCTGGATCGCGTTGTTGACGAGGTTGGATAAGGCGCGCGTCATGGAGAATTTGTCCGCGTAGATCTTAATATCGTCCTTCGCGTATTCCTTTTCTATCGCAATGCTCTGGCTCTGCGCGTCCATGGCAAACGTATCCACTACCTCGTCCAGCAGTGCATTAAGCGCCAGCTCGATCGGGTGATATGGTATGTCGTGCGAGAGGGTCTTGAGGTTCTCTAGGAAGGCGTTGATCTTTGAGAACTCGCGCTCCACCACGCGTCTGAAGGTCTTGCGATATTCCGCGTCTTCATACATCTGTTCCATGAGCCTGCTCGCGTTTTCTATGCTGCGTATGGGGTGGCGCAGGTCGTGCGCAAGCCCCGAGGCGATGCGGCCGAAAAAGGCCATGCGCTCCTGCTTGCGGATATTTTCCTGCATGAGCGACAGCTCTCCGGCCATGCGGTTGAATGAGGTGGCGAGCTCGCCAAGCTCATCGCGGGACTTTATTTCTACCCTGCAGGAGAGATCGCCCGCGGCGATGCGGCGGGTGCCGCCAATCAGCCCCATGACGGGCTTCACGATCTGCCAGCGCGCACCGAAATACCCGAGCAGTCCCATGGCCGCGACGAACGCGACAATGAGCCCTGAGAGAATCAGGGTCAGCTTCCGGGCGAGCGCAAAGGCCTCTGCTGTAGGCTGCTCCATCACCACAGTCCATGAAAACGGCTCCGGAAGCACCGCGGCCGCTACCAGAATGTCTCCGTTTTTTCCGCTCCTCTCGGCAATCGCGGCGCTGTTCGATGAATCCGCGGTAAGCTTTCTCAGCATCGCCACGTCCGGATAGTCCTGTTCCTGAAACACGCGCCGCTTCATCTCGCCCGAGCCGCTTGCGATCAGCCTGCCGGACGGCGTCACGACGCTCAAGTATCCCTCTTTTCCTATTCGAATACGGTCCGCAAGGCGCCACATGTTTATGAGGTCCACCTCCGCCAGCGCGGCACCGGTCACGTCGCCCAGCGTCTGCATCGGCAGGGACACGATCATGGCGGGCACGAACTCGTCCGTGATAAATACCGGGGAATAATATTCCCTGCCGGATATGGCGGATTGAACCGCTTCGCCGCCATACGGCGACGCCATGATGCGCGACGCGCCTACGCTCGAGGTCGCCTCGATCCGGCCGCCCGTGCCGGCAAGGACGATCTCGCTGAATTCGCTGAACTCAAGCGCCATGTTGCGTATCACGCGCTCGCGCTGCCAGGGCTTGAGATCGACGCGGCTAACGTTCTCCGCAGTGGAGTGCAGGATCGCGATGGAATTTTCTATGTACTGGTAGATCTGGTCCGCGGCGCGCTCCGCAACGCGCATGTTTCCCTGCAGCACCGCTTCCTTTGCAGTGTTCCTCGCCTGCCACACCGAGATCGCGCCAAACACGGTCAGCGGCAGTATGGCCGCCAGGACCAGCAGGCCGATAAGCTTCCATGCGATTGACCTGAAGAACATCATCGTCATCTCCCCCCGTGCAGGAATATCATGACGATTGAGTGTGATAACAAGAAAAAAACTGCGGGGACGTCATTTTGACACGGACGGCTAGAACCCATCTCATAAATATGCCGAAATTTCGCTTTCGGCATATTTATGAGATGGGTTCTAGGCCTCACAACATGGGTATGGTGATGATCGGCGTGGTGTTCAATATCCTTGGCCCGTTGAACGGCTCTGCGCCGTGCCTATCTCGATCAACGTCCATTTGATAGACAGGACTAAGGGGGCGATAAAGATTGAGATAATTTTGATATGTGGGAAACTTCAAAAAACTCCCGATATCCTGCAAGATAAAAGTGGTCTGCGGTACGGTTCTGCGGCCGTTGGGGGGTGAGGACGGCGGTATTGGTTGCCGCGACCTCAGGATGTCCTCAAGCGCTGACGCGTATTTTTCGATTTCCGGTTCGTTCGGCGCGAGTTCAAGTGCCTTCCTGTCTGCCGCCAGCGCTGCGCTGAAATCGCGCTTTTGCGCCAATGCAAAGGCAAGACGATGATATGCAGCGGGATTGGCCGCATTGATTGAAATGGACTGTCTCGAATATGCGGCAGCGGTATCGTAATTTGCGGATACGAGCGCAACGATTGTCTGTGCGTCATAATAAGCCGCTGGCATCGTCCCAGGCGCGCCCCAAGTTTTAAGAATTCCTTTCGCTTCCTCCAAGGCCTTATTGTATGCAGTTGAACCATGATCCGCAAAATTTCCGGCGATGTTATTTTTCTCTATCGTGGTCATAAATTGGAGAAATCGCGACGCGTGGTCCTTGGGATCGAGCTGAACCGCGATTTTGGCCTGGACAGAGGCCTCGTTCACACGGTTCGTCAAAGCATAGAGCGCGCCGAGCTTGGAGTGCGCGTCCGAAGTATTCAAGCCCTTGGCAATAGCTTTTTCAACTTCCGCAATAGCCTCCCCGTATTTTCGTTGTTCCCAGAAAATAATGGAGCGATTCATGTGTGGATGAACAAATTTCGGAGCGAGTTCGATGGCCTTTTTGAAGTTAGCTAGCGCGTCGGCAAACCGGCCCTTCAGATATTGTGATGCTCCGAGACTATTGAAGGCAACCTCGTCTTTCGGATTCAGCTCAATCGCTATCCTAGCATATTTCTCTATTTTATCCGCGTTAGCCACATCCGTATGAGGAATCAGACTGACCGCATGAGAATAGGCCCTCCATTCCGGAATGTTGCGCTTGATAGCCTCCTCATAATCTGCAAGCGCATCGCTATTCTCCTTTCTGATCCAACGCACCTCGCCTCTAATGGCATATGCGTAGGCGAGTATCTGCGTATCGACGTTTGCGGCGTCTATTATCGCGGTGGAAACCGATGACGCCTCATCGTATTTCTTAAGCCTAAGCGCGCTTGCGGCGAGCTGTCGGCTGATCAACGCGTCGCTTGGAAGGGCGGCGTACGCCTTGCCGAAATACTGATACGCCTTTTGATATGCTCCGGAATCGTCCATGGCCTCGGCCAGCGTCCCGTAAACCCGCGGATCGTGTTGAGCCATTTTTACAAGCCGGGCCTCGATCTTGGCGGCCTCCGCGGCCTTGCCTCGCGCATGAGCCGAGACGTACACCATCCCGAGCGTGTCCGGCGAGTCCGGTTTTATCGCCAGCGCATTCCGAAGTTGCACCTCCGCATCCGCGGCTCGACCAATCTTTAGCAGCGACATCCCATAAAATAAGTAATGTGCGTAGATGTTCTCTTTGGTGATCGCGGCGGGGTCGACTTGCGAAAATTCGCCTACCGCGTCGGCATATCTTTGAAGCGCTACATACGTTCGGCCGAGCATCTCCCTGGCCTGTACATTCGTCGGTTCGCGGCGAAGCGCCTCGCTGAGGCATTCACGCGCCCCAAAGTGGTCGCCTGCATTAAAACTCAAAGTCCCGGCAAGAGCCAGCAACTGAACCGGCGCTTGTCCAAACGACAACCTTTTCCTGGCGTTCTTTAGGGATTGATCAAGGTCGCTCTTGTTAAAATACGCGTATGCGAGGAATTCATAGAGTGCGGGGTCGCCGGGGTTAAGCTGCAGCGCCTGGTTCAGAAGCACGATGGCGTTATCAAGCTGGCCGTTAGTCGCCAACTTTACGGCTTCATTTTTTAGCGCGTTGCTTCGCAATCCCTTTGTAAAGGGCGCATCCGGAAGTAATGTCGAAAGTCCTTTGAGATACCAATCCTGGGACGCCATCCCCCGGGAGCCTGTTGCCGCGGCGCCGATTAAATAGAAGCTGCCCATTTCCGCCAGCGGTGAGCCGACCCGCCAGCTATGGGCGCCCGAACTCATGTCGGTCGGCCGACCTCGCCCGTCGAATACGCGCAGCTCAATATTCAGTCCCTGGCTCCCTGCCTGATGGGATAATAAATGCCGCGCCGGAATGCCGGCCATCATCAACATCTGACGGCCGGAATAAAGGGCAGAGGCCGTATTGGGGGCGCACGACGCCTCGATGTGCTGCGCCAGCGGCAATGCAGGCTGACAGGCAACGGTTCCCTGCTTTTTGAGCGCGTCCCCCTTCTGCCGCAGCACGGCGATCAGACCGCCGGCGCCGCGGCGCCTCAATTCATTTTCTGAGACAGCATCATCTGATCCCGGCGGAGAGACGGCTATTCCGATCGATCTCGCCATCAAGGCGTTGTATGCGGGATCGCTCGTGGCGACGCCTGCGGCTTTGAGGCCGCTGGCCGCCGTATTCACGATGTCGCGCATCTTGCCCACATACGCCTTCTGGCGCTCGGTCTGCTGCGATGGCCCCGGCAGCTCGAACGGTAACGTGACCCCGGCTGTTCGCGCCAAGGCAGGGCTATATCTATCGTAGCGGGCGAGTAGATATTCGTACACCTCTTCGCGCGAGATAACGTTGTCTCTTGCTCCGACAAAGGCCGGCGTTTGACCCCGACTGATCGGCGACAGGTCATAATAGCCCCTGTCTAGGTCGGCATCGCTCACATGGTCGGTCTTTAGGTAGTTATATAACGTGAAGGCTACTGGATCATTGTGAAGCGCGGTCGATGGGTTTGCCATGGCGAGTCCTTTCGCTTCTTTAATGATGAGGATTTGTTTTTTTTAATCACGATGCATTCCGCCGTCAATATAATTTCTTTTTTTAGCAACTTTCGCCCCTCGGCTTGCCGATAATAATCTCAGCATGTCTAACTGGAGGAAAAAATGACTGATATAACCGTTAGTTGGCGCGGAAGAAAGATCACCATTTCCGATGACGGCGACCATAAGCTGGGCTCTGGAGATTTCGTCCGTATCGACGGCTCTCCTGCCAAACCGGTAGACGACGCAAAACTCAACGAACAGCTTCGGGAGGCAGGCCTGGACTTAAAACATCTCCTGCACGCCAATCTGGACATGCTTCAAGGCGTCTTGAACGCCATGGAAAGGATCCGCAATAAAGGCTCGGGGAAAAAAGAAATAAATATCTCCTCATTGAAGCAGATTGCGCAAAAGGCGGGGGCATCGCCTTCGGATTGCGTGTCCGACGTCTATTGCTCGCTGGTGCGAGATCGTTTTGAAGCGTGGTTGAATGCCTATCCCACCATGTCTCAAGACGACAGGTTGACATCGTTTAGGAAGGTTCAAGAGTTGGCGGCCAATACCAACTCTGCATTCCCGTCCGTAACCCCGACGGACACAACGCTCGATGAATTGGCGGCTGAGGCCTGCATAAGGATGATAAATATCGCGCCTTCGCGAACCGCGGCGATTCGGTGGATCGACCTGACGCGCGACTTTGTTCAAAAGACCGGGTTCGCGAATGACGAATATGGTGCGGCCAAAAAAATTAACGAAAAGTACGCTGCTATGTCGAATCTGCCATTCGCTCCATCTATGTCTTACATATTGTACTCAGCGGGAGCATATCACTTACCGCCCGCGACAAACTTTTTTCAAAATTTTATGCCTTCAGCTGATAAAGCTCAAAATACGTTGCCTCAAAATATTTTCGGTGGCCCGTTATCGCTCGGTGTGAAAATGTACTGGATGAAGGAGGTTTTGACCGAAGAAATGACGCGACCGAGCCGGTAGGCAATGAAGATACTTTGTGCAGCTCAATAAAAATGTATCAAAGTTCAACGCCCTGGTCGTCTGCCAGATTCCTTATTTCGTTGATGCATAATCTGGTAATTTCAGCGACATCATGCGCCGTGCGTCTTGGGTGAGCGGTCAACGTTGATCCGCTTTTTCTTCAAGCACCAACGCAGGGCAGCGCCGAGGCCCTGATCCTCTCGGACAATTATTCAAAGCCCACGGGCGACCAGCAGAAACGCTTATCGCGCTCTGAGTAGACGGATTTGTAACCATCATCGCATCACGTCGTCATGAATGAACTGTCTCTTCAAAAATAACCTGAATAGCGGATCCGTGATCACATAGCCTTCCTCAGAATGGTCCAGCACACCTTGATCGGCAAAACGATGTACTGCAGCCCTTACGGCGGTCGCGCTTATTCCGGTTTGCTGAATGAATCCCGTAGATGCAATGGACGATACCGGTTCCATCCGCGCTGTCGCGGTCAACACCGCCCTTTCTTTGGCTGTAAATGAAGCGGCCTTCTCAAAATAGCGGCTGGACTTGTTTTCTAGCAGATCGGCGATGTGTTTCATTATTATTGAAGGTTCAAGACGCCTCTTTTCATCGTTTAACGAAATCCACTGGCAGAGTTCCTGTATCGAGTTGGGGACGTCTCTCATATGTTCGCAGATCGTATCAACGCCTTCCTTGTCAAGGGTCAGCCTTGAACCGGCGAATCTCTCTTTCATATACGGCAACCAGTGTTTTCTATCTATTTTTCTGATTTCAACATCCACTCCAAAGCCATAAAATGGCCTTGATTCATTATGAAAGATGTCATGAAGCAGGTGCTTCTTTGAACCGAGGGCTATAACGGGCGTGTCGGACAATGACTGTATTTCTGAACGAAAGCTGGCTTCGAGACCGGTTACGCCGGCGATGTCTTGAAATTCATCGAGAACTAGCAATGTTTTGTAGTCCGCGGATATTGCTTTTAAAGTATTAAAAAGCTCCTGAAGAGTCTTCTCATCTCTGGCGCCGGCTCCACCGGAGAGACCGACCTTCGGCGCGCCGGAGAGCGGGTCAGCGCTGATTTCGATACGAAATCCCTTAATGTAATTGCGGATGTCGTTTAGAAATGTTTTTACTTTTGCCCGCTCGCTGAGCGCATGTTCAATTGCTACCTGAAGCCTCGTCGATGCATCGTGCATGGAATCGAGCTGAAACAGATCCACATATACGGCCAGGGGCTTTTTTTGTGATTTGAGAAAATCAGGAATGACGACGTTTTTGACGAGGGAAGTCTTGCCAAACCGCCTGGAGCCATAAACAACCGCCCGCCCTCCGGTTTTACATATATTCCGAAGCGCTTTTATCTCTCCCTCGCGGTCGCAGATGTCCTCTTTTTCCAGAAGCTGCCCGAATTTGAAGGTCTTCATGCCCGCCTCCTTGTTGCAACATATTATAATATAAGAACTATTTTATAGCAACTATATTATAGTGACTATTTTTTAGTGACTATTCTGTAGTGGTTTTCGGTCTGGGGACAACACGGCAAGTCGGTCACTGCCGCTCCTTGAGCTGCAGTTCTTTGGGCACCCAGACATTGCGGAGGCCGGAGAAGAAATTATTGGAATCGCTGCTGAACCCCCTGAACCTGTCTTGCACAAGGATTTTTGTCTTTCGCACGAAGAGTGGAATGCCTGGGGGATCGTCTATCATCGCCTTCGCAAGCTCGATCTGCGCGCGTTCTCTGGCCTGTTCATCTTTGTTGTAACGAATTTCGTCAAATAGACGATCCACTTCTGGATTGGCGTAAGATGCAAAATTTGTCTGCGGCTGACGCGAGTGCCAGAACAAATATTGCTGTCTGATTGAATCGTTCATGGCGCTCGGTATCAGCGCCAAATCGTATTTCTTGCTAAATATTTTCTTAACCAAGTCCGCCATGTCGTACTCTTCAATTTTAATCATGATCCCTATATTTTCGAATGCCGATTTAACGAGGTTAAGAACTCGTGTTGTTAGTGCAGATCCTTTAAGCATAACCACATTAAGGATCGCGTCTCTGCCATTTTTTTCAATCATATTATCTTTGTCATTGTCCGTGTAGCCTGCCTTGTTCAATAAATATTGAGCGCGCTTTGGGTCATACGTGTAGCGATAGGATTCTCCGTCCGCTCCCAAAAAAGAATTCGATGACATGTCTATGATGTCGCCTTCGAATTGCCTGATATATTTTCTAACATAATTTCTATCCAGGCCGTAGTTCAGCGCCATTCGAAAATCACGATTTCTAAGTTGGGGGTTTTTTTGATTCAATATGAGGAGGTAGAGCAGGCCCATCCCAGTATCCCTAATTTGAATGCCGGGGACTCCGAGAATGGACTGTATATCCGCGGAGTCGTCCACGAATACAATATCCAGACGTCCCGCGATGAGGTTTGAGATGCACGCTCTCTGCGACGGCATAATCCGGACTTGAATGCTGTCCAGATTCGGACGTCCACGAAAATGATTTTCAAACGCCTTGAGCGAAATTCTCTCTTTTGAAAACTCCTCAAGCTTATACGGCCCAGTACCTATGGTCTTAGCGCCCTCAATCCCTGAGCTGAGAAGCTCTTCCGGAAGGATTCGAATAAGGAAATAAAAAATTGGGAGAAATGAATCAAACCGATTAAAGACAAACTGAATCGTCGTATCATTAATAATTTTGAGGGCCTTCAGATTCGAGAGCCCGAACGAGAAAAATCCGCCCGGTGATGATTTTATTGCATTATATGTCGCGGCTACGTCGCGCGCGGTCATCTTTTTACCATTGTGAAATACAACATCGTCCCTTAAGAAGAACGTCCACGCCTTGCCGTCCTCGGATATCTCCCACCTGCTCGCCAGTGCAGGCAGCATCTTTTCGGTATCCGTGTACTCTATCAGGGAGTCGAAAATAAGTTGCCCCACGTTTCCTGATATCGTGGATGCATTTGTAAGCGGATTTATCTCGGTGGGTTCCACGCTGTCGCAGATGATTAGGCTGTCGCCCTTGTCAGCGGCAAGGAGCGGCGGGATAACGAAAATGATCACCATGAATGCACAGAAGGCAACAACCGATTTCATGGGATTGCCTCGTCGCCCCCTGGGCTCCTCGCAATGACACCTTTGTGTACACATTGAGACTCGCAATTACACCTTCGCGCGCATAAATCAAGACCGGCTGCAACGTTGCAGCCGGTCTTGTCGACAACACTATTCAGTGTGTCTAGAAATCAATGATACCACGGCCAGCACATCGTCGGTGACGGATTCGTGCCCTTTGTCCCGTCCTTCACTATCGTTATCTTCATACTGCCCCCTTTTCCCATGCGCCGCGGTGTGTGCGGCGCTGTTTGATTTAACCGACGGTCACACCGGGCCGCCGGTACACGCCAATAAAAAGCCTGTCGATCGACAGTTCACCCTCTCCCTAACCCTCCCCCATCAAGTGGGAGGGAAAAATGTGGTCCTGTTTTTCAGATATTTATTTCAGGCAAAGATGCCGGATTGGTCGGATTCGGCCGCGCCCCCCTCGTGGCGCGCCGAGAGCATCATCGGAATCATGCGTTCATAAAACTCCCTGTCGCAGACGGTCGCTGATACGTCCTTCCCCTCGAGATAAGCGGGTAACCTGCATCCGCCCGCGCATACCGGGAGATACGTGCATCCCTTGCATTCGTCGCACCACGCCCTGAGCGTCCTGAGCCTGTCGCCAAAGGCGGTTGGCTCGCTCGACCGTATCGATCCGATCACAAAATCTGAAATCCCCACAAACCCTGAGCACGGATAGATCTCACCGCCCGCGCCTATGGTCAGCACGTTATTCCTGTAGAAGTCGCATGGGCCTAAGTTCGGGTCGCTTATCGAAGGGAGCCCGGCCGCCCTGATCCGCCGGCGCATCTCAAGCATCCTGTGCACCTGCCCCTGCGTGAACGCGCCGTGACCGCAGTCCGTGTTCATGGCGATCGCATTCCCTTTTTTCGGCTTCATGATCGGCTTGAATGTGACCTCCGCAATGGACTCTCGCCAGGGAACTCCGGCCAGCCGCTCCAGGAGCGAATCGAAGGCACCGAGATCGCCCTCGGGAAAATTTCCGCCGATGAAGAGCCTGAGCCTGTCAGCTGCGGATTCGAGGTTCTGCCATATGAGATCGAACGTCCCGCCGCCCTTTGCCAGGACGCGCATCTTGTCGTGAAGGGATTTGTCGCCGTCCAGCGTCACCTTGACCCACGTGACCCCGGCCTTTGCCAGCGCATTCGTGATCTCGGGCGTGAGCAGCGTGCCGTTGGTTATCGCTCCGGCCTTGAACGCGATGCCATAGCCCGCGCAGTACTCATTGAGGTCCGCGCCTATCTCCTCGATGGCTCGAGCGTTCATGAGCGGCTCGCCCCCGAAGAAGACGAGAGATAGCTTGCGCACCCCGCGGCTCGCGACCTCGCGTTTTATCCAGGCAGCGGAGCCAAGCGCGGTGCCGTGGTCCATGAATTTAGACTGGTCGAGCAGGTCCTTTTCCAGGCAGTAGCAGCAGCGCATGTTGCACGCCATCGTGGTGGTGATGTGAACGACCATGCTGTCGTTGTCGCCGCGCAGCACCGTGTCGTACCACCTCTCGAAATCCTTATGTTCGTCCGCATCCGCGTCCACGAGGATCCCCATCTCCCTGAACGTCTCGGCCGCGGGGACCTCGTCCCCTGACAGCTCGCAGCCGCGCTCGACCTTTTCCAGAAACGAATCGATCGTCTGTTGCGGGCTTTGGTCCACTACGATGTGGTGGTCGCGAAGGGTGTGGTATATATGGACGCGATCTTCACTATCTTGCGCCGACGCAAGGACAGTGAAACACGATCTCTTGGAACCCATCTGCACCCCCATGCACAATGGACGTTTCCAATGATTAATAAGCAAGAAGCGTGCCGATCGACTTTCTAAGGGGGCATATCCTGCGCAGACTATTGATGGCGTTGGGTTTGAAGGGGGCTGCTGACTTTGTGTCGAAGAATATTATTTTTGCTGTAATGGTAAAGGATCGCTCCATTATAGAATTACGTTGCCAACATTTTCCAATCCACTCCTATGTGCGAACCCTTCTTATCCATTATGGATAAATATTGCTCCCCATTGCGGATATTCTTCGGGTTGTTATCCGCCGCTGATACAATTAAAGTTGCTTTTGAATTGAAAGCACTTATTATTAGTAAATAATTTCAACCACATCGGCGCCTTCATAATGAATACTCCCCCGCAGAATCCCAAAACACCTGCCGAGATCACGAGAGTTTCTATTTTGATCGTGGATGATGACGATTCGATGCGCGACATCCTCTCCTCGGTCCTTCACTCGAACTACAAAGTCACCGCTGTGGCGACCGGCGAGGCGGGACTCAGGGCGCTCAAGCAGCAGCACGTGGACATTGTTCTGCTCGATATCTGCCTGCCCGACACAAACGGCCTCGAAGTCCTGCGCGAGATAAAAAACACCTGGCCCGAGACGCTCGTGATCATGATCACGGTGGTCAAGGAGATAAAGAGTGCGGTGACTGCAATGCAGCTCGGCGCTTTCGATTATATAAACAAGGAATTCGATTACGATGAGCTGCGCACGCTCATTGCCCGCGCGGTGGGTGAGCTCAAATCGCACCGCGAGATCTCGTATCTGCGCGAAGAGGTAGCGCAGCGCGTGCCGCAGGAATTCATAATCGGCGCCACAGAGGCGATGCAGAAAACCTGCGAGCTCATGCGCAAGGCGGCCGCGGTGCCGTCCACGGTACTCATCACCGGCGAATCCGGTACGGGCAAGGAGATGGTGGCGCGCCAGATCCACAAGTGGAGCGACCGCGTCGAAAATCCGTTCATGGCCATCAACCTCGCTTCGATTCCTTCGGAGCTTCTGGAGTCAATACTCTTCGGGCACGAGAAGGGCGCATTCACCGGCGCGCACTGCCAGCGCAGCGGCAAGTTCGAGCTGGCAAACGGCGGCACGCTGTTTCTTGACGAGATCAGCGAGCTGCGCTTCGACCTCCAGGCAAAGCTCTTGCGCGCGATCCAGGAGGGCGAGGTTGAGCGCGTGGGCGGAGCGCATCCGATACCCATAGATCTGCGCCTGATCGCGGCGACCAACATAGACCTGCAAGCCGCCGTGAAGAACGGCGGGTTTCGAGAAGACCTCTTCTACAGACTCAACGTCCTGCCGATACACCTGCCGCCTCTTCGCGAGCGCAGGTCGGACATACCCGAGCTGATCGGACTGTTTCTCAACCGCTACAGCAAGCGCTTCCATCGAATAATCGGGGGGATAACAGAAGAGGCGCGCGAAATTCTGTGTTCGTACAACTGGCCGGGCAATATCAGGGAACTCGAAAATCTTGTCGAACGCATGGTGGCGCTGGCCGACGGCAATATGCTGACCATTTACGACGTTCCGGTGGAGTACCGCGTCTTCCCGTTCCCGTTCGCCGCGGGGCAGTTCAAGATGACGGATGCGCTAAGGCTTGCGGTAGAGGGCTTTGAGCGCGCGTTCATAATTCAGGCGCTGAAGCAAGAGAGCTGGCACCAGGGAAAGACGGCGGAGCGCCTCGGCGTGCACCGCAAGACGCTGGAGTACAAAATTAAAAGGCTCAAGATACTGCGCGGGCCGTCATCTGAGGAATAGACCCCCATGCGAAAACCGCTCTTTGTCCTGCTGCTCCTGGTGCTACTCCTGCCCGTATCTGCGCGCGCCGCAGAGGAAAGCGCTGAATCCAGAGACGAACCCGAGGCCGCGGCCGAGCTGCCGCCTGTGGTGATCACCGCAAACCGCAGGATCGAGCCGGTCGACGAAGTCACCTATCCGATCAGGGTGATCAGCGGGCAGGAGATCAAGGACCAGGGCGCGCAGTCCGCAGCCGACGCCCTGCAGAGGGTCCCTGGCATCAACATAAATTCAGCCGGCAGCCCGGCCGACGACAACGACATACGCATCATGGGCAGCGATCGCGACGAGGTGCTCGTGCTCGTCGACGGCGTGCCCATCAACACGGTGCTGGACAACAGGCCCACGATCATCGGCAGCATCCCGGCCGAAAACATAGAGCGCATCGAGATACTGGAGGGCGCGCACTCGGGCATGTACGGCAGCCGCGCGGTGGGCGGAGTCGTGAACATAATCACGAAAGAGGGCGAGGAGGGATTCTCGACCGACGCCGGATTCAAGGCGGGCAACCTGGGCAGGTTCATCGAAAACGCCGGGATCAGTCTGGGCAAGGGCAAACACCGCCTGCGCCTCAATTACGAGCGCTGGGACCAGGCCGGGAGATTCCAAAACGACCGCTTCGGGCAAAATACCGCGAGCATTAACTGGAAATACGACCTCTCCGACGAGCTTTCGATTCAGTTCAGCCCGCAGTATTTCGGGTCGGATCAGCAGCTGGCGTTCGACTCGATCACCGAAGGAAATGTCGTCTTTTATCCGCGCGACACCAACCGCAAGCTATGGCGCGATACGGTCCTCGTCCCGCTCTCGCTGACGCTCAACATGAAGCGTTGGTGGGAGATGGATTTTGATTACAGTTACTATTATCAGTACTTCAAGCTCGTTAACTCGCCGGCGGGCGACACGACGCCCGGCGCGATCCTGGGCGATCAGTATGCGCGGAGCAACGAGGACCGGCACCGCTTCAACCTGCGCAACACATTCACGCCCCTTGACCAGGACGGGTTCAGGGACCTGGTGACGCTGGGCTTCGACGTCGACGTAGAGCACCTGACTTTCGTAAACGGGCCGTTCGGCGGACCCCACATGGAATTCCCCCTGCCGGACCAGAAGTTCGACCGGGAGAACTATGCGGTCTTTCTCCAGAACGTGACCCACTTCAAGGAATACGTATCGCTCGTCGTGGGCTTCAGGTACGACAAGAACACGATGTTCGGGAGCGAGCCCACGTTCCGCGGGAGCATAGCGGCTCGAATCCCTCAGTCGAAGACTACGTTCAAGCTCTCTTACTCCGACACTTTCAATGCGCCGCTGATCACGCTTTTTGTCTTCAACCTGCAGCCTCAGAAGGAGACGGCGCGCAACTATTCAGCGGGAGTAGAGCAGGACCTTTGGGGCAAGGGCAACATCTCTTCGTTCTTCTTCTACAAGGATTACGGCAGCCTCTTTTTCGACAGCGCGGATGCCGTGGGCACGGACAACGCATACGCCATGGGCGTGGAAACCTCGCTCGAACTGACGCCCCTTGGCTGGCTTGCGTTCAACGGGTCGTATACGTGGACCAAGGCGCGCGATCGCACGCGCGGCGTGCCCCTGCCGGATCGGCCAGCCCACGTATGGAAGGCATCGCTCACAGTGGAGCCGATAGAGCGGTTGATCTTCAGGGCGGACCTGGCCGTGGTCGGGGAACAGTACTGGGGCACCAATACCGGGCTCACGTTCGTGGATTGGCAGGGAAGGGTCTCCAACGGAAAGCTCAAGGGCTACGTGAAGCTCGACCTGGGCGGACGCTACACATTCAACTTCAAGAACAAGATCATCCCTGAGTTCACGCTCTTCACAACCGTGGAGAACGCGCTCAACCAGAGCTATGAGCAGGAATTCGGACGGCCCGAGCCCGGGATCAACTTCCTCTCAGGACTTTCTGCAAAGCTATTCTAGGGCGCGACACTCGCCGGGTCTCGGCATCCTTGCGACGATCCATGCGCTCGCAACAAGACAGATCAATCCGGAGATCGCCACGGTGGGCTGTGCGCCTATCATGCGGGCGGAAAATCCCGCGAGCAGGTATCCTATCGGGCCGATGCCCATGTATGCCATCGTATAGAGGCCCATCATCCTGCCCCGCATGTGATCCGGCGCCTCACGCTGGATCAGCGTGGCCATACTGGAGAACGATATCGTGAAGCATAGCCCCATGATGGCGAGCAGTGCCATCGCTGGATAAATGCTTCCGGCGATGGCGAATACGATGAGCGCGATCGAAAACACGAGCGCCGATCTGGCAGCCAGGCCGAGGAGGTGTGTTGCGTCCGGTCGTGCGGCGAGCCAAAGGGCCCCAAGCAGGGAGCCCACGGCTGACGCCGCTATGAGCCACCCGAGCTGCCTGGCCCCGCCGCCAAAGACCTCCTGCGCGAACATGGGCATGAGCGTCGTGAACTGCATGCCGATCCCCGCCAGCGCGGCTATGAGCGCGATGGAGATTCTGGCGTCAGGAATGGCGCGCAGATACGCAAGTCCTTCCTTGATCGAGTTGATGACGGACTTCGATTCGCGTCCTGCGGTTGTTCTCTGCACCCTCTCCATCATCGACAGCGCCGCGATGAAGGCGAGAAACGCCGCGGCGTTGAAGAGGAAGCAGGCGCCCTCTCCCTTCCAGGCTACGATGAGCCCGGCGATCGCGGGGCCCAGCACGCGGCTCACATGGGTGGAGGCGTTCGTAAGCGAGGTGGCGTTGAGCAGGTCGTCCTTGCCGACGACGTCCGCCACGAGCGCCAGCCTCACGGGGAATTCAAAGGCATAGATGGTGCCGAGCGCAAGACAGAGGATGAGTATGTGCCACAGCTGCAGGGCTCCCGAGATCGTGAGCCAGGCGAGGGCAAGCGCCTGAAGCATGGAGAGGATCTGGACCGCTCGAAGTGCAGGCGCGCGCTCAAACCTGTCCGCAAGCGCTCCGCCTGCCAGGCCAAGGATAAGCGTGGGGAGCTGCATCGCAAACCCCACGACCCCGAGCCACAGCGGCGAACCCGTCATGCGCCAGACGAGCCAGGAGACCGCGAGCATCTGCGACCACGTTCCGATCATGGAGATCGTCTGCCCGGCAAAGTAGATCGAAAAATCTCGATGCTTAAACGAGCGCAGGATATCCCGCCGCGCGGGTGTGTGAAGCGTCGCGTTCAGCGCCCCGCGGACCGGCCTGTGGGTTCCAAGTTTCATCCATGCAGGAGGCATCGTCCCACATTCCGCGAAAAGTGCGCGCATTGTCAAGCGTCCGATCCGGCGTTGAAATCGTACGCCACACGTGGCAGAGCTCATGCATGCTCAAGGAAATAGCCCTAGCTCTGGAAGAGGCGGTTGAGGCGGAGATTAAGACAGACGACAAGTCGCTCGCCCGAGCGGCCAAGGCCCTTTCCCTGGCATTCACGAGCGACCGCGAAACGCTGCCCCCTTGCTACATCGACGACAGAGAGGCGCTCTGCGCGTACGCGGCCGCATTCCTCATCCCGAATGCGGTTAAGGTGGCTCATGCCTTGCTGCAGCTCGACCTGCCGGGCCTCCTGCTCAATAAGCCCCGGCTCAAGGTTTTGGACCTGGGCGCGGGCCCGGGCACAGCGACTCTCGCGACCGCTATCGCCCTCTCCCGCCTGCGCAAAAATCCTTCCGCTGAATTCCTGGCCGTGGACCGCAGCCGTGCGGCGCTCGATCTTGCGGGGCGTCTATTCAAGCGTGTCCATGCAAAGGGACAAGTCCTCGAAACCCGGGCAGCGCCAATCGAGGCGACAGGGTCCTTGCCCGCAATCGGCTCGCGCCGGTTCGACCTCATCCTGGCGGCAAACGTGGTCAACGAGCTTGCTTCAGTTGAACCGCCATATCGCATGTTGCGCCTGCTGTTTGAAAATTATCTGAACTCAGACGGCGCAGTCGTCATCATCGACCCGGCGCTGCGCGAGACATCCAGGTCTCTCATGCAGCTTCGCGACCGGCTGCTCGCCGATGGCGTGGCCCGAGTTCATGCCCCGTGCCTGCACCAGGGGCCCTGTCCCATGCTTGCAGCAAACGCGCGTGACTGGTGCCACTTCTATATCGACTGGGAGCGTCCGAAGTTGATCGAGAGGATAGATGCGCTTGCCAATATGGATCGCCGGCACTTGAAGATGTCGTATCTTATCTTGCGTCATTGCGAGGAGGCCGTAGGCCGAGGGGCTCGCAATGACACCTGGCGCGCTGTTTCAAGCCCCATCGTCTCCAAGGGCAAACGCGAGCTTTGGCTGTGCGGCTCTAATGGGGAACTTCGCCGCGTGCGCCGCACGGATCGCGACGCGTCGGATGCGAACCGCGATTTCGACTCGGTCAAGCGCGGGGATGTGGTGCGGTGCGCCGCCTGCGATCGCCTTGGCAAGGATGATGTTTTTTCAACCGCGATCAGATGGAGAAACACTTAGGCGCTGCGAAAGGCGTCGATGATGTCCTTCATGTCCTGCGGCAGCGGCGAGCGATAATGCACCTTCTTCCCGCCGCTCGGGTGCCGAAATCCTAGGACCGCGGCGTGCAAGGCGTGGCGGCGGAAGCCCAAGTGCTTGTCCACTTCGTCCATGACCTCGTCGTGACCGGTCTTCGCCTGCTCCGCATATAGCGCATCGCCGAGAATCGGATGCCCCTCGCCGGCGAGATGCACGCGGATCTGGTGCGTGCGGCCTGTACGCACGGATACGTCCAGGAGCGAGGCGTCCTTGTAGCGCTCCTTCACGCGGTATTCCGTGATGGCGCGCTTTCCAGAGTCACCTTCTGCCTCGCGCACCTTGCGGCCGCCCCCGAATTCGCCCTTCTCAAGGGGTTTGTCGATCACGCCTTGTTCCCTGTCCACGGCACCCAGCACCACAGCCTCATACGAACGCTGGATCGAGTGGCTTTTGAACTGCTGCGTGAGATTCTGCCCCGTCTTTGAAAGCGCGAAGACCATGATGCCGCTCGTCTCCGCGTCGAGCCTGTGAAGCGGCGCCACAAAAGACTGCTTTCCCTTCTGATATCTGCGGCGCAGGTATGCACGGATGAGGCCGATGAGCGTCCCCTTCTCCTCGCCGCCTTCGCGAGGCACGGAAAGCATGCCGCCAGGTTTTTCCACGATTATGAGATCGCGGTCCTCGTAGTAGACCTTTAGCCTCGGTGGCTGCGGCGCATTCTCGCGTCTTTCTGCCTCGCGGCCCTTCCTCCCTCGATCCCCGCGCCTGCGCTCGATGTGCCTCTCTATCGATGCGCTGATCGCGACCCTCTTTCCACGGTGCGCCTGCGGTTCCCTCGGCTCACGCGCCCCTGCGGCCGGCGCTGCCGCCTCCGCCTCTCCCTCGGCGTTACGGCTCTCGAAGTCCTGGGGGACCAGCACAGACACTTCGTCCTCCAGCTCCACCTCCCAGCCCGCTATTACGACCCGCCGGCCGTTTATCTGCACGCATCCGCCGTCGAGCAGCGCCTTGACCTGCTTTCGCGAAAGGGCCGGTATCTTCTGGCAAAGCCACGTGTCCAGGCGTTGTCCCGCGTCCCCGGATCCGGCTTGGAACTTGTGCTCCATTGACCTCTCTCCTCCCTGCCTGCACGGCGGGCAGGCAATTCGCTTGCTCCATTACCTGGGCCGTGGTATTTCATGGACCCGATAAGCCTGCCTGCCGGCAGGCAGGGAGGCATTATGCCGCAAATAGCGCTTGCAGAACTCTCGGCTGAGACGCCCGAGGATTGGAACGTACAGGGTATGCTCACGCTCACGTTGCCCTCTCCAGACCCCAACGTCAAGCCGAACGTCATCCTCACAAAGGAATACCTGCCTAGCGAGGTGGACCTCAACATGTACTTCGGCAGGATTCGCGACTCGATCATGCAGCGCGGCATCAAGGACTTAAAGATCTCTGATGAGCGCGACATCGCCATATCGGGAGTGCGCGGCAAGATGATGATCTGCAGCTGGGACGTCTCCGCCATGGCAGAGATGCTCAAGCAACAGCAACCCGACAGACCCGCGCCGAACGTCCAGAAGGGCCAGATCGTTAAACAGGTCCAGGTGACGCTCCTCAAAGGAAAGCTCGCCATCAATATGACGGCGAGCTTCCCGGACGACAAATTCAACGACTACTACAAGCCCTTCCAGCAGTTTCTGAAGAACCTCAGGATTGCATAACTCTTGTCATTCTGAGGCCTGTCCTGAACAAAGTGAAGGACCCCGCTGATATCCTGTCCACCGAAGAATCCCGGTGGCCCCATGGGATCCTTCGGCGATCATGTGTACGACCCCTGCCTCAGGATGACCTTCGGTCATATATCGAGATTGCGGACATACAGCGCGTTCTGCTCGATGAACTCGCGGCGAGGCTCCACCGCGTCTCCCATCAGCACCGAGAAAATTGAGTCCGCCTCCACCGCGTCATCCACGCGCACTTGCAGGAGCGTACGGCGCTCGGGGTCGAGCGTGGTCTCCCAGAGCTGATGCGGATTCATCTCTCCAAGGCCTTTGTAGCGCTGGATGTCCTGGCCCTTCTTGCCTTCGGCCAGCACGTAATCCTTCACTTCCTGAAGCGTCTTCGCCTCTACGGATTCGCCGTTGTGACCGATCGTGTACGGCGACTTGCCAAGCACGGCGAATTCCTCGTGCAGCGATCTGAGCTCCTTGAATTCCGGCGACTCCAGGAAGTCGATGTCGATCACGGTCTCGCGTTGAAATCCGTTCCACACGCTCTGATAGACGATGCGCTTTGCGTTGTGCTCGGCGTCATCCGAGATGTCGATTTTGAAGTCGGAGAGCTCCGGGTATTGCTCGCTTAAAAAGGCCGCGATCGCATCGAGCTCGGCGTCCAGTTTTTTCTGCGCCCCGGCGAGAATGGCGGGCGTTAGCGAGCTGGCCATGACCACGCTGTCTATTATGCGGGGGTCCCGCCTCTTCTTGAGGAGATCCAGGATCTTGGTGTAGCGAATGAGCTGACGCGTGATCTTGGAGAGCGCTTTTCCGGAATACTCCTTCGTGTTGCCGCGCGGGGCCATGCGAATCCCCTCGACGCCGAGCTCGATGAGCATATCCTCGAGCATTCGATCGTCCTTCAGATAGCGCTCGGTCTTGCCCTTCTTCACGCGATAGAGGGGCGGCTGGCCTATGTAGAGATAGCCATTTTCGATGATCTGCGGCATCTGCCTGAAGAAGAACGTCAGCAGAAGCGTGCGGATGTGCGCGCCGTCCACGTCGGCGTCGGCGAGGAGGATGATGCGGTGGTAGCGCAGCTTTGTGATGTCGAAGTCGCCCTCGCCGACCCCCGTGCCCAGGGCGGTGATGATCGTCCTTATCTCGTCCGAGGAGAGCATCTTATCAAAGCGCGCCTTCTCGACGTTCAATATCTTTCCCTTCAGCGGGAGTATCGCCTGGAAGCGCCGGTCGCGCCCCTGTTTGGCAGATCCGCCTGCTGAATCGCCTTCCACGATATAGAGCTCGGAAACTGCGGGGTCGCGCTCCTGGCAGTCGGCCAGCTTGCCGGGCAGCGTGCCGGCCTCCATGGCGCTCTTGCGGCGGACGAGATTTCTCGCCTGCCGCGCCGCTTCCCTTGCGCGCGCGGCGTCCACCGCCTTGTCCACGATCTTGCGCGCTATCGTGCCGTT
>Ga0265292_1001535_pt1 | contig 19971 bp, 21 predicted proteins | sample Munlanlewell296A_FD_189080 | JGI IMG/M metagenome (GOLD analysis project Ga0265292, IMG submission 189080) | Leachate microbial communities from a municipal landfill in Southern Ontario, Canada - Leachate well 296A | ecosystem: Engineered > Solid waste > Landfill > Unclassified | place: Canada... | reverse complement strand
TAACCCCTTGATATGGATATTGACCGGCCGCGAACCGATCGCACAGCCGCCGGGAAGTGGAATTTTAGCCAGGCCGGTCCGGGCCAAAATGGGACCAATTACAAAAAAAGAGGCCCGCATCTTGGTAACCAGCTCATACGGGGCCACATGCTTGATGGAATTTTGGTTCCAAATTTTTACCTTGCCGCCGTCATAATACTCAGCCCGGATCCCCAGGGTGCGCAAGACCCGCAGCATGGTAATGACGTCTAAAAGATTGGGAACATTTGTCAGCGTAGTTTCACCGTTTAATAAAATTGAAGCCGCTAAAATCGGCAGCGCCGCATTTTTGGAGCCGGAAATAACCACCGTACCGTTAAGTTTCCTACCCCCTTTGATGACTAACTTTTTCAAGCAAATTCCTCCGGCCGCATATCGGTAAAGCCAAAATAATGCAAAATGGCCCCGGTAATGCGTTCCGCCGCCCGGCCGTCACCGTAGGGGTTTACGGCATGGGACATGCGGTCATATTCATTTTGGTCGTTTAACAATTGCTGCATGGACTGGATGACTTTTTCCTTGCTGGTCCCGACCAGCTTTGCAGTCCCCGCCATAATTGCTTCGGGACGCTCGGTTTTTTCTCTGACCACCAGGACCGGCTTGCCTAGCGTTGGCGCTTCTTCCTGGATCCCTCCCGAATCAGTTAAAACAAAATTAGCTGACTTAATCAGGTTTACAAAAGGCAAATAATCCAGCGGTTCAGTCAAAACCACGTTGCCCAAATCACCTAAAACCTCGCGCACTACTGAAGAAACCTGGGGATTTTTGTGCACCGGCAATAAAAACTGGACCGCAGACAAGTTGGTCTGCGCAATTTCCTTAATGGCCTCACAGACCTCCCGCATTGGTAGCCCAAAACTTTCGCGGCGGTGCACGGTCACCAAAATCAACTTTTTATTGCGATCCAACATCGGAAAATCTTTGGCCATGTCGTACGGCAGTCCCGCCACCATTTTTACCGCATCAATCACAGAATTGCCGGTCAAATAAATTTGCGATTTAGGGACGCCTTCGTTCAGTAAATTTTGGGATGAGATACTGGTTGGAGCAAAATGCAAATCGGTTAGGGTGGAAATCAGCCGGCGGTTGGCCTCTTCCGGATAAGGGCTGAATTTATCGCCGGTGCGCAATCCGGCCTCAACGTGCCCCAGCGTCTTTTTGTGGTAATAAGCGGAAAGCGCAGTGGCAAAAGCGGTGGACGTATCGCCCTGCACCAAAATGATATCCGGCCGCTCCCGTAAAACTATTCCCTCCAGGCCGTTTAAGCAGCGCGCCACAATCTGCGAAAGCGATTGCGCTTCTTCCATGATTCCCAGATCATAATCGGGGGAAATTTTAAACGCCGCCAACACCTGGTCCAGCATTTGACGGTGCTGGCCAGTCACCACCACAATGGCTTCCAAAACATCCGGATATTTTTCCGCTTCCTTCACAATGGGAGCCATTTTCACGGCTTCGGGACGGGTACCAAAAACAAACATTACTCTAAGTTTAGGAAACACTTATTGCTCCTTAAGCTTAACTCCCAAATCCAAAATCCCAACTAAGTAAGCTTAGCCAAAACCAATGCTAGCAAACTCAACAGAATACAGCAAACATAAATCGTCAGCACCGCCGCGCGGTGCGACAGGCCGGCATTTAACAAACGGTGATGGATGTGCATATCGTCTGCCTGGAAAATGTGCTGTTTGAAATAGGCGCGGCGGATTACCGCAAAAATTGTATCAAAAATGGGCACGGCCAAAATTACCACCGGTAACAGAAACACCACAAACAAAGTGCTTTTGAGCGAGCCCACCACCGAAGACACCGCCAGCAAAAAACCCAAGAGTAAACTGCCCGAATCTCCCAGAAAAATTGACGCCGGATGAAAATTAAATACCAAAAAGCCAAAAGAGACGCCGGCCAGCGACAGCAAAAGTAATCCAGCAATTTCGGGCTGGCCTTTCATCAACGCCACCAAAAACAGGGCCAAAGAAGAAATTCCCACCACTCCCGCCGCCAACCCATCCAACCCATCAATCAAATTGATTGAATTGGTCAACCCCACAATCCAAAACAAGGTTAAGGGAAAAGAAACTACCGACAAATAAACCAACCCATTAAACGGGTTGGAAATAAATTCCACCGACACACCCAACACGATAACGATTGACGCCGCGACTGCCTGCCAGACCAGTTTGGTGACCGGCGAGAGGCGGCGCAAGTCATCAATCAATCCCAGCACAAAAATAATGGCAGAGGCAAAAACTATGCCCGCCAGCATCCAGACATTAAAATGGAAGAAACCAATTTGCCGCAACACCAGCGCCACACAAAGTGAAAAAAGCATCCCCGCAAAAATTGCCGCTCCCCCCAACCGTGGAATTGCTTTTTGGTGGACCTTGCGCACACCCGGCTCATCCAGGGCGCCATAACGAAATGCCAGCTTTAGTGCCAACGGAGCAGTAAAAACAGTGGTCAGGAATGCTGACAAAAATATTAAGATATATAAAAACAAACTTTCCCCCGCTTGAAATTTTTTGTCATTTTATCACGGCCAGAGAGGGATTGCCACTTCTTGCAAAAACCAACTTTTCGGTGATAAACTTACAATTACATATGGCTAATCGAGAAAAATGGGGAACCAAATTAGGCGTCATCCTGGCGGTGGCGGGGTCGGCCGTAGGTTTGGGTAATTTTTTGCGCTTTCCGGTGCAGGCCGCGCAAAACGGCGGCGGCGCGTTCATGATCCCCTACTTCATCGCACTGTTTTTTCTGGGAATACCGGTGGTCTGGATTGAGTGGGCAGTGGGCCGCTACGGCGGGCTGTTTGGTCACGGGACCGCTCCCGGCGCTTTTTCCAAAATGTCAAAAAGCCGCTGGGCAAAATATTTAGGCGTAATCGGCATCTTTGGACCAGTGGTAATTTTTATCTACTATACATATATTGAATCGTGGCTGTTGGGTTATATGTTTTTCTCGCTTACCGGCAAGCTCTTGGCTTTAACCACCGCCGCACAAATGCAGGGGTTTTTACAGACCTACCAGGGACTGGCGCCGCAAAGTAACCTCTTAACCGCATACATATTTTTCCTGATAACCTTTGGGCTGAATTTTTGGATTTTATCCCGCGGCATCAAAGGCGGGATAGAATTGCTGTGCAAGATTGCTCTGCCCATGCTTTTTATTTTTGCTTTTATCGTTGCACTGCGCGTCTGGACACTGGGGACACCGGATCCCGCACACCCCGACTGGAATATCATGAATGGCTTTGGTTATTTATGGAACCCCGATTTTTCGCTGCTGCTGAATTCAAAAATCTGGTTGGCGGCGGCGGGGCAAATTTTCTTTACGTTGTCGGTGGGGATGGGTTCCATATTAACGTATGCCAGTTATCTCTCACACGGCGACGACATTGCACTTTCGGGCCTGACCGCGGCCTCCACCAACGAGCTGGCAGAAGTAATTTTAGGCGGAAGCATTGTGATTCCGCTGGCGTTTGCGTTTTTGGGACCTCTTGGTACCACTGCGGCGGCCAATTCCGGAGCGTTTAACCTGGGATTTATTACCATGCCGCTGATATTTGGAAAAATCCCGCTGGGTGAGCTGTTTGCGTTTTTGTGGTTTGCGCTTTTGTTTTTGGCCGGGATCACCTCATCGGTTTCGCTGATGCAGCCAGCCGTGGCTTTCATGAAAGATGACTTCAAGTTCGACCATAAAAAAGCCATGTGGATTTTGGCGATCATTACATTCATCCTTTGCCAGGCGCCGATTTTCTTTTTAGCGCACGGCGTGTTGGACGAACTGGATTTTTGGGCCGGCACCTTTGCGATCACCCTATTTGCCGCAATTGAGACCGTCATGTTTGTCTGGGTTTTTGGGATCGAGCGCGCCTGGGAAGAGATCCACCATGGAGCGGAGCTAAAAATCCCCGCTTTCTACAAGTTTATTATTAAGTACATCACGCCGCTGTTTTTGTTTGCAATTTTGGGTTTTTGGATCATCCAGCAGGGAATCCCGATTTTATTCATGCACGGGGTGGCGCCGCAAGACGTTCCCTATATTATTGCAACCCGCGTGGGCATGATCGCGCTGTTTTTGGTAATTGCAATTTCAATCAAAATCATCTGGCAAGGGAAAAAACTATCATGAACCTTTTTGGCTGGATCTTTTTAATCGCTTCGTTCACCATTATTATTGGGTTGAATATTTTTTGTTTCTATCGGGTGCTGACGGAGCCGGAGGAAGAGTTGTAGGGCTAAGGAACCGCATTTCAACCTCTCTCGTAAAACTGATTATATTAGATATTTTAAATAAATAGTAATATTACATCGCGCCGCTAAACTTCTTAGCGCTCTAAAGAATAATTTGAATCTTCGATTTCGGAAAGAACTGACTGAGATTTGTCTGTGGATTTAGACCCTTTACAATCTTTATTTAAAAAAGTGATCGTTCTTGTCGTAGGTATTATTCATATGGCAATAATAGCACTGGTATTGGTTGACCTTTAGCTCAGCAGTGTTAAAACTGTTCTCGTCCATTTGAATTGGTGAAATGAATTCTCTGTTGCATTTATCATTCTTGCATTTAACATACAATTTCTTGGTAGCCCATTCACCAGAAGATAATGCCGCATAATTTTCTATATATCCACATATTCTACAAACAAAAGTTATCTGAGGAATGCCCTGTGTAACCAATATATCTAAACCGCCTGATTTTTTTTTCTCAGCCTCCGGCAAGAAATAATATCCCGGCTGTCTAAGCATTGGTTCAGTATTATGAGTGACACATACTATTCTGCCGCTACCATCAATTGGCATTATTTAACTCCTTTTAAAGAATTTATCTTGGATTCAATTTTAGTTATTTCCCTTTTAAAATCATTAGAGGTGATCTTATTATCACAGTATATGTACGCTGAGACCAACACTAGCAACACCAACCCCCCAATAATATTTTGGAAAATTGGATTATGCCATAACGTTTTTTTTGGGGTGTCAATTTGAACATTGTAATTATTTGCGTTTGCATTACCCTGAAATGATTCCTCATAGTTGCAACCTTCCGCTGTACATTTATGTATCCCACCAATTAAAAGGCTACCTTTAATGGGGTATTCATGTTTGCATTTACTGCAAACAAAATATGTAACAATTCTGTATTCAAATGGCATATAGGATTTGTCCCATGTTTAATAGGATAGCATAAAGAACGGATGTGATAAATACTTCGGCGCCGCCACTACTTTAGCATATAAGTTGCGCACATCGATGGTGCTTTGGGTAGTGTTTGACTGGCAGTAAGCGCCACCCAGCAATCTATCTTTATTATATTTTTCTGCGCCATTTATCGCTTTTTCCTACCCATCCTGCCGCCGGGCAGCAACTTAAAATAATGATATAATAATTTCAAGGATCATTTCTATGGAATTACCAAAACATTTAAAGGACAAGATAAATAATTTCGCAAATAAATTGTCTGATCAAGGAATCGCCCCGTGGCGCTTAGTTTTTTACAACACCATCCCAGACTACATCTGGGATGAATGCAATAACATTGCAAGAGAGATTGCAATTATGAAAAGGATTTTCAATCCTCGCGAAAAAACTGATTCAGGTTCGTTAGTTGAAATCAGAATATGCGATATAGTCCCAATATTAAATACTCTGTATAAGGATAATCCTATGAAAGAAAAGAGATACAGGATCAATAATTATGACGTAATTGAAAAAAAAGACATTTTACTAGATAAATACATGGATTATAGCAAACTATTAGATGAGGATGGCTTAATAGAATTTCCCAAGGATGCTTGTTTATACAAAAGACATCAATCGTCTTATCCCCTGCCATTTGGGTTCCGAATAGGAGATTATCAGGCTCTTTTACATAGATATTTTAGGCGGGGCTGTTATCCGTTAAATCATTACAATATTGACTTATTAAATGCGTTACAAATATATATTGATGGAGATAAAAGCCGTAGAATCAAAATTGCGCTAGAAGAAGACTATATTGCTATTCCTGCTTCATACGGCGAATACTTTGAGTATGATTATTGGTATGGGGCTTATTATGACGAAAAGGGGCTGGATGATCGCAATAAAATGATTGGTTTAGCAGTGCATTATAGCGATCCAAAGAAAATAATTGCAGGACAATATATGAATAGGACAGAATTTCTGTGGAAATATTCAGATGGGATCAAAACGCTTGAAATTGAAGAATTATATGCGATGGATGATATTTTCAAAGGTATGGAACATAACAATGTGTTTCTTACAAAATATCTTCACTTGCAAAGAGATATTAACAGCCACAGATTCATTCATTTGGATTGCGCGATAAAAAAATACGATAACGATGCATATATCAATAGATTATCTACGCCCATCAATAAATATGGCCACAAGGTTAATAAGAAGAAAATATTTCGTATTGATGGAAATATACCAAATAATAATTGCTTTGGTATCATGCATTATTTCTTTAGGAGTAATATGCATATCCCAGAATATTTTGGGGCTCAGATTATCGATGAGCGAACTACCTAAATCATGAATATTTATGTAACAGCAATCCCCACACACACATAAAAGGCATTCTGCCACAGCAAACCTTCATGAGGCCGAGCGGGCACGGTGCCCCGGCATGCCGGGGCGAGCGAGGCCGAAATGAGAGCACGAAAACCACGCTGGGGTTTTCGTGCGTGTTTGCGTGGCATAATCCCTGACGAAAATTCCAACAATTATTGCTACTTATTGCCCTTTTCGACACCATTGTGCACGTTTTTCTTTGGCAGAAAAGTTGCTTCTATTAAACTGCGAAAAAGTATACCCAATGGACACAACTTATAAGGAGGAACAAAAATGGCTGACTTAATTCCGACGGAAAGAATTGAAAACAAGATTTATCTGATACGAAGCCAAAAAGTAATGATAGATAGGGATTTAGCGGATCTTTATGGAGTTGAAACCTATAATTTAAATAAAGCCGTTAAAAGAAATATCAAACGTTTTCCCTTGGATTTTATGTTCCAGTTATCTGAAGAAGAATTTAAAAACTTGATATTCCACTTTGGAATATCAAGTTGGGGAGGCACGCGTAAATTGCCATTTGCCTTCACTGAACAAGGCATTGCCATGTTGTCCGGGGTACTACACAGTAACAGAGCTATTATGGTGAACATTGCCATCATGCGGGCTTTTGTTAATATTAAACGCATTTTTGCGTCACATATTGAAGTATCTAGAAAACTTAAGGAACTAGAAGGACGGGTCAACCAGCACGATGCGGAAATCCAAAAGATCTTCGATGCCATCCGCAAAATGATTGAACCGCCGGAAAAGCCAAAAAACCGGATCGGGTTTATATGAAAAATTAGCCCCAAGGCGCGTCAATCAAAAGTGCTGCAGAATTATCTGCCAGGTGCTTGATGGGATACAACGGGAAGTTATCCACATCAAAAAACAGCTATCGGCTAATTGCCGTGGAGTTTCGTTGGTTTTTGGGTGAGTTGTCGGATTTGCCTACTAACTGTGCCTTGAAGGCAAAAATGCCATGGAACACGCCTTCTTCCCGGCGTTTCAATTTACCGAAGGAAATTCATCTTGCATAATAAATCTTGCGCTATTACCAGTGCCGTACACCATCTTTCTTTCGACCAAAAATAGTGCGATAATTAAGCAAAAGTGCCGAAGAAATTTCAATAAATCTGACCGATTTTTGAGCATATTTTTTAGCGAAAAAGTGAAATTTCTCCCAAAATGCGCCGATAAAAACCCGGATAACCCGGAATCGTAAATTTTAAGGAGAAAGCTTAATGCCAAAAGTCTCATTTAACTTCGGCAGCAGAAAATTAAGGCACAATCTGGTTGCTTACGACAAGGTTTCTCTAAGAAGCGTCCCATTGAAAAAAGGATTTGCGGATAACCATACTCGAGCTTTGGAAGTAATTTTCCCAATGGAACAACCGGCCGTAGCCGGCAGAGCCCTGCAAACATTTCTGCAATGCCCCGGTGAAGCAAGAGGAACAATCGATGCCCAAGAATTTGCCAGCCTGGTCTTTGCCGATGATTTGCTAAGACCCGCCTTCCTCAATCGTGACGGCCAGGAATTAACCGAAGCCAGCCTTAGAACCGCTATTATTGGACGACTGGGGACCAAGGATAGCTTGAAAAGGATTGCAGGAGCTTCAACGGCTGCAAGGGCCATGACTAGATTAGCCGCTGGTGATATTGACAGATACAACCAGATCCGCAAAAGCACTACCATGCATTTTGATTTCACCGGCATGACTGTCCTGCAAGGGGTTAACCTTAGAGGCATGGACACCTTCGGAGTAACCCTCTCCGACACCTACGCTTTTACCCCAGCAGTCAGAAGAAGAACTTTTGGTTTCGTCAGAGTTAATTCCGGCTTCTGCGCCGGAATGAGAATTGACCCAACCATGGATGCCCCCAGCATGATTTTTGAAGGTTTTAAAACAGAATTAATTGACAGCCATTATGGCGCTTATCTGGCATTAAGAGGAAGAGGCATTGAAGCAACCGATGCCGATATCCAGTTTCGTCCCAGGAGAGTTCAGGGACGCCCAAATAGACAGAGTTTCATTTTCGAGGAAGAATATTTGGCAAACCTGCCCAGGATTCGGCAAGCAGTTACTGCTATTTTAGACGACAGTAGGATGCCGGTCACCATTGGCGGTGACCATAGTATTGCTCTTGCTACCCAGGGAACTATCAACGAACATTACATGGCCACAACCGGTAAACCCATTGGCTTAATCTGGGTTGATGCTCATGCGGATATTAATACTGGTTCAACCTCTCCTTCTGGCAATCTACATGGAGGTCCCGTAGCCGGTTTATTGGGACTACTTGATAGCCCAGAGTTTAGCCGACAGTTTCCGCATAATTTAGACCCCAAAAAGATCGTCTATATTGCCGAGCGTGATCTTGATCCCGGTGAAGTTGAAATCATTCGAAGAAACGGCATCCGTTGGATGACGATGAGAGAAATTAGAGAAAAAGGATTGGAAACTCTGATGCAGGAAGCTTATGCCATTGCTGCAGATGGGACGGCTGGAGTGAGCGTTTCCTTTGATATTGACGCCTTTGATGCTTCCCTTGTGCCCGGAACCGGTACGCCGGTCCCCAATGGATTAAATCTGGAAGATGGAGAAATCGTTTGCCGAGCAATTTCCACCTGGGACAATTTGGTTGCTTTTGAGCTGGTTGAGATCAATCCGGCCAATGATGTGGAAAGAAGAACCCAAAGATTGGGGCAAAGGGTGCTGCTGCAAGCCATGTTGGGGCTTGGGTCCATGAAGGATGGGTCCCTGGATGAAAGGCCAGGTGAAGCTATCAAAGGATATAAAAGGGTTATTGCAGAAAACCCGGATAACCAAGAGCTTTTGACTATCTCTCACTATCATCTTGGAATGGCTTATTTAAAACAGAAGCGTTTCGCAGAAGCGGTTGAAGAATTTCAAATGGTCATCACAACAAATCCAAGTTTTTCATTGGCTCGAACCAAGCTCGGAATAGCATGTTTTAAACACGGCGAAGCAATATTTACTAAAGGGTCATATCAACCCTCTCAAAAAGTCAGTGAAGCTATTTCTTTGTTTAAATTGGCCTTGGCGGTGGATCCCAATAATGCCACCATTCATAATGTACTGGCACGTGCCTACCTTAATCAGCTAATGTTCGAGGAAGCTATCGAAGAGCATCGTAAAGCCGTAGCAATTCATCCAAATGATGCTACACTTTATTGCGATTTTGGGAATACTCTCTTGCATGCTTGCCTCGGCCCAAATCCGCCTAGAGGAATGTTAGTCGAATCCCTCACAGTATGTGAAAAAGCCCTTCAAATAGATCCAAGTAACGCGAAAGCCCGAGGCGGGATTAAGTTGGCTCTTTTTGAGATCGGAAGTCATCACGTAGGTGACGGAAAGTTTGACGAAGCTATTGCCGTCCTTAAAAGAGCAATTGAATTCGAACCTTCTTGGCCCGCAGCACATGGTTGGCTTGCTAGGGCTTATGTTGAGAAAGGCAGGTTAGATGATGCTGAAGTTGAATATGCAAAAGCTGTTGAAATATACGAAAAAGCACTTGCAAAAGATTCGCGCGACCCTGAAGCTTGCCATAGCATAGGGTGGGCGCGCAACCATTTAATTGAATTTAGAGAAAAATACAGAAGGTGTCGATAATGCCAACAATCTCATTTAACTTTGGCGACAGAATTTTAAGATACAAACCGCTAACCCACTTTGCGGAAAAAATTGCAGAAAAATATGGATTAAATCTAGCCCCAAGGCGCGTCAATCAAAAGTGCTGCTTACACCGCCACATATTCTGCAAACGACTGGGACGGTGGAATCAAAAGATTATCTTCACGTAATCCCTTGATATGCATTTCAACTGCCGTATGCATATTTTGTTCGGCCTCCTCACGCGTTGCACCGGTAGCCACACATCCGGGCAAATCTGGGGAATACGCAGAATAATTATTATCTGTTTTTTCAAAAACCACCAAAAAACGATTCATAGAAATTACCTCCTGTTATCTTTTCAACTGTGCTTGTTTCAAAACACTATTTAATGTCCCCGGAGCCAAATCGTGCCCCGGATGCCCGGCAATGGTTACCCTACCTGGTTTTATCGGATGCTTATATTGCCGATGGCTGCCGCGCGTTGCAACCAAATACCAACCGTCTCCTTCCACCAGCTTTATGACATCGCGAATTTTCAAGAATAGTCACCTCGAATAATGTTGAAATAATAATACGATATCTGGTTGGCGGGGTCAAACGATAAACAGAAAAATCTAGCCCCAAGGGGAATCGAACCCCTATCTCGACCTTGAGAGGGTCGCGTCCTAACCGTTAGACAATGGGGCCGAGGTGTCATCTTCTAAAATCAGGACTGCTGCCGCCACCACCGTGGTATACAAGTTGCGGGCGCCAATGGCGCTTTGGGTGGCGTTGGTGGTTTTAACGATTTTGTCCGAAAGTTTCCAGACCTCCTGCCGCTCGTCCCAGGATGTGGCCTCATCAAACGGTACGCCCAAGGTTGTTGCCAGCATTTGCGCCGCAATGTCTTCGGCGTAATCGCCGCATTCTTCGTCGGTCTGGCCATTGGCATGATGCTCACTTAAATAACCGTAGGAATTGCGGTCTGCCGGTAGCGCCAACCCAATTGATGAAGAAATCAGGCGGTGCGGCTCATTGGTATCGTTGCGGCTCATGACAATAAAAGTAATTTCGCCAGGATTTAGTGATTTTAAACCTTCTTCTTTTGAAATCAACTTTGCGCCCGGAGGGAAAATTGAACTGACCTGCACGTAGTTTAACGCCTGGATGCCGGCGTCACGCAGCGCCATCTCAAACGAAACCAATTTTTCCCTGTGCCGCCCCACCCCTTTGGTCAGAAACACTTTGGTCGGAACCAAGCCCTCTTTCATTTAGTTGTTTACTCCAAAAAATATTTCACCGGCGAAAATCTAATGACAGTATAGGAAGGAAGCTTGGCGCTGTCAAGAAAAAATGAAATTTTTGCCGGATCCGGTCGATAATAACGCGGCTGGGAAAGCAATAGCTTTGATCCCAGAATTTTAACAAGGAGAAACAAATAATGAGCAATGGTAGTACGTCAGGAATTGGCTCACGTATTCCATGGGGCACGTTGCCTAGAGCAAAACCTGCACCCGCCAACCCATCGGCAACGCAAAAAACCTGGGCCACCAAACAAATAAGAACTGACTTTTTTATAAGACGAGCGGGCAATTTCGGGTATGTTATAGCAACGGCACGCACACAACACACGGATTTACCTAAGCTTATTATTCGCTTCGCGATTAGATTTAGCATAGCTGATGGCGCAATCAAAATCGACACTCCAAAACCGGAAGCGCGCAATGTAAAAGGCCAAGCATTGTATGACGCATTATTTAGCCACGTTGAAGCAAATTTACCGAGATGGCTTGAGCAAACAACAACTATACAAAAAGCTTCTTTACCATTAACCGTTGCAAAGAAACCAAAAGTGGATAACCGTCTTTGGCAAAATCCACTAACTTCTTTTCCGACTGACTTACAGGACGCTGCAAACGCAGCCGGTCAATATGAAACCGGCACTTCCGATGAAAGCATTGCAGTTAAAATTGAAACCACGGCAGTGGCCAGCCGCTCACGTAGCAGAGTAATTTCACCTGAATCCAGTTTGGTTCATGGGAGCAGTCACACCAGGACATTGGGATTTAAACATTAAGGTTCTTTCCATTTGCGCGAATTTTTCCCCAATGCTAAGATAATTTAATGAAAGTCACTCTAATTGGTTTACCCCAGGCCGGGCAACAACAATTATTTTGTTTATTAACCGGCATCTCGCTGGATAATGTCTTGCAAAAGCCAACCGAGCCGCATTTGGGAATTTGTGAAGTAAAAGATCCGCGCATAACCCGACTGCAAACCATGTACCATCCGCAAAAAACTACTTATGCCAAAATTGAGTTTTTGCTTTTACCCGACCTTAATTTCCAAAGCCAGCAGAAGGATTTATTAATCAACCAATTAAAAAATGCGGATGAGATTTGTCTGGTGGTAAAACAGCAGGACGCCGTGGCCGAAATTCAAAATTTTATCAGTGAGCTGATAATTTTCGACCTCATGCTGATCGAAAAACGCCTGCAAACCATTGAAAAAGAAAAATTCAAAAAAGCCGATCCCCAAAAAGAAAAAGACCTGCTGGAAAAATGCAAAAACGCGCTCGATCAGGAAAAACTTTTATCCGCCCTGCCCTTCGACAATGAGCAGAAAAAAGCGCTGCGCGCCTACCAGTTTTTTACGCTGAAACCCATGGCCATAGTCATAAACGTCCCCGAAGACAAAATCAACGACCAATCCCAATCCTCTCAAATCAAAGCAAAATACAACCTGCCCGCAATCCAGGTTTCAGCCGAGCTGGAAGAAGAAATCAGCCGGCTGGAGGAGAGCGAGAAAACCGAATTCATGCGCGAGCTGGGCATTGAGGAGCCCGCCATTCACAAAATGACGCGGGTGGTTTTTGAGGGGCTGGGATTGATTTCGTTTTTCACGGTGGGAGAAGATGAAGTGCGCGCTTGGCCTATCCCTAAGGGGTCACTGGCGCCGGAAGCCGGCAGTACAATCCATACAGACATTGCCAAGGGATTCATCCGCGCCGAAATGATGAAATACACAGACCTGATTGAAGCCGGCGCCGAAAACAAACTAAAAGAAACCGGCCGATTTTACCTCAAAGGGAAAGATTACGTCGTGGAAGACGGGGATATTTTGAGCTTTAGGTTTAATGTTTAATAAATTTTTATATTATTCAGCATAACCCGATGAACCGGTTAAACACTCGACTGCACGCCCCCCGCCCGCGGAGCAACTTCCAACCGGGCTGTTGCCGCTGGCACACCCTCCACTGGCATATAAACCAATATTAATACACGATCCTGACGCAGAGCTTCCGGTATCTGGACAATCAGCACCGCTGATCATACCCCTTATATTAAAATCCACTAAACGCGGGACCTGATAAATAACCATAAAACACTCTGATTATCTGGTAAGAAAGTTACATTGATCCGATTGATCACGCGAACGAATTACCAAACTCGCAACTGCTACTGGCGCTATTTCCTACGCTACTACACCCGTTTCCTGCTAATATCCCAGTCGTGCACACGCCGCCTGGCGCAGTATTTCCGTCACCTATACAATCACTGCCACCGCCACTGGCCACCTCCCTGGCATTAAAAACCACTAAACACGGAACTTGATAAACAAGCATCATCACTCCTTAGCAGCAAAAAGCCCTAAGGGTAAAATTGTATATCACAACCATTGCGGCGTAAACTGGTTTTAGGGGAAAAGAGGGACGGCGCGGCCGCAATTTTGCGGGGTGGACGAACATGAAATTATCCTTTAAAAATGACGATAAATATATAGCATGGTAATGAGAGCAATAAATATATCAAAATATTCAATTAGAGTCTGCCACGCACTGAAGGCATCCTGGCATTCAACGGGGCCATTTAGTAACTGGCAGAGCAAACTGGGTTTCAAAAAAAGGCTGCTGCTGGGCACCCTTAAAGCGGCGGATATTGCATTAACTCCTTTTTATCCTGACGGAAAACGATTGGAAAATATCAGAGATGCTATTATCACCCCTGAATGTATTCAGATCCCAAAAATGGGAATCAATGAACTTTATTCTGCATTTTCAAAATACATGCTTAATGAACTTAACTCAAAGTTAAGCAAAAGAAGAACCTTCACCATGGCTCGTGGTCTAAGCTACCTATCAAAATCACGCATAAAGCCAGGGACCAGAATTAAATTTTCCCAGCCAGCTAGTTTAGCTGAATTAATTGGTTGTCTTCAAACATTATCAAGCTCAGGGGTTGAAATCGAAGTGCGCCGCATCCGCGGCAGCAATATTTGGTTGGCAACAAAAGGAGATGCGCTTAGTGTCCCAGATTTTGGATCGGCCTTTGGCTCTTTGTTTGATATAGTGATCCATAACCATCCTTTAGTGGAAGGGTTTGCCCAGCCATCCGCTGGAGATTTGTTTCGAGAACACGTTGACAATAAAGGCAAAAAAACTATTTATTATGTTGTCGGCAGAAAAGGAATGGCAAACTACTGCCTGAAAGATAAAATACTCAGCAACGGTCTGCCTTATCAATACGCTGCGAGTGACATTCAAAGCTTCTTTAATAGTCCCACTGACAATGCTCCAGCAGCAGGTCCAACGGTACGTCATGCTATTGAACTCGCACTGCATAAAGCAGGAGCAGAATATAAACCCATTGCCTGGGACGAAGTTACCTGGGAACATTTTTCCCCCATTGATTTTGATCCTGAAGCATTTATGCGTTCCCCTGATCCAGCAAACCGCTACGTTGCGTTTTCATTACTGAAAACAATTCCCAGTAGAACACTACCGCATTTGGAACAGATTGCGCGATTTGCCAATGATCCGGTTGAAGAACTACAAGCTTTTGCGCTCGATTTGCTACACGCCCATCGCTCGTTCGAAACCAAACCCTTTATCATGCAATTCACGCATTCACAATTTGCGGCGGTGGCTGAGCAGGCAACCCGTTATCTGGAGCCTTTAGAATGAAGATTACTTTCGCATCAATCCGTCCTACAAAAAGACGCATGCGGACGATGCTTGCTTTGCTAGAAAAATTATCTAGACCGCAGGCCTTTATTTTAGCATTTACTCCAAACAAACAAAGGATAAGCAGAGGAGAGTATTCTTATTCTACCGCATCAACCGACCCGCGTTTAAAAACATTTGGTGTGGTTACCTGCATCGCCCTCGCAATATATTCAAAAGATACAAAAGAGGGAGCGCTAGCACACATTATTTATGGAGACCCTTTCATAAACGATCACCTGCGTGAGGTGAGAGCAAAATTTGGAAGCAAAGAATTTGAGATACAGATCATTTCTCCGCAAGCAGACCGAGATTTCAGGGAAAAAACCGCAGCGGCAGTACAAGCAGTGTTTGGAATTGAAGTCAAGTTGGGTGATATGGATCCAAACGCTACTGCATATTATGATGTGCGGCTTAACCTGTCGGATGGATCTGTATTGGTAACTCCTCATCAATGATGGATTAAAGGGAGAGGTTGCATCAATAATTGGCTGGGGGACAGGGATTCGAACCCCGATACGCAGCTCCAGAGGCTGCAGTCCTACCGTTAGACGATCCCCCAACGGTCACTTCATCGGCGGCAGTTCATAAGGCGGATTCCACCAGTGCGGCTGAAAAATTAAGATAAAAAGCCCGTATAAGACAATAAAAACGGCCAGGCCCAAAAAAACTTTCTGCCCTATTTCCCACTTCCGCCCCGTCTTTTTCATAAACCACAGGACAAAAACCAGCGCTAAAATACCCACCAGTGTGGTGGCGCCGCCCTTAAAAATCGGGCTGGTGTTGGAAAATTCAATTAGCTTAACGCCAAAATCATTCATGGTGGAATCAGTTTAACATAACCTTAAAAAGGAAAGCAACTAGAGGAGTTTCCCCAATATATCTTACAAGCCATGGCCCACGCAAACACGCCCCGAAATTCCCAGCGAGAATTTCGGGGCTCTCATTTCGGCCTCGCTCTCCCCGATTGCATCGGGGAACCGTGCCCGCTCGGCCTCATGAAGGTTTGCTTTGGACCATGGCTTTGCATCATTGGGGAAACTCCAAGCTGACACAAAAGAGAATGGGGTATATGGCCGAGCGCCCTTTTGCGCAGGGCATTGAGCAAAAAAATTATTGCGGCCTATGCTATAATTCCCACCATTATGCCCAAACCCGAAACCATCCACACTGACCTCTTGATTATTGGCGGGGGGATTGCGGGGTTGCGTGCCGCTCTCGAAGCCGCGCCGCACTGCAAAGTAACCCTACTCACTAAAGGCAAAGCCGGCGAATCGGCCACGGAAAAAGCGCAGGGCGGGATTGCCGCCGCGATTGATAAGATACAGGACTCGACCGAACTGCATTTTAAGGACACGCTGGCCGCCGGTGCCGGTTTATGCAACGAAGACGCGGTGCGCATTTTGGTAAACGAAGGGGTTGAGCGCGTAGTTGAGCTGATTAAAATGGGCGCGCATTTTGACCGCGCCGAAACCGAATCCGGAACCGGTTATTCGCTGGCCATGGAAGGCGCGCACAAGCGCCGCCGGATATTGCACGCGGGAGATGAAACCGGCGCCGAAATTGAACGGACGCTGGGATCTCACGTTATCCGCGTCAAACAAATTACCGTCCGTCAATATACTATCGGCATAAAATTATTGATGCAGGGCAAGCGGTGTGTTGGGGCAATCGCGCTGGATACGCTCAACCAAAAACAATTAATTATTTTAGCCCGCGCTACATTAATTGCCACCGGCGGCGCCTGCCAGGTATATCTGCACACCACCAACCCCCAATTTGCCACCGGCGACGGCATTGCCATGAGCTACCGCGCCGGCGCACAGGTACAGGACATGGAATTTATGCAATTTCATCCCACCGCGCTGGTAGCGTTTAAGGAATTCGAAGACATCGTGGCCCTGCCCCGCTTTTTAATTTCGGAGGCGGTGCGCGGCGAAGGCGCCAAACTTTACAACATTAAAGGCGAGCGTTTTATGGAAAAATACCACCACCAAAAAGAGCTGGCCCCGCGCGACATTGTCAGCCGCGCCATTTTTGCAGAAATGCGGCATACCAAAAGCAACCACGTTTGGCTATCGCTGGCGGAGATCGGCGCCGAAAAAATTAAAAAACGTTTTCCCATGATTTACCGGACGTGCCTGGAGCGCGGGCTGGACATTACAAAAGAAAAAATCCCGGTGGCTCCGGCTGCCCACTACTTTATGGGAGGGATCAAGACCAATGTTTGGGGGGAAACCAATCTGCCCGGACTGTTTGCCGCGGGCGAAGCCGCCTCCCTGGGAGTACACGGCGCCAATCGCCTGGCTTCCAATTCACTGTTGGATGGACTGGTATTTGGGAAGCGGGCCGCGGATACTGCCATCGCCTTCATTAAAAAACACCGAGAAAAAATTAAAGTTCGCGCGGGACATACCGCTAAACGATGCAAATTAGGGACTAAAGATTTGGAAAAAATCCGCATCGCAATTAAAACCGGCCTGTGGCACGCGGCCGGAATTGAAAGAAACGCAAAACTTTTGCGGCCGCTATTGAAAAAGCTAAAACAGATTAATGCGCAACTAAAATATCAGCCCGCCACCAAAGAAGAGGCAGAAACCCAAAACCTGGCGCTGGTCGCCAAACTTATTACGCAAGCCGCGCTGGACCGCAAAGAATCGCGCGGAGCACACTACCGCACGGATTTCCCCAAGGCAAACGATAAAAAATGGGTAAAACATCTGGTGTATTGCAAACCCGCATAAATCATTCCAATTAATTATACAATTTACTTCCAAAAATATTTTTCCCCTGCCTGAAATTTTTCTTGATTAGTAACGATAATAACATGCAAAGTAAATATGGAGGTGATTGACATGCCCGCCGCAAGCTTTTGGTTAACAAGAGAGGCCTCTTTACCCTGGAGTTCAAACGTTAAGAATCGATTAGTCCCAATAATTGGGCTAAGGTCTGTTTCAAGACAATTATCCGCTATCTCTCAAAAATGTTCGGCAGACAAAAAGGCAACAATCAATATTTCTGGGCACAAAATGACCGCTACCTGGAAAAGCCCAGACAGAGCACGCAATATCGATACTGCTGAGAATGCAGATATTCATTTCGCTTGGCAATTAGCCGGCCGATTGGATGGATATGTCAACACAATTGATTTACATGGTTTTATGACCCCACGTCAAATCCGACGCAATTTCAGAAGCATCTTAGAACTACACCCAAATGTAGCTGCAAGTAGAATGCAAACAACACCCGAATGCACAATCCGTCTTGACGGAGTGCACTCGTTTATTGCTCCTTACTCCACAATAAAAATGACCAGGGAATCATTACGCACCAGCTATTGGAAATACTATGATGTTGATATCGAACGCACTCTGGTAGGATCGATAGTGGCATTTATCTTGGGGGGGAGTGGTGGATTCGGTCTCGCTTTGATAGGAATGGGAGCACAATCAATAATTTTAGCACTTGTCGGAACGCTTGTGGGTGTCTCATCAATTTTAGGAGGGGTTGGTTATTTTTCGATTGGAATTTATCGAGGTTTGCGTTACCTTGCACGGAGTTGCCGGGCATTGTTACATATGCCAATAACAACCATGACAAATCCTCCCAATCTACCAACACGGCGCGACCCGGAAGCCGTCTATCAAAAGAGAAGGAACGAATATGAACGATATGAATGGCAAAATAGCAGGACTGCTCTACCAACACGGCGCGACCCGGAAGCCGTCTATCAAGAGAGAGGGAACGAATATGACGCCGCGCAGAGAAATCTTGCGGATTGTGTTCCACCAGGAACGCCATTAACCGGATTGAATAATCACCCTCATATTCGGGAAGCTCGAGAAAGGGTTGCTAAGGCAAAAAAGAAATTAGAAGAGTAAGTAATGACTCTTCTAATATTATTGACAGCGCTAATCATTAATATAATTTTACGAAGGATAAATTCTGACTCTGCGCCGCGGTTCCTGACCAATGGACTCGGACTTGAAACCCTTGCGGCGGCAGGCCTGGTGCTGGAGGCGGCGAACGTAGGCATTTTGCGGGGACAAATCAATTGGGCGTTTTTCGTTTTGCGCGCGCAGGCAGGCCTCTTCTACTTCGGTCAACGCCAATTCTTCCTGTTCCACATAAGAAACGTCCTGTACTTTGAAGAAATATTTTAAAAACCGCCGGATTTGGGACGGGACATTATTGCGGATGACATGCACCGGAATATTATGCTCGCCGGCCATGCGTACTACTTTTTCCCCATGCTTCATTTTTGATTTTATGGTCAATACCAGGTCGGCATCCGAAACCGAAGTCACCACGGATGCCGGCACGCCCAAACTTTCAATTGCGGCCTCCAGGTGCGAAACGTTAACGGCAAACGGATAAATATTGACGGTCTCCGCCTCTTTGGAAAACTCTGCCGGCGGAGCAGCCGATAAATCTACATCCGACATCTCAAACGCATACTTTTGGGTTACTTCAACTTCTCCCGCATCCGTCACCACGCGGATTTCGGGTTTGGGAACCTCTTTGCGCAGCAGCTTGTCAATGGCCGAGGCCACGTCAAAATAAATGGCAAAAGTATTGCGCGCCCTAATCTCTACCGCGCTGTCAAATGTAGGCGGGGCCTTGCGCTCTAAAATCGCTTTTTGGGTGTGCCGTCGCTTGGCTTCTTCGTCGGACAAAATTACGGTCTGGATGCCGCCCACCAGGTCCGACAGAGTGGGATTGCTTAAGATATTTTCCAGGGCGGTGCCGT
>Ga0265292_1001534_pt1 | contig 19997 bp, 16 predicted proteins | sample Munlanlewell296A_FD_189080 | JGI IMG/M metagenome (GOLD analysis project Ga0265292, IMG submission 189080) | Leachate microbial communities from a municipal landfill in Southern Ontario, Canada - Leachate well 296A | ecosystem: Engineered > Solid waste > Landfill > Unclassified | place: Canada... | reverse complement strand
AAAACAAAAGTATTTTATCGGCCCGAATTAACTACAACCGGCTTTTACTTAAAACCGGTGGTTTTAGCACTTTGGTTTTTATTCTTTCCCTGATTATTCTTCGCCATATTCCTGTTAATGTCGCTGGCTGGATGCTTATTGCCGATCTTACCCGCCAAAACACTACCATGAACACTATTACTGCCATTGGTACCTTCATTACCGCCGTTCATGCCGGTTATGTCCGTCAGCTTCGGGCTTCTGAAGCCGCTCTCAAAACTAACGTCCCCCAAGCCATTGTTGACAAGGTTTTTAGGGAAAAAATGCGCCAAAGTTTCAAAAATGGCGCTATTCTTGGGCTTGGCGCTTTTTTAGTCACCAATCAAATTCCCTGTGCTTTCGAACTTTCCGTGGCCACTTTTGAAGTTCTTTACATCCTTTCACCTTACACTTTTGACCGGTTATTGCTTGGCTCCAAGCCCCCTGCCCCTTCTGTTGTTACTCCGGCCTAGGATATAATACTCAAAATTTACGACTAATCTTAATATGGCCACCAGTTCCCAAATCGATCCTCAAAATCTTCCCCAGCATATCGCCATTATTATGGATGGCAATCGCCGTTGGGCCCAAAAAAAGGGAGTTTCCGACGTCAAAGGCCACGAAGCCGGTTCCGAAAATCTTCAAAAAATTGTCAATTATTGCCGGGATCTTGGCATTAAGCACTTAACCGTTTATGCTCTTTCTACCGAAAATTGGCGCAAACGTTCAGTTGAAGAAGTCCGGGGCATTTTTGGTCTGCTTATCCGGTTTGCCAAGGAAAAAGCCGAAGAGTACCGTCGTTCCGGCGTTAAAATTTTTGTTTTAGGCAATTTTCAGGCTTTTCCCTTTAAGGTCAAAAATGCCATCAAAAAAATTCTTGATATGGTTTTGGATTATGAGCGGATCAAATTTAACATTGCCCTCAATTATGGTGGCCGCGATGAAATTATCCGGGCTATTCAAAATATTATTAAGGATAAGGTTCCGGCCGGTAAAGTTAATGAAGAATTAGTTTCTTCTTATCTTTATACAACCGGCCAGCCCGACCCCGACTTAATTATTCGTCCCGGCGGCGAGTTTCGGCTTTCTAACTTTCTTTTATGGCAAATGTCTTATGCCGAACTTTATTTCACCGACATTCTTTGGCCTGATTTTGGCCCCAAACAAATGGAAAACGCCGTTCTTTGGTACCAGCAACGCCACCGTCGGATGGGCAAATAAATGCTAAAGTAATTAGGTGAACTCGCTTTTTCTTAGAGCTGTCTTTTTGCAGTATTCCGAAATTGTCGGCGCCGGTATTTTTGTTCTGCCCATTTTGTTTGCCAACAACAATCCCTTAATGACCATCGGTTATCTTTTTTTGATGGCCGTTTTTGTCTACCTCATCAATTATCTCTATATAACCGTTATTCTTAAAACAAAAGGCGATCACCAGCTTGCCGGTTACGCCCATCTTTATCTTGGTCCTATCGGCAAAATTATCGCTTTATTAAGTTTGTGCCTGCTTGGCCTTGGCGCTTTGGCAATTTATATTCAGCTTGGCTCCCAGTTTTTCAGTACTATTATTCCCAATGTTTCGGTCAGTCTTTCCAAAATTATTTTTGTTTTTCTCATTTCTCTTTTTCACCTTCTTCTTCAAAAGTTTGCCAAATCACGGATTCATTTTCTCTCTCTTATTTATCTTTTGATCACCGTTTTTATCGCTGTCTATTCTTTAAATTATTCCCCGATCAATTTTCAAAACCCCATCGACTCCTCCATTTTTGGCACCCTCATTTTTTCCCTCACCGGTTTTGCCATTTTGCCCGAAGTCGAAGAAACTCTCCGTCATACCCAAAATAAATCTCTTCATCTCAAAACGGCCTCCCTTTTGGGAGTTTTGTTAGCCGTTGTTACTTATGCTCTTTTTTCTTTTTCCGTTATCCGCATTGCCGGTCCAAATCTTACCGAAAATGCTCTCACTTCTCTTGGTCAGGTTCCGCCTTTGATCATTATTCTTCTTTGTCTTTTTGGTTTTTTTGCTACCTTCAAAGCTTCTTTAAACTTTTTAAACATTTTCAAGGAAATTTTATATCGTGATCTAAAAATTACGAAGAATAAATCTTTTATTTTTTCCACCGCCATCGTAATTATCCCCTATCTTCTCACCGCCATTCCCATTCTTTCCGTCATTTCTTTTACCGGTGAAATCACCCTTACCCTGGTCGCTATTTTGATAGTTGGTATCTTTTTGCGGCTGTCAAAATAATCTCTCCGATCAGTTTTTCAAATGACCAGCCTTGTTCTTTAGCGGCTCTTGGCAGTCGTGAATTATCCCTTGGATCGGGTAAAAGTCCCACCGGACAATTAATTTCCAAAGCATAAAGTTTTCCGTTTTCATCCTGTCTCATATCAATTCTTCCCCAGTCGCGGCAACCGATGGCCGTAAATGCTCTTTTAGCCAAATCTTCAATTTCTGTCTTCAATTTTTCCGGAACTTTCGCCGGGCAAAAAATTGCTTCGATCGGATTGTCCGGATTGTCCCAAATCCATTTTGCCTCATAACTGTCAATTCTATTTACTCCTTTTGGCAGTGAGTCAAAATTTGTTTCCACAATCGGCAGTACTTGTAGGTTTCCCTTATTCCCGAGCACTCCCACCGTAAATTCTCTCCCGCTTAAGAATTTTTCGACCAATATCGGCTGTTGAAAATCTTTTATCAATTCTGCCACTATTTCTCTTAAATCTTTTTCGTTATTAACCACCGACTTATTTCTGATGCCCGAGCTCGATCCTTCTTCATTGGCCTTGGCAATTAGAGGAAATTTTAATTCCGGGTTTAGCTTGTCAAGAGCCGTCTCCATCAATTGAAACGGCGCCGTTGCTACTTTCCAAAAATTCCATATTTCCTTAGTTCTGGCTTTATCCAAAATTATGGCCGCATTCATCGGCCTCGGTCCCGTATACGGAATCCGGAGAATTTCACAAAACATGGGAATTTGAGCTTCCCGATCTGCCGTGTTAGTTACTGCTTCGGCAAAATTAAATAACAAATCAATATTGTTTCGGTTTTCTTTCAGCAACTCATATGTATTTTCGTTCGATTCCACCATCAAAACTTCGTGTCTGTTGGCTTCAATGGCTTTTTTAATGCCGTCGATTGTTTCTTCGGTATCAAATTCGGCATAAAATTCTGCCTCCGGATCTTCCCTTTTAATATTTTTCGGTTTCAGGTTGTAGGCAAAAGCAATCTTCATTTTTCTCCAAAATAATTAATAAACGATTTTATAATATCAACATTAGCCTCAATTCGTTTTTCTAACTTTTCCTGTCCCGGAGTTTCAGCGCAAGCGGTTTTCTTGATTCCCTTATGAAACAACCAATCCTCAAACGAACCATCGTGTTTTTTATAGCACAATCCTCCTTTTAAACATACCTCTTCAACTTTTCCATTATATCTGTTGATTATTTTCCCGTTATTATGCCCACCAAAATATTTTTTTCCTGCGTCCATTAAAACTTTCGAAAATTTTCCTGGTGATTTTGATTTTTCAAACGAATAAACATAAAACTTCTTTTGTTCCAAATCTTCATGTAGCGATAAAAACCCGTCTCTTGCTGTTTCCAAAATTAATTTTTCATTTTTTTTCAAAATTTTTCCTTCTTTCGATAAGCCGTTACGTTTATGAAAAAAACCTCGATTCGAATCTTGTTTCCACCGGTTATGTCTGTTTTTTAGGGCAAAACCGGTAGGGTTAACCAGTGGTAAAAATGCCAAATTAATGTTTTCAGGGATTTTAGATTTATTGGTCAAAAATTTTATAATTCCCCACACTCCGGCTACTTCATCTCCATGAAATCCTCCGGCAATCAATAAATTTTTTCCGGTCTCTTTTTTCTTTTTTCCGGTAATTAACCAAATTGGGTATTTTTCTACCATGCCCAATTCTTTACAGTCCCATTCATCTCCCAAGGAAACTTTTAATTTCCGATAAAAATCTTCAATTCCAAAACCGTTTTTACTCATTTTTCTTTTCTTTTCCTACCACTGTATTGGTGATCAGTCTTTCCAATATTTCTTCAAAAGAAATATCGTACATATTCAAAATTGTTCCCATGGCACAGCCCACTTCTTTTGGTCCGAAGGTCGGATTGTGATTCGCATCAATAATATAATGTCTGCCCGACTCATCCAGTCTGATATCAAATTTACCGTAATCTTCCATCTTTAACACATCAAATGCCTCTTTGACCATTTCCCGCGCTCTTTCCGGCATTTCATACTTTTTATAAGTAATGGCGTTACTTTCCGCCGAATCATCATTCCAGTTGGCTTCAAAAGTGACGATTTTAAATTTGTCGGCAAACGGTCCGCCGAATATTTTTTCGCCGGTATACACTTTTTGATTTATCCCTTCGGTGATAATCACTGTAATTTCTCTGCCTACAATAAACTCTTCCAACAACACTCCCTGCTTGTAAGTTTTCATTAAAAAATCCAGTCTTTTTCTCAATGCCTTTTCGTTGTGGGAAATTGCCGACTCGTCAATTTCAATTGAGCCGTGGACTTCGTTTAATTTCGATATCAGCGGATAATCAAGTTCGTTTTCAATTTCCTGGCTCGGGTCGGTAATTAGTTGATATTTTGGCACGGTTATTCCCCGTTGTCTTAGCAGGTTTTTCGTAAAATATTTATTGGCGCTGATTGTCAGGCCCATCATTCCCGTGCCGGTGTAAGGGATATTTAGAAGTTCCAACGTTCCCGGTATTGCCGCCGCCAAATATTCTTTGCCAAAAACCGAATCAACCAAATTTAAGACAAAATCCGGCCTAAATTTTTTCAGATTTTCGGCAAGTTCGCTGTCCCCCGGAAACAGCGCCACCTCAATTTTCATTTTTTCCAAATATTTGGCTACCAGTCCGGCTCTTTCTTTGACCTCAACTTCCGAAATAAACAGCTGTTCTGTCGGAAAATATTCTCTTTTGGCATCCGAATATAAAATTGCAATCCGCTTAGGAAAAACTACGTTCATTGTATCTTGAATTCTACTCAATCTTTCTCTTTTTACAACCACCTGTAGTCTAACTAATAAATTTTTTTGTCTCCCCTCTTTCTTCAAAGAGGGGAAGGGGTGATTTAAGATATAATTACCTTGTGGATAACCAAGTCGATGAAATCAAAAAAAAGCTCGACATCGTTGAAGTCATCAATCATTATCTCCCCCTAAAAAAGCGCGGCCGCCATCATGTTGCCTGTTGTCCTTTTCATCAGGAGAAGACTCCGTCTTTTATCGTTTCCCCTGAACTGCAAATTTTCAAATGTTTTGGTTGCGGCAAATCCGGCGATATTTTCACTTTCGTTCAGGAGTACGAACGGGTCGATTTCAAAGACGCTCTGCAGGATTTGGCCAAAATGGCCGGTATTACTTTGATCAAAAGTGATGTTTTAACTCACGTCGAATCCCAAAAAAAACTTTTAATCGACATCAATGAAAAAGTCGCCGTCTTTTATCATTATATTTTAACTACCCATCCTTTAGGTAAAAAAGCTCTTGATTATGTTTTAGGCCGGGGGATTAAACTGGCCACGATTAAGGAGTTTAAGCTCGGCTTTTCGCCGGAAAATTCTGACCTGATCGGCAACTATCTTTTCAAAAAAAATATTAAATTATCCGACTTAATCGCCACCGGTACTTTCGGTCAAAGTCAATATGGGGCTCATCGTCTTTACGACCGCTTTAATGGTCGTCTGGTTTTTCCGCTTCACGATTACCGCGGTCAAATTGTTGGCTTTTCCGGTCGGGTTTTACCGGGCGCTAAGGCCGAACAAGCCAAGTACATCAATTCTCCCGAAACCGAAATTTATCACAAAAGCCGGATGCTTTTTGGCCTCCATTTAACCAAAGAAGCTATCAAAAAAGCCAATTCTGTTCTCATCGTTGAGGGTGAGTTTGACCTGATTTCTCCCTACCAATCCGGTGTTCAAAATATTGTCGCTCTCAAAGGTACTGCCTTTACCGAAGAACAACTCCAGCTTCTCAAGCGCTACACCGACACCCTGATTTTGGCCCTCGATTCCGATTTCGCCGGCAATAATGCCGCTAAAAAAAGTATCGAATTAGCCGATTCAATGGGCTTTGAAATCGAAGTTTTGGATTTGGAAAATAAGTACAAAGATCCCGACGAAGCCATTAAGTCTGATTTTGCTTTTTTTCAAAACCAACTCAAACACACTCTGCCGGTTTGGGACTTTATCATCTCTGCCGCCGCCGCCCAAAACGACCCCAGTACCATCAAAGGCAAAAAAGCTATTTTATCTTCCGTTTTACCCTCCGTTAGTAAAATTCAAAATTCCGTTATCCGCTCCGATTATTTAAAAAAATTGGCCGGCATTATCGGTTCTGATCTTGACGCCGTTATCGCCGAGTCGCAAAAAATTGACACCAAAATTCCCTCCGCTCCCGTTATTTTCCCCACCGGCTCGACTAACCTTTTGGCCATCGATAAGCTGGAAAAGCTGGAAGAATATTTGTTGATTCTCCTCTTTGGCTCTCAACGGCCTTTGGTGGTTGCTAAAAATATGAAAGTCACTCTCCGGCGTTTTAGTACTCCCCGTTTTTCTGAATTGGTTTCTCTTCTTTTATCTTTGAAAAGTTTTTCTCCTCAAAGTTTTCAGGAAAGTCTCCCTGCCGAACTGGAGCCTTTATTCCAAAACATCTATCTTTCCGCCACTTCTACTCATCTTGAGCCCCACCGTCGGCATTTGGAGCTAAATAAAGTCAAAAACCAGCTTCAGGTGGTTCGGCTTAAAAATCAGATCAAAGACCTGGGTCAACAAATTGCTGTTTTGGACAATTCCGACCCCGATTCCAAAATTAAACCTTTGGAACTTAAATATCAGCGCCTTTTGGGAAAATTGGCAAAACTCCAAAAACCCTAGATTTATCGCTAAATTTTAGGTACAATACATCCGTGTCGGCCGCTATCAATTTTTCCAAGATTAAGCAGACCCTTTTGGTTCAGGCCAAAAAGCTGCACTACTTGACAAACGAGGAGATTTTGGCCGTTATTCCCGAACCGGAAAAATGCATTGAAGCCGTTGATGATGTTTTTGATTATCTTTTTGATCGGGGGGTTGATGTTTTTGACAAAGTTGAATCCCGTGAAGTTATTGACGATAAAAAAGCCAAATTAAATAGTGCCGAAATTTTGGCTATGCTTTCTCAAAAGGGCGCCATCGATTCGGTTCGGATGTATCTCAAAGAAATCGGTAAAATCGATCTTTTGGTTTTTGCTGAAGAAGTCCGGCTGGCCCAGGAGATTGAAAAAGGCTCCCAGTCCGCCCGCGAGGATCTCATCAATGCCAATCTTCGGTTGGTAGTTTCCATTGCCAAAAAATATATCGGCCGTGGTTTGACTTTTTTGGATTTGGTTCAGGAAGGCAATCAGGGCTTGATGCGGGCCGTGGAAAAATTCGATTGGAAGAGAGGGTTTAAATTTAGCACTTATGCCACTTGGTGGATCCGTCAGGCTATCACCCGGGCTATCGCCGATCAGGCCAAAACCATCCGGATTCCGGTTCATATGGTTGAAACTATCAATAAAGTTTACAAAGCTACCCGGGCGCTGACCCAGCGCCTTGGTCACGAACCGGCTATTGAACAAATTGCTGCCGAAGTCGGCGTTACTGTTGAAAAAGTTGAAGAAATTTACCGTATTTCCCAGGACACTACTTCACTTGCCACTCCGGTGGGGGATGATGAGGATTCATTTTTAGGTGATTTTATCGAGGATACTACCCAGCCCTCGCCCTACGAAGAAACCAGCAAGGAGCTTTTGCGCGAATCCATTGAAGAAGTGTTAAATAGTCTTGATGAACGTGAGGCCAAAGTTTTATCTCTCCGTTTCGGTCTCTGTGGTGAAACCCCCAAAACTCTTGAAGAAGTCGGTAAAATTTTCAATGTTACCCGTGAACGTATTCGTCAAATCGAAGCGAAGGCACTAAGGAAGTTACGTCACCCCAGTCGCAGAAAAAAATTGCAGGACTATTTGGAATAACGTCATTCTAAAATTGCTCTATCAATTACTTTTTCGGCTGGCAAGGATTCCTGATGTAGATAGTGACATCAGGGTCAAAATAAGTACAACCTAGAATTTGACAAAAACTTTTATTCTGAACTAACGGACAGATTTTTTGGTTTGCTACCTTAGTGCGAAGAGATAGAAAAGCAAGAATAAGCAGAAAAAACAGAAAAAGTAATTTCATATACCAATCATTATCGCTGATCGCCATAAATGGCATTCATTTTATTGGTTATGCCATGTATAACCCACGCCGCTCCCAGAAATAAATATGTTGCTAATACCAAAAAGATAAACATCAGATAAATCACAATTTTTATTTTTATCCCGGCCAATACATTAAAAATTGTAAAGATAAACAAAGAAACTACCGGAATACCCAAAACAACTCTTATCATTAGTTTTTCCATTCGGTCAATAATTATTATTTGTTTCCAAATCACCGCTATTAAAGATTTTAATAAAAAGATAACTAAAGTAACTGTCGCCCATCCGCGCAAAATTGTCTCACTATTATCACTATTAATATTGATATTCTTCGGAATAAACGGAAACAAGTCAAAAATCAGTTTAAAACTGCCCCCCATCAAACTTTGAAGCGGTATAAGCGGTATAAAAAACCAGGAAACACAAGCAATTACCGCCGGTGCCGTTACTGCAGAATCAATCAAATTCGGAATTATTCTAAAAAATATCTGCCCAACCACCGATCTCCATGGTTCTCCTATATTGCCATTAATTTGTACTATACTTCCTTTAATTATATTCAAGTTTACCACTATCCCTAATTTTTTCATCCGGTTTTGTCATGCCTACTTCATAAATCAATTTCTCGAGCTTCTCCGTTTTCTATCGGCTCGTCTTTGCCGGTCAACTCCTGCCAAAATCTTCTGATAACCAGTTGATGGCTGATGATCATCACCGTCTCGTCTTTAAATTCAATCTTCAAATCTTCAATAAATATTTTTATCCGTCTTTTAAAATTTTCATCATCCTCTGCCTTTTTCTTTGGTGAAATTAGTTTAGAAAAACAAATATTTACATATTCTTTCCGGTCTTTTAAAATTGCTTCCATTGTTTCGATACATCGTTTGGTATTTGAACAATAAATTTGTTCAAAGTTTTCCTGCGACAATTCTATGGCTAATTTTTTGGCCTGTTGTCGGCCTTTTTCGGTCAGATTATTTTCCTCGGCAATGTTGCCGGCATTCGCCTGTGATTCTCCGTGCCGGACTAGTATTAATTTCATAGTCGTATTTTACCAGAACCTAAACAATTCAAGCTAGCAATGGTATAATTTTGCCCAGCTCTTTATAAAATCAATCCCCTGTAGCTCAGTCGGTAGAGCGCCCGCCTGTATAGTAAAATGCAGCTTTCTCGAGTAATCGAGTTTGAAAAATTGGGAGAATTGCGTGAAATCTAAACCCCTTTGGGGCATGACAACCCGCAGCCGCGCTCCGAAAACTTTCGGAGAAGGTTCAGAGACTAGGTGAGTACACCTTTAAGCACCCGAGTTCCGATTTGTCGGAATATGATATAGTCCAAGCCTCATAGAAATTTGAGGGTTACTTGTAAGCGGTAGGTCCGTGGTCCGAGTCCACGCGGGGGAGCATATTAAAAAACCCGCCAAAAAAATGGCGGTTTTTTTAATATATTCTCACACTGGTTCCGACCGTGAACGAGTGAACTGGGAAGTTTAGTCCGATTCATATCGGACAGTCCACCTCTGCTCCCGCTGTACCGAAAAATTCGGACGTATTTCAGATCAGCAAAATGAAGCGCGGCCCTGCCTGCCGGCGGCAGGGGTGGGGGGCCTGCCATGCCGCAGGGGCGCCGCGCCGATCAAGAACTGTTGGCTCGGTCGGAAAACGCAAAAATTTAATGATTTAACTAGTTAAAAATTAAAATATAAAATAACTAAGTTTTTTGCCCCAAATCTATTAGAGTTATAATAAGCAAGAATTATATGAGATATTCCGCCTTTCAAATACAAAATTACAAGGGTGTTAACAACGCATGTCTTGAACTGGATAAAATACCGAAATTAAATATTTTTACTCTCATTGGGCTTAACGAAAGCGGTAAAACTACAATATTAGATGCGATTAACCATTTTTTAAACCCGTGCTTAGACCCCAATGACTTAATACCAAAGAGCAAAAGGGCAAACCTTAATGGGGATATTACCATAGAAGCCGCTCTTGAAACAGAACCGACAGATGAAGATAAAATTAAAGATTTTTTGTCTGATAAGGGATACAAACTAGAAGGCGAAATAAAGGAATTTAAGGTTAAAAAGTCATTTACATATGTAAATTCAACCTACATTGAACCAACAAAATTTGAATGGTTTATTAACATAATCGGAAAACCAAGCAAAAGCCGAAAATCAGTCAAAAATAAACCACTTTCTAGCACAGATTCGTTGTGGAGTGAGGTAACAGACTTTATATCGAAATCTTTACTGCCGAAAATAGTATACTATCAAAATTTTTTATTCGATTTTCCAACTGCAATTTATTTGGAGCCATTTGGAGGAGAGGGGGCAGAACAGGAATTCTATCGGAAAGTTCTCCAAGATGTACTTGACGCGTTAAATCAAAACTTAAAATTAAAAGAACATCTAATTGACAGAAAAAGGAGTGGTAGTAAAAATGACCTCCAAAATATCGAAAAGGTACTAAGCGATATGGGAGGAACAATGACCAAAGAGGTATTTGAAGCATGGGCAAGGATCAGTAACAAACGAGTGGGAAATATCGTGGTCACTCTCGGGAACGATGTCAAAGTTGACACTCAAAATAGACTATATCTTGAAGTTAAAATTAAGGAAGGAACAGACAGTTATGACATAAAAGAACGAAGCCTAGGTTTTAGATGGTTTTTCGCCTTTTTGCTATTTACACAGTTCAGAAAACACAGGGCAAATGAAATTGGCAATATGCTCTTTCTACTCGATGAACCAGCGTCTAATTTACACCAAACCGGCCAACAAGTCTTATTATCATCCCTCGAACAACTTACTGACTGTTCAATGGTAATTTATTCCACTCACAGTCATCACCTCATTAATCCCAAATGGTTATCAGGAGCATATATAGTTATCAACAAAGGACTGAACCCAGAGGTTAAGGCTTTAAATGATGATTTTAATGCCACGAGGACAGACATAATAGCTGAACGTTACTATTCTTTTGTAGCCAGTCACCCTAATGAAGAAACACACTATAAGCCAATTTTAGATATTCTCGATTATAAACCTAGCAAACTAGAGGCAATTCCAAATATTGTAATTCCAGAAGGGAAAACCGATTATTATATATTTAATTATTTCCAAGACACTATTTTAAACATAAACGATGCCAATAAATTATACTTTTATCCGGGAGCAGGTAAGGATAAGCACGATAATATTATCTCGTTATATTTGGCTTGGGGAAGGCCATTTATTGTATTACTTGATGCTGATAATGGTGGTCAAAGGGCAAAACAAAGATATCTAAATGAATTTGGTCATATCCTCGACAGCAAAGTGTTTACATTAAAAGATATAGATACCAATTACACCGGATATGAAACTGAAGATTTATTTGAAGAAGAAGAGAAAATTAATTTCATACAAACAGTATTTCCTAGCGAAACACAATATGAGAAATCAAAGTTTGACAGCGCAATTCAGCAAAATTACATAAGTTCAACTGGTTTTTCCTTTTCTGTAAACACTAAATCAAACATCAATAGGGTATTAGGTTTTGTAAAAGACAAATTGAAAAGCCAGTAACAATGTTTTTAAAACCTATTCGACATAAAATCGCTTCCCCAAAAATAATTAATCGACACTCAACAACCACGACTTATACAACACTATTGTATAATATGTCATGCAACTTTCAGTCACTTCTCAAAAAATCCTCAAAGTTTTTTTCTCGCAGCCCGATAAGGAATTTTTTATCAACGAATTAATTAGACTAACCAAACTATATCCCAATTCTGTCTATAAGGCGCTACAAACCTTAGAAAAACAAGGCATGCTACGGTCAAAAAGTGACATTCGATTTAAGTATTACCGTTTAAACCCCGATTACAAATATCTCAACGAACTAAAAGGCATAGTTGGCGCAAGATTTTATCCTAGTCCGTCAGTAAATCCCGAATGGGTAAAAATCCTCAACCGCCAATCCTCTGTTTCTTTTACCATGGCTCTGTGCAAATCCAACATCACCAACTTAAACCAGGTTTACGGTGTTTCTGTTCCGACTCACTGGACTAACGGTATAACTTACGGCGTTTATTACCTTAAAGACGAACTAACTAATTTGGGCAAAAATGTCTCGAAAAAAGCCGAAGTAGATACTAATTTTTTTGATAATGACGTAAGGGCTTGTCGAAATGCTTGTAATAAACTAATAACTGTAGCCAGTAAAATTCCTAGCAATCTATCATCATACACCAATCAAAAATTAGCTAAGTTACTAAAGCTCTACTATCAAAGCTACCTTGATGTTTTTCCCTTTGTCACTGTACCCCACGGTATTGAGCGTTATTTTGAAACTAAGATAAAAGAACAGATAAAAAACCCAAAAATACTAAAAATTTTTTTATCTCCAGCTTCTATCCAAGACGACGAGAGAGATGACGCCTTAAAGTTAGCTACTTATGTCAAAAACAATGGATTTAATAAAGGATCTAGTAAATTACTAAATCAACACACCCAAAAATATTGCTGGTTATCAATGTGGAGTATCCACGCTAAACCTTTAACCAAAACCTATTTTGAAACCGAGATTAAAAATATTCTCGACAAACTCAACAATCCCCAAAGTGAAATTGACAGAATGGCGGCAGGGGATAAAGAGGCCAAAGAATTACTAAATAAAACATTCGAAAAGATAAAAGCATCGCCAACATTGAAAAAATTGGTAAACTATCTTCAGGAATATATTTATCTAAGAACCTTTCGCAAGAATTCAATTTGCCAAGCCCATTATTACCATTTGCCGCTCCTATTTGAGCTAGCCAAACGGCTTAAATTATCTCTCGACAAAATTAAGCTTCTGTCTTATGAGGAAATGATTTTTGGTATTGAAGGGAAAATAGAGTTAATCGGTCTCAAAAAATTAGTCAAAGATAGACAAAAAGGTTGGGCAATTTGTATGTGGCAGGGAAAATCCAGAATAATAACTGGGGTCAAAAACATCATCGAAACCATGGAAAGACTTAATATTATTGCCGCCAGTTCTTCTATGCAGAGAGTAGTTAGAGGCAATGTTGCCTCTCGGGGAATGACTGCCGGAAAAGTTAAAGTAATTCGAAAACTTTCCGAAATTAATAAAATTGAGAAGGGCGACATTTTGGTTACTCGCATGACCACCCCCGATTATGTTGTGGCTATGCGCAAGGCCGCCGCCATTATCACCGACGAGGGCGGCATAACTTGTCACGCCGCCATTGTCTCTCGGGAGTTTGGTATCCCCTGTATTGTTGGCACTAGAAACGCTACCCAAATACTAAATGATAATGATTGGGTTGAAGTTGATGCCGTAGAAGGAATTGTTAAAATCACGGAAAGTATTTCTACTCTCGAAGATGTAAAAAGTATCTCAGGCCGTACTATATTTAAAGGGAAGGTTAAGGGAAAAGTTAGGATTATTCTTGATGCCTCCGATTTTATCAAAGTTCAAAAAGGCGACATTCTTATTGCTGCCCAAACCACTCCCGAATATCTTTCTTTGTTATACAGAGTCAAAGGTTTTGTTGTTGATGAAGATTCGTTAACTTCTCATGCCGCACTTTATGGTAAAGCTCTCAAACTACCTTCAATCATGGGAACTACTTATGCCCGGAATGTTTTACACGATGAAGATATGGTAGAACTGGATGCTACTAACGGAGTTATTAAGAAATTGACTTAATTTTAAAATTTTTCAAAAATCGCGCATAAAAAAATAATTGATCGGCGCGGCACCCCCCCACCGCCGCGCTTTATTTTGCTGATCTGAAATACGTCCGAATTTTTCGGTACAGCGGGAGCCCTGTTCCGTCAAGGTATTAGAACAGAACGATTTTCGAACTTTGATAGAATTGATCATGCAAACAATTGATTATGATATTCCGCTTATTAAACAAGGACTTCAGGATTGTGTCCAGTCAAACGCTGTCCAAATTTTAAAATATTACGGTATTCAAAAATCATTAGATGAAGTCAAAGCCGAGGTTCCAGTTTTTGTTTCTAAAGAAGGCAATCCTTTAGGTTCCTCTCTTGGTCATATCGCTACCTATTTTATTAATCAAGGACTTAAGACCACCATTCATACTGTTGATATTGAAATTTTTGACCGTAGTTGGAAAGGTTTATCCAATCAAGATTTAATTGAAAAACTTCAACAAAGAAGAAAATTTATTCAAAGCACAAAATATAGCCAAGAGGCTCTCGATGTAATTTTTGATGGTTATATAAGTTTTCTTAAATTAGGCGGTCAAATTACTTTTCCAATAATTGACGAAAATTTTCTTATCAATCACTTGAAAAGTGGCCCGATTTACGGAGTCGTCAGTTTTAATTTTTTAAACTCTGCCTCTAAATACAAATTTTCAAATGTTAGTAAAAATTCCGTACCAGATTCAGTTGAGGGTTCACCTGGAACTCATGTAGTTACTATCGCCGGATATAAAGATAATCAATTTAAACTAGTCGATCCGGATCCAGAATTTGGAGGAATTAGATGGATTGATCCCAACTTTCTAATCGGCTCAATTTACTTAGCCGAAACCGATTTTGATTCAATATTAATTACCTTTAACAAATAGATTAATTCTAAAACCTGTCCCCTTTGGGGGATCGTTCCATTTAGCGAGCCCTGAGTCTGTTTGATATATATGACTGTGTAGGGTAAACTTTACCAAATGTGCTATCCATCGCTTGAAGCTATTAGAGAGAGTTGTCCAGCAATCCAAAAAGGGCTGGTTGGTGCGGCTCAAGGAACCCCAGTGGTTGAAATTGAACAATTTGAACAGGGTGTTGGTAAGGCAAGATGTGATATTGATATTGATACTATGATAACAGCACGTATTACTTGGGGCTGTCGGAACATCAGCTGTTAGCCCCACCGGCTGTCCTTTAAGAGATGGGGCAGTCAAAGTTAGTTTGTAAAGTTTTAAAATCGTTCCACAAACCGAGCAAGGTAGAATGGGAAGGGTAATAACTTCCCATTTTTATCGATGTATTATAATAATAGTAGTTTTACCCAATAGTCATGACAATAAAAAAATCAACCCTGGAACAAAAATGGTATTACAGGTTAGTAAAAGTATTTTTCTTAATACTACCGTTCCTGATTGCAATTCTATTTATACTAAAAAAAAGAATAGTCGTTTGTAGTAGTTTAATACAAGAAAGCATTTTTGACCTATCTCTCAACTATATTATCTTTATTGCAATAGTTCTGTTTTTGTATTTTTTGTTTTTAAAATGGATTTGGAGGGGTTTCCTTTACATTGTATTTGGAGGATTGGAAGATGATACAAAAAAACAGGAGAATGACCAGTCTTCAGTAAAGACAGAACCGAAACACAAAAAAACAGCACAGATAATCCCCTTTATAATTGCTCTCATCGTTTTTACAATAATTGCTTTGTCTAAAATGGGATATATTAAGCTGCCCAAAATAAATCTTGATAATAACAATAACAATTCAAACGGTAATTCTGGGTCTGCTACCTGTCCAACGAGGTCAAACCCCCCTTGTAATTCGGTCAAGAGCGGCATTAAGACATCCGGCGTAATTGTACCCGGAAACTGCAATTGTCCGAGTGATACTGTTTTCGCCCAAATGGATAATATAACAAAAGGCGGCCCCTACAAGATTTGTACATGTAAATGATTGATTCTGTCATAATAAGTCCTAATATCGTCTAAGGCGGGGGAGCATATTAAAAAACCCGCCAAAAAAATGGCGGTTTTTTTAATATATTTTCACACCGGATCTGACCCTGCGAAGCAGTGGGGAGCTTGCCCTGAGGAGTGAAACGACGAAGGGAGGTAACTTGTCCTGAACTAGCTTGCCCCGAGCGTAGCCGAGGGGAAGGACGCGGGGGAGCTTGATATATAAATTATTCCAAATGTTGAACCATATCATCCTTTAGCATACCTGACTTATTTTTGCGGTAAATAAACTCAAATAAATCAGAGACCGGAGGTCAAAACAATCGGTTCAGGATGGAGACCTGATAAATCGGTATGACCTGAACCGTTTGGTTCGCCACTTGCGACTAGAGCGTCACGAACTTGTTGCCAATTGGCATTTAAATTATTTTTAATATAAAGTGCAGCTACACCAGCTACATGAGGAGATGCCATACTAGTGCCACTAATAGTGTTATAACCTCCACTTTTCCAAGTGGAATAAATATTGACACCCGGAGCACCAAGATCAACTGCATCACCATAGTTACTAAAAGATGCAAAAGTATCGTCTGATCCATAAGGAGTAACGGAACCACCTCCACCAGCCGAGCCATCTGAATCAACTAAAGCTGAAACAGTTATTACAGTGTCATTGTAAGCGGCTGGAACGGAATTACTGGCATCAACATGTTCGTTACCGGCCGCAACTACGTAGGTAATACTTTTGGCTGTAGAGTTACAAATTGCCCTGTGAAGAGCGTCACTATTGTCGTTACCACAGTTATTATCACTAACTCCACCACCCGACAAACTCATATTGGCAACTTTAATATTGTAGTTAATAGCATTAGCAGTTACCCAATCAATACCGCAAATAACTGATGACCAGGTACCGGATCCACTTCTATCAAGAACTTTAACAGCCACCAATTTGGCCTCAGGAGCGACTCCAACTACACCAATAGTGTTATTTAACGCTGCAATAGTTCCAGCAACATGACTTCCATGCCCATTATCGTCATTAGCACTTCTAGAGCTGGTAACGCAGCTTTTACTGGCGATTACGGATAAATCTGGGTGATTCAAATCAATACCAGTATCAATTACTGCCACCCCGATACCTGTCCCAAAGTTGGAACTACTTACGCCGATTCTTCTAATTCCTGTGGGTATTTTCTGTGCTGGAGGTAAAGTTAGAGTTGGTTTTTGGGATTTACCGGCTGTGGAAGCAGAGATAGACACTATTCTATCCTGACTAATAAACTCAATTCTGAAGTCTTTTCTTAATTTTTCTAGTCTAGCTTCAGGAATAATCGCACTATAACCTTTAACGGCATTTTTATAAGTGTAGGAAATAGATAAACCGTAGGCCTTAGCGTGTTCATTAGCTACTGCCTCCGGATTGGAAACTGAATCTTTAAAAACAACGATATATTGATTGGGAATTAAATTCGAATTTTCTTGCGCGTTTATTTTATTAGGAATAACTTGAAAGATTAAAAGTGAAATAGCTAATATAATGAAAAAGCTAACTATAAAAAGATGTTTTTTATTCATATAAATAATTCTAGCACTTATCCACACACTGCAGTCCTGATTGATTCCAAGGCGGGGGAGCAAATTAAATTAAGTTACCAACTGTCTTTTACCTTCATCACCGGGTAACTTCTTTCTACCCGAAATCTTTTTAGACATGCCTCGTTAATCGTGTTCGTGGTGTTAATCATTTCCTGATCAAACGTCTTGCCTTTCCCTCTTTCATGTTGCCAAAAATTATCGACAATATCCAAGCAATATTTTCTGATTACGAGGGGTCTAATGCAAAACCAAAATAAAACACCCAATACGGCGACAAAGACAAGAAATAGCACCAACATTTTCTTACTAGTCACCAATTCAGTCTAACATGGTAGTTCTAAAATCATTCTTTTATATATACAATGAAAGTATCAATATGGTTAAAATGTCCAAGATTTTTTTAGTCTTGTCTATATTGTGTTTGTTTGTTGTTTTTTTTATTCCAGTCAAAATATTTGCCGAATACAAATCCGATACTCCTTCGGGCCAAAATATTTCCAAACTTCCAGTAACTTCCAATGATCCAAAATTGGCTGGTGGCCATGTTTATCCCAATTGGGGTCCAATTTGCCAGAGATATTCATACTCGGTGATTTACCTAGATGATAAGAATCGACCTCCCGAGTATGTCAAAATTTACTTCAATGGCACCATGTTTGATATGGATAAGGAAAATCCTGAAGATAAAAATTATCTTCAGGGTGTTAGGTATGTTTACAAATATGTTCCTCAAAAACTTGGTTCAAACTTTTTCTTTTTTGAGGCATCAAATGGTTTAGGTAAAACCAGAAGCAATATTATTGACTCTCCGGACAACGGACCGGTTCTTTTTAAGAATTCCTTTGAAAAAAACGAAATTGCTGTAATTGATGCTACTACAAAAACAAAAATTCTATCATATGACCTGAAGGATGAATGGGTTGGAGGGGTAGCACTAAGCGACGATGGTAAATATTTGGCAGTTAAAACTCACAAAAAAATTTATCTTTTTGATACTTCAAAGCCGGATAAGCCCGTTTGGACTTATGAAAGTGCCGGTGAAAGACCGGGGGATGTTAAGGGTGGAGTGGATATTTCCGGTGATGGGACTAGGATTTTTGCTTCAATTGGAGGCAGCGCCATTCTTTTTAATAACCTTAGTAATCAACCCCTTTGGGTTTACGAAGGAAGCGGCAATGGAGCTTACAATGCAGCTATTTCCAAAGACGGAAAATATATGGCCATGGGAACGGCGGGTAGTGTTACCAGCACTGCCTCCGGTTATCAGTCTTCCGAAACAACCAATCTTTTAATCCTGTGGAGTGATAAAAGTGAAATTCCTTTGTGGCAATATCATGCCGAGGGTAATTTTCATGATGTTTCGTTGTCAGACAATGGTAGCTTTATTACCGGAGCAACCGGATGTCCCGACAGGAGATTCTATCTTTTTTCAAAAGACTCAAATAAGCCGATTATCCGAAGTGAAATGTTGACCCGTGACTCTCCGGTACACCGGGCCAAAATTTCTGGTAATGGTGAATTTGCGGCTGTCGGCAGTGAATCCAATGATGGAGCGGTATTTCTTTTTTCCAAAAACTCCGATAAACCCATTTGGAAATTTCCCATGCCCGAAAGAAGTTCAGCCCGGGCACTGAATTTTACTTCTGATGGAAACTATATCGGTGCGGCTACTTTTAAAGGCGATGCCTATATTTTTAATCGCAACTCAAGTACCCCAATTTCTCATTGGAAAGTCACAAATGTCTCTTTAGGCGGAATTGATATTGCCGAAGATGGTAGTTATATCGCTGCCGGCGGAAATGATAACAAGCTTTATATTTTTCAAAAAGGTTCAGTCAAACCTTTTAGCGTTGATTTTAATGAGTATGTAGAAGAGGTTGACGTTTCGGCCAATGGCAAATATATCGCCGCTGGAACCGGTGGTTCGGTTTATTTTTTTGAGGCCAGTGATGAAAATGCACCAAAGGTGAATTGTAACGAAATCAAAGAACCTCCAGTCGAAAACACAACAAACCCACGTGGAGTCACAAAAGCCAATAACGTTCTTAATAATGCTGTCCCTCAAAAAACACCCCTCAAAATACCTTGGCCGGGAATGTTATTCGGTTTTGGATTTTTAGGCTCGTTGATCGCTTCAGTGGCATATATTGTCGTTGTCAGACTTAAACATCTAGACATAAACAAAAAAATAATTATTGTTATGGCTATCATCAGTTCTATATTTTTAATTTCGACTATCGTTTCAATGGTAATAAATGCAAAAAACAAGCCAAAGCTAAACGATGTCACGGTTGGAACGAAAAGTAATGAAAATCTACAAAAAAACAATGAAACTCAGCCAACGGGTTGCGGTAATGGTATGTGCGAGCCTGATTTTGGCGAAACAAAAACAAATTGCCCCGGTGACTGTTCAGGCGCAAATTAAACTGAATCGATA
>Ga0265292_1001533_pt1 | contig 20000 bp, 16 predicted proteins | sample Munlanlewell296A_FD_189080 | JGI IMG/M metagenome (GOLD analysis project Ga0265292, IMG submission 189080) | Leachate microbial communities from a municipal landfill in Southern Ontario, Canada - Leachate well 296A | ecosystem: Engineered > Solid waste > Landfill > Unclassified | place: Canada... | reverse complement strand
CATAATGGGTTTGGTTGCAATAAGTCGTGCTCAAGATCTATCTGTTCTATTAAATGAGGTTGCAAATGCTCAACAGTAATTTGCTTTGCTTCAGGCTAAAATTGAATTATACGGTCTCATTAAAACAGCTGGCATTTAACGGATTTTTCCTTTTTGTATTAATTTCTGAGCTGGTCCAGTCCAATGTGCCAATTTTAATTTATATGATTACTAGAATATTTTTGTACCTTAGTGTTTTTGCGGCAGTGATTATATGTTTTTATGTTTTTCGCAATAAAAATTGGCTGGTTCTGATTATTTTTGTTTTATTATTTTCTAAGATTGGCCGCACGTTTTTGGGTGACTATGCTGTCTTTCAAGTTGTTTATACGGTTTTTTTGAATTTTATGTTTTGTGCTGCGGGCGCAGCCGTCGCACTTAAAAATCCAAAGTTGGTTTATAAGCAAGTATTGTTTTTTTGCTTGTTTTCATTATTCATGATGATATTGCAAATAGCCGGGGTTGGCGCGTGGACCCAAATTTTATCATCTCAGACATCCGAAACTGGCGGTGTGCATTTGAGGCAAACGTTATTTGTTCCTCGTGAACAAGTAACGGTTTCGCATCTTCAATACCGGCCGTCCGGGCTTACCCATTCTAATAATTTATTGACGATGATAGGTATGTTATGTTTAGGGTTGCATTTTGGTAGAATTAAAACGAGTAAATTAACCTGGGGGGACGTTATTGTTTGTTCGATCGTTGTTTTGGCTGCGGCAAAACTTTTGTTTGTCGCATTTATTGTTTTTTCTTTTTTGCTATTGATTTTTGGCGGAAAAATTGAAAGAAAGAAAGGGATAAAATTCCTGTTGCTTTTTGTGGTTTTGATGGCTGCTTATGCATTTTTCTTCCCTGCCGTATTTGCCTTGGCTTTCTTATTGGATTTTATTATTCTGCATGCATGGCATCGGCTGATGGAATTTATTGTTACACTAAAGGGCCAGCGCAAGCTTTTTGCGCAAGTGGCGGTAATGTCGGGAAAAACGATCCAAACTTATAACTTAGATGCTGGCGGTAATTCAGCTTATACGCTCATTGCACCGGTAATCCCGTATCTTCTGGCCTTGGTGCTTTTTATGGTGCCCTGGTATGTTAAGGGATTTAGGAAAATAAAAGCTATTCCAAGATTAAAGGAAAGCACGATTTTCTTTTTACTTGTCTTGATTCTCCTGCCTATTTATCCTTCTTTTTATCAAGGGCAATTCTTTTGGTTTATTGCTGGTTTTGCATTAATGCCTTTATTTGTGGTTTTATTTTTTAAAAAGTCATTTTTAATCTTAGCGCAAGAGCCTGTTTTAGGAAGTAAAATATGAAAATAGGTATTGTTGCCACTTCATATCTTTCTGGAGCTGGGGTGGCGGATTTAATTAATCAAACCCAAGGATTGGATGAAGTTGACAGGGAAAATAAGTATTATATATTTTTATCAAAATATCAGTCTTTTCTGTTAAATGAGTTACCTTCTAATTTTGAAAAAATAATAGTACCCTTTTTACCTAGGCAGGCATTGCTGCGATCAGTTCTTAACCAAATTATTTTACCATTTTATATAGTAAAACATAAAATAGATCAATTGTATTGTTTTGGCAATATTGCTGTTTTTTTTGTAAATGTGAAGACGATATTACTTATTCAGAATGCTAGCCCATTCTCCAGGGTTGCCACTCCTTCTGTTTACCATAGGGTAAGCAATAAAATATTAGCGTTTATTACTAAATTATCGGCAAAAAAATCAGATCTCATCTTATATGTATCTGAAAATTCGAGAAAATTATTCAATGCATTATTAATGGTGAAAGATGAGAAGAGTAGGGTGGTGTATCATAGTTGGTCAAAAAATAAAATAATCCCACTACCAAATTTAATAAAAGCCCATCCAAATATTTTGTGGGTTGGATCAATTCTGCCGTTTAAGCAACTAGAAAATTTAATGGCGGCTTTTGACGGACTGGTTGAGAAAATAAATTATAAAGGCCATTTATTGATTGCCGGTGATATTACTGATAAGGGTTATTATGAGAAACTGGTCAATTTTCAGAAGACATTGGCGAGTAGAGAAAAGATTCAATTTCTGGGAAGAGTGCAATATAAATATATGATGTGGTTATATTCTCAGGTGGAAATATTGGTATTTACATCAATCGAAGAAACCTTTGGGATACCTCTCATTGAAGCCATGGGAATGGGCTTGCCTATTTTAGCAGCGGCGGTTAATATAAATAATTCAACTCAAAATTACTTTAATCCATCAAAAGAAATATGTATGGATGCAGCCTTATACTATAATCCCTTTAATAATAGTGATCTTGAGGAAAAAATGATCAAATTATTAGAAGATGAAAATTTGCGAAAAAAAATCAAATTGGCGGCTTCAGAAAGAATAAAAGATTTTGAGCGAGAAATGATCTCGCGCAAATTGGTAGATATTTTTAATGGTCTTAAGGATGGGAATTGCTGTGCGAATATTATTGATTGATCCACCCTATAATAGATTGATAGGATTTAAGTCCGAATGGTTTTCCTTGGGCTTGGCTTATCTTGCTTCTTTTGTGGCAGAAAAGGGATTTAATGAGATCTGTGTTTATAATGCTGAACACGCAGATGATACTAAGTATAAATCTATCGTAAAATACGCAAAAGATATTGGTGATTATAAAAAAGCAATTAACTCTAATCTCCATCCTGTATGGGAAGAAATAAGAAAAGTTATTACTTCATTTCGCCCAGACTTAGTTGGTTTGAGTGTGCTTACGGTAAAAGTTCCGTCGGCTATGCGTATTGCAAACATATGCAAAGAAATAAATCCACGAATTAAAGTGGTGTGTGGGGGTTGTCATCCTACGATTAATCCTGAAGAAATTTTATCGAGCGCCGATGTTGATTTTGTTGTAAGGGGGGAAGGCGAACAAACTTTTTATGAACTTTTACTATCTCTGAAAGCCCACAAAGTAAACTATCGCGATATTGATGGTCTTTCTTTTAAGGAAGGAAGGACGGTTATTCACAATAAAAACCGTTTATTTATTCAGGACCTGGATGATATCCCTTTGCCTGCGCGCGAAAGACTTCTTCATGTTGAAACCTACAGCCCCGACCAATTAAGTATGGTCATGTCTTCACGTGGGTGTCCCTATAGTTGTGGATATTGTGATTCAAAGTCTATTTGGCGGAGGAAGGTCAGGTTTCGTAGTATCCAAAACGTAATTGATGAAATAGTGGTTTTAAGAGAGAAATATGGAATTAGAAATATTACTTTTATGGATGATTCTTTTACGCTTGATTCAAAGAGAGTGGAAAAATTGTGTCTCGCATTAATTGAACAAAATATTAATATAACCTGGAGTTGTCTTACCCGGGTAGACATGGTTTCAGACAAGATTATTTCTTTAATGAAAAAAGCAGGTTGTACTAAAGTGGATGTGGGGATAGAATCGGGCAATGAAAGGATCTTGCGCCTTATTGACAAAAAAATAACCCTTGAGCAGGTGAGAGCCGCAGTCCAAATATTAAGAAGGCATGGTATGTTTTGGTCTGGTTTTTTTATGTTTGGTTTTCCAACAGAAACCGAAAATGAGGTTCTTGATACATTGAGTTTTATGAAAGAATTGAAACCCGATTGGGCAAATATAAGTATTTTTTCCCCTTATCAGGGAACGAAGTTATACGATCTTGCAAAGGAGAAAGGCATGCTGTCTGATCCGGTTGATTATACGCTTTATTCTCATCAAAATCCCCATCGGTTTACCGATACTATGCAAAAAGAACAATTCTCAAGGTTAGCAACCTATATTTTAAAGGAAGTTCATAAATACAATCGCTCTCCGAGATCTCTTATAAATAGGATGTTTAGTAGAAAATATCATAGGAATCCAAGGTTGTTTTTGAGTGATATTAAAAAGGTGATAGAATGGCTCAGGAAGTGAGATATTGTGGCAAAAGTTTTTATTGAAAAAATTGATAAAAGTTTCATTTTGCAGTTAGAAAAGGCTCTGGCGTGGATCGAGCTGACTTCTCAAGTAAAACATGGTTCGGTTGTGTTTTTGAAGCCCAATCTTACTTATCCCCGTTTTAAACCAGGCGTAACTACTACCCCTCAGTTGCTGACGGCTTTAATTGAAGTTTTGAAGGACCATGGATGCCAAATAATAGTGGGTGAGTCGGATGGCGGTTATAATTCGTATGAAGTGAAAGATGTTTTTCGTGACTATGGTTTGTATGAGTTGAAGGAAAAATATGGCATCAGGATTGTTAACCTATCTAAGCTGCCATACGAATATTTAATCGTCCACAAGTTTAGTCGAGATTTTAAGATAGAAATACCTAAAATTTTATTGCATGAAATTGATGCTTTTATTACTTTACCTGTTCCCAAAGTACATGTTATGACCCAAATTAGCCTTTCTTACAAAAATCAATGGGGATGTGTACCGAATGTTATGCGACTCCGCTATCATCCGGTTTTTAATGAGGCAATTTTTGCAATTAATCAGGCGATCAAGAATAAATTTGCTATTATTGATGGCACCTATGGTTTAACGCGCAGTGGGCCGATGGTGGGGGATGCTTTTGATTTGGGCTGGATCTTGGCTTCCAATAGTTTTGAGGCTGCGGATTTGATTGCTGCAAAATTGATGAGGGTTGATTTGCGAAAGATCAGACATTATTATTTGGCCTATAGAAACCAGCTGGTCCCTTCAGAAGAACAAATACAGTTCAACCAAGATTATCGTCCTTTTGTCTCGGATAAGTTTTATTTAAAGAGAGATTTTTGGAATTACGTGGCTCTTTCCTCATGGTTGCATCCATGGATTACCCATTTCTTTTACGAGTCGGTTTTTGCTGGTATGTTACATAAAATTATGTATACCTTTAGAGAGAAACCAATTGTAAGTGGCTCATAAAATCTGGAACGAAATTGATTTGAATTAGGGATAAATAGTGTTAAATATTTTAACTTTTGATGTGGAAGAGTGGGATGAAACTTTTAACCTGAATAAGGACAAAAATAATCCCCTGCATGGGCAAACCCGGGTTGCCATTGGGGTAAAAAAAATATTGAGGTTGTTGAAGGATAAAAAGGTGAAAGCGACTTTTTTTGTATTAGGTAAAGTTGCCGAGATAAATGCAGATATGGTAAGGATGATCGATGAAGAAGGGCATGAAATTGCTACCCATGGTTATGGCCATATGCCCATAGCGTTACTTACTCCTGTGGAATTTAAAGAAGATTTATTGCGCTCTGTCAAAATTTTAAAAGATATTACGGGGAAAGAGGTGTTGGGTTATAGGGCGCCGGGTTATTCAATTACCACCGAGACCCGGTGGGCAATAGAAATAATTAAAGGGTGCGGTTTGCAGTACGATTCAAGTATCTATCCTGTATCGTTAAGGTTGTTTACTCGCGGGGGTATTTCTGGCTATCCCCAAAAACCTTTTGTTATTCAAACAGGTCTGGTGGAATTTCCTCTGGCTACGATTTCTGTGTTTGGATTGAAATTACCGATTGCTACGACTACTTATTTTAGACTTTTTCCATATTTTGTGACAAAGTGGGCAATTAATATGCTCAATAAAGGGAGGATGACGGCAAATATCAATTTACATTCTTGGGAGTTTGATCCTGAACAGCCTAAGGTTAAATTGCCTTTTCCTCAAAACATAAAACATTATTGTAATTTATCCCAGACAGAAGGTCGGCTTAAGCGGCTGATTGGTGATTTTAAGTTTATAAGTTGTAAAGAGGCACTTTTGCAAAGAGACGCATTTAATTTAGGCTGATTAAAAGGAGGGGTAAGATTGAAAGGGGAAGCAGGTTCTGCTCAAAAGTATTTTGATAAAGTACCTCAAGAATGGGACGCATTGTATTCTAGCGAAAATTGGTTCATGTATATTGTAAATCGATTCATACGCCAAGGACTTTTTGACCGTTACGCACTGACATTTAAGTATTGTGGTGAGGTTGCGGACAAAGAAGTTTTAGATATTGGTTGTGGGACGGGCAGATTTTCGGTTGAATTTGCCAGGAGAGGAGCGGCGCGCGTCACGGGCCTAGATTTTGCGGGTTCGATGGTTGATTTTTCAAGAAAAGCAGCGCAAGCAATGGGATTTGCAGAGAGGTGTGATTTTGTCTGCGCCGACTTTTTGGCACAAAATTTTAATAGAAAATTTGATATTGTGATTGCCATGGGTTTTTTTGATTATATTAAGGATGCCCAGGTGATTTTAAGAAAAATCCACTCCCTTACTAATGGGGTTTTTATTGCTTCTTTTCCCAGGCCCAGGCTTTTTTGGGATATTCAAAGAAAAATTAGATACAATTTAATCAAGAAATGCAATATTTACAGCTATACAAAAAAGGATTTGGAGCGGCTGTATAAAGCAGCCGGCTTTTCTGACTTTAAGATAATTCAGATGGGCGGTGGATACTTTGTTGCTGCTAAAATTCATTCGTAATGAAGTACAGGACACGGGATAGGATAAACCATGCTTTTTATGAATCGCTGCTTTCAGATTTGTTGCTTAAGATAATATATGCTTTTCGGTAGAGGTTGATTAAATGCAGAAACTTATGATTTTAGGAGCAGGAATATATCAATTACCCGCGATTAAAACTGCAAAAAAACTTGGGTATGAAGTAATTACGGTTGATAATATCCCGGATAATGTTGGACATAAATTGAGTGATTTCTCTGAAAACGTTAGTACGGTTGATGCCAATGGAGTGCTGAATGTTGCGAAAAAGCACAAAATTGATGGTATTATGACGATTGCCTCTGATATTGCAGTATTAACTGTTGCTTATGTGGGAAACAAACTCCATTTGCCTACCATCACATTGGAACAGGCGGCAATCTTTAGTTCTAAGCCTAGGTTTAAGCAATTTCTCTTCTTAAAGCATTTTAATGTACCTGTTTTTAAGGAAGTAAAATGCTTGAAGGATGCCGAGGCCCTTTTTAATGAATTAGGCGGCCCTCTTTTTATAAAACCTTCAGACAGATCGGGAAGCAAAGGCGTTGCGAGAATTAATTCTTTGAACGAACTTATGCAAAAATTTCCGACAGCTTTAGGTGCGAGCTTGATTGGCTCTGTTTGCGTTGAGAGATTTTTGGAAGGGGTAGAAGTTGGTTGTGAGGCCTTTTGTTTTGGAGGAAAGGTCGCGGTAATCGTTATTACAAACAAGAAAATGACAGATCAATTTGTTGTTTGTGGCCATTCCGTCCCGAGTGATTTGTCCCCAGACAAAATTAATCAGGTGGAGGCAATGGTTGAAAAAGTTATCAAAGCGCTGGATATTAACTGGGGACCAGTGAACTTAGACATTATGATTACAAAAAATGGATTGTATGTAATTGATATTGGTGCTCGGCTTGGAGGTAATGGTTTACCCCAGATTGTTGGTTTTTCAACTGGGATAGATACTGTGAAAATGGCGATTGAGGTGGCCTTAGGAGAAAAGCCTAGCGTTCCTGTTCGAATCAATGATCACCCCGCAGGGGTTAGGATTTTTGGCACGGCACGCAAAGCCATTTTAATAAGTTATGCTGATTTTGGGTCTATTTGTTCACGGTTTCCAGAAGTAATTGAGCTGGTTATGGATTATCATCCGGGGCAAAAAGTTAATGCATTCTCCGAGGGCAAGAATCGGATCGGTCACGTAATTGTGGAGTGTCGGCCGGAACAAAACGCAGATTTAATTCTCGATTTGATTGAGCAGAAACTTAATTTTCAATATGCGTCTTATTAAAGGAGAATAATTGTGGAATATTCAATTGTAATACCGGTTTACAATAGCAGTAAAACCCTAGAGATTATTTATGAACGAGTTAAAAATATTTTTATTCAAATTTCACCATTATATGAAATAATACTTGTGGATGATTCATCCACCAATCCAGAAACTTGGCAGATGATGCAGAAGCTGCGGAGTAAAGATCCGTGTATCAAGATAATTCAATTAAGGAATAACCACGGCCAACAGAAGGCGGTGCTTTGTGGCCTAATGTTTTGCAGGGGAAAGTACGTCATAACCATGGATGACGACCTGCAACATCCTCCCGAAGAAATCCCTAAGCTAATTCAACAATTAATGGAAGACGATAATTTGGACGTTGTTTTTGGGGTTCCTTTTCTTAATAAAAAGCAACATAATTTGTTGCGAAACATTGGCAGCCACTTTGTAAATAAAATTGATGAGATAATTTTACGCAAGCCGCCAGGGGTTACAAGGGGCAGTTTTAGGATAATGCGGGGTGAAATTGCAAAAGATATTTTAAGAATTGCGAATGACTCGCCTACGGTTGGAAGTTTAATATTGTCAGTTACCCAGAGGGTAAAAACCATTCAAATTGAACATGAGCCAAGGATGGAAGGGAGATCGGGATACAAATTTTTCAGACTGGTGAGTTTAAGCCTTGATAATATATTGAATTATTCATCACTTCCGCTCAAGCTGGTTGCTTTTATGGGGCTCTTTTATTTTGTTTTCTCCATTTCTCTTTCGATCTGGGTAACTTATAAAAAGATTGTCTATGGCATAAATGTTCCGGGGTGGACATCCTTGCTTGTAATTCAGTCTTTAAGCGGAGGGATTATCATGGCGGGATTGGGAATTATTGGCGAATATTTGGTTAGAATTATAAAGAATTTTCGTGGGCCAGGTCCGACCATTTTAATTCGGCAAAGTTTTGTCTCCGATGAGATTGAAAAATGACAGGGAACTGGATCAATACAAAATTTTCACATGCTAAAGCATTTCATAAATTGGATTGTCTCTTAATTAATCCTCCTGACGACTTTTCGCGGTACCCTTATCTAGGACTTTGTTTCCTTGCCGGTTCGCTTCGCAAGCATGGTATGCGGGTAGAGATTATTGACAGCGCGGCCTTGGGTCTCTCCATAAAGGAAGTGATTTCTTTTATTCTTATGAAAAAACCTAAGATTATTGGCATTAGTATCATGTCAATGACGTTGCCGCATTGTTTTCAATTGATTAAGGCTATCAAGATGAATTGCCCCGAGGTCAGCATAGTGGTTGGTGGAGCGCACGTTAATGCTGACCCGGGGATATTGATTCATTTAGATGTTAAATATGGTTTTATCGGAGAAAGCGAATATGCTTTTGCAAAATATTGCGAGAAAGTATTAGGGGGCCAATGGCCGGAGGCAATCGAAGGCCTGATCGTAAACGACGGAGGAGAGATTAATGTTTCTTCTCCTCCAACGATAGTATCAAACCTTGATTTATTGCCAAATCCAGCCTATGAACTTCTTCCGCTCGATAAATATTATTCGCCCAGCACTCACCTAAAAACTATCTCTATGATTACTTCCCGGGGTTGCCCTTATAATTGTGTGTATTGCAGTAGATTACAAAAAACACCTTATCGGAGTATGAGCCCAAACAAAATCCTAAATCAAATTGAAGATTTGATAAATAGAGATGGTATCCAGTGGATAGAATTTGTCGATGAGATATTTACGCTTGATCGTGCTAAAGTAATCGAGATGTGTGAAGGTATTTTAAAGAAGGGGCTTAGGTTTTATTGGGGGGTAGGGACGCGGGTAGACAAACTTGATGAAGAATTAATAAAATTAATGCGTGGCGCAGGGTGCCGAAAAATAGGATTTGGGGTTGAAAGTGGTTCGGAAAGAGTAAGATATCTTGAAAATAAGAGGATAAAAAACGAACAATACATCAGGACCGTTGAAATTTGTCGGAAATATAGAATTAAAACAATGGCAAGTTATATTTTTGGACATCCGACAGAAACTGAAGATGAAATGTGGCAGACGATCAAATTTGCCGGATGCTTGCAAACTGATGTCGCCTACTTTAACCAGATGATTCCGATACCTGGGTCAGAGCTATTTGAAAATGCAAAGCGGGCGCATTCTATTCCTTCTGATGTATGGGTTTCGTTTATGAATGGGAAAGTAGGGTATCCCATATTTTATCCTGAGGGGATTAAACCGGAAAAGATGGCAAATATTTACAGACAGGCCTGGTTCCGATACTACTTTTCTCTTAAAAGTTTATACAAATATCTTTGGTTGTTGTTAAGGCCAGGAACATTATTTAGATCATTAAAAGCGTTTATGGCTACAGTATTTGGGAAAAGATATAAAAGATCATTTTGGGGTGAAGAAGGAGCAGAGTTTTTATGAAAAAAAAATAATATAAAAATCATAGAAAAAGCCGCGGCTTCTTATGCAACCAGGAGACAAATTGAATATATTATGAACGAATATTGGGGAAAGAAAGTAAAACCCAGAAAGGAAAGACAGAATAGTGTTGTCCATGACTTGCTCCAGCATGTTATCCGGCCAAAGACGATCATTGATGTTGGGTGTGGACCTGGACATTCTGCTGATAAAATTGATGGATTTAATTATTTTCTCGGATTAGACAATAGTCTTCCTTTTATCGAATATGCCAAGAAGCTTTTCAAAAAAGATAAAAGATATAAATTTGTTCAATGGGATTTATTGAAAAATGCCCCAATAGATAGAAGAAAATTTGATCTATGTATTTGCAATTATGTGGCCGAACACTCCACTGACCCGCTTGGTTGCTACAATATTCTTTTGAAAAAAGTAAAGGCGCGTAGGTATCTGCTTAGTTTTCTTACAAATAAAATAAAAGATAAGAGGTTTCGATATTCACATGGAACGCTGATTGGTGAAACTAGTATGCTAAAATGGTTATCTCAATTTAAGCATTGGCTATGGCCGGTAGGGGATTTATCAAAAGAAGGGATTGGTGTGCCTGCGATATCATGGTTTGCAGTCATTCTGAAGGATTATTAGGGCTATTAATAATTAACAAACTCGGGGGGTCTAATATTAAGGATTCACAGAAGCAATATTACGCAGAATTATATAAACGGTTTGGTTTTTCTCCGGAAGCTGTCGCTTCGGGCAAACAAATATATAAAGATCTTCGCTATTCTGGTTTGGCCAAAATATTCGGAGCTGACCCTGAATTTTCGGTCCACGATATTGGATGTGGGTTGGGGCATTTCTATGAATTTCTGAGGAAGCGTTTTTCTAAAAGGGTGATTGAATATAGCGGGACGGAAATTGTTCCTGAATTTGTTGCTTTTTGCGAGGAGAAATATCCGGAATGTAAATTTTATAAAAGGGATATTGTTTCAGGTAAAGTTAAAGGCAAATATGACTATGTGGTTTTTGGCGGAACTTTTTATCACCTAGCTGGAGCCCCGGCGGCTAAAATGCAGGAATTCATGTTAAAGATGCTAAAAAAAGGTTTTGCTATGTGTCGGAAAGGTATGGCGGTAAACTTTATCACTAGTTATTGCGAATATTTTTATGATGATTTATTTTATTGCTCTCCGGCTTTTATTCTTGACTATGTAGTGAAAAATTTGTCAAGGTATTTTACGCTCGAACACAATAACCCATTATATGAATTTACATTATGTGTTTATAAGGATAAATATTTGAAGAATGCTTTTTCACGAAAGGAATTTGAAAAATATTTTAAGTAATATTATGCTGGCGCTAATTAATTTTTTTGAACGATATGTTGGATTTGTCTTAAGAATTGGGGTAAGCCTTTTTCTCCTTCTCCTTATTTTTAGGACTTTTTCTGTTGCTAAACTGGTCACCGTCATGTTGTCTCTTGATTTATGGTGGGTCATATTTGCGATGGTTGTTGCTTTATTGAGAAATGCGGTTTCTGCTTTGCGTTGGAAGACAATTTTAGATTTCCAGGGATTAAAGATTTCATTTCAGCAGACATATCGTGCTTATTTGGAAAGTTACACATTTAGCCAGTTTTTGCCAACGTCAATAGGCGGCGATGTGAGGCGGGGATGGGTAATAAGGGGACAGAGTTATTCATTGGGAAATGCATATTCCGGTTTATTATTTGAAAGAATTGTTGGGCAGTTTGGATTAGCAATTATTGGTTTTACGGGTATTTTAGGTTTGCCGGTACGAGCGCTAAAAATATTATCGTTAGTCTCAAATGTCATTCTTTTGTTATTATTTGGATTCTTTTTTGTGTTTTTGTTGATGCTGCCCAAGTTGTTAGAAGTAATATTGATTCGTTTGGCAGCGGCCGATAGAGCTATTGATCATTTAAAAAGACTGATAAATAAAATCCTCATCATGAAAATCAGCCTTTATTCTATGGCGTTCCAGTTTTTGGTTGTTTTGGGAATATGGTCAATGAGTAGGGCGGCAAATATACCCGTACCATTATTATTTTATATGGGGGTAATCCCGGTAGCTAGTTTGGTTTCCTTATTACCCATCTCAATTAATGGATGGGGGATAAGAGAAGGGGTATATTATTATTTTTTGTACAGTATTGGAATAAATACCGGGGAGGCTGCAATCATTGCTTTGTTATTTAATTTACCTAACCTATTCCTTTCTTTAGTTGGCATTATCAGCTTCTGGAGAGGACATCAGGTGCAATATGCAGGATAAAATAAGGAAAAGGATCCCTTTTAATAAACCCTATTTGGCCGGCAGAGAACTTGAATACATCAAAGAAGCGGTTGAGATGGGGAAGATATCCGGGGATGGGATTTTTTCAATCCGGTGCCATCAGTTTATTGAAAAGAAATTTAATATTAAGAAGGCGCTTTTAACCACATCCTGTACCCATGCTTTAGAAATGGTTTTTCTATTGATTGATCTCCAACCGGGGGATGAAGTTATTGTCTCATCATATACGTTTGTTTCAACTGTAAATGCATTTATATTGCGTGGGGCCAAGCCAATTTTTGTCGATATTAGGCTCGATACCTTGAACCTGGATGAGGAACAAGTTGAATCTAAAATTACCGAAAGAACAAAGGCAATTTGCCCGGTACATTATGCTGGTGTAGGTTGTGAGATGGATAAAATAATGAAAATTGCTAAAAAATACAACCTTACCGTTATCGAAGACGCGGCGCAAGCATTGAATTCAAAATATAAGGATAAATACCTTGGTTCGATCGGGGATTTTGGAGTTTACAGTTTTCATGAGACCAAAAATTGTATGTGCGGGGAGGGTGGGGCACTGCTGATCAATGATGAACGATTTATTGAAAGGGCAGAAATTATTCGTGAAAAAGGGACGAATCGCAGTAAGTTTTTTAGGGGGGAGGTTGATAAATATACATGGGTTGATCTTGGCTCATCATTCCTTATGTCTGATATTCTTGCCGCCTATTTGTATGCTCAATTGGAGGCGCTGGAAGATATTATTAGCAAGCGGAAACGCATATTTGATTATTATTACGAAAATTTAGTTGGTTTGCAATCCGCCGGTTCGTTAAGATTGCCAATTATCCCTAATAATATAACTCAAAACTATCATATGTTATATTTAATTTTTTCTTCTGAAAAAGAAAGGGATCGAATTATGCTTGGGCTTCAGGCGGCAGGCATTTGCGCGATTTTCCATTATTTGCCGCTGCATACTTCTCCCATGGGGAAAAAATTTGGGTATAAAGCAGGCGAATTTCCTGTTACGGAGGCGATCTCGTCTCGTTTATTAAGATTGCCTTTCTATAATACTATGGTCACGGAAGAGCAAGACTACATTATTGATAATCTAATGAAATTGTTATGACGACCAAAACATAAACTGGTTATATGAAAATATTATTTGTTTGTACAAGCATGTTTTTAAGCGAACCGATTGGCTTGATGCAATTATCTGCTATTTGCAAAACCGCACATCATGATACTAGGTTAGCAGTGTTAAATAGAGGGAATTTCTTAGAAGAAATATTGCGTTATGAGCCGGATCTGGTGGCTTACAGCGCGATGACGGTTAATATTAATTTGTTTAAAGAAGCCGATGCTAAATTGAGAAGATACTTAACGGCAAATAATAAATCAGTTGTGCGTGTTATGGGAGGGGCTCACCCTACTTATTGCCCGGATATTTTAGATGAATGTGATTTGGATGCCGTTTGTATAGGGGAAGGGGATAATGCTATTTTAGAAATTGTTAGTCGAATTGAAAACAAGCAAAATTTGTTAAATATTCCAAACGTAATGGCCAAGAATACTAAGCATTGCAAAAAAGAATTAATTCAGGAACTTGATTTTTTGCCTTTTATTGATAGAGATATCATTTACCGGACTGCCCCTTATTATAAGTCTTTCGGATTGAGATCTTTTCTTGCTTCGAGAGGATGCCCTTATAAGTGTTCTTATTGCTTCAATCATGTTTATAATAAAATATTTGAAAGTTGCGGGCCAATTGTGCGCAGGCGTTCCGTTGATCATCTTATTGCCGAGATAAAATATGTCATAAAGGAATTCCCTCCAGTTAGATATATTCGTTTTGCGGATGATACCTTTGTGCATAAAGTTGATAAATGGCTGGAGGAATTTGTAGCAAAATACAAAAAAGAAGTGGGCTTGCCTTTCTATTGCTTAATGAGATCTAATACTATGACAGAAGATGTCGCTCGGATGCTTTCTTCTGCTGGATGTAAAGCAGTTAGTATGTCAGTTGAAACTGGTAACGAGAAGGTTAGAAATGATGTTTTAAAAAGAGCTTTATCTGATGAGGTTGTTCGAAAATCATTTGCAATCGCTAGAAAATATAAAATAAAAACCTATGGGAATACAATGCTGGGATTACCGGGACAAAGCCTAGAACATGAGTTTCAATCTTTTTTGTTTGTGAAAAGTCTTGGGCTGGATGTTCAAACTTTTACTATCTATACGCCTGCCCCCCAAACCGATTTGGCTGAATATGCTGTTAAGAATGAAATGTTAGATAGCATGAAGCTTGCAGAAGCAGGCTACACGAAAAAATCGATTTTAAATTGTTTTACAAATGAAGAAAAGGGTATTCAAGCTAGATTTATTAATTTAGCCCCTGTATTTTGTAATTTGCCAAATGTTTTTTTGCCTGTGTTCAAAGTTTTATTAAAATTTAAATTAGATAAGATATATTCGATTTTAGGCTCCTTATTCATTTCTTATAGACTTGCGAGTAGGATATTTCCGTATGTTATTCCAAGAAACGCGAGAGGTTTTTACGCGATTTTAAAAGATTATTTTTGGCTGAGAAGATTAGAGTCTTGAGTGGAGATAATCCCCGCCGTTTGCGGTGCGGGTAACTTTATGGCGGACGAAGGGGGCCAGCGGACCGATAAAACAATAATAAGATGAGGAGTTGGGCCATTAAGTCAAAAATATTTTTATTTATTTTAATCGTATTTTATTTATGTTTTACTGCATATAAACTTGATGTGAGGGTTGTACCCGATGAAGCTTGGCTAAGTGCACCAGCTTATACTTTCCTGACACAGGGGAAAATGTCTATTCCGGCTTTTAAAGGAGATCCAGATGGAAGAGATAGAATATGTTTGGGTTCACCATTACGCGTTCTTTTATTAGCTGTGGCGTTTAAAGTATTTGGTTTTGGTGTTATCCAAGGTCGTTTATTATCACTTGTTTTTGGCTTATTAACGATAGTTTTTACATATTACCTCGCAAAATATATGTTTGACCAAAGAATTGCGCTGTTTTCGAGTGCTTTGGTTGCTACGGATAATTACATATTTCTTACTTCTAGAACTATCCGGCCGGAGATTTATCTTGCTGCTTTTTTGTTGGTTTCATTCGTTGTATTTGTAAAAGCTTTAGATAAAAAATCAGGCGTTTTATTTTTCATTTCCGGCTTAATGCTTGGGCTGGCGGTGTTCATGCATATTAACGGGGTCATTGCTTTTGCCGCTTTTTCATTAATCTATGTCTCTGAATATGGGCTATCCGGTTTGCGGAAGAGATCTTATTGGCATTTTGCTGCAGGTTTTGCAATCATTTTGCTCTCCTTTATAGTTTATTTGTTGTTATTAACTTACCCCGATAAAATCAACTATTTGCTTGGGCAATACTTGATTAAATCACAAATGCATGAATCCAGGCTCTTTCCTTTGTTTAGTTCAAACTGGTTAATTTATAGTTTGCAGGGAGAGGTATTTAAAAGATATGCTGATTTTATTTCCTTCCCATTTCGCCTTCACATATTTATGGTAAGTGTTTTTGCCATAGTTTATGCCTGGTTTAGTAGAAATAGAGCTAATCGCATGTTGCTCATAATGATTCTCACTTATATTATTGCTTTTTGGTTAATTATTGCTAATAAAAATGTTCGTTATTTAGTGATTATTCTACCCTATCTTTTGATCCTGATCGCAAGTTCGGCGTTCAATTTTTTTAAAAAGTTTTTTGGAAAATTCAAGTTTGCGCCGATATTACTATTGTCTTTGTTAATTGTAACCCAGATCGGGGGAAACGCGCTCTTTTTGTATAAATTTCGTGATTCAGGATATAATTCCTTTATTAGCAGATTAAAGGAAATAATTCCGGCGCGGTCTGCAATATATGGCCCGATAACGTATTGGCTTGGTTTAAAGGAATATTCTTATTATGCTTTCGAAGGGGTATCTTTTAAAAGAGCAAGAGATGATCTTAATGCTAAGATTTATATCTTGGGTAGTCGTGAACTCAATGAGATAGACAGCTACGGCGTTGCATACCATTCCAGCGTGGAATTAAAGCGGGGAATGGAAGCATATTTTAGACAACACGGTGAATGTATCGGGGAAGTAGAAAACAGCTTTTATGGCGATTTAAAAATATATTCATTGGAATAGAAAAATAATGGACACAAAATTAGAATTGCAATCTATTTCAAAAGGTGCCATATATTCATTCCTTGGCAATGGGGCCGGCGCGCTATTGGAGTATATCTTTATTTTAATCATCGCCAGAATTTCCGGTGCAGAGTCGGTGGGTTTGTATTTTTTGATGGTAGTGATTATTACTGTGATTTCTATAATCACACGCTTAGGATTAAGCGAAGGGACGTTAAGATTTGTTTCTATATATAACGGCAAAAAGGATTTGGCGAAGGCAAAAGGGGTTTATCTTTTTTCTATGGAGTTGGTCTTTATTTTCAGTTTATGTCTTTCCCTGCTCTTGTTCATAAATGCCCGGTATTTAGCTGGTATTTTGGACCGTCCCGGGACAGAAATAATCATAAAAACATTTGCTTTGGGCCTTCCCTTTGTTTCACTATTTAAAATCTCTATGTCCTTGTTTCAAGCTCTGCATGAGATGAAATATATTGCTCTTTTGCAGGGCTTTTTTCTTCCTTTTTCCATGAGTATTATATACTTATTGCTTTCACTGATCTGGCAGGATTTTGTTTCTGTCGGGGTAGCTTTTACCGTAGCTTATTTGTTGTTTAGTATTATAGCCTGGCGCTGTTCGATTAAACTTTTAGGCGTGGGGATTGCTGAAAATTATCAAGGAGTTGGGAAGCTGGCCCGTTATTCCCTGCCCATGGCTCTGGTCAGTTTAATTATGCTTACTTATGGACAGTTGGATATAATTATTCTTGGTTGGTTTAAAGGTGCCATTGAGGTTGGCGTACTGGGGGTGATTTTTAAACTATCTTTTCTTTGTCTGGCGGTGTCGGCTTCCGTAAATTATATATTTGCGCCTTTGGTGGCGGACCTGCATCATCGCAAGGAGATTGATAAATTAGCGCTAATATTTAAAAGTATTACACGTTGGACGATTACTTTAACCTTGCCGATCTATTTTGTGATCCTGATGAATTCGTGGGCAGTGTTAAGGTTTTTTGGAAAAGATTACTTACTAGGCATGTTGCCGTTGTTCATTCTTTGCACAGGAAATCTGGTTGATGTAGGAACCGGATTAGTGGCTACGATCCTAGCCATGACGGGGAGGAATTTTTTGACATTATTTAATGCCCTGTTATTTTTAGCCATTAATATAATTCTAGATGTCATTTTAATTCCGAAATATGGGATCATTGGTGCTGCGGTTGGTCCAGCCGTTTCTTTAACCATGGTTAATTTAATCAGATTAATCCAGGTTTACAAGCAATTTAAAATCCATCCATATAGCTTAAGATTGGCCATCCCGGCTGGTATGGCAGTAATAATGTTTCTTGTAATTGTGATTTCTAAGGCAGCATTCAATGTGGGGAAGGTGGGAGTGGTTATGTCAATAATCTATAGCTTGATTGGCTTACTGATATATTTTAGCGTCATTGCATTTACGGTCCATGCTGACGACAAGGAGATATTTAAATATTTTATGCGACGAGCATTGGGTAAGACAACGAATCTTTGGCTTGAATATTTTAGGTAAAATGGGCTTAGTGCCAACCTACACTGATGAAATATGGTTTTGCGGTCGTGTTATAATATCAATAATAAAACGCTGAAAGCATTTGAGGCAATAAGGAGAGCAATTTAATCCATGAAACAACTCATCCAAAACTATAAATCAGGCGAGCTCCAACTAGTAGAGGTTCCTGATCCCATTGTTCGGCCGGGAGGGATACTGCTTGAAACCAGAAATTCCCTGATCAGCGTTGGAACAGAAAAACTGATGATTAGCATGGCCCAAAAAGGTTATCTGGGTAAAGCGTTGGCCCGTCCGGACCTAGTAAAACAGGTAATTAATAAAATTAAGACCGATGGACTATTAGAAGCATATAAGGCAACCATGAATCGACTGGATAATCCAGTAACCTTAGGATACAGCTCGGCCGGCATAGTTAAAGAAAGGGGAGCAAATGTTGATGGGATAATGGTGGGAGATCGGGTGGCTTGTTTTGGGGATGGGTTTGCCACGCATTCCGAAATGACTTTTGTTCCAAAGAATATGTTTGTAAAGATTCCTGAAAATATTAGTTTTGAAGATGCAGCTTTTGTTGGGCTTGGTTCAATTGCATTAAATGCGATCCGTTGTGCAAATTTGACCTTTGGAGAAAATGTGGCGGTTTTAGGGTTGGGACTTTTAGGACAGCTTTGTGTGCAGATGCTTAAGGGCTGTGGCGCCAAGGTTTTTGGGATTGACATAAGTGAAGGGAAGCTTAAATTGGCATGTGAATTAGGCTGTGATGCGGGAGCGGTTATCGGAAAAGATGATGTGCTGTCAAAAATCATGGAATTTACCAGTGGGAAGGGGGCAGATGCGGTTATTATTATGGCGGGGTCTTCAGATAATAAGCCCATTGAGTTAGCGGCGGAAATTTCAAGGGAACGGGGCAGGATTGTTGCCTGCGGAATGATAAATTTAGATGTTCCTAGGCAAGAGTTTTTTAAGAAGGAACTAACTGTGATTGTTTCGCGTGCAACCGGTCCCGGCAAATTTGATCCTTTGTATGAGAATGCCGGGATTGATTACCCTTTTGCTTATGTACGTTGGACAACCCAGCGAAATATGGAATATTTTTTGCAGCTTGTGTCTGAGGGAAAGGTTAAATTAGATAAAGTAATAACCCATCGGTTTCCGATTGAGAATGCCCTTTCGGCATACGAAATGATTTTTAGTGGGAAAGAATCTTGTCTTGGGGTATTAATTGAATATACTGGGCAAAGGGAAAGAACGAAGAAAATTGAGTTAAAGCAGAGAGCTGGCTCTGCTGATTTTTCGGTAATTCACAGGGTGCAGAAATCAAAACTAACGGTAGGATTGATTGGCGCGGGGTTGCATGCCAATGTAAATATGCTGCCAGAGCTTAGGCGGATGCAGCAGATAAGATTAAGAGGGATTGCAGATGCGGATGGATACAAAGGGAGGCATAGCGGGAAGAAATTTGGGTTTGAGTATTGTGTGTCAGATTATCAGGAATTATTAAAAGACTCGGAAATTGATGCGGTCATGATTGCTACGCGTCATAACTTGCATGCTCAAATGGTTTTAGATTCTCTGAAAGCAGGCAAGCATGTATTTGTTGAAAAACCGTTGGTGATGAATGAAGAAGAATTAAAACGGGTGGTTGAGCTGAGAAATAAATGCCTTAATCTGGTGGTTTTAGTTGGATTTAACCGCAGGTTTTCACCAATGGCGCGTCAGGCCAATGAGTTTTTCAGCAGATCCCAAAAGCCCGCAGTAATCAATTGTCGCGTAAATGCCGGTTTTGTCCCTGC
>Ga0265292_1001532_pt1 | contig 20015 bp, 33 predicted proteins | sample Munlanlewell296A_FD_189080 | JGI IMG/M metagenome (GOLD analysis project Ga0265292, IMG submission 189080) | Leachate microbial communities from a municipal landfill in Southern Ontario, Canada - Leachate well 296A | ecosystem: Engineered > Solid waste > Landfill > Unclassified | place: Canada... | reverse complement strand
ATGCCATATCCAGGCTGTTCTACTTGGGCCTTTACTGCAAAATTTGGTTCTATCATACTAACACCCTCCTTTACCCGCGCAAATTTTCGAAAGAAAATTTGTTCGGGTTAACGTGAATAATATTCTACAATTAATTGTGTATTGAGATCTTCTTTGACATCTGCTCTTTCCGGCAATCGTACAATTTTTCCCGTTGGCCCCTGACGCAAAAGCCACCCAGCTGGAACATATGTTTTATCCTCTAATTGCTTTTTGACCGCTGGAATTTCCAAACCTTTGGCTTTCAACGTGATTACATCGTCTACTTTTACCATGTAGGATGGAATATTTATGCGATTTCCTGAAACTACTGTATGCCCGTGAGAAACAAGTTGACGCGCAAGCGATCTGGTAGGAGAAAGTCCTAGTCGGTATAATACATTATCCAAACGAAGCTCGAGAAATTGAACCAACATATCTCCTGTGTTTCCGCGGAATTTACGGGCCATTTGAAAGTTTTTTCGAAATTGCCTCTCAAGCATTCCATACATCCGCTTCATTTTTTGTTTTTCCCGAAGTTGTATGCCAAAAGCCGATTGCTTCCTTTTGCCCTTTGCACCATGCTGGCCAGGTCCTATATTTAATCGGCGCAGCAAAGAAGCGTGAGATTTGGATCCAACCGTTTTGAATCCTAAATCCATACCCTCTCTTCGTGCTAATCTATTTTTTGGTCCAGTATATCGTCCCATAATTAATGAATGCTAAATGCTGAATGACCAATGCTAAATAAATACATAATATTATTTATCATTTAGCATTTATCATTTGGCATTGTTTTTATACTCTTCTTTTCTTTTTAGGTCGCACACCATTGTGTGGAATTGGCGTAACGTCAGCTATCAAACTAATGCCAAGTCCGACGGATTTTAGTGCACGAAGTGATGCGTCTCGACCAGCACCCGGACCTTTGATATATACGGCAACCTCCCGCATACCGCCATCCATAGCTTTTCTGGCAACGGTCTCGACTGCAGTCGTAGCCGCATAGGGAGTCGCCCGACGTGCGCCTTTAAATCCGACTAATCCAGACGACCCCCAAAAAAGCGTATTTCCGTTCTCATCGGTCAATGTGACAAGTGTATTATTAAACGTCGCCGTAATATATATTTTTCCTTTAGTAGGGATCACTTTGGTCGATTTGGCTGCCATATTATGCTTTTCCTTCTGTGGGCTTGTCTGTATCTAACTTTGCGCGATCTTCTTTCTTGAGTGCCCCGACCGTCATACGTTTGCCTCTTCTTGTGCGAGCGTTTGTTCTGGTTCTTTGACCGCGAACCGGCAACCGCTTACTGTGTCGCCCGCCCCTATAGGATTTAATTTCGACAAGTCTTTTGATCGACTCTCCAATTGCCCGCCGCAAATCTCCCTCTACCACTGCTTCTTTTTCTATAAGCTTGGTTAATTTACTCACTTCGTCATCGGTTAAGGTCTTCATGCGTCGTGCAGGATCAAGCTTCGCTTTTTCTAAAATTCCCTTCACATTTGATCTCCCTATTCCATACAAGTACGTCAATGAAATATCGAGTCTTTTTTCACTTGGTAAATCGATTCCTGAAATACGCACCATATTAATAAAATGCTAAATGCTAAATGGCAAATGCTAAATATCTTTTATTTATCATTTATCATTTTTCATTGGCCATTGTCTTCTACCCCTGTCTCTGTTTATGCTTTGGCGTCGCACAAATTATATACACGCGTCCGCGACGGCGAACTACTTTGCATTTTCTACACATTGGTTTAACACTTGCTCGAACTTTCATAAAACATCATTTTGATCTATATATAATTCTGCCTTTTGCTGGATCATATGGTGACATTTCAAGTTTCACTTTGTCTCCCGGCATAATACGAATAAAGTTTAATCGCATCTTCCCTGAAAGATGGCAAAGTACTACATGACCATTGACAAGTTTCACCCTAAATAACGTATTCGGCAAACATTCAGACACTTCTCCGTCTATTTCAATGTTTCCTTGATGCACCATACGTTAGATTATCCCCGCAAAAAACTAAAAACTAGCCCGCTTAATATTAACGGGACTTACGGTATGAGAGCTCATTGTAGCTTATACAATCGATTTGGTCAACACCATAGGCTCTCCATCAGTAATTGCTACCGTATGCTCAAAAACAGCAGTAAGCGACCCATCCTTGGTTCCTATAGACCACCCATCATCGTTAACATAAACCATCTTAGGATTACCCATGGTGTAAATCACCTCAATAGCGATAGTCATCCCCTCGATAAGTTCTGGAGTTTTTTCAATCGTTGCCTTTAATATCCCCGGAATCTGCGGTGCTTCATGAAGCGTCTTGCCGACGCCGTGTCCTACTAAAGACCGCACAATTCCATAGCCGTATGGCGATACCACGTCTTGAATGGACTTTGAAATATGTCCCACTCTATTGCCGACTCTTGCCATGTCAATTGCAGTAAAAAGAGCCTTTTGTCCTACGTCTAAAAACTGTTTGACATCTTTTTGTGGGTTTCCAATGACTTTTGACCATGCCGTATCCGTATGAAATCCGTCACGAAGCATTCCTATATCAATTGTGAGCAGATCCTGATCTTTTAGCACATACTCTGTTGGAATACCGTGGACAATGACGTCGTTTACACAAAGACAGGTCGCCCATTTATAATTACCAACGGTCGTAAATGATGGTTTGCCGCCGGCTTTAAGTATTTTTGCCATAGCCAGCGCCTCAATTTCCTTGAGGGAGACGCCAGCAATAGACACGCTGAGAAGTTCACGAAGAATCGTGCCAAGCGCAAGACCCGACGACTTCATGGCATTTATTTTATTCTGATCATTTCGTTTCATAAGATACGTTTGGCAAGTACTTCTAATTGTGTAAGAAATTCTTTCTCTGAACCATCGTTGACGACAAGAAAGTCAGCCATTGCAATCGGCCCACCCTTATGTAAATTTTCTATCTCTGAAATGTCTCGACTGCGCGCTTCATCTTCTGTCAACGGTCGAATCTCTCGTTTTGATAATCGCTGATAGCGTAAAGGAGGTGGTGCATACATGCAGAGAAGTTTAAGCTGTGGAAATCGATTTTTAAGATACACGTACTCTTCCCATGAATATAATCCATCGAGAACAATTGCGTTTGTTTCCTTACTTAGCTCAATAATGCGCGGCTCAATTTTTATCGCCATTGCAGCCATCCCAAAATCTACGCGCAATTTCTCTCTATACCATCGCTCATTTTTTTCGTTTCTTAGAAGGTTAAGTTCCTTAAGCCCAATATCAGTCTGATCTCCAAAACGCAAAACAGGAATATTTCGTTTCTTAAAAAATTCTGCAGCCACACTCTTCCCGGATCCGGGCATACCAACCAATGCGATGAGATGAAACGGAGTACTCATGAAACTGCTCTCAATATATCCTTATAAACTTCTTCAATCGAGTTATCTGCATTAATTTCAGACAAAACTGCTTGTTGACGATAATACTCAAGGACATCTTTCTCACCCGATTTATACAATTCAAGTCGACTCTTAATTCGTTCCGGTGAATCGTGAAGCTCGTTACTCCCTGGGTGTATAGGCCGCCCGCGCTTTATAAGTCGGCGATAGGATTCTTCTTCTGATAAATTCAGGTAAATAACTTTTTCTACTTTATATCCATATTTATCAAGCTTTTCGGATAAAAATTTCGCTTGCTCAACATTTCTTGGAAATCCATCCATGATCCAACCACCTTTGGCATCTTCCTCTTTCAAGCGCCATTTCCATAAAACAAACATTTCACTGTCAGCGACATATTTGCCTTCCTGAAGTGATTGTCGGACAACTTCTCCAATAATACCTTTATCATTTGCCGCCGCATCACGAACCAAATCGCCGCTTGTAAGAATCGGCAAATGTAGCATTTCGCTTAATAACTTTGCTTGCGTTCCTTTACCAGATCCTTCAGGGCCATAAAAAACGATATGCATATTCTATTCTTTCAAAAATCCCTCATAATTTCTCATTACAAGTTGTGCCTCAAGTGTCTTTACGGTCTCTAGAACGACTGAAACCACGATAAGTACCCCAGTGCCTCCCACAAGAAGCGTCGACACGCCTGAGACTGAACGAGCCAGAGATGGAAATACTGCCAAAATACCTAAAAACAACGCGCCGGCAAGAGTAATGCGGGTGAGAATATAATTTAAATATGATGATGTCGGGGTGCCTGGACGAATACCCGGAATAAATCCCCCGTGCTTTTGAATTTCAGATGCTATTTTTGATGGATTAAAGGTAATTGCAGTATAAAAATACGTAAACCCAATAACAAGTAAAAAGTATATGACATTGTATGAGATGCTATTTGGATTAAATAGTCCGGTCATAAAACGACCGATATTTGCCATCGCAGGGTTTGCAAGTTGTTGTAAGAATCCGCCAAGAAGAGATGGTAAAAGTACTAAAGATACAGCAAAGATAATAGGTATAACACCCGCTTGATTGACCCGAAGCGGTAAATAAGATACATTGCCGCCATAAATTTTGTTGCCTCTCACGCGACGCGCATAATGGACTGGAATACGTCTTACTGCCTCATTCATAAATACCGCACCAAAGATAACAACAAGCGCCACACCGCCAAAAAGAATCATGCTGCTTATCGACTCCGCCGTAACCGTACTAGCGGTCTGAAATACAACGACAGGCAAACGACCCACGATACCGGCAAAAATAAGAAGCGAAATACCATTCCCTACCCCGTATTCGGTGATAAGCTCACCAATCCACATAACCAAAATCGTTCCCGCTGTCATCGTCAAGATAACTGATACAAGTGTCAATGGATTAAATGCCTGCACAATGCCCTGATTACGAAGGAGTATATACATACCGATCGATTGAACGACTGCCAGTGGTATAGTAAGAAAACGCGTGTATTGATTAATTTTCTCGCGACCGAAATCTCCTTCTTTGGATAACTCCTCAAGCTTTGGGAACACAATAGTGAGAAGTTGGAGGATGATGGATGCATTGATATACGGATTAAGTCCTAACGCAAGAACCGAAAAATTGACAAGCGTACCGCCTGAAAAAATATCCAAAAGTCCTAAAAATTGATTTTTGGAGAATAACTCTGCTAACTTTTCGCGATCAATACCGGGAATTGGAATATGAGCAAATATACGAAATATCACAAAAATCCAAATGGTGATAAGTATTTTTCGACGTAATTCTTTCGTCCTCCAACTATTGGCAAATGCCGAAAAAAATGTATTCATAGAGCAGAGTGTTTCTATCGTCCAATTGATCCGCCGGCTTTTTGTATATCTTCTTTAGCTCCTTTAGATAATGGAATCATTACCTCGAGGGCCTTATCAATAATTCCTCCGCGTACAAGCTTCACTTTTGACACGGTCTTATCCACGATACCATATTTCTTAAGCGTTTCAAGAGTGACCTTTGATCCTGCGTTGATAATTGAAAGTCTAGAAACGCGAAGTGTTACGGTATATGGCTTTTGAGATTTGTTGCGCGTTTTTCCACGAAGAAGGGGAAAACGTTTCGTCAATGCCAACTGTCCGCCTTCAAAATCTCGCGGCACAGTGCCTCGCGCTTTTTGACCCTTCGTCCCGCGACCAGAGGTTTTTCCCCGACCTGATCCATGCCCGCGACCCAAGCGTTTCATCTTTGTTTTCACTAATATGGGAAGTGCGTGTAACTTCATAAATTTTTTATTCTATTTGTTTTATATGCTTTAATTTCTTTAACGCTGCAATCGTCGCGTAGACATTTGATGCTTTGTTATTTGTTCCCAAAATTTTGGAGACGATGTCTCGAATTCCTACCGCTTCAACCACCGCGCGCACTGGTCCACCAGCGCGTACGCCAGTGCCTGGTGGGGCTGGCTTTATCATGATGCGGGCGGCTCCGAGTTTAAGCTGTACCATATGAGGAATAGTCGTTCCCTTTAAAGGCACGGTAATAATATGTTTTCTTGCGTAAACTACAGCCTTTTTGACCGATGATTGGACATCTGGCGCTCCCCCCAATCCTACTCCAACACGCCCTTTTTTGTCCCCTACAACGACAAGAACCGAAAAACCAACCTTGTTTCCCCCTTTGGTTTTTTTCGATACGCGGTTTACCTGTATAACTTTTTCCTCAAATTCACCAGGTGGCACTACGTGCTGTTGTCTTGGTCTGTTTGAATTATTGTTCATCATAAATTACCTTTCTTAAAATACTAACCCTCCGGCGCGCGCCATCTCTGCCACTTCTTTAATCGAGCCGTGATAGCGAAATCCGCCACGATCAAATACAACTTTTTTAATCCCTGCGGCTTTTGCTTTTGCTGCTATGTCTGTTCCTAAAAGTTTAGCTGAAGCAGTATTCTTTCCCTTCACCCATGCTGATGTAAGGGTCACACTTTTTTCATCATCGATAAGTTGTGCCGAAAGGCGCGTGTTTGAACGATACACAGCAAGACGCGGTACTTTCGTTGTACCGCTAAGTCTTGCACGAATGCTTGCTTTTCGCTTCTGACGCAATTGTCTTCTTTGTTGTTCTACTGCCATATATACTCCTTTATTTAGTACTCCCAACTGCTTTTGCTGACTTGCCTGCTTTTCGACGCACATATTCGCCCGTATATTTAATTCCCTTGCCTTTGTACGGTTCAGGAGGCTTAATTGCACGAATGATAGCAGCTGTTTGTCCTACAAGATATTTATCAATTCCTGAAACGAGCACTTTACCTTCTGTGATTGAGAATGATATGCCTGACATCGGACGCACTACGACAGGATGAGAAAATCCTACAGAAAACGAAATGTCTACTCCTTGCATTGTGGCCCGATACCCAACGCCTGAGAGTTCTAACTGTTTGGTCCAGCCTTTTGTAACACCCACGACATTATTGGCAAGCAAGGCACGTATAGTCCCATGCATCGCATTTAATTTTTTACTTATTCCCTTTTTTAGAACGGTAAATATCCCAGTCTCTTTCGATACAACAGAAATTCCTTTTGGTATCGAAAGTGTCAATTCCCCCTTCGGTCCTTTTATAACCACCAAAGATCCTTCGACCGTGAGTGTCGCTTCTTTTGGCACCAAAATTTCTGTATCTCCTATTCGTGACATATATATTTACCAAACTTCACACAATAATTCTCCGCCAATGCCAAGCTTTATCGCATCTTTTCCCGTCATAACACCTTTGGGCGTGCTGACCACTGAAATACCCGCGCCACCCATGACAACTGGAATTTTCTTTTTTCCTACATACCAACGAAGTCCGGGCTTACTTACTCGTTTCATCCCGATTACCACCGGTTCTTTTCCTTCGTACATTAATTCCATATGAAGAAGTTTTCCGGTACCCTCTCCTATTTCCTTTACATCTTTGACATATCCTTTTTTGGAAAGAAGGGTAGCCACTGCCATTTTTAATTTGCTCGTCGGCACCAAAACAACTCTGTTATGAGCCATTGCGGCATTTCTAATTCTTGTTAACATGTCTCCTATCGGATCACTTATCATAATTTTCTCCTTCTCCCTGCCTGCCGGCAGGCAGGCTTTTTACCAAGACGCTTTTATTACACCTGGAAGCGCCCCCTTATGAGCCAACTCTCTAAAACAAATACGACACAGTTTAAATTTACGCATAAAGGCTCTTGATCTTCCACAAAGCATACAGCGATTCCTGTGCCTCACTGCAAACTTTTGCTTATGTTCAAATTTCACGATATCAGATGTTTTTGCCATAGTTATGTTTTTGAAAACGGCAGGCCTAGTGCTGAAAGAAGCGCTTTTGCATGCTCGTTTGTCTTAGCGGTCGTTACAAATGTCGTTTCAAACCCTCGAATTTTATCAATCATTCCATACTCAAGCTCTGGGAAAATAATCTGCTCTGACAAGCCCAATGTATAATTACCGGTATTATCAAATGCTTTGTTTGATACGCCGCGAAAATCGCGCACACGAGGCAGGGCCACCATGGTAAGCCGCTGAAAATAGTCATACATCCGTGTCCCTCTCAAGGTCACACGAACCCCAATCACGTCTCCCGCACGCAATTTAAATGTCGAAATTGCGCGCGTGGCCTTTCTAGGCTGTGGCTTTTGGCCGGTAATGACGGCCAGCTGCTGACTCACTTTCTCGATAACTTTTTTATCTTTAAGTGCTTCACCAAGTCCCACGTTTACCACAATTTTGACAAGCTTTGGTACTGCCATGACGTTTTTGATACCAAGCTCACGCATAAGTGTGCCTGATATTTCGTCTTTATATTTTTTATGTAATAGATTCATATGTTTATATCTTTTTATGACATTTTCTACATACGCGAACTTTTTCATTCTTCGTGACCAAGTATCCAATACGCGTTTGCTTACTGCACGAAGGACAAATAAGTGCGATTTTTGATGTGGCTATGGGTTTTACGATTTCCACAATGCCGCCGGCATTTTTTTCATCTTTTCTTTTCATATGCTTTTTGACAATGTGAACACCCGGCACTTTCACTTCATGAGCCTTTGGATAGACCGCATCAATCTTCCCTTTGCGACCTTTGTCTTTTCCAAGTGTTACGATAATTGTGTCTCCGATTTTAAATTTCATAGTGCATTTTAAAATACTTCTGGCGCTAGACTGACTATTTTATCAAATCCTTTATCTTTTAGCTCGCGGGCAATTGGGCCGAATACTCGCGTTCCTCTCGGATTCTTGTCTTTTCTGTTATCTATCACCACTCCTGCATTATCATCAAAACGTATATATGACCCATCTTTTCGATGAAATTCCTTGTGTGTACGCACCACCACGACTTGCACCATTTCGTCGTCTTTTACTATACCGTTTGGATCTGCTTTTTTTACCACGCACTGCACGACATCTCCAATTGATGCCTTCATTCTCTTTGAAGCACCATAAATATGGATAACCACCATCTCTATGGCTCCTGAATTATCAGCGACCGTTAATTTTGTGCGTCTTTGGATCATACAATTACCTTTCGGTCTTCTCGACTCACGATAAGAAAATGTTTTGTTTTGCTTATCGGCGGCACTTCTTTCATAACAACTTTATCTCCTACGATAAGATCCATGTTTGACACATGTGCGGCGAATCTTTTCGTTCGACGCACCGCTTTACGATACATCGGATGCCTTGTCATTCTGATAACTTCAACGATAACCGTGTCTTTATTTTTCGTCGAAGCTACAACACCGCTGATTGATCGTGCTTTTGAAATTATTGATTTGGCTCGTTTTACCGTATTTTTTTTCATAGAACTTCCCTTTCTCTAAAGAGTTTGGCAGTAAGAACTGTCTGTACCATCGCAAGATGGATACGCATACCTTTGGCAATACGGACATTTTTCACTTGGCTGGTATATCGTTTCATTTTTTCTTCAACAATAGCAATCTTTAAATCTCCCACCTTTTTTTTGAGTTCTGCAACGGTCGAATGTATTATCTGATCCTTTGTTTTTCGTTTCATACGTGTTTCTCCCGTTCTACAAATTTCGCTCGAACTGGTAATTTAATGGCTGCTAGTCTCATGGCTTCTTTCGCAAGGTCCACGGTGACTCCTCCCATTTCAAACATAATCCGCCCAGGTCTGACAACACACACATATTCGGAAACTTCACCTTTACCACTTCCCATGCGAGTTTCCGGCGGCTTTTTCGTAATTGGCTTATCTGGAAAAATTCGGATCCAAACGCGCCCTCCTCTTCGTATTGTATGAGTGAGCGCTTTTCTGGCTGCCTCAATTTGCCTACTTGTCACCCATCCTGGTTCTGTAGCCTTTAATCCAAAGTCACCAAATGAAATAACGGATCCACGAATGGATTTGCCTTTCATACGGCCTCTAAATTGTTTGCGATGTTTGGCTCGTTTTGGTGATAACATATTAATTAACTTTCTTGCATATCCACACTTTTATCCCGACATATCCTGATTTCGTAAGACATGGTACTTCTGCATAATCGACATTTTCACGAATTGTTGATAATGGGATAGATCCTTGCTTATACGTTTCTCTTCGTGCTATTTCAGCTCCTCCAATACGGCCGGCAAGCTTTATCTTCACTCCCTTGGCTCCAGCAGTCATAACACGATCAACCATTTGCACGCAGACTCTTTTGTGCGGCATGCGTTTTAGCATTTGATCTCCAATATTTACCGCTACCAAATGTGCATTAAGATTTGGCTCTTTAATAGGTTCAACGACCATTTCGACCTTCATTTTTGTTGGATCAAAAATTGTCTTACCGAGCTTTCTATCATGAGCAATCGTCACAAGCTTTTTTTCAACAAATTTTTTTATATCCTCAAGTCCGGATCCGCCTCGACCTATCACCATACCAGGACGTGAAACATGAAGGATTACTTTTATCTTATTTATCGATCGTTCAATTTCACAAAGTCCAAGACCTGCAGCTTTAAGCTTCAAAAACAACTCATCTCGAAGCAGTAAATCCTGAATGAGCAACCCTGAGTATCTTTTGTCGTCAGCAAACCATCGGGAAACCCACGTATACAATGGCCCAAGTCTAAATGCGTATGGATGTACTTTTTGTCCCATATATTATTTCTCCTTTTTTTCCTCTGTCAGTGTAACTGTGACGTGTGACATGCGCTTTTTGTACGCATGTGCTGAGCCTTTGCTCACCGCATGCCAACGCTTCAGCGCAGGACCACCATCAACTTCAAGTTTAAAAATCATTAACGGACCAACTTTTGCATTTTTCACCTTTGCATTTGCTGCTGCTGATCGTATAAGTACAGCCAAGGGCTTCGCGCTTCTCTGTGATGCAGCGTCTAACCCCGCTAACGCTTCTAAAACACCCATCCCACGAATACTATCCGCCATAAGGCGCAATTTTCTAGGACTCATATGAATGTATTTGGCTGTCGCTTTGTATTCCATAATTGGTTACTTAGTTACTTGGTTACTTGGTTACTTGGTTCTTTATACATTTTTCTTTTCTAAGTAACTAATTAACTAAATAACAAACTAACTATTTACGTTTTGTCTGCTGTTCTCTTTGTCACTTGTCCGTGACCTCTAAACGTACGAGTCGGCGAAAATTCTCCTAATCTGTGTCCCACCATTCCCTCTGTCACAAATACTTCAACAAATATACGACCGTTGTGAACTGCAAATTTGTGTCCGACAAATTCAGGCGAAATTTGGCAGCTTCTTGCCCATGTTTTAATAGGATCAAGATTACCCCCCGCTTTTTGCTTGTTCACTTTCGCTAAAACGCGTGGATCGATGTATGGACCTTTTTTGGTACTTCTGGACATAATTTATTTTCTCCTTTTTACAATGATGCTATCTGAATATTTTCTGCGTTTCCTTGTGCGCTTGCCAAGAGTCCTTTTGCCCCATGGGCTTTTGGGTGATTTCATCCCGATTCCCGACTTTCCTTCTCCACCTCCGTGCGGATGACTTCGTGGATTTTGAGCAACCCCTCGAACCGTTGGGCGTATGCCTCTATGACGCGCATTTCCCGCTAATCCTATCACTGTATTTTTCCAATCAATATTGCCAACTTGACCTACAGTCGCGCGGGCAAGGCTTGAGAAAAATCTGACTTCACCAGATGGCAGCTTAATTTGTACGGTATCGCCATCTTTGGACAATAAAACAGCGGCGTTTCCTGCTGATCGGACCATTTGCGCACCCCGCCCTGGTTTAATTTCAATATTGTGAATTAAAGTTCCGACTGGTATATCGCGGAGTCGTAATGCATTGCCGGGCTTTGCCTCAATGTCCGTTCCTGATTGTACCGTCGCACCGACCACAAGGTCAACGGGTGCTAAAATATAACGCTTCTCTCCATCTTTATACGTAAGTAACGCGACATCCGCTGTACGATTTGGATCGTATTCTATAGCAGTTACTATCGCACTAATACCATCTTTGTCGCGTTTCCAATCAATCACACGATAAAAACGCTTTTGCCTGCCGCCTTGGTGACGCACTGATATATGACCGAACATATCGCGTCCTGAATTTTTCGGGAGTATTGATTGCAATGATTTTGATCTTTTCGCTGACATAGTTATTTTCCTGATTGTTCTGATACATCAAAAATACTTATTTTTTGACCTTTTTTAAGTCTCACCAGTGCTTTTTTCCAATCAACGCGCGTGACAGGCTTTGCTCGCTTGCCTGACTTTCTCGTTTTCCCTGCCACTCTCATGGTACGCACGTCTGTAACCGTCACAGAGTATAAGGCGTTTATCGCTTTGATAATATCTTCTTTGCGCGACTTTAGCGCGACGGCAAACGTATACCACCCGGTAGAAGCTAAAAACATAGATTTTTCTGTCATGATTGGTCGTTTCACAATGTCCATAGATTAGTCCTTTTTGATAAACTGCTTGACTGCATCTTCAACCGCTGATTTCATAATGATTATGTATTTATGGGATACGAGTGCATACGGATGAACATGGGTCATCGGTAATACATCAAGATCTGGTATGTTTCTTGCGGCTTGAAGGACGTTGGTGGCACCCGTTGTATGCAAAATAAGTATGGAACCGGAAATACCTAATCCTTTAATAAGTGTTGCAATATATTTCGTTTTTGGCAAAAGTGCTTCCAGCCCATCAACGACAAATATTGCATTATCTTTAAGTCTCACTGAAAATGCTGACGCGAGGGCAACTATTTTCATCTTCTTGGTTAAGGTTCCCTTAAAGTTTTGGTGTGTCGGACCAAACACAACGCCCCCACCGACGAAAATATGCGCTCTGATACTCCCGTGTCGAGCACGACCTGTGCCTTTTTGTTTATAAATCTTACGCGTTGATCCTTCTACCTGACCGCGGGTTTTCACAAAAGCTGACCCCGCTCGCTGATTGCCTTGATATACACGGATAGCCTGTGCCAATAACATCGTATTCACTTCTTCCCCAAATAGCTCTTTTGGAAGTTTGGTCGTTCCTTTTGACGTACCCGTTGCATCAAACACGGGAACTGTCATTCCCGATGCTACTTTAATTTTTGCAACGTCTTTTACTGCCTTTTTTTCCACTACCGTAATAGCCACTTTTTTTGTAGTTTTTATTTTTTTGTTTGTCGTTTTTTTTGCTATTGCTGCCATATTAGTGTTTCGTACTTATTTTCTTGACTGATTCTTTTGCAATAATAAGAAGTCCATTTTTTGAACCAGGCACAAGACCTTTCACTGTAATCGCATGTTTCTCACTGTCTATACTAACGACGGACAAATTTTGTACAGTCACCCGATCTGACCCCATGCGTCCGGCCATACGCTTTCCTTTATACACCCGTCCGGGAGTCGTGGTTTGACCGATAGATCCGGGAGCTCGTTCTCTGTCTGATTGTCCGTGTGTGCGAGGACCCCCTGCAAATCCGTGGCGCTTGACAACTCCTGCAAACCCTTTGCCTTTACTCGTTCCGGTCACACGTATCGTATCTCCCACTGCAAATATGGTATCAATCTTCACTTCGCTTCCTAAGGATAGATCACTTACATCACTTACAGGAAATGAGCGCAAAAAACGGAGCTTTTTATCGAGCCCCGCTTTTTTTAAATGTCCAATTTCCGCTTTTGATATATTTTTTATCGTGCCAATTCCAAGTTGAATGCTTTTACCCATCGCACTATCGTCAATTTTGGTAATATAGTTTGGCCCCGTCAATATAACCGTGACAGGAATACGTCGTCCATCTTGGGTAAACGTTTGTGTTTGCAGTCCTTTAATACCTAATATTGCAGTCATCATAGTCATAAACCAAAAAAACGACCCCGGTTGAGGTCGTAATATCGACTCATCCGAGACTTTTGCTCCACTTATAGGAACAGAGTATCTCTTACATTTTTAATTCAATATCAACTCCTGCCGGTAAATCAAGATGCATGAGTTGATCGATCGTCTTGTCGGTCGGCTCTACTATGTCAATCAATCGCTTATGAGTCTTTACCATGAAATCCTCGCGACTATTTCGATCAATAAAAGTGGCCTTGGCAACATTGAAATGTTGCTTGTCCGTAGGCAGAGGCACTGGTCCCACAACTCTTGCTCCCGTGCGAATGGCGGTATCCAGTATTTTCTGACAACAGTCATCAATGACTCTGCTGTCATACGCTTTTAACCTGACTCGAATACGACCTTTTGGCATATTATAAAGAGCTAAATATGGATCCCCGCATACGCGAGGATGACATCTGAATTACGCGATGATTTTTGTAATGACACCCGCGCCTACCGTATGTCCACCCTCGCGAATTGCAAACCGAAGTCCCTCTTCAAGAGCAACTGCTACGATGAGTTTAACATTCATCTTTGTGCTATCCCCAGGCATAACCATTTCAACTCCTGCCGGCAATGTCACTTCTCCCGTAACGTCTGTCGTTTGAATATAGAATTGTGGTCTGTAGCCTGTGAAAAACGGCGTATGACGTCCACCTTCTTCTTTGGCAAGTACATAGACTTCTGACTCAAACTCTGTATGCGGTTTGACTGAGCCTACGGCGGCTAATACTTGACCACGTTCGACTTGTTCTTTTTCGATACCGCGAAGCAGTACCCCGACGTTGTCTCCAGCCAATCCTTCATCAAGAATTTTACGAAACATTTCAACTCCGGTAACTACCGTTGATTGCGTTGGCTTGATACCGACGATTTCAATCGTTTCACCGACTTTGACCTTGCCGCGAGTCACACGTCCCGTGACCACTGTTCCTCGACCTTTAATCGAGAAGACGTCTTCGACCGGCATCAAGAATGGCTTATCAAGCTCTCGAACTGGATCAGGGATGTATTCATCCACAGTGCTCATGAGGTCTGTTATAGACTTTTCTGCATCAGCATCACCCTGAATAGCTTTCAATGCTGATCCACGGATAACAGGAATCTGATCTCCTGGATAGCCGTATTTGGTAAGAAGTTCTCGAACTTCCATTTCAACTAAATCAAGAAGCTCTTTGTCGTCTACCATGTCGCACTTGTTCATAAAAACGACTATGGATGGCACTGCTACTTGTTTTGCCAAAAGAATATGCTCCCGCGTTTGCGGCATAGGGCCGTCGGGCGCTGATACGACAAGGATTGCTCCGTCCATTTGAGCGGCACCTGTAATCATGTTCTTTACATAATCAGCGTGTCCTGGAGCGTCAATGTGTGCATAATGGCGTTTGGCGGTTTCGTATTCTGAATGATGGATGTTAATCGTCACTCCTCTTGCCTTTTCCTCTGGAGCATTATCGATTTCATCGTATTTTAACGCTTTTGCCATACCTACTTTTGCCAAAACGTGGGTGATAGCTGAGGTAAGGGTCGTTTTACCATGGTCAACGTGACCGATAGTTCCGATGTTTAAATGTGGTTTGTTTCGAATAAATTTTACTGAATCTGCCATAGGACTATCCTCCTTTAAAGACAATACATAAAATACGAACTACGTGATCGTTAGTTTCCATTGTAGCATCAGACTACGGTTTTAGCAATGATCTTTTCTTGAATGTTTTTGGGTACCTCTTCGTAATGGCTCGGCTCCATATAATACGTAGCTCTACCCTTTGAAAGACTACGAAGCACTGTCGCATATCCTGACAGCTCAGCTAAAGGAACAGTTGCGAGAATAACGGTAACGGTGCCTCTTTTTTGCGTACCTACTACTTGCGCTCGTCGGGAGGCCAGATCACCGATCACATCTCCCATATATTCATCAGGAGTTGTGACCTCAGTCTTCATGATAGGCTCTAAGATGGTAGGCTGGGCTTTTTTCACCGCGTCTTGCACAGCCATGGATCCCGCAATTTTAAACGCGATTTCTGAAGAGTCGACGTCGTGATACGAGCCGTCGTAGAGCGTCGCTTGGATATCTACCAATGGGTAGCCGGCAAGGATGCCATTTTCAAGTGCTTCTTTAATCCCTTTGCCAACCGCCGGAATATATTCATTCGGAATGGTGCCGCCTTTAATCGCGTCGACAAATTCAAATCCCTCACCCCGTGCTTTGGGCTCGATGCGGATAAGCGCATGACCGTATTGGCCACGACCTCCGGTTTGGCGAATGTATTTGCCTTCGCCTTCAGCTTTTATCTTAATCGTTTCTTTGTACGCCACTTGCGGCGCACCGACACTGGCGTCTACTTTAAACTCGCGCTTCATACGATCAACGAGAATCTCAAGATGCAACTCACCCATGCCGGCAATAATCGTCTGATTGGTCTCATGATTTGTTTTGATCTTAAACGTCGGGTCTTCTTCGGACAGTCTCTGCAAGGCAAAACCCATCTTTTCCTGATCATTTTTGGTTTTGGGCTCAATAGCCAAAGAAATAACTGGCTCCGGAAAAGTAATCTTTTCAAGAACTATTGGAAATTCTCCGTCACAAACAGTGTCGCCTGTGACTGTATCTTTAAATCCTACGACTGCAACTATTTCGCCTGCATACGCTTCTTTTATTTCTTCGCGCTGATTAGCATGCATAAGAAGGAGTCGGCCGACGCGTTCTGAAACATTTTTGATGGAATTATATGCGTAAGAACCTGATTCAAGCTTTCCTGAATAAATACGAATGTAGGTAAGTTTCCCCACGTGCGGATCGATTTGAATCTTAAATGCCAACCCGCAAAACTTTTCTTCGTTTGTGCGTTTTCTGGTAATCTTTTCTTCGGTCTTTGGATGAATACCGGTAACATCTGCCAAATCAAGCGGTGACGGAAGATAGTCAACGACCGCATCAAGGAGTGGCTGAACTCCTTTATTGCGAAGACTGGTGCCGCAATAAATAGGCACGAGTTTATACGCAATAGTCGCTCGGCGAAGGGCAGCTTTCAATTCCTCAACCGTCGGCTCTTCTCCAGAAAGATACTTCTCCAAAAGTGCGTCGTCTGTTTCACAAATGCGCTCGATCAGGTCGTGTCGACTTTGTTCTACTTCGGAAACGAGCTCTGCCGGAATTTCCGGCAATATCTCAACTTTTGACCCGAGCTCGTCACTGCCCCAGACCATCGGCGTTTTTGTCAACACATCAATGCTCCCTCTGAAGGTATTTTCACGACCAATGGGCACGACCATGACAGCAGTGCGACAACCCAATTTTGTTTCTATCTGATCAATCGTTCCTCGAAAATCAGCCCCGACCTTATCCATTTTGTTTACAAAACAAATACGCGGCACGTTGTATTTGTCCGCCTGATGCCAGACCGTCTCTGATTGAGACTGTACACCCTCTTCCGCATCCAAAACTGTGATGCCACCGTCAAGCACGCGCAAGGATCGCTCTACTTCGGCTGTAAAATCGACATGACCGGGGGTATCTATAATATTGAAACGATACTCTTTCCAAAATGTGGTCGTTGCCGCTGAAACAATAGTAATGCCTCTCTCTTTTTCTTGTTCCATCCAGTCCATCTGGGTAGTGCCTTCGTCAATATCGCCAATTTTATACGTACGACCAGTGTAATAAAGAATGCGTTCCGTCGTGGTCGTTTTCCCTGCATCAATGTGGGCGATAATACCGATGTTTCGCACTTTATCAAGAGCGATATCGCGATTTAGAGTAACTTGAGTTTGTAGTTGAGCCATAAAAATAATGAATATCCCCCTTCTCCCGATTTAATCGGGATTCGGAGGGATTGATGGTTAGTACACTTGTTCGTATGAACTCACTCGCTAACTAACCAATCAAAAAATCCCGCGGAAGCGGGACCACAACTTGCTTCAACAATTCAACATGAAGATTATACTAAAAATATGAGGTTTTGTCTACGAGGTTTCTCTCAATAATTGTTTTCCAACAAACGGTATTGTAGACCCTCTAAAACCATAGACTTTATGTTGATCTGAATCTAACTCCGCCCATTCTCTTAAGGCCGCAACGTAGATTCTTGGCAACCGGCCACCGTTACGATGCATTGCTCTTTGTGCTTCCTCTTTAATGTTATGTGCTGTCACCTCACATAATTCAACTCGTTGAATTCGAACCATAGTTCCTCCTAATAAAGCCTATAATATCCTCTTTCTCTACGGATTGCAGCTTTCATGGCTACCCATGAAGTTTATATCCCATCCACCTTCTTGATCTTTGTCCTCTCTGATCAGTCAAAAACCTGAAGCCAAATCTAGAGTGATATGCTGCATCTTTTTTCGCCACATTATTCCATATATTCGCCGTTACTGGATCAAGCCTACCCTCTATTTTCAGTTCTTGTTGTATCTCATCCCTCAAGTTTCTTGCGGTTTCAGTACATATTTCTAAACGCGTTGTTTTACCCATAGATCCTCCTAATTGGCAAATAATACTCCGTCTCTCTGCGGATTGCAAATAGATTGCAAATTCAAATTTTTTGATACTAAGTAGTCAACTAAACTCCGACCGGTGATAAGTTGACTACTTCATAAAATCTACAATTCGCATTGCAAATCAAAAACCAACTTGATACAACTAACACATGACGAGTATGACAATAAACTATACAAAGAAGGATATTGACACATTGAAAGCAAATGATACATATACGCACTGTGTGTTTGATGGGCTCACGATAAAAAACAAAGACCTGCAGGAATGTACCTTTATTAAAAAATACATATATATGTCGTCGTAATTTTTCTTGTTATCATGTTTTAAAACATGATAACAAGAAAAGTAAAATTTATACATGTGATATTATACAGCTATGAATATACTCATTCGACGGGCAACGATAGAAGATTTATATGCGATACAAACACTAAGTCAAGCGTTATTTGAATATGAACGAACGTATACAAAAGAATATGATTTGGCATGGTCTCATTCGGCTGATGGGCAAAAAATTTTTCACCAAACGATTAAAGGTTATCACGCTTTCTAATAATAATCCTGCATTGCACTTCTATCGAAACAACGGATATAAAGATAAAGATATAATCTTGGAGAAAAATATCATTTAATTATATGGTGATACGTAACATTCCTTGTTAAATAAGTTCAAACATTTTCTCAAAGATATTTATTTGTACGATAGTCTATACACAACTCCCGCTTTATCATCGGAAATAAATAATATTCCATTTTGATCAAATAACAGATCAACTGGTCTGCCTTTGGCTCCATCACTCTCAATAAAGCCTGATAAGAAATCTTCGACACCTTCATACTCGCCGTTTTTATCAAGTTTTATCCTGACAATTTTATATCCAGTCGGCTCTGATCTATTCCATGATCCATGAAAAGAAACGAGTAAATCTCCTTCATACTCTGCTGGCCACGAACCTGAAGTAGTCAACTTTTGTGCTATAGCATATTTATTGACTACTTCATGCGTTGGGATGAATGCAAGACCGAGAGGGGCTGAGTGCGCTGGAAGGTCGATATAAGATGAGATAGATCGATCACAAATATCTTTCTCAACCGTGCCTGTTTTTGTGACAGGGTCGGACCCTGTCAGTGAAAATGAAGTGTCACGAATGTTTTTGCCATAGCAATATGGCCAGCCGTAAAAGGCTACTCCTGAGCCCGTCGAAGGATCACTCTTTACAATGTTTATCTCATCAGGCGGTGTGTCATCTCCTAATAAATCTCTCCCCATCTCTGTCGCCCACATATCTCTGGTTGTAGGATGCCAAACAAAAAATGGACTATTACGAAGTCCTGTGGCAAAGGGTGCAAAATTAGATCCATCTGCATTTGCTGAATAAATACTTGCGCGCATAGGATTTTTCTCCACGCACATGTTGCACGTTGAACCAATCGAAACATAAAGTTTATCATCAGGACCGAATCCAATTGTGCGACTGAAGTGATTGCCATTTCCTGAGAGATCAAACAGTTTCTGTTTATTTTTGGCAGTATGCGTCGCTATGTCATAAGAAAATTTCGAAACTTTGTCTGTTTCAGCCACATAAAGATTCCCATCTTTAAAGGCTAACCCGTGTGGAAGATTCAGGCCTTCAATAACCGTCACTTTCTTTTCTGATACCCCATCGTTATCCGCATCTATAAGCGCGACCACTTTTCCTTGAGAAGG
>Ga0265292_1001531_pt1 | contig 20015 bp, 21 predicted proteins | sample Munlanlewell296A_FD_189080 | JGI IMG/M metagenome (GOLD analysis project Ga0265292, IMG submission 189080) | Leachate microbial communities from a municipal landfill in Southern Ontario, Canada - Leachate well 296A | ecosystem: Engineered > Solid waste > Landfill > Unclassified | place: Canada... | reverse complement strand
AGGAAGAGGGCCTGCCGGTACCTCAGCCCTCCAGTGAAGCTGCGGTTGTTGAGGTTCACGCTGCGTAACTCGTATGAGCCGCATCCGCTTCCCGGCAGGCCATACGGTCGGCCCTGACCGGGAAGCTCGGGTTCACCGAGGACCAGAGCGATCATCTCGAGGCGGTCATCAACGCCCCCTGACCCGCAGTGGAGTCAGGGGACGGTGACGAAGGTCTTTCTGCCGGGGAGCCGGTAGACGGCGAAGTCCCTGTCGAGGGTGAAGATGCGCCTCAGGTTTCGCTCCTCGGCGAGGGCGACGAGGGAAGCGTCCGCCAGATCCATCGGCAGGTCGCGGTACTTCTCCATCAGGGCCTTCATCCTGACCAGCCCCTTGGGACTGGTCGCTGCGAGTTGCAGATTGCCGCTCCCCACTATCTCCCACAGCGCTTGCTGACCTTGCCATCCGGCTGCTGCTCCCAGCAGGTGCATGGCTTCGGTGAAGGCAGGCCAGGTTGTGACCATCGGTCCGGCGAGCGTCTCCAGTGCATCCAGGCAGCGAGCATGGTTGCGTTCCTGCCGGTCGATGACGGCAACCAGGGGGCCCGCATCGGTGAGAATCACCGGCGTTTCCGGGAGACGAGCGCCTTCGTGAAAGCCTCGCCGGTGCGATCAGCTCGTCCTCCGCCGCCGTCGACCGACCCGACGATGTCGCCGAGGGCGGTCCTCAGGTTTCCCTTCAGGACCTTCGAGCAGCGCTCCTCCACCGCTTCCCGGATCAGTGCCGACACCGGAACTCCCTCCATGTCCGCGGCCTGCTCCAGGCGGGCTTCCAGTTGCGCGTCCAGGCGAAAACTTTTGGCCACCTCTCGCCTCCGATCGTATTACGTTCCACGCTGATTGTACTACGCTGGGCCCTTGACACGCCCGCTTGTCTACAGGCCGGGACGCGTGTCCGGGAAGCTTCGGTGAGCGACCAGCCACTCCCGCGGAGGACCTCAGATCCTCCTCCCGCGATCGCTTGCGTAGTCGTTCAGATCGCGAACCTGCTCGTAGTCAGCGCTTTGTAGCCAGTGGCACCACACCGGAAAACCCTTGACCCTCAGGCGCTTCTTCGTGGGTCCCCACGATGCCACCTCCAGACGCGGTTCGCCCCAAGCCCGCCTGAGTTCGCACACTGCTTCGAGCGCGGGAACCAGGTCGGTGTCGGTCGACAGCACTATCCCAACATCGAAGGAACGCCTGGCTGCAGCGAACACCAGGTCAACTGCAAGCGACACGTCGACGCCCTTCTCGACGGCTGGGGACTGCGGCCAGTCGGTCGGGTACCGGAGGGGTCTGGCGCGGACCTCGACTCCCGATCGTTCCCAGGCGGCGCGCTGTCTCATATGAGCGCTGTGTGCACGCGGTTCTCTCGCGCCCGGAGCCCCTGTGTACACTCGGGCTGACGTCAGGAGCCGCGCTCGTGGATCGTCCTCGGGCCCACGTTCGGTGAGGAGGTCGGCCAATCGTCGCGGGTCAATCTGGCCGCACCGGGCGGGGTCGCGTTCTCCATGGAACGCCCGCCGCGCATCTCGATAGACGTTCTGACTGTCGATGAACACCCAGACGCGCTGGGGCTGTTCACTCACGGGCTGCCCCCTACAAAACAAACCCCGCCAGTTCGCTCGCGCGAACGGCGGGGAGGATTGCAATTGCACAGTAGTTGCCAATCAAGTGCTTGTCAAGCAAAGGTCCCCCAGCAAAGGTCCCCCAGCAAAGGTCCCCCAGCAAGTCGCGGCACCGCTGTGGCTGTGGGTCCGGTGCTGTTGGGGCGGATCCGCCTGCACTTTTCCGCGATTAGTAGCAGTGGCGCAGCGGGGGATTCGGACGGTGCGTGGTGACTGTCCGTAACGCCCGGGTCGCCTCGCGGGTTCCCCATATAGGGTTTGGGACCCACGAAGGCAAGCTGGCAGCCTCTGGCAGCCGCTCGAGTCGCTGCTGATTTTGCTGGTAGTTGGGGTTCTGGGTGCCGTAAAATCGAAGCTGGTTCGTGGGCTGTGGGGCCCGGGAAGGGGCACCAAGAATGGGTCGGGCGTCAACTGGAGAAGATGCTTTGGGGCCGCGCAGGGGGGGCGCGTCTCTTGGCGCGCAAGCACACTCCGGCTCTCCGGAATCCCCCGCCCGCCCGCCTGAGTCCTCACCTGACGGCACCCGGCGGCGCACTCCGCTTTTCGGCCTACCTCCCAGTATCCCCGTCCCTCCGGTTCCCCTCTCGGACCCGGGAGCCGAGCGGGCGCTGGTCGAGGCCTGCAAGCGTGCGGACCACGAGGCGCAACGCGAGCTGTTCGTTCGCTACCGCGGCCCCCTGTACCGCTCGGCGCGCAGACGGCTTGCCACCCATGAGGACGCCGAGGAAGCCGTGCAGGAGACGCTGCTTCGCGCCTTCCGCGCCATGCCGCGCTTCGACGGCGAATACCGCCTGACGGCCTGGCTGTTCAGGATTCTGGAGAACGTCTGCCACGACATCGCTGCGGGCACCGCGCGGCGCAGCTTGGTGGTAGAGGCCCTGAAGGACGAGGTGAGCGAGGCCACACCCGATGGCCCCGGGGAGCACGCCGAGCGTCTGGGGGAGGCCCAGCGCATGGCCACGGTCTTGGCGGCCATACCCGTGCCCTACCGCGAGGCCGTTGTCCTGCGAGACGTCGAGGATCTTTCCTATGCCGAGGCCGCGGAAGTGCTGGAGGTTTCGGAAGGGGCACTTCGCGTTCGCGTCCACCGTGGCCGGAAGCTTTTGAAGTCCGTTCTCGAGCGCGTCGGCAAGACCGGCGGTCTTGTGCTGGTGCCCTTCGGCCTGCTGGCTCGCCTCTGGCGCGGGCTGCGGACCGAAACCAGCGGGGAGATGGTGCGGGCGGCATCGAACCCGTTGCGCGATCCGGCCGCGCAGGCCCTGGGTCACGCCGAGACGACCCAGGTGTTGCAGGGCTCCCAGGAGTTGGCGGCCCACGCAGGCAGCGCCCTTCAGACCGCCCCGCTGGCCGCCTCGGCCGCGACACAAGCGACGGCGGTACACGCTGCTGCCGCCCAGGTGGCGGCCGTCGGCCAGACTGCCGCCAGCCAGGCAGCAGCCGTGGCACAGACCGTCGCGACCCAGGCAGCAGCCGTGGCACAGACCGTCGCGCCTCAAGCTGCCGGTGCCGGCCAAGCCATCCAGACCGTGGCCCAGGGCACCCAGGCCGTGCTTGCCTCGGCACAGACCGTGATGGCAAGCGCGCAGGTTGTGGCGGCGTCGGCCCAGGGGGTGGCCGCCCAAGTGGCCGCCGCGGTTCCGACTGCGGCGCCCGTGGTAGCGCAGACCTTGATGGAGCGGGCGTCAGCGGCCGCCCAGGGCATCGTGGCGGCCGTCGCCATCACGGCCGGGGCCGTCGGCGGAGTGGCGACTGCGGGCGGGCAGCCGGTTGGCCCGGCCCCCGTGCCGGCCGTGGTCGTGACCTCCTCACCCACTCCCGTGGTCAGCGGGACTCAGATCTTCTCACCGATGCCCTCGGCTTCGGGCCCGGTGCCGGTGGAGAGTGCGCCGGTCACCCCCACCCCGAAGCCGTCCGGCAGCCCGGGGACACCGCAGCCCACGCCGAGCCCGAGCCTCGCGCCTTCGTCCCAGGACACCCCCGAGCCGGGGGCCTCGGGCGCCTACGGAGGACCCGACCCCGAGGCATCACCCGCTCCCGAGCCCACCGCCACGAGTCCCGCGCAACCAGACCCCGACGCTTCGCCGTAGCCGGGGGCGTCCGGGCCCGAGTCGGGACCCCCGCCACCCCTCATTTCCCGGTCCCCTTTAGGGTTTCTGCTGCCAGTTGTTGGCTGTTGTTTCGCATGTCCACTGTTGACCTGGATGGAGCAATTGGACTAGATTGGGCATCGCGGCCACAGGAGATCTATGGCACGCGATCGTTAGTGCACTTCAATTGGCTTTCAGAACGATCGGTCTGTAACGGCGAGAGCCGGCCGACGGTTAGTACGGTTCAGGATGTATTGATCCGGAAACCGCGGACCGGTCTCGCGAAAGGAGGGAGGCGCGAGGGGGAAGGAGGCGGGCTCGCCGAGCATAGCGGGTGAGGGACCAGGAGTGCCGACCCTGGTTCTGGCAGTAGCGGTGGCAAGCTCAGTAGAGGTCCGGCAGCGCCACCGGCAAACGGCAAGGTAAGAGAGAAGTAGTCAAGCTCACAGGAGGTAGCGAACTTGAGTTATGAAACCCGAAGCGCGCCGCGGCGCATAGCAGTGGGGCTCTTTGCCGCATTGCTTGCGGTCACGGTATTCGCGCTTGTCGTACCGGCCGGTGCCACCAGCGGCGTGACAGCCACGCGCCTGGGTGGCATTGACCGCATCGCCACAGCTATCGAGGTCTCCAAGGCCACGTTCACCTCGGCCACCGAGGCCGTCGTCGCCACTGGCATGGACTTCCCGGACGCTCTGGCGGCTGGGGTCCTCGCCGGAAAGATCAACGGCCCGGTGCTTCTCACCTGGAAAGACTCTGTGGGACCCGGCCTTGACGCTGAGCTGACTCGCCTCGGGGTCACCAAGGTCTACCTGCTTGGTGGCACGGACGCGATTAGCGCGAGCGTGAAGACGTCCCTGACGACCGCTACCCGCTCCGTGGAGCGCATCGCGGGCGCCACCCGTGTCGAGACCGCCATCGCGATTGCCGAGAAGGTCGGAGCGGCAAACGTTGGGCTGTGGGGCGGCAAGAAGACGGCCATCCTCTCGCGCAACAACGACTTCGCCGACGCGATGTCCGCCAGTGCCCCCGCTTTCTCGGGCTTGTACCCGATCCTGCTCACCGAGACAGCCGCACTGAACGCGGCCACCAGCAGTGAACTGACCGCGCTGGGGATCCAGCAGGTCATCATCGCCGGTGGCACGGCCGCCATTTCTGACGCGGTCAAGACTGCCGTTGAGGCCAAGGGCATGACCGCCGTGCGGGTCGCCGGTCTCACCAGGTACGGAACCGCCGTTGCTATGGCGGAGAAGGCCATCACCGACCTTGGCTACGTGACGACCAAGTTCGTGCTGGCCACGGGCCTGAAGTTCCCCGACGGCCTGGCGGCTGGTCCTCTGGCCGGCAAGGCCAAGGCCGCGATCCTGTTCATGAGCTCGCTTCCTGATGAGACCAAGGCTGAGCTGGAGAAGTACGCGTCCACCATTACCAACCTGACGGTCATCGGCGGCACCGCTGCCATCAGCGACGCCGACGTGGAAGCCGCCTTGGTGGCTGCCGGCAAGGGCGCCACGAACCAGACGTACTCAGTGACTCCGAGCGGTGCGGCGAGCCTGACTCGCGTCGCCCCCAACCTCGACACCGATGCGACTGACGACCGTCAGTACGCCGTCAATGGCCTGGACAGCACCAAGTCCTATGTCGTCGCGCTGTTCTCGGGCGCCGACCTGCAGACCGACAGCACCGGTGTCGTCACCTTCGACGATGCCACCGGCGACAACATCGCTGACCGGACCGTCCCGACTGCTGACATCACTGTCGCAAACGGTGCGGCCCAGCTAGTGGGCACCTCGCTGGTCACGGTGGTTCCGGTCAACGGGACCATCACCTTCACCATTGACGGTGATGGCGCGAACGAGATCGTCGTGCCGGTCATCTGGCTCGACTCCGTCGTTGGGGGCACCAGTGTCCTCAACCTGACCGTCCCGGCTACGGCCAACCTCCTCCCGAAGACGCCCGCAGAGGCCTTCGGCATCGGTGGCGCGACCACCTACGCCCCGCCCGCGGCGACCTCTGGCCTCCTTGCTGCCGACGTGGCCATCACGGGTGTTGACAAGACCGCCAACACCATCACTACGGCTGGTGCCCTCTACAGCTACGACGACAACGACACCTTCTACCTCTACACGGCGGAGAACGCTCTTGCTGTCACTGAGGCCAACCGGGTGACGTTCGCTGTGTTCGAGGCTGCGGTCTCCGCCGGTGACGACCTAGACAGCGCCGACGTCGGCTTCACGGATAGCGGCACCTTCTACCAGGCTTCGGCGTCTCTGCCGTCGAAGTTCGTGCTGGAGAACCTGGCGCCGCTCGGCCCGACGACGCTTGCTGCTGTGGCCGGGACCAATACGGCGACCCAGATCGATCTGACTTGGGTGGCCTCGACCACTGCGAGTGTCGTGTCGTACAACGTGTACTCCAACGACGAGACAGCGCTCGCCACGGATGTCACGGAGCTGGGTCTCATCGGTTCCACCGATGCGGACACGACGGAGTTCACAGCCTCCAGCCTGACTGCATCCACGACCTACACCTTCGTGGTGACCGCTGTGGACGAGTCCGGCGAGGAGTCCCCGCTTGCGGTTGGCACGGCTGGTGCCGGCGATGACAACACTGTTGAGTTTGCGACCACGGCGGTCGTTGAGACGGTGGCACCGACGATCACCGACGCTTGGGTGTCCACCGATGGCGCAGTTGTCGGGATCCTGATCGAGGCTGCCGGTACCTCGAACGACGTCATCGACTTCGCATTCAGCGAGCGCATGATCGGTACCCTTGGCGGCACCGATGCGACGTTCCTCCGTCTGTCGGACGGTACGAACGTCTTCCAGGTCGACTGCGGCGTCGCCCTCAGTTGCACCCTCGACAACAACGAGACCAAGCTCGGCGCGAACGTCAACCTGGTCACCGACGACCACCTGCAGATCGATCTCGCGTTGGCAACCATAACCCGCATCTCGGGTACTGGTGCGCTTGACCTCGCCAGCGGGACCATCACGGTCACGCTCGTGTCCAATGCGTGGGACGATCTGGCTGGCAACCAGTTGGATTTGGCTGGCAGCGCAGACAAGGTCATTGACAACGAGTAACACCTGCTCGTGACCTCATAGAGAGGTCTCAGAGTCGGGCTGGAGCCCCGGTCCTCTTCGGAGGGCCGGGGCTTCCGGGTTTCTTGGGGGGAACTCACCGTGAACTCTTTGGAGGTACCGATGCAGGCGTTAGAGGGGCCGAGGCGCATGGATGCTCTGATCGCGATCTTGGATTCGTACGACGAGGATCTGCTGGGTGCAGTGGATGCGGAAGGTCACCTGGTCATCTCGGTTGCCGAGCGGATGCGCGACGTAGCTGGGCAGCTCGAACGCGGTGAGATTGCGCCGGCGAACCTGGACGAGGTGTGGGAGTGGTGGTCAACCCTCGTGATGGCCTTCGTCGAGGCCTACGAGATCGAAGACGTTCAGAAACTGGCAGCCGTGGCACCGATGGGAAGTGAAAACGCGCAGTTCCCGACGCTTGCGGACATGCGCTATCTGCAGGCGCTTCAACTCTGGCTTGATGCCTACATCGGTGAGCGCCGGAGCGGCTCCACTGCCCAGGACGTAGAGGCGGCGTTCGTCGAGGTGGACATCGCTGATGTGCAAGCCGAGCGCTTCGCCGGCGCGTAGGCCGGTCTGGTTGATCGTTTCGAGCATCACGCACACGACATGCTCGCGCGGCTTGGCGCACCTACGGCGAGTGGGCGGCCCACCCTGGCGCGTGCGGCCGGTACGGACGTCGCCTCCGTTGGCACATCCAGCACCCCGGGTACGGACTCCGAGTCGTGCCCGCCGTCGCCTTGAACGTAGCCGGTTTGTTGACCGGGGATCCGGCTGCGGGTTCGCTGGCTTCAACGGTGGATGCGGTAGGGCACGCTCCATCCTCAGCGCCCACGGTCACATCCGAGCCAACGTCATGACCCGCGCCGTCGGCTCCAACCCCCGCACCGGCCGTCGGCTCCCCGTCTTCCTCCGGGCCCGCCCCCACGCCGGTGCCGGTGCTTCCGTTCACGGGCGCGGCCGGCTTCGGGGCAGGACTGGGCATCGTGCTGATCGGCTCAGCCTTCTTCGTGCGCCGCATGCGCCGGGGTCGCGCCTGAGCCAGGGAAGCCCAGAGCCAACAACCCTCGAAGGGACGACTCGGCACGGCGGCCATACGCCTGCGCTTCGGTGCCCCGGCCGCCTCGGAGTGGCTGGAGCGGCCCTGCGTGGGAATCCTCGAGCCGGGCGAGCGACACCGACGTCCACACGACGCATCAGCGGGGTGCCACCACCTCCACGCCCGCCGTGACGGAGGCGGCGATGGCCACGGCTCCTCGGACCTGAGTGGGCTATCCCGTGGTCGCTCGCTGTTCGGCCGGCACCGCCCGGAACCTTGCGCGGGCAAGCTCCTGGCCGTCAACTCGCAGAACAAACTCGTGCACTCCCGCTCTCCTCAGGGGCATGCCGTCGAGGTTGAAGACCATCACAATGGCGGACTCGTCGCCGGGCCGCATGCCCGGCGGCCGGCCGGCCTGGAACTGACCTTCGATTGAGGACACGAACTGCCGTCCATCTTCGTCCACGCCTTCGACCTGTACCGCATGGCGCTGGTCGGTCTCGTTCCAGTTCACGTGGAGCACTGCGGCAAGGGACAGGTGAGGGTGGTGGCCGGGTATGGCTGTGGCCAGAATCCGATCCCAGCAACCGCCCGTGACGTAGAGTTTGCCGTTGACCGCCTCAGCATGGTCGGCCGGGAAGAAAGCGCTTGCTCGCATGCTCTTCTCCAAATCTGGGGCCGATCGTTCGTAAGACGGAATGTAGTACACTTGTCGTGCGCGATCAAGGAGTGAGGGGGCGCCCGAGCTTCCAGAGACCGTAGGGAGAGTGAGACCGATGGCGAGAGAGAAAAACGAGGAGCGGCTCGCTGCTCGATTCGATCGTGAGGCGGACGAGGCCGAAGCGTGGGGACCACCCGTGGAGCGTCCTCCTGCGGAAGGGCGCAGGACGCTTGGCACGCAGGTGACGATCCGCCTGGATGGCGAACATGCGCAGGTGCTTCGCCGGTTGGCGCGGGAACGGAGGATCGGCTACACGTCGCTCATCAGGCAGTGGGTGGAGGACAGGCTCCGGGAGGAGTGCGGCGACGCGCGGGACGTGCGTGTAGTCCAGCCTCAGACTGAGGCCGCTGGGTGTGCGACGGCGACCGCGAAGATCCAGGTCTCCGGATTCGGCCGCCTCGTCGAGCGCGCAAAGCGCTAGGCTCAGGGCATGGCCGGCGTTCACCGATGCGGTTCACGCGGCCGGCGTCCTGAACAACGGACTGGCCCACATCGTCAGCGCGGACGGCCACTTCGACGCCGTCGAGGGGACCACGAGGGCGCTCCCGACAAGGGGCTCCGCACCCGCCGCTCCTAACGCCGCGTTTGACTCCGGCTCGAGATGCGCCAGTACGCACGGGGGTCCTTGGGGCTGCTGCCTATCCACTCCACGAGACCTGCTCCCTTGAGAGCGTTTAGTCTCCTGATGATCGCCGGCCTGGAGACGCCTAGCGAATCGGCGACTTCCCCGGTGCTCAGACGCTCCGCCCGACGCAGGAGTGCGAGCAAGTCGCGCGAGTGCGCAGGCAGCCGGGCCTCCAGCTCCCGGTCGAGGGTAGTGGCGACCAACGTGAGCCTCACGCTGGCGGTTGTCTGGCGATAGAGGGGATCCGGCAGCCCGGCCAGCCGCATCTCCTCGAACATTCGCCGGATGCCTTCGCCCAGCTCTTGGCCGTAGCCCAGCTCGGCGCTCACCCGTGCGATGCGGGGGTTGCGGGCGAAGCGGGGTGCCGCCAGAGGCTCACGGGGGTCCACGAGCCCGGGGAACCGACCCGGGCTCTCGGTCTCGATGCGGTCCTCGAAGATCTCCAGGCGAATGTGATCGCCTCCGAGACTGTAGGAGCGGTGTACGACCGCATTCACCAAGCCCTCAAGCCAGGCCGGCTCAGGAATCAGGCCCTTCTCCTCGAACCGGCCCCGTTCTCCAAGCGCTCGCCGGGTGGGCTGAAGGGACCGGACCGCCCCCGCCGCGCGATCAATGACGGATAGGATAGGCCCCTCGCACCGAACGTCGCGGAGCAGTTGCTGTCGAGCCCCTGTGCCCCGTCCGAAGCCCCCATACCGCAGCACCCGCACGTAGGCTTCAGGGAAATGAGTCTGTGGCTGCTTCCCGAACAGCAAGTAGCCTGCCACGGTCACCCGCCTGCGGGGGGCGGTCAGACCTCGGGCCGCAAGAAGCCTCTCCGGATCCTTGTGCCCCAATGCCTTCGCGTAGGAGGCCAGCAGGCGGTGGTCGAGGTCGCCAAGGGCGACTCCGGCAACAAGGCCGGCTTCGAAGACGGTCTGGCCCTTGTCGTAGCTCAGCTCTTGCCGTTGGCGGTAGGTGAGCTTGCGGTTCTCGTCCCCGACACGCAAGAAGACCTCGTCCCGCTGGTTGGAGTAGAGGACTTCCCCGGGCTCGACGTCGATGACCAGTAGGTGGTCGGCCCGCCCCATGCTGTTGATGCAATGGACGAGATGACCACGGGCGTGCACGGGGGGCTCGGTGAGGTCCTGTGCCGCCTGCAGCAGGTGGTTCCTGTGGACGGGATCGGCGTCGGTTCCCTCGACGGAGTTCTCGGCCAGGCCGATCACGATGATCCCCCCGTCGGCGTTTGCCAGGCCCACTTCCTGGTTGGCGAGGGCCTGCGGCGAGATCCTCCTCCCCTTCCGTTCGAACCACTGGTCTTCGGGCATCTCGAGGAGCGCCGCGCCTCTTTGGCTTCTGGGCAGCGAGAGGGCTTGTGCCACGGTCACGCTTCGCATGAACGTACTATAACAATGTTAGAGTAGCTCCATCAACGGGCCCGCGGTTCCTCGGCCCCACGGTGCCTCGGCTGCGGGAACACAACCTTGCCCCAGGGCCTCCATTGACCGGCTCAGCCTCCAACGCCGCTGGGCGAGATCACCCCCTGAAGGGCCCTTGCGTGGCCATACTCAAGCGCGTGACACAGCACGCGGCCACCGTCCTGGACAACTGACTGACCCACGTCGTCGGCGAGGAGATTCATCTCCTGCGTCGAGTTGCTCACGCCCACCTCCCGGCGCCGGATCGCGCACGCGACCGCTTCCGCTGCTCCTCGGCCTCGGACATGGGCACGTACTCGGGTGCCGTGATCCGAAGCCGGCCGTCGCTCCCGGCGATTCCCACAGTCCGGTCTGAGGGGCTGGACCGCAGCTCTCCCTGACTTCCTGCCCCCTTGGCCGGAGGGGTGACATGATTCACAGGATAAGCTATATTCACCGCCGTGGTAAATAAGCGTGAACTAGTGAAACTTGAGGGGCCGTTCGAGGCGGAGGCTCTCCGCATCCTACGAGAGATCCCTGGGCTGACCGTGGTGGCCGTGCCCGGCCGGGCCGATCGCAGGGCCGGCGCCAGCTTCCGCTTTGCCGGAGGCCGCGCGCGCGTGGCCGTGGAGATGAGACAGCGTGCGAATCCGGCCACCGCCTGGCAGCTCGTCCATGAGGCCGATGCCCGTCCGGATACTCGCCTGCTCTTGATCGCAGCCGAGACCACGGCAGGGGCCCGGATGATCCTGCAGAACCATGGTGTCGCAGTCGTGGACGGTCTCGGGAATGCACATATCGAGCTGCCCGGTCTCCTGTTCCATTTGGAGGGGCGCGGAGCCCGGCGGCGGCCTCGCCGGGCTCGGCTGAGTGGAAAGACGGGAGTCGTTGCTCAGGCACTCTTGCTCCACCCGGAGCGTGCATGGCAAGTCCAGGACCTCGCCAAAGGGGCGCAGGTTTCGGCGGGCCTGGCGCATCGCGTCCTCACTCGGCTGGAGGGGGAAGGGATCATCGCGGCCGAGGGCACCGGCCCGAACCGTATGCGGCGCGTCATCGACGCGACCGCTTTGCTCGACCTGTGGGCCGAGGAGAACGTTGATCGGCCGACCCGGACGCTTGGCTACCTCTTGGCGCAGACGCCACGGCAGCTCATAAAGGAGGTCGGGCGCAACCTCGGACGCAGCGGAATTGACTATGCCCTCACGGGTGCCGCGGCCGCGAGCCTGGTTGCTCCCTTCGTCACGGCGGTTCCCGTCGTGGAGGTGTGGGTGAGGGCCACCGCCGCACCAGATGAGCTGTACGAGGGAGCTCAGGCAGATCGCGTCACCGATGGCCAGAACATCGTTTTCCTTCAGGCGAAGGACGACACCCCGCTCGCTTTTCGCGTGAAGGCCAGGGGGCTATGGGTGGCCAACCGTTTCCGGCTCTACGCGGAGCTGCGGCATGATCCCCGCCGCGGACGTGAGCAGGCGGACCATCTGCGCCGAGAGGTGATCGGGTTTTGAGCCGGCGGGGGCACCACACGGACTATGACGAAGAGACCACGGCCCGATGCGAGCGTCTCGACGGCGGCGGCCGCTCTGAGGTCACCTTGAGGGTCGCGAATGTGCTTCCGTATACGGTGCTCAAGGTCTTCGCGTTCCAGGACCGACACGAGAACAAGGACGCGTACGATCTCGTCTTCGTGCTCCTGAACAACGAGGGCGGTCCTCGCGCGGCAGGAAGTGCAGCCAGGTCGAGCCCCGTGGCGGGGCATCCTCAGGTGGAAGAGGCTGTTGTCCTTCTCGACGAGCGATTTCGCGACGCCGGCCAGGATGGTCCGAACGCATACGCGTCGTTTCTCGCCACCCGGAATGATGACGAGGAGAAGGCCCGGCTGCGCCAGGAGGCGGTCGCGACTATCCGGGAGTTTCTGCGCGGCTTCCGCCACGCGGGCTGACCGTCGACGCCAATCGGCGTCACGCCCTTCGCCGATTGAAGGGGCAGACTCTGCAGACTGCCAACTTCATGGCGGACAACCTTGACGACTTGTTCGATTTCCTGGGGCAGGACGACCAACAAGCTGTGGATGGGATTCTCGGGCGGCTGCAGGAGATACAGCTACCGGAATTCTACGGGGACGTCATCAGGTTGTGCCGCGAGGTCGCCGACCTGTACGCGGATCTACTCGAGGACATCGGAACGCGCGAAGGCTTCTCGGGGTCTGACGATTGATTGACCCTGGCCAGTTCGGGTGGTACGTTCGGTGCGCAGGCAACTGAATGTTGCTAGGGATTAGGTTTGAGAGGCATTGGGTTGAGCGAAAAGGGGCTCGAGAGAGCCCCTTTTCGCGTGGATGCGCGCAGCATGAACAGTCGCGAGGAGGTGAAAGTCCTCTGGCCGCAACGGTGGTCCTAACCGCGAGCCGGAGGCAACGGCGTCTGCTGTCCGCTTGGGCGAACGCGTCCAGGTCCGCCGAGCCCTCCCGGGCCCTCACCACGGGGGCGTAACGGTAGAGGGCGTTCCGGTCCGGGAGACTCCATTGACCGGCTGAGTCTCTGGAGGTACTCTCGTCGTGAGAGTATGAGAACTAGCGTAGGAGGACGATCCGATGCCCGCGTTGACTCGTAAGGTTCAGGTTCTATTGACGGAGGAGCGGCACCGAGCCCTTCTCAGGCTCGCCGCGGCACACGGAAAGCCGGTGAGCGCGCTTCTGCGGGACGAGGTCGTGGACCACCTCCTCAAGGAGACTCGCCGGAGCGCCAGGCGCAAGGCCTTCGAGGAGATCACCGCCATGGACCTGCCCGTGGCCGACTGGCCGGAGGTGGAGGCGCAGATCGAGCAAGCCCACGGCGGGGCTCGCGGGCGAAGGTGAAGGGCTCGGAAGTGAAGTACTTCCTTGACAGCAACATCTTCATGTACGCCGCCGGCCGAGAGCACCCCTTGAAAGCTCCTTGTGTGGCCGTGCTCAAGCGTGTGACACAGGGGGAGATGGAGGCCGTGACGAGCACCGAGGTCCTCCAGGAGATCCTCTACCGCTACTCCACGATCGGAGAGTTCGAGCGAGGTGTGCGCTTGGCCCGCTTGGCGGTGGACCAGGTGAGCGGGGAGGTCCTATCGGTGACCCTGGCGGACATGCAACGCGCCTTCGACCTCGCGGACTCCTACCGCGGCGCGATCACCACGCGGGATGCGGTTCACGCGGCCACCGTCCTTGGCAACGGACTAACCCACGTCGTCAGCGCGGATGGCCACTTCGACGCCATTGATGGGATCACGAGGGTGGCTCCCGACAAGGGGCTCCGCACCCACCGTTCCTAATCCACCGACCTAACGCCGCGGTCCACGACCATCAGTGACGTGGAGATCTCGGTGACTGTCGCAGCCGACGGCTTCGAAGGTGGTGGCCACGGCTCCTCGGACCTGAGTGGGCTATCCCGTGGTCGCTCGCTGCTCGGCCGGCAGCGCCCGGAACCTTGCGCGGGCAAGCTCCTGGCCGTCAACTCGCAGAACGAACTCGTGCACTCCCGCTCTCCTCAGGGGCATGCCGTCGAGGTTGAAGACCATCACAATGGCGGACTCGTCGCCGGGCCGCATGCCCGGGCGCGACCGCGAAGATCCAGGTCGCAGGTTTCGGTCACCTCGTTGAGCGCGCGAAGCGCTAGGCCTGCTGGTTGATGCCCGGCTTGATGCCCCGTCGGCGGGGCTCATCGACCGCCCCCACCGGCCGGCCCCCTTCTCCCCCCGGGGGGCCGCTCCTGCGCCAGCACCGGGTCGGCTTCTCACCGGCGCCGTTGACACCGGCTGGTGCGCGGAAGGCGGGACCGGAAATGACTTCGGCGACTACACCTTGTGGGAGAGAGAAAGCCTGCTTGAGCGATCCTGCAATGTCAAGCTAGGTGGGGGACATTGTAGTGGACATCTTGAAGGGCGGTTCTCTTCCTGCGCCTGTGTTATGCTGGCCTTTAGTCGGACAGCCGCTGGGACATCTACCGCGACAGGACACCGGACACCCCGGAGGACATCGTGCCTGAGTGGGCCGTAGACTTCAGCTATAGGTTGGACACGGCCGACCCTGAACTCGTGGCCGATGTCGCCAAAGTAGACGCCATGTCGCGGATCATCCGCGGAATCCCGCTGCCTCCTGCGGTTCAGATGCGCATCGATTCCCTCAATATCCTCCGAGCAGTTCGAGGGACGACCGGGATCGAAGGAACAGAGGTAAGCGCGACAGAAGTCGAGAAGATCCTGCTTACGCGCGATAAGCCGGTATTGTCGGCTGCTCGTCAGCGTGCAGAGCAAGAGGTTCGCAACGCCGAGAAGGTGATGGTCTTCGTTGCCAGCCTGCACGAGCGGACGCCGGATCACCCCGTGACAGAGGAACTCATCTGTCAGATTCATCGACTTACTACCGAGCAGATCGACTATCCGACCAATGAACCTGGCAAGTATCGAGACCACGCTGTTCAGGCAGGTACATACGTTCCTCCACGAACAGGCGATGAGGTGCGGCGACTTATGCGGCGCTTCGTGGAGTGGTTTCGCGATGGCCCACCGAAGGATTGGCCTGCGCCGGTCCGAGCAGCCATGGGCCACTTCTATCTCATCAGCATCCACCCGTTCGGCGATGGCAACGGACGCACTGCTCGGGGCCTGGAAAGTTTCCTGCTCTACCAAGGCGGGATCAACGCGAGAGGGTTCTACTCTCTCGCTAACTTCTACTACCAGCATCGGCCAGAATACGTGGCGATGCTTGACCACACTCGATTTGAGACCGGGGGTGACCTGACTCCGTTCGCCAAGTTTGCGTTGGGCGCCCTGGTTTCAGAGCAAGAAATGGTCCATCAGGAGATTCTGGCGCAGGTTACCACGATCGCCTTTCGAGACTTCGCCAGAGAAACACTTTCACAGGATGGGAAACTGGGAACGCGGCCTGGCGAACGGATGTTCCATTTCCTGCTTGGTCTTCCCGATGAGCCTGTTTCGGTTGGCCAATTGCGAAAAGGGGGGCATCCACTTTCCACCCTCTACCGCGGCGTCACCAGCAAGACGATAAGCCGAGACCTGAACTATCTTCGGAATCACGAACTAATCATCATCGAGGGTGGCCGGATCAGAGCAAACATTGAAGTGATGAAGCGGTTTATGGCCCCTGCGATCCACCGCCCGCCCAGCGAGCCCTAGCTGCCCTCCTGGCGATCTCGGACCGTTGCTGCTTCGACAGTTTCGCAGCCCGTGTCTTGCCGCCCGTGAGCCCGCCCAGCCGTCCTAGTTCGACGGTAGCCGGGTTCTTCGCGGTCTTGGGCTCCTCAGCGATACGGAGGCCGTAGACTTAGCACCTGCGCAAGAGCGCGGCCTACGGGGAAGAACCTCCGTCTCCGGGGAGGAGCGCGGAGGACATAACTGTGGCCGTTGAGGAGTTCGTTGGCGCGGTGACAGACCTGGTTGGGGGGAATCCATGAGCATGGCGGCTGAGGTAATGCAAGAACGCAAGTCGCTGCGCCACTTCCTGGCCGACGAGAGCTTGAGCACCGCTGAAGCGGTGATCCTAGTCGGGTCGTGGGCCCGCGGTTTGGCACCGACGCCATGGAGCGATATCGACGTTCTTGTGCTGGGCCCAGTCAAGCCATGGCTCACTTCGGATCCGTTGCAGGTGGCCTGGATGTCGGGGGGCGAACTGCGCCGTCGAGTAGCCGGCGCCGACGACTTCGCCCAGTGGGCGCTTCGGTTTGGGGTATGCCTCAAGGGCAGGAGATGCTGGGAAGCCTTGCGGGATGAGCTGCTTCCCGGGGCCCCGTGGCCAGACCCAGAGCGCAAGCTCGCACACGCGAGGAGCCGGATGAGGACCGCGCAGGATCTCGTTGAGATGGGGGATCTGGATGCGGCGCAGGAAGAGCTTCGATTCGCGCTCGCTCACTTGGCGCGGGCGGTGCTGCTTTCTCACGGTATCTTCCCGCTATCCAGACCGGAGATCCCGCGGCAGTTGCAAGATGTCGGGGACGCGGAGCTTGCGCACGCGCTCGCGGACGCGGACCCGTCCCGGAGCATGGGGAAGGGCAGTCTGAGAGCCGCTCTCGGTCTTCTTGGGGCGCGGCTCGCGGGATGGGCGTCGCGATCAGCGTGACTTTCGGAGCCGGGATGGGCATCTTGATGGTCGGCTCGGCTGTCCTTGTGCGCCGCATGCGCCGGGATCGAGCCTGAGCCAGGGAAGCCCAGAGCTACCAACCCTCGAAGGGACGACTCGGCACGGCGGCCATACGCCTGCGCTTTGGCGCCCCGGCCGCCTCGGAGTGGCCAGACCGGCTCTGCGGGGTGCGGATCTCGCTCTCCCGTTCTCGTTCGGTCGAGTCGCAGCCCGGAGCACGGTCGTCCGGAAATGGGCTCACCCCGAGTTGGCGCGAAGGGCTTCGGACTCTTGTTTCGACTCCTTCGCGAGGCGCTCCAGCACCCAATCACGCATCATCACCGCCGGTGGGCGATCCAGTCGTCTCGCCAAGGCACGGATCCGCTGAATCTCCCGGATAGGGATGCGGATCGAGTAGACCTGCCCGGCTCGCAGCTCCTCAGCCAGCGGAGGCCGACCGCGGCGGCGCACATGGGGCTTCGGCTCGTCCCGTCGACGCTCAAGCTCCTCCGCTTCGCCGGCAAGGAACTCGGCGATGCCAGGCTCCTTCATGGCTTCTTCCTCCTCTTGCGACGCAGAACGACCTCATCCGCGACATCGAAGTCGCCAGGGCTTCGCTGCGACCGACTCCGGATCTTGTCGGCGGTGTGGGCCCAGTCGACATCAACGACGGGGAGCTCCTCCAAGCCAATCCCGTGAAACTCATGCTCGCTCACGTGCTATATGGTAATACGGTAATACCGCAAGTCAAGCGCATTCTGGGCGACGCCTGGCCTGGCGGCGGCAAAGGGTGTACTGGCCGACCTCGACGCGCAGATCCAGGCGCTGCTCGCCGCCCTCGACGCCGGCGGCTACCGCTTTGCCCGGGGAAGGCCACGGCGTGCTAGCCGCATGCTCCTGCAGTTCCTCGATCGGCAACTCGGCTTCCGCGCGACGGTGCTCGCGCTCCATCACATCAAGCAGCAGGTCCGCAGGGCGCCGCCCGAGTGACTTGGAGGGCCAGTCGCGGGAACGGCCGACATGCAAGACCACTGGGGTATCGGTAGTGGGTCAGTTTGAGTCCCGAAGGCAAGCGATCTCTTCCAGCGTCCAGATGTGGTCTGCGATTCCAGCCGCCATGACGCGGGTCCGAGGATAAGGGGGAGAAGCCCAAGCTCACCGGAGAGGATTCCCAAGGCGCGGGAAAACGGAAGGTTGATTCGCACCTAGCTACCCTCGTCTTGGGATCACCTCTCCGGTATGCTGCGGTCTGTTATGGAAGAAAGCTTCCCGACTGTTGAGGAATTGGCTCCGCTGGCCGAGCGGCTGGCAGAGGCCGTCGGGGCACGGATGGTCGTGCTTTTCGGATCCTTCGCCCGCGGCGAGGGTGGGCCGAACAGCGATGTCGATCTGTTGTACGTCTTGCCCGACCACGCCGACCTCCTTGCGGTGGCGCCGCTGGCGGAGTTGGCGCTCTGGCCGCGGCGCTGGTCTTTCGACTTGGTCCCCATGCGGGAGAGCCATTGGAGAGCAGGGCGGTCGGTCTTGGCGCGGCGGGTGGCCGAAGAGGGGATAGTCCTCTATGCCGCCTGACCGCGAGGAGGCTCTTCGATGGGTGGGCTACGCCGAGGAGGATTGGCAGTACGGCCTGACTGGGCTGGAGGGATTCCCTCGCCCCGCAGCCTGGAGCTTTCACCAGTCTGCCGAGAAGTACCTCAAGGCGACGCTGCTTGCCGCTGGGAAGGAGCCCCCGCGCACGCACGACCTGTTGCGGCTTCTGGCCACCGTAGAACCTGGGCTTGGCCCTGACCACGAGCTGGCCCTCGCCGCAAGCGGGCTGGCGCCATTCGGCGCAGCGAGCAGGTATCCAGGTGACTTGCCCGATCTCACAATGGAAGACGCTCGGCGGGCCCGGGAGTCCGCAGCCACGATCCGTGGGTTTGCCAGAGCTCGGCTGGGCATGGATTGACGCGGCACTTCACCCGGTTTGTCGGTCTGAAGACCCTAGACCCCTTGGAGCCCCGGCCTGTGAGGCCACGAGGGCGTCAATCGAGTCGAAGCGAGCCAAAGTCGTGAACCGCTCCGCCCAATCAGCCAGGGCGTGATTGAGCCGGCTCACGTCGAGCTCGTGGGCGAACGCTCGCTCGAGATCCCGAAACATCTCCCGCATCTTCCGACGCGGTGGCCTGGAGGGCCAGTCGCGCAGGAAACAGCCCCAGGACGCAGGTCGACCACGCATCCGCTCAGCGCGACACACAGACGCCGGTACCAGCAGGAGAACGGTACTGAGCAGTGCGGGAGAACGGTACTGGGCAGCGCGGCAGAGTGGTAACATGTCCACGTGACAAAGTACCTGGATCGCACCGTAGAGCCGCTCGTCGTGGAGCTTCTTCGCGAGCTGCCTGCCCTGCTGATCGTCGGGCCGCGAGCCACGGGCAAGACAACCACGGCATCCCGACATGCGGCGACGATCATCAGGCTCGACCTGCCAGCCGAGGCAGCGGCTTTTCGGGCCGACCCCGACGCGGCACTGCGCGGCCTCAAGGAGCCGGTACTCCTCGACGAGTGGCAGGCGGTCCCAGAGGTTCTCGGGGCCGTCAAGCGAGCCGTCGATGCCGACTCGCGCCCGGGTCGCTACCTGCTGACCGGGTCGGTCCGTGCGGACCTCGACGCCGAAACGTGGCCGGGAACCGGCCGGCTGGTACGGGTGCCCCTGTACGGCATGACGGTTGCGGAGCAGTTGGGGAAACCCGGCTCGACTCCGCTGTTGGACCGGCTCGCCCGTGGAGAGAATCTGGGGATACCCGCCGACCCCCCCGATCTTCGTGGCTACGTCGAGTTGGCCCTGCGAAGCGGGTTTCCGGAGGCCGCTCTGTCTCTCTCGGACGCGACGCGGTCGCGCTGGATAGACAGCTACCTTGACCAACTTCTTACCAGGGACGCGGTGCAGCTCGAGGCGCTGCGGGATCCGGATCGGATTCGTCGCTACTTCGAGGCGTACGCGCTGAACTCCGCCGGGGTGGTCGAGGACAAGACCTTGTACGAGGCCGCCGGCATCAATCGCAAGACCGCGATCGCCTACGAGCAACTCCTCATCAACCTGCTGATCGTCGACAGGGTGCCGTCCTGGACCTCCAACCGCCTTAAGCGGTTGGTCCTGTCACCAAAGCGCTATCTGGTTGACCCGGCGTTGCTCTCAGGAATCCTGCGCCTGGACGTCAACGCGGTACTGCGCGACGGGAACCTTCTCGGACGCCTTCTGGACACCTTCGTGGCCTCCCAGCTTCGCGCCGAACTCACTGTGGCCCAGAGTCGCCCTCGCCTCTA
>Ga0265292_1001530_pt1 | contig 20049 bp, 19 predicted proteins | sample Munlanlewell296A_FD_189080 | JGI IMG/M metagenome (GOLD analysis project Ga0265292, IMG submission 189080) | Leachate microbial communities from a municipal landfill in Southern Ontario, Canada - Leachate well 296A | ecosystem: Engineered > Solid waste > Landfill > Unclassified | place: Canada... | reverse complement strand
GTTGTGCCCGTCGATTGCGTTTGCGCGGGTGTGGACTGATCCACCGCCGGGGAAGTGTTTTCATTGCCATTGTCTCTACAACCTGAGAATAAAAACAGCGCCGCCAAAATCGAGATCACAACCAATAATATTGTGAGCTTTCTAATCTAGCCTTTTCCTGTCTAGTTCTCTTTTGTTTCCCCTGGCAAAGCTCTTACAGTCCGTACATGACCGTGAGGCCGTTGATATCCGGCAGCTCTAGCGAGCGCTTCGACAGCTCACCGTACGATGAATAGCCGAACATCGTCACAGACGAGCAGGAGGTGCTGTATATATCATTCAAGCCAACGCTATGGCCCAGCTCGTGCGCGGCTATGTTCTCCAGATCCATGACGAAAGCATCGATAGAAGCGTCTCCCCAGGTATAGCGGGTGTTGAACTCCATATCGAACTCGACCATTTGCCGGGTTCGCGGTATGTACCACATCGATGTTACGGCAATCACATTATTGTCGGGGTAATCACCGAAAACGATCGAGTTGCGATAGTCCTGTACACCGTATTGAGCGGCGCTGTCCACCGTGTAACTGTTATTGAAAAGCTCCGGGGAAGTGGCGGAGTCCCATGTCTCGGCGGCTGTCATAATTGTGGAGGTAACGAAAGATTCGGACAAGCCCTGCGGGTTGGCCGGATTTATGATGTAGCTCACCGGCAGGGTTTTCCACTTGTAACCCAAAAGTGAGTAACAGGAGCCGTCTCCCTTTGGCGGTTTGCCAGCTCCGGGCGGCTTCGCGTAGTGGATGAAGTCTACCCTTTCGAGTTGCCAGCCATCACCGATCGCCGGAGATTTTTCAGGCGCGGGCGCCTGAGCGGCGTGGTCATTTATGGGAATGATCATGGAAGCAACGGCCGCTTGGCCGAAGATCAGCATCGCTGCCAGTGAAATAAATATCCATTTAAGCCCTTTTTTCATTAGGAAGCCTCCTCTGCGTTATGAGAAAATTTTATTGACGTTTATCTTACTCCTATTACATCTGTTTTTATACAGCAGTTGGTCTGCTCGCCATCCTGGAGCAGGGCGATATAGTTCGGGCATTATGCGCACCACGGCCATCCAGTGCGTCGAACGTCGGGCGCTGATGCCTTGATGAGCGCTCGCAACTCTTCCAGCACCTTCTGAGTCTCGGGGGGCATCCCGCTATGTACTCGCCGATGGAGTTGGTCGTCGACCTGTACGCCATCTTGTGAACCTGCCTGTCGATTGTGTCCCGGTAACCGCACGGCGTCCGTAGGCACCCTCGTTCCTCTACTTCCCACAGCAGACGGTTCTAAGCGCCAGCCTTGCGGGCTGACGGACTCCAGACAGGTAGTTTTTACAGCCGTCAAATTTACAGGAATTATTATCTGTGGAAAAGTTGTCGAAATGCATGAAAGTTCGATTCCCTCCGGCTGTCGAGTTTCAGGGCAGTAAAAAATGCCTTAAGAAAGGCATTTTTCATGGTTTGATAATGGTGGAGACGGTGCAACGGTATTCGAACTCTGAGCTGAAAACCTTGGTCCTCCTCGAAGGTACAAAAAGGATTCTGTCTTCTTAAAGATCAGTCCGAAGCACCGTGTTCTCTAACTGCCTCTCTCAGCGTATCCACGGACGGAACGTTCGCGAGCCTGCCCGACTCGTCCCTGAATAGCCTTCATGAAAAACCGGTTCCAGCCGATGGCTGAAGTTCTTTCCCATCGATCAGAATCGACGGAGAGCCACTGAGCCCGAGATCCGCTGCTTTTTGATCATCGATCCGCTGAATACTGATGTCAGCACTGACGTTTTCAGCTTCCAGTGCGCGGTCAATATTTGCCCTTAATTCCTCTTCCGAAGCGCAAGCCGAGGATAGGTAACAGGTGACATTCACAATCTCGTCCTATCATTAGTTGGCGTGTGTGTGCCTGTATATTTTTCAGGCCGGGCTGAGCGCAACAGCTTAAAGCAGAAGTATCTTCAGTAAAGGAAAGCGCCGCGAGTTCCCCGGCGTTGTGATAAGGATTGCCCACATTGTAGAGTATGCAAACGCATGAAAGCGTAATTGCCCGATGAGCTGTTTTATACAAACAGGACAAAAAACGTGTCACGACCCTGAGGGCCATGAAATGCCCTGCGCCCAAAGCGGACAGGACGCAGAATCAGAAAGTGGAGCTCCCTGGCCGTCGCCCCGATTTGAGACCGGCGATGAAGTCGCTGTCGATCTCCTGACCGGGCTGACCTGGCCACTTGACGCGAATATGGCCGGGCTCCCACTTGACTGGCGCGCTGCCCTTGACTTCGTCGACCAGTTAAACCGCGAACAGGCCCACGGCTTCAGCGATTGGCGGATGCCCACCCGGCGGGAGCTCAGGAGCCTCATCAGCCATCAGACCAGAAACCCCGCCCTCCCGGAAGACTGCCCTTTCACAAACGTATTTCCCGGCTGGTACTGGACCTCAACGACAACCGCCATCAATCCGGATTTTGCCTGGTATGTGCACATGGGTGGAGGGCGTAGCTTCTATGGAGTAAAAAGCCAGTTTTATCTTCTCTGGCCGGTAAGAGGCGAAGGGAACGAGGCGGTTCAATGTAAATGGCCCAAGCCGCGTTTTGAATTGGAGGTTGATGGGCTCTCGGTAAAAGACCGCTTGACCGGCCTGTGCTGGCGTAGGGCCGCCAATCTGACCGGGGAGCCCGTTATCTGGGCTGATGCGCTTGAGGCCATTAAGAAACTGAACGAGGGAGCGGCGGCCGGCCGCCGGTGGCGTCTCCCCAATATCAACGAGCTGGAATCGCTGGCCGATCTGAACCGGCATGACCCCGCCCTGCCTCCTGACCATCCGTTCGAAAATTGCCAGGAGGTCTACTGGTCCTCAACCTCCAGCATGTTTGAGCCGGACTGGGCCTGGGCTTTTTATGCATTTAAGGGAGCCATGGGCGTAGGACGTAAAGGCTACGCCCGTTTCCACGTGTGGGCGGTGAGTCGGTAACAGATATGCGGCAACTCTGGGTGTGGATGGTGTTGGAGGCGGTGCAACGCTATTCGAATTCTGCTGCTAATCTTTGAGACGGTTGGAAAGAGCCGTAAACAGGAGATAGCCGATAATGCCGGCTCCGGTTAGCAATGTCCCTACGATTAGCCACGGAACAGGGTTAAAGCCGCCACAAGAGAATGATGGATCGCCTGGTTTGAATATTACAGGTTCTGCCGGGCAGGGTTCATAATCTTTGTTGAGGAATGCAACCAAGAGACACAAAAGACCAATGCCAATAAGGGCGCCTGGGGGCGCCTCAGGCCAAAAGTGGGCAAAGACGACAACGGCGAGAAAGAAGACCAGAGCAAATGGGGCAACGAGAATACCGATTGAGGCCGCGGTAAGGATTGTAAAAGCGAGGCCTCCATAGGCGAGGATCCAGAGTAATAAGGAGAACAAACCGGGCCGTCGCCATATTTTCCTGTTTTTCAATTTTATTCCGGATCAGGCAAAATTTGGGTTGCTGTGGATTTATTCTTCATGGTAGAGACTGGATGTCCCTTTTTCCGCCTTGCGCTCCCGCTTATTTGCGACGCGTTTCCAGTCGCGCAAATGCTTCCACCATTGAGGCGCGGGTGTCAGCTGTCCTTTTCGCTTGTGGGCCATTGTTTTTGTCCCCGGTAACTTTCGCCATATTTGTCTTTACGAGTGCGCCAATATTTGTCAGGCTTGCAAAGCCCACAGCTCGAATAATAGCGTCTGTGTTTTCTCTTATGATTCGCCATTATCAGTCGCTAAGATCCTTCTTTAGGATTCTTGCTTTGCTTCGCTTTGCGTCTACGGGCATCTAGCGTTGATGGACGGAGTAATCTCTCGCCACGCATGACGTAAAGGATAAGGATCTTTGTACCCTCTTCCCGGTAAAAGATCCGGCACGGCGGTTCAACGATCTGTCGGTAGCGCCACCCTTTAAGCTCTCGTGGTTTTGAACCGCTTCTGGGATGATCGGCCAGTTGTTCCACATGGCGAAAAACGTTCTGGACCATTTTCCTGGCGGCTTCCGGATTATCCAATGCAACGTAATCCGCAATAGCATCCAAATCGGTGATCGCGGGCTCAGTCCAGATTATTTCAGCCATCGTGCCATGCGCTTTTTGGCCTGCGCATGAGAGAGTGTACGACCTTCCTCAATAGCCTTCTCCCCACGGGCAATTCCTTCCAACAGGCTCATCCGTCGCTGCAAGGCTTCGTAGGTTTCGACATCGACCAGATAGGCGCTCGGTATGCCGTGTTGGGTTATGAGGATTGGCTCCTTGCTATCTTCAATCTCTGAGAGGAGCTTGGTGGCTTGGCGCTTGAGTGATGTAACAAGTTCGGTTCGCATAAAGTGATACTAAAGTATCACTGTTAATTTTGCAAGTGGCAAGATTCCGAAAGCAGCGAAAGTTCGATTCCCGCCGGCTGTTTACGATATCGGACAACAAAAAATGCCTTAAACAAGGCATTTTCAGAGGACGAAATAATGGTGGAGGCGGTGCAACGCTATTCGAACTCTGAGCTGAATATTTTGAGCAGGTTGGAAAGAGCGGTGCAGCAGGCTTCCTTCTGTCGCCAGCGCTAAGCGGCACGTGTCTTTTTGCGCGTCCGACGACCAGTTGGAGTGGATCTGGACGCTTTGTTAGCGTTTGCGCTTAAAGCGCTCAGCACTGCCTTTGGTTCTTTGGCAACAACATTGAGCAAAACCAGTGCTGGACCATGAGGCGTACGATCACCGCGCTCCCAATGCCGCAAAGTACTAACACTTATTCCAAATGCGGATGCAAATTCACTTTGAGACATACCAATATCCAAGCGAATATTCTTCACATCGAGAGGGGTGAACTCATGTACGATTGCTTTTGATTTGTTGCCTTTGGCATGCTCTATGGCTTCATCAAGCCCTTTTTTAATGCTTTTATATGCGTTACTCATTTTTTCCTCCGTAGCTCTTTATTAATATTGCCGTCAATTTCGCCAAATCATTTCGCTCCGCCTTGGTTAAATTCGCTTTCTCGCCTTTCCCAAATACGGTGAGTAAAAACAACGGCAGCGATTCATTATGAAAATAATAAATGACTCGAACTCCTCCACTTTTGCCTTTACCTTGAGCTGACCATCGTAACTTCCTGATACCGCCTGTTCCTTGCATAATATCGCCCGCTGCTGGATGGGCAGCTAAGTAACTGATAACACTGAAATTCTTAGCTGCTGTCAGCAGCTTAGAAGATTTTCGTTGAAATTCAGGGAGTTCAACCACAGTTTGCATGAACTGAACTATAATCCAATGGATTATAGTTTGTCAAGGTAGCAGGAATTCTTATCTGCGTCTTTGGAAAATCGTCGAGAGGCACAAAAGTTCGATTCCCGCCGCCTCTTTACGATATCGGATAACAAAAAATGCCTTAAGCAAGGCATTTTCAGAGGTGCGAAAAATGGTGGAGGCGGTGCAACGGTATTCGAACTTGGAGCTGAATATCTTGTATCGTTTAAAGCGTGAAATTAACGGGTTTCTGCTTAAAAAGATGTAATGTTTTTTGCGTTTGAGCTGCGGTATACCAGATCAATGAACGATTCTGCCTCTCGGCGCTGGCTTGAAGCGCTTGTTCGACGCACCCAATGAGTAAACAAACCTAGTACCGTGGAGCCAGCCATTCTAACTATCATCATATGCGGCGCTTGGGCCGTCGGCTCCATGCGGCTGTCAGTCAGAGTCCCGACGAGCTATTGGCTGCTCTTTGCGCCGAGCTGCTCGAACAGGCTTTCGGTATCGACGATTTCCCACAACTCTTTGATTCTGCCATCGCTGACGTGGGCGAAAAGGGCTTGGTCTACCCTGAAACTTCGGCCCTCAGCCGAAATGCTCCCATAGGTTCCATTCATCGTGCCCGTTACCACACACCTGGCTGCCACGACCGGGCCATCCGCTATGACTTCTACGAACTCGTGGTGAATATCAGGCATGGCTGCCCTGGCTCTACGCCAGGAATCTTTTTCGTTCTCGAGACCGATGGTCGAGAGGCCTGCTGGCGCATGGACGACTACGTCGTCATGTAAATACTGACTAAATGAATCGAACTCTCCTGCATCGCCGGCACCAAACAAGCGAGGCAGCAGATCTCTGGGCTCAAGCATGTGTATTCTCCTACTTGATGATAGCAGTGATTTTGGATACCCGATTCTACGTTTCGTTTATCAAAGAAGATTATACCTGTGCATGTAACAACCTAAACGCCGGCAGGTTTTGCAGAATAAACTCCCGGCTCATCCTACGATTTTCGTATTTTAACAGCTAGTGTAAATTTGCAGGAATAAGATCTATGTTGGAAAAGTCGCCGTGATGCACGAAGGTTCAATTCCCGCCGGCTGTCGGGTTTTCGGGCAATGAGAAATGCCTTGAACAAGGCATTTTCGGAGGTGAGATTATTGGTGGAGGCGGTGCAACGCTATTCGAACTCTGAGGTAAATATTTTGAGCCGGTTGGAGAGAGCAGTTAAGCGGGTTTCTTAATAAATGCACACCAATGCTTTTGGGATGGGCTGTTTGCTCGATCTCATTGTTAGGCGTCACGACGAATCCTTCTGGGCTCCCGTCTTGTGACCATCCGCTCCATCTCCACGGTGACGCACCCATCTTTCGGGGGCCACTGACAATAAGCTGGACATGGGAGAACTCGATAGGCTATGCGCGAAATCGGTGAACACCTCGTTGCGCAATTCGTGAACTAGCTGGTTGACGATCAGGCTGACCATCACAGTGCCGACTACGAAGTGTACGGCGTTCACGTGGAGGGCATGGACACCGGGTTCTAGCGGTTTGAGGGGATCGACTCCAAACGCACGACGCATGCTTGATCGAAGACTACCGCGAAGTCCATCGAGGCCGAGGGCAGCCAAGAGGGTACTGCGCTCCTCAGTTCGCAGGCATGATGAAAGATCGTCAACCGATTCGTACGCCCAGCGGATCGTGGTCAACATCGTGGATGTGCCGATTAGTGGTGAGAGATATGCAACGGGAGGCTGAACTTCGTATTCGCAAAGGACGGCGGATGCCGTCTCTAGGGCGACGGAGTCTATGTCTGCGCCTGCGGCGCTCGCGAAGGTGGCAGACACATGCGCGACATGGTCGGGCGAGACCATCGCGAGCGTCGCTACGAACTCCAGGAGCACTTGCTGGATTACAGTCAATCGCATGTAGAGCTCGCGTACGTTGCGCATATTCTCGTCGACTGCCAGCAACCTTCGCAGCATCTTGTGCCTACGTTCAGCGTCTCCTCTTAAAGCCTCCAGGGATGAAGCCTCTATCCGGTTTGCCAACGGTACGCGTAGGCGCTGGGTCCGACCGGACGAACGGTCGGTTTCTGTAGCGATCGCATCAGAGTGGACGAAGAAGAGATCGCCAGTTGCACGGTCGTAGACGATGAAGTAGCCGCCGAGCACGTGGGCGCGAAGGAGGTCAACGGCATCACGCGTAACCGTATTGGCTACACCATAATCCGCGCTACGCTTGAGCGCGCGAACGCCCTTGACCTGCACTGGGATGTCAATGGGTAGCACTGTCTTCGACTGATCCCGCAGGCTAACAAATCCGTCTATTCCGTAGTCACTGCCGGATCTTGTTGGGTTCCATACCCAACCAGCGCCCAGGACAACTCGCTCGAACGCATTGACGGCTATGTCACCCAGAGCGTGACTATCCGGTCGCTGCGGAGTCACTTCGCTACCCCCTTTTCGTCGAGCCCACAATGTTTTCTATCCATATAACAGTCCCGGCGAACACGCTCACGGGTTCATCGCGTCAGCATACATTCTCATTAGACATGCGAACCAATTCTATGAAATCGCTCTCCGTGAGAATCCTGATCGGGCTTCCTTTCTCAATTAAATCTTTTGCTTTTCTTTGTTTTGAGCTTTCTTCATGACCCGCTAGCTTCGTAATATCCTGATCGCCCACTACCAACATTGTCGTCTTATTAGTAACTCCCGAAGCCACTCGACATCCAATGCTAGCAGCTAAATCGGCAGCTTCACGGCGTGGTATTACGAGAGCCCCAGTAAATACAAGCACTTCACCATAAAGAGCACCCTCGGCATTTCCTTCCCGACTATTTGGGACACCAGAACTAACCGCTGTGAGATCAATTGGCTGCGGTACGCGTTTGAGCCAGCCTTCGAGTCCCAGTCCGGTTTCATTGATTGCTGCTAATACGATATGCGCTGCTGCTTTTGCGTCCTCTAAAGCGTCGTGGTGATTGAAATCATAACCGAGCATTTCGCAAACGTTGTGTAAGCCATAGCCTGAGTAAGCGCACTCTTTCCACGCCCGTCGCGCAATTCTGGCCGAATCAAGCCATATGCTTGCAGGCGGCGTAATGCCGTACCGGGTTGCTGCTCGATAAAGAGCAACACGATCAAATTGCGTATGGCAGACAACCACAGTCCCTTCGAGATATGAACGCAGGGTTTCCGCTAATTCCGGGAACTTCGGGGCACCTCTGACAACCGATTCGTCAATCCCGTGGATTGAAACGTTGATACCATTGAAATAGCCCTCTGGATTAACGTAGGATTTCCATTCGTCTGACAACACGCCATTTTCATATTTAACAAGACCGATCTGGCAAATCGACGACATATCGGGATTTGCCGTCTCTACATCGATGGCAACAAAGTTCACTTTCTGGCCTACCCTCCGGCCTTGCTAAAAAGCAGACTTAACCGTGCCTCACCCAACATCCGGCACCAGCTCGCCACTCTGAACGGAGTCCAGAGTGGCCAACCGTTGTTGCAACTCCACTTCGCTGAGCAATCCCGCGCGATACCGCTCTCTTAGGAAGTCAGACGCTGGAGTAGAACCTTTCGCTTTGTTGCAGTTGTGGCAAGAAGCAACGATATTGCTGTAAGAGTTGTCAATGTGATCAGCTTGGGGTACCAGATGGTCTAGCTCACAGGTCTCAATTGCGAGGGCGCGCAGACAATAGAAACATGCATCATTTTCGCGTGATAGCAATGCTCCGACATACCGGCGGTCAGAGAAATCTAGCGTGGAAATATCCACAATTGGAGCTTCTACTGATGGACGAACAAGGCCCTGAATCTCCGAGGGCAACAAAACACGAATCAAGTGACCATGCCTTGACCGATCCTCAATCTTCAAGCATCCCTTTGCATCTAGTGAACGAAATACTTCGCGTACCTTGAAGTCACTAAGTGGCAGATCCCTCGAAAGTGGAGCTACCGCAAAATGTGCAGAGGAAAGACCTTTGAGCCGCGTGTGACGGAGAAGATAGTAGTAGACGACCCGCTCCCAAGCATCAAGGCCGAGTTGCGGTGCGAGGAGATCCTCGATGTCAATGTAGACCTCTTCCCATGTAGTTTCCACACACTCTCCTGACCCCTAGCTAGTCAAATCTAATTCCGAATAATCCACCATCTTCACTAGCATCTTTTAAGTTTCACATTATAAATATAGTCCTGCCGGTCGAGCCCTAATTCCTTTTCTTTAAGCTGTGAAATCCGAGGCTGCTAAATATGCTTCACCTGTTTGAGAGGCATGCCGACGCACTCGCTCAACTACGTCTCGCATCCCCAAAATTCCACTCAGTACCAAATATATGTGTGAATGATCTAGAAGTAAAATTGGCGTACGATCACCTGATGCTTCCTGTATAGCCACAGATGAGTAACCAGAAATAGATACCATCACACCCATTGTGTTGTCAGCCTTTGTGATCACTTTCTTAAAGAACGTGTCGATATCCGTTGCCGTTGCCTGATCCGTGGTAAATTTTAACTCTACTAGATACGTGGTTTCTGAAAGCGTCAAAGAACCGTCGATCTGCCTTCCTCCATGATTGTAAGGCTTCCGGTTCGTAATCTCTGAGAAATCGAGCAAAGAATAAAACCAGTCTTGGAATTCATAGCCTGCCTTCTGTTTGCCTAGATTCTTTCCAAGCTCATTTAGGTCGCTGTTTAATTTCTGAATGCTTTGCTGAGAGCGGGAAATATCCTCTTGCCTCTTGCGAAATAACGCTCGTGCTGCTTTCTTAGCTTCTTCTGATTCAATATCTTCTTCTTGTTTTTGATGATAGATCTTAAGCCGTGAGACTGCATCATGAGCATTCTTAATTTTTTCATTTGAGTCTTCCCAATTCTCAAGATCAGGAAATGATCGCTGTTCCATGAGGTACTTAGCCATAGTTATAAATGCTCGCTGCCCTTTATCGGTCTTGATTAACTGCGGGAAAAGTCGATCGAGAAGGTCGCGCTTTGATTCCTCTGGCAACCATGCAGTCAAGAACTTCTCTGAAATGTTGCAATGCCTCAAAAATGAAGAAAGGGCCCTTTTTCGCCAAAACGATTTAAGGCAAGCATCATAAACAAGGTCTACATAGTGTGGTGTAAGTCGCGTCTTCATTGATTAAATTTTGTCATCTTCACTATGAAAATAACCGACCGTGCCTTTTTTTAACATATCAGGACCATGCGCTCTTATTCGAAAATATCAATCAATTTAGAGGTAATTGTATCTTCCTTGTCGAATAGTACAATTCGAAAATAGAGGATATTTGACATGTTTGTATAATAATGAATATATAGGTTTTATCTAATAGTAGCAAAAGCTTTAAAAACTTTTTCTCTCATTTATCTGCCGCGTTGATATAGATATTTCTGAATTGATTTGAAAAGTTTTAAGAGGTAATACGACACTGCTCTACAACAATATAATCAAACAAACTTGTGATTAATTACCTGCGAGGGAAGTGGTTTATTTGGTCATATTCTTATTAAGCGTGCTGGCTGTTTTTGCCGTTGGCATAATTTTTATTCTTCTTTATCTCCTACTAACATGGCTGTCAAATGCAGCTAACAAGAAGTGGCCTCGGTTTCCAAAATGGTTTCTGCCTGCGTCGGGGTTTTTTATCGTTGCCGCCTCACTGACCTTGCTGCCCGTGTCAAATTTGCAGTGGGGTCAGACAGAAGTATTGAACGTTGAACAAACCAGAGACATCAGAATGGGACTCAGTATAGCTATATTTGTTTATGCCTTATTGGAAGTACCATACTTCTTCCATCATTTTAAACAATCATTTTCAAATGACTTTCTTAGAAAAGTCGCATTAAATGCTGCAGCTATAAGGGACGAAAAAGTTGCGAGCGAACTAATTGAAATGAAAAAAGAAGCAATTCAAGAAATCGGTGAGTGTGTTGAGGACTGCATTATATCGCAGGTTTATGATAAGGAGCATTTAAAAGCTCATGGAGAAAAAAGGTTGGCAAAGTATAATTACCACATAATTAAAGCCAGGACCGACATTGATTTTACAGAGAAAGATCCACTTTATAAGTATATTGCAGATGATTTGGAAAGCCTTTTCGCGAAAACATACTACAAGAAGATGATTTATTACAATGAGTTCTGGAAGTCTTCGCTAGGAGAAATACTCAACGAAAGAATAATAGACCTTAAGAGTAACCAGGGCAGCGAGGAAAGAATAAACCGTCTATCAGAGATAGTGGACAAACAAGGCGATTATCCCTGTATAGAAAGAACTAGCACGATGACGTTTGTATACTCTTCATTGACCGAGACTGATTTCAAATACACTGCAGATCGATTCCTACATTATTTCAAAGACGTCAACTTACCTCTCGAAGAATATTATGTTCTTGATTCGTTGAAAGAAACGTTTAAAGAAAACGAGACAACGGATGCCATTATACCGGCGGTTGCCCTTGAAAACGACACGGATGTACATGTCTATTTCGAGCGGCCGACAGTTGACATAACGCCTAATGATGATTATTCAATTGTGATTAACGAGAGATCGATTTTGCCAATTGATGACACTTTTAATTGGCGGATAAAGGAAGAACTTTACCTAAAAGGCAAATTGGAGGTAATCGGAGTACTAAAGGATTATGAGGAAAATGAGCGACCGCACATCGAGATTTTTTGCCCACAACAAAAACAAAAACTAAAAGATGCCGAAAATTACGGAAAAACAGGGAGAAAGCGCGAATATTCCGGCTTAATGCTCCCTGGCGATGGCTTTGTTGTTAGTTGGCCTTTCTGAAAATTCAGAAAGGCCTTAACTATCCGCTTCCAGATTCTGTGTTTGAATCGCTCATCCTGACCGCCTCTCTCTCCCCCTATTAATTAAACACTGCTCTTTATGTTCCTCTTTTCGGCACAAAAAAAACCTACATTAGTGCAGAAACGCACTAACTGTCGCAGGCCATTATTTTTCGAAAAGGGCATTTATTATATCACGCCGCAAAACGGCAGTCGAGCATTAAATTGCTCTAGAGGAAGTATATCAGATTCTCTGCTTAGCGTGTCAATAGTTATTTTGTGTTCATTCTGGTCCGACTGCGATTCAGTTCGGGTAACAAGCGTTTGGTGGAGGCGGCGGGAATCGAACCCGCGTCCGAAGCCATCCAAAAGGGAGTATCTACAAGCTTAGCCTGTGCTTTTAGGTCTCACGTCCCGGCTCCGCGCAGGCAGGATCCGGTCCGCCAGCCTCTCTAAGGTTTCCCAACCGCGGCGAGAGACAACCGCGGCGGTTGAGTCCACTGGCTGACGCCGTTACCCCGATCGTGGACTTATCGGGAACGACGAGCCGCAATTAAGCGGCTAACGCGAGATTATCGTCTGCGTTTAGGTTATTTTTCCGGTAGTTTAACGAGCCCACCGGAAGCTCGGCTTGCTGCTCCCATCCAGATTGACCCCGTCGAAACCAGGTCGCCCCCACGTAAGGTGGGTATTTCAAATCGTGATGGATAATATGGATCTCGCGTCCACTATTAGTATACCCGCATCGGCGGACGGATGTGGCCATCCGGCATGATATGCCCGGGCACTTGCCGACCTCAGGCGTCGCCTTTCTGCCTCTCCCTGAACCCCCGCTCGATCTCACGCTTCGCGTCCTTGTCCGCCAGCGAGCGGCGCTTGTCGTGCAGCTTCTTGCCCTTGGCCAGCCCGAACTCGAGCTTGACCCGGCTGTTACGAAAATACAGCTTCGTGGGGATGAGGGTCAGTCCTTTCTCCTGGGTCTTGCCGATCAGCGTGCGGATCTCGCGCTTGTGCAGCAGCAGCTTGCGGGTGCGGTCAGGATCCACGTTTTGGATATTCCCCTGTGCATAGGGACTGATATGCAGGCCGACGATGAATGCTTCCTCGTCGTTGATGGTGCAATAGCTGTCCTTGAGGTTGGCGAGGCCGGCGCGGAGCGACTTCACCTCAGTGCCCCTCAATTCCAGACCAGCCTCGAAAGTCTCCTCGATGAAGTATTCGTGGTAGGCCTTGCGGTTGGAGGCAATGGGTTTTGTGCCCTTTAATGACATGTGATGATTATATACGGGAAAGGGCTTATCGTGCCGGCTCGAGCTCCACTTTCCCCCGCTGTTTGTCGATACGGACCACTCGTATGTTCATGCGGTCTCCCAGACGGTAAGGCCGGCCGGAGCGGCGTCCCACCAGGGCGCCGCCTTTGTCGCTCAAAAGATAGAAGTCGCCGCGCAGGCTTCGTGCGGGTACGTAACCCTCGTAGCACTCCTCGAAGCGCACGAACAGGCCCGAGGGGATCACGCTGACGACCTCGCCCTCGAACACCTTGTCCCATCCCTCCTGGTAGAGCATCCGGTCAAGCAGGAACGCCAGGACAATGTCGTCGGCGGTGCGCTCCACCAGCTGAGCGCGGCGTTCGTTCTCGGAGCTGGTCAGCGCCACTTCGGCCAGTTTCAGGCGGCTTGGGCTGTGATCATCCAGATGCAGCTCGCGCAGCAGCGCCCGATGTACGATCAGGTCGGGATAGCGGCGGATCGGCGAGGTGAAATGCAGATAGGCATCGGACGCGAGGCCGAAATGTCCGAGGTTGTCCTCCTGGTAGCGCGCCTGCTTGAGCGAGCGCAGGACAATCTCGCCGAAGACAGAACGGTCGCGCTGCTGTTCGCTCAGCACACGCGGCAGCGACCGCAACAGGTCGCGTATGGCGCGGCCGGCCTTTTCCGGAGTTCCGTGTGCCAGGGAAAAAGACGGGGTCGGTATGCCCAGGTCCTCCAGTAGTTCAAAGAGCGACTCGACGGCGTCCGCGTCCGGTTTTTCGTGCACGCGGTAGATACAATTGCCCTTGCGCCGCTCCAGGAAACGCGCCACCGCCTCGTTGGCGGCGATCATGAACTCCTCGATCAGCGCGTGCGATTCCGACTGCGGACGCGGGCGCACTCCAACGACGCCGCCGTCTTCGGCCAGCCGGAACTCGGGTTCGAAAGTCTGTATGTTCAGGGCGCCGCGTTCGTGACGCGCGTCGCGTAACCGGCCCGCAAGCTCGCGGCAGCGGACGAGCAGCGCCTCCAGGGCGGCGGCATCGCTGCCGCTCAAACCCGGCTCCAGCAACTCGCCGACCTCACTCAGGCCCGCCGAGCCCTCGAAATAATCGTCGACCTCGTTGTATGTCAGGCGCCGGCAGCTGCGGATCGTGCTGCGATAGAAGCGGACCTTTTCGGGGGTCAGTCCTCCCGGTTCAGGATCAGTCTTCGGGGGATTCGACTCCGCCGGCCCCTGTCCACGCACCCGGGAGTTCAGTAAGGTGTCCCACTTATAGACCATCTCGACCGTCACACATTTTCGGTCCTCGCCTGGACGCAGGCTGCAGGCATCGCTCGATAGCACCGGCGGCAGCATCGGCTCGACGGCCACAGGCATATATACACTGCAGGCCTTCTTTTCCGCATCGCGATCGACTGCCGAACCCGCCGGCACGAAATAGCTCACGTCGGCGATATGCACATAAAGCGTGATCTCGCCATCCCCGGGCCCATCGACCAATGAGATCGCGTCGTCAAAATCCCTGGCCTCGTCGGGATCGATCGTGAATGATACCAGGCCGGTCAGGTCGTGCCTGTCCCTGTCCGTCTCCAGGGCCAGTGTCGCCTGGGCTTCCGCCTCTTCAAGCGCCCCCGGCGAAAATCCCCGCGGTACCTGGTAATAAGCGAGGATCGCTTCCATGAGCGCCTTGAGCGAGCCCGCCTTGCCCAGCCGCCTGATTACCTCACCACGCCCGCGGCCGTCCGGCCTCAAGACCGCCAGCTCACCCGGCCGGGTTCCATTTAACGCCTTGTGGCCAACGAAGATTTCTTTCTGATCGCCGAACAGGGGGTCAGCGCGATAGATCTTGCCGCTCTTGGTGATAATGGCGACCATGGGCGTGCCGGGCCTGATCTCCCGGGGCCTTTTTTCGGAAATACGCGCCATCATGAAAACAGCTTCAGACTGGAGGGAACCCGCGAACCATTGTTACCCGCCCGGCACAAAGCTGCCGCTTGCACCCGGCCGGAAATGGGGATGGTGTGCCTTTGCACGACCTGCAGACAAACGGAAATCAGTTTTTTACCCCCGTGCCCGACGTCAGGATGCCAGTTCGAAGAGCGCTCGCTCGATGACCTCATCCGCAGGCGTCGCCGGGTCATCCACGGCCGGGATGTCGGGCTCGATGCCGATCTTGTTGATATCGATGCCCCTGGGAGTGTAATAGCTGCCCGAAGTGAACTTGATGGCGCCGCCGTTGCTCAGCGGGTTGATATTCTGGACGACACCCTTGCCGAACGTCTTCTCGCCGATGAGCTTTCCGCGGGCGTCGTCCTTGATGGCGCCCGCCACTATCTCGGAAGCGCTGGCCGTATAGCCGTTGACGAGCACAACCAGCGGTATCGTCTCATTGGCGTCGCCGCGCGCGTCGTAGACCTCGCTTTTTCCGTCGCGGCTCACAACCGAGACGATGGAACCATCCTCTATGAATATGCTCCCCACGTTCACGGCCTCATCCAGTAACCCGCCGCCGTTATTCCTCAGATCCAGTATTATCGCCTGTGCGCCATCCTTCGTCAGCCGCTCGACAGCGCCCTGCACCTTGGGACCGGCGTCGAGGGAAAACTGGTCGAGTAGTACATAGCCGATCTTCTTGCCGTTCCGGTCCAGCATCTTTTCACTGATTATCGGTATCTCGATCGCCTTACGAATCAGTTCGAAGTCGATATCCTCCTCGCCGCGCTTTACATGCAGCACGACTTTTGTTCCCTCTTTGCCCCTCATGAAGGCGACGGCTTCCTCTTCTGTCTTACCCTCAATGACCTGACCATCAACAGCGGTGATAACATCGCCAGGTTTTATCCCCGCGCCCCGGGCAGGCGAACCCTCGATGGTGTCAACGATGGTCAGTTTGCCGTCTTTTGTCTCCAGCAACACGCCGACACCCACGAATGAGCCGTTGGTGTGTTCCATGAAATAGCGGAAGTCTTCAGGGGAAAAGTAGGCTGTATACGGGTCTTCAAGGCTGTTGATCATACCCTCCATGGCGCTGTTCTCCATTCTGGAGGAGTCAACCGGCTTGTAGAAATTATCCTGCAGGATACCCTCGACCTCCCTCTGGAGCTGGAGGATGTTGTCTCCGGGGAAAAAAGCGTTGCGCACGCTCTCGGGGAGCGCATAGAAAACGAGCGACAGCCGGTAATAATGGCCGCCGAAGTACAACCCGAGCAGAAAGGCTACAGATACTGTGAGAGTGATGAAGAATATTTTAAAGACGCGTGGCATCTGGCAGGCTTATCGAGCTTTCGTATGTCTTGACAGCCCCGGTTTTTCATGTATTTAATTATTCGTTACCGTCTGGAAGTATAGCAATTTTACAGGAGGTGGGGGCGTATTCCGGACGGTTTCGCGGGGAGGACGGCCCTACAGTCGATGTGGAAACCGCGTGTTTTTCCACAGTCCCACCTTAAATCAACGAGCGATAATTTGTTGTTATAATGCTCGGATTAATTCTGGCGGCCCGCCGGTAAACTGGGAAATGGACCTGGCATTCACTGTCGTGTCCTGAAGCTATATGAATTTGAACTATTCACGAAGCCTGGAGGAGGAACTATGGCAGAAGCCACTAGCAGTTCGAGAAACAAGATCTATGCTTTGGGGGTTGTGGGTTTCCTGGCAATTATTTCCATTCTTTACTATCTGTCCGCCCCTGTTTATCTCTACATCGTCGCCTATACATGGTTTGGCTTTATCTATGGCGCGCTTCAGCAATACGGCCGATTCTGCTTCGCGTCGGCCTGGCGCGATCTGATCATGGTCAGGGTGCCGCGTATGTTCGTCGGCATCATGATGGGCCTGATGACGCTGAGCATCATTTCCGCGGCGCTTATGATCAAGTACCCATCCTTTTACCACCCGTCACCGATCGGCCCGCACGAGCTTGTCGGCGGCCTTATCTTCGGTCTGGGCATGGTATTCGCGGGAGGTTGTGCAACCGGTTCGCTATACAAGAGCGGCGAGGGAAACATGATCTCGCTGACCGTACTGCTCACCCTCTCTTTCACCCAGGCTATTTTTGTGGCGTTCCCGTTTTTTGATGAAATGATGGACGGCCTGCATCTTACCGGGCCTAACTCCGTCGGCGCCCTCACTCCGGATACCTGGCACTGGCCCCAGTACCTCATGGCCAACAAGATCTTCAATATCCCCCAGGGCGAGCACCCCACGTTCATCCAGAACCTGATTGGAAATTCGCTGATCAATACCATCCTGATCGCGATGGTTCTCCTGGTCTGCGTGTATCTGATCTACGTGCGGAAGAACTTCCTCAAGCGGCGCGTCGTCAGTCTGACAAAATCGGCCGATGGCGGCGAGGTCAAAATGGGAATCGGCGATGACCTGGCCGGTTTCTGGTCCATGATTTCCTCATCCAAACGGACGACCATCGCGGCAGTCCTGCTCGCCGTCGTTGCCGCCATCCAGGTTTTCACGATGAGCTGGATGCGCGACGATTACAACTTCGGCGACGATCTGGGCGGCGGTAACTTCGGCCTTGTTTTTGCACAAAACGCTGATGGTTCGAGGCGTGTAATGTTCAGCGAGGCAGAAAACAAGACGCTGACCCCGGCGCAGAAGCAGGAAAAGATCGACAGCACACTGAAGAAGTGGCCCGCCGCGGATCCCGCCGAAGCCACACAGATCAAGTACAACGGCAAACTGGAAGCCCTCCCGGGAACAGGCGGTAACATGTTCGATCCGGGTTACTGGTATATCACTACCCAGGAAGCCATGTTCGCCGGCTGGGTCATCGATAAAGTGATACCGGAGAGCATCACCGGCAACCTGAGGGCTCCGCATTACAACACAGATGCGATGTATCCGGATAATGTCCGCGAAGTGCTGCCGCCGGACCAGGAAGTGAACGGCAACCGCTACTTCGGTGGCGCGGGCGTCGGGGGCGGTAACGCGCTTCCCAAGCCATGGCTCAGCCCGGCGCTGCTCCTGTCGATCGGCCTGATCCTCGGCGCCTCGTTCCTGTCTCTCTGGAACAAGGAGTTCAAGTGGAAATTCCCAACCAAGGAGCTGGCGGTCTACGCGGTAGGTGGCGGTATCCTGATGGGTATCGGTTCCCGTATCGCGCTTGGCTGTAACATCGGCGCCTTCTATACCCGTGCTTCCTTCGGCAGCTGGGGCGGTTGGCTGTTCTTCTTCGGCATGGGCATCGGCGCGTTCGTATCCGCCAAGGCAGTCAACTACATCGCCAACAAGAAGATGGCGAAGCAGATGGAAGACATGGACTTCGATATAGAGCTCTAACAGGGCTATACTGAAAAGTGCATAAAATGCAGTTCGCAAGTCAGGAGGTGATTAGCACATGAAATTCAATAAAAAGGATGACGGTAGTTACGAGCTGGACGTAACCGGCTATGTGTGCCCCCATCCGCAGCTTTATACCTTGAAGTGTATGGATAAGCTGCAGGACGGCATGATCATGGAGGTCCTTATCGACAACCCCTCTTCGATTGAGTCGGTTACCCAGGCATGCAACGGTAAGGGCTATACAATTCTGGGTACAAATCAGCCCAAGGCTGGAGTCACGGCTATGAAGATCCAGAAGTAGCGATCTTTTATTGCAAGTCAGAAAAGCACGGAAATGGACGATGTCCATTTCCGTGCTTTTTGCTTTTCCATAGACTCCGGCCCTCTGGAACGGACAAGAACAGGCGCCTTCGGCATCTTTTTCCATTGGTTCTTGAGTTACACCCCCTGCAATAATATAATCACGCCCCAGACTCCCCAAAGATTCAGGGTGGGCTTTTTTATCACCAATCAACGGAGGTGCGGAAACATGGAGGTTGGATCATGAGCAAACTAGGCATTCTTCTCAACTCTGACAAGTACCGCGATGACGTCATCGGCGTCATCAAGGCGGCGAAGGCGGCCGGACATGACGTAACCGTCTTCATGATGGACGATGGTACCTTGCTGGCGTCCGATCTAAGCGCGGAGTGCAGCGGCGACGCGACGCTCGCCTACTGCGACCACAGCGCCGAGCCGCGGGGCGTCAAGGACGTCGAAGGCGCCACGGCCGGCAGTCAGTATCAGAACGCAGTGATGGTGCACGAATCAGACAAGGTGGTGGTCTTCTAATGAGCGACTCCAAGAAAATAGCCGTGATCGTCAGCGACCGCCAGGACGAAGGGCTGCGCATGGCCCTCGGCCTTACCCTCGAGGGCGACGAGATCTCCGTATTCAACCTGGGCTCTCCGATCGAAATGAACGACGGCAATGAAATGAATGTTGATGCCCTGGGCGAGTTCGACTGCCTGCTGTATTCCGTGAACGAGAAGGATGCGGCTTTCACGCAGATCAACATGCAGGACATGCCGGCCAAACTGCTTGAATTCAACGACGTTCTCTCTTACTAGGATCCGGAGGAGCTTATGAAGGTATTACACATCATCAAGGAGCGCACACCGGCGGGCTTCGTGGACACCATCGTCCAGGGCCAGTCTGACGACAGCGGAAACGATGTCACAGTAGTGAACCTCTACGAGGAAAAGGACTACGCGAAGGTCGTCGACCTGATCTTCTCCACCGACAGGGTGTTCACCTGGTAGAAGCGGCGCGACTGCGGAAACGCATCCGGGCAATAAAAAAAGGCCCTCCGCAAGGAGGGCCTTTGTCTTTGCCTTTTTCAGGCTCTATTCGATAGGCCGCACGTTCGTGGCCTGC
>Ga0265292_1001529_pt1 | contig 20059 bp, 22 predicted proteins | sample Munlanlewell296A_FD_189080 | JGI IMG/M metagenome (GOLD analysis project Ga0265292, IMG submission 189080) | Leachate microbial communities from a municipal landfill in Southern Ontario, Canada - Leachate well 296A | ecosystem: Engineered > Solid waste > Landfill > Unclassified | place: Canada... | reverse complement strand
CTCGATCAGCTCCGCGGGTATGGCATAGGAGATGATCCCGCCGATGATAAGACCCAGCGCAAGCCATCGCCACACGTCGCCAAAGAGCTCCACGAACGCGTAGCGAAAGAGCTCCACGAAGCGGTTCGGATTTCGCGACAATACATCTTTCTTGAGCGAGGCGTTTGCCCTCTCCTCGCAGTGATGGCAATGCGGATTCGCAGGGGCATGCCCCGCGGGCGCCGGAGCGGCATCCTTGATGAAGAGATTTGCGAGCAGGCCCGCTATGAAAGCGGTGAGCGAAGAGGCGATGATCCGGTACACGGTGAAGAACAAACCCATGAGCGAATAGGTCGCGAAGATAGAATCCACGCCCGTGATCGGCGTGGCGATGAGAAAGCTCGTGATCGCGCCGCGGGAGGCGCCCTTTTTCTTGAGCAGAACAGCGGCGGGGATGACGCCGCATGAGCATAGCGGCAGCGGAATGCCGAGGATCACGGCCTTGATCACGGATCCCACACTGCTCTTTCCGAGATGGCGCGCGACGGATTCGAGGGAGACGAATACGTGGATGATGCCGGCCACGAAGAAGCCGAAGAGCAGATAGGGGCTCATCTTCAGGAGCAGATTCAGAGACTCAAGAGCAACGCCCCGGAATGCGTCGTACATCATGGATAGTCCTCCTCGTTTGTCATTCTGAGGCCGAACTGAAAAACATGGTCGCCGAAGAATCCCATGGAATCAGGGGGATCCGGAGCACAGCGAGGGATGACAACGCCTCATTTGCGGACCACTCTGAAATGAAGCCGCGGCAGCCCATCGATTCCGGCCTCGATCTCGTCATTGTCACGAACCTCGCCAACGCCCGCGGGCGTCCCGCACATGAAGATATCGCCCGGCTCGACGGTCATGAAGCGCGAGACAAATGAAATGATCGCGCCGGGCGAGAAGATCATATCGCGCGTGCTGCCGCTCTGCCTGAGGGCGCCATCCACGCTGAGAGAGATATCGAGATCGAGCGGGTCATTCACCGCACCGGCCGACGCGAATTCACCGAATACCGCCGACAAGTCAAACCCCTTTGCGAGCGCCCATGGCCCTTGGGCCTTCTTGGCCTCGGCCTGTCGCTCGCGCAGGGTGAAATCTATGCCGACCGCGTAACCGCAGGCGATGGAGCCGGCCTCATCCGGCGTGAGTTGCCTGCCGCCCCTGCCCGCCAGGATGCAGAGTTCCACCTCGTGATGAAGCAGGCCGAGCGATTCTGGTATCGCGACTTCGCGGGGATTGAAAGCGATCGCCGAATTGGGCTTCAGGAAGATCACGGGCTCCCCGGGCAACGCAGAGCCCCCCATCTCCTTCACGTGATCCGGGAAATTCTTGCCCACGCAGATGATCTTGCTGGGCGTATATTCTTTGGAGTCCAAGCGAATTATTTTCATCGTCACTCGGCCGCAGCGTCAATTTTCCATGCGCTCGAACTGATCCTTGCCCGCGCCGCACTCGGGGCATACCCAGTCCTCAGGCAAGTCATCGAACGCGGTGCCAGGCTCCACTCCGTTGGCGGGATCGCCGATCGCGGGATCGTATATATAGCCACAGACGACGCAGATCCATTTCTCCATGATGCCCCCTTGTGCGTCCCCTCCCCCTTTGTAAGGGGGAGTTGGAGGGGGTAGATCATATATCTACCTCCCCTACCCCCTCCCTGCCTGCCGGCAGGCAGGCTTACAAAGGAGGGGGATGTTTATCCTTTTTTCATCACGCGCCTGTACTCGTTGTAAGTAAGCGGTTCGCCTGCTGAACGCGCGCCAGCGCGCACCACCTGCGCAACGAAGAGAGCATGCGTGCCTATATCGATAGTCATCTCGCGGACCACGCGGCACTCGAAGAACGCCTTGGACTCGGGCAGGATCGGAGCGCCGAGTTTCCCTCTCTCGTATGCCACGTCCGCAAACTTGTCGACCTTGCGACCGGACTGGAACCCGAAGTGCTTCACCATGTCGTAGCACGCGATGCATTCGCGGTCGATCGCGTTGGCCACGAAGATCCCGGATTCCTGTATCATCTCACACGTGAGCGAACGCTTGCCCACGCCGATCGCGATCCTAGGTGGCATGTTGGTGACCTGCATGAGCGCATCGAGGCACTGGCCGTTTATTTTATCGCCGATTGCCGACGTGAGTATATAAAGCCCGTGCGTAACCTGAAAGAGCGCCTGGTTGAGACCCTGGGTCTCTGTCACGATGTGGTGATCCATAGTGGTCATGGCCCTACCAGTTGAATATCCGGTTTATCCGCATACCAGTTCTTGTCCCTCTGATATGCCTCGAGCTCGGACCTGATGAGGCCCTCATGTCCCCTCTCGATGTCGGCGAGGTATTCGATCGTTCTCCGACTGGTCGGCTCGGACATCTTCGGGGCAAGCCTGCGGTAGAACTCGCACGCCTCGCGCTCGCGCTCTATCGCGTATTGCAGCAGCTCCTCGATGGATTCCGATATCAGCGGTGCGCCGCCGCCCTCCGCGGTCGCCGGGTTTCCAGGGATCACCGGGGGATTCTTTTCGCCCGTCATCTTCTGGTAGAGCCCCACGAGCATGCGGCGGTGCTGTTCCTCCTCCCTCGCAAGCCCCTCGTACTTCGCGCGCACCAGCTCATTCTGGATCTTCTTGGAGAGCGAGCCGTAGAATTTAGAGGCATCCTCTTCGCTCCTGATGCCGAGCCCGATTATCTCCACCACCGTCAGCTCCCTGTCCATCGTCCCCCCTCTCTCCCCTGCTTTGTAAGACGAGACCCTGTCCGGCCTCACCGCCTATGAGGATGTTGCAAGCGTTGATGGTCATTGAGGCCGTCCCGCTCCCCCTATGCGCCGTCGTAGGCCGCGCGCTCGTGCTCTGAAAACCAGGACGACGGGTCGGAGAGATAAAACCTCAGGTCGGTAAGAACGGAGTGATGCGACTTCTCTTCCTCAACCATGCGTTCGAGAAAGGCCCGCTCCTTTGTATCGGTGGCAGTGCGGAGGTGACCTTCGTAGAACTCGATGGAGCGGGACTCGAGATCGATCCCCACGTCGAGCGCCTGGATGTCGCTGGCATCGGCCTTGATGTTCGCCCCCTGCTTGGCAGCGAGGCCGCGGAACATCTTGCCGATCTCCCCGTGGCCGACTCCCATCGACGCCCAATCGTCGCTCCACGGTTTCCCTCCCTCGATCTGCGTGTAGATCACCTTTATCCGATCCTGGTGCACGATCTCGTCCTTCATGAGGGTCGTGAAGATCTCGCGGCCGACGGGATTCTTACATTCCGCTATTGCCTTGTCATAGAATGCCTTGCCCGTGCGCTCCATCTCGAGCGCGGTGGAAAGCCAGCGCAGCGCCTTCTCGCTTGTCCCCGCCATAATCCCCTCCGGAGGTTATGTCTCGCAAACGGCTTTTATTCCTCGCGCTTGCCGAGGTGCTTGTCGAGCATGAGCAGCGTGCCGGCCGAGGTCCCCGCCATCTCGAGGTCCTGCACCACTTTCAGCGTCTGCGACTCTTCCTCGATCTGCTCGTCAAGGAACCAGTTGAGCAGCGGCAGCGCGGAGTAGTCATTCTCGCCCTGCGCCAGCTTCATGAGTTCGTGGATGCGCTGGGTAATAAACTGCTCGTGCTTGTAGGCCGCCTTCCACGCGTCGAGCGGCGTGCCCCACTCAGCGGTGGGTTGGCCGAGCGCCTGGAGATGGACCCTGCCGTCACGGTCGCGGATGTGGTCGAAGAATTTCATGGCGTGCTTGTACTCCTCTTTCGCCTGCACCTGCATCCACGCGGCCATTCCGTCCAGATTCTTTCTGTGAAAAAAAGCGGCCATCGAGAGGTACAGATACGCGGAGTCCAGCTCGTGTTTGATCTGCTCGTTAAATGCCTTTTCGATCTTCTCGTTTATCATGATCGCTGCCCCCTGTGTTTTGAGTGTAGAGTGGTTTTAATTTTGATAGCCAAAGCCCGATCACCTGTCAACGAGACCCTTAGCGGCTGAAAAGACCTCATCGTAGTTGGGCTCGTTCGTAATCTCCTTTACGTGCTGCGCGTACCGGACGATTCCCTCGCGATCGAGGATGAAGACTGAGCGCGCCAGCAGCCGCAGCTCCTTGATGAGCACCCCGAACGCCGTGCCGAAGCCCGCGCTCCTGTGGTCCGAAAGTGTGCGAACCCACTCGACGCCCGCGGCCGCACACCATCGCTTCTGCGCGAACGGCAGGTCCATGCTGACTGCGAGGACCACGACGTCCTGCCCGAGTTTTCCAGCCTCCTGATTGAAGCGCCGCGTCTCCATGTCGCAGACCGGCGTATCCAGCGACGGCACTGAGGTGACTATCGCGATCCTGCCGCGGAACGACGAAAGCTTTACCGGCGCGAGCGCGTTGTCCAGAAGTTCTGCATCCGGCGCGCGCTCGCCGACCTTTACCTCGTCGCCAACGAGCGTCAGCGGATTACCTTGAAATGTCACAGCCCCTTTGCGTTCGTTCATGTCGCCTCCTTACCAGTTTTCGCCTAACAATTCATAATGCGCCTGGGGATGCACACAGGCCACGCATACCTTCGGCGCCTCTGTGCCGGTGTGCAGATACCCGCAGTTGCGGCATCGCCATACGACCGCCTTGTCGCGCTTGAATACGCGGCCCGCGTCGATGTTCGCCTTGAAGTCGAGGTACCGCTTCATGTGTTGCTTCTCGGCAACCGCGATCGCATCAAAGGCATTCGCGATCTCCCCGAAGCCCTCCTCGCGCGCGATGGCAGCAAAGCCCGGGTACATCTCGGACCATTCGTTCTTTTCGCCGGCCGCTGCGGCAGCGAGGTTGTCGGTCGTCTTGCCGATGACACCGGCCGGGAAAAAGCCGCGCACCTCCACATCGCCGCCCTGCAGAAAATTGAAGAAGCGCTTCGCATGCTCGCGCTCCTGGTTGGCAGTCTCCTCGAAGATGTCGGCTATCTGGACGAAACCCTCCTTGCGCGCCTGGCCCGCAAAGTACGTGTATCGATTGCGCGCCTGCGACTCGCCTGCAAATGCAGTGAGCAGGTTCCTCTCTGTCTTTGATCCCTTTAATTCCATCTCCGTCTCCTTTCCGGCCGCGCTGGGCGTGTGCTGATTGTGATGTCCGGGATTAATACCCCATGAGTCCGCTGCGAGTCCATGCATAAAAAAACCCGCGTCGCAAGACGCGGGTTTTTCTCAACTCTTCGGTCGAAGAACCTAAGCGAGATCCTTCGCTTCGCTCAGGATAAGCCTTCGGCTTACTTGCCAGCCGGCTTCGGGGCCTCAGCGGGCTTCGGAGCTGCTGCTGGCTTCGGGGCTTCGGCCGGCTTCGGAGCGATCGTCGACGCTGCCGCGGCCTTCGGGGCCTCGGGTGCCTTCGTGACTGCTGCCGGGGCCGTGGTCTTTGCGGCCTCTGCCTTTGCCTTTGCCTCTTCGCTCTTTATGCACTCATCCTTTGCAGCGCCCAAGAGCGTCTTGCACTTCTCTGGAATCGGCTTTGCTGCTTCAGCAGCGGGCTTCGCTGCTTCAGCTGGCTTCGCTGTCGTTGCTGCCGGGGCCATCGGCTTCATTGCTTCCGGAGCCTTGGCTGCCGGAACCGCAGGGGCCGCTGCTGCTGGTTTTGCCTCTGGTTTCGCTGGGGCCGTTGTCTGGGCCTTTGCGACATAGGCTACTCCGCAGATTGCTACCGCTACTGCAATTGCTAGCATCTTCTTCATTAGATTTTTCTCCTTTTATGATTTATTCTGCCTTCTTTTCCTTTTTAACCTTCTTCGTATTCTTCTCTGCCTGCTTCTCCGTACCCTCTTCCTTCGTGACCTCACCCTTCTTCTCCTCGCCCGTTGCCTTGACCTCTTCCTTCGTGGCCGTCGGCGCCACCTTCTTCGTCTTCTTGGCGATCGTGGTCGTGTTACCTGTGGTCGTGGTATCCGTCACCTTCGTCGGATTTGTCACCTTCGTGGTATCCGTCACGTTGGTCGGATTCGTCACGTTGGTCTTCGTGGTCGTGGTCTTGCCCGCTGCGCTGGCGACATAAGCCGTGGCGCAGACTGCGAATATCACTGCGACTGCGATAGAAAGTATACGCTTCATTGTTTTTCACCTCCCTTCCGCTATTAGATTTGGTCGATACTTAGGCCCGAAAGATGAGCGTGCGATGAAATGAACATTAATATTTATTAATCTATGGTTCGATGGGGTCTTCTGGCCGCTAAAACAGGCCTATTGCGTTCTGGCGGTCGATTGGTATATGAGAGCACCATATATGCGAATCCTGGTGGTGGAGGACGAAAAGAAGGTCCAGCGCTTCTTAAAACAGGCCCTGGAGCAGGCCGGCATGGTCGTGGACACGGTTTCCGGGGTCCAGGAGCTGCTGGCCGCGCTCAAGGCGGTGGCCTATGAAGCCGTGGTGCTGGACCGGCTCCTGGGCAGGGATGACTCGCTCGACTCAATAGGCGAAATCCGCAAGAGCGCCCCTCATGCCAAGATCCTTGTGCTGAGTGCGTTGGCGGACGTGGAGGATAAGGTGAGGGGCCTCTCCGAAGGCGCGGACGACTACCTGGGAAAACCCTTCCACGTCGCCGAGCTCATCGCCCGTATCCGCACCCTAACCCGACGCGAGGCAGCGTCCGAGCACGCGGTCAAGGACAACACGGTTTCATTCGAAGACCTGAGCATCGATCTCGAAAAGCAACGCGTCTATAGAGGCGACCGCCGCATCGACCTCACCGGCAAGGAGTTCCGCATCCTCTGCCTGCTGGCGCGGCACCCGGGCCAGATTTTCTCAAAGGCCTCGATACTGGACCAGGCCTGGGACCTCAATCACTTTCCGGAGAGCAACATCGTGGAAGTCACGATCGCGAACCTCCGCGCGAAGATCGACAAGGGTTTCAAGCCGCTAATCAAGAGCCGCCGGGGCTTAGGCTACTGGCTGGGGGACGCATAAGTGCAGCGCTCATCCCTGCAATCCAAGCTTGCTGTAGCGATGTGGGTGATGACCGCGGTGAGCACGCTCACCGCCGCCATCCTCAGCGGAAGCCTGCTCGTGCGAAGCCACGTCGAATCCATACGCAAGCAACTTCAGGCCACCGGCGCTTCGCTCATGTCGCTGGGCATCTCCGATTTCTCGGAGCTCAAGGACTTCCAGTATCTCAATAACTTCATCGAAGATGCGCTGCAGATGGACAAGGTGGACAAGGCCGTTCGCGTCTTCGATCAGTCGAAGAAGTTGATCTTCACGACGCTCGGCTCGACCTACGATGACCTGCCCGACACATTGAAGGGCGAAATCAAAAAACCCGTCTTTATGACGATCGCAGGAAAGCAGCGCTCGTACGAGGGCCTAGTCATGCCCTATCAGGGGCGCGGCAAACAGAAACCTTACTTTTTGCAGATAGTCATACCGCTGCCAAAGTATTCGGAGGTGCTCGAGGACCTGTGGTGGCAGGTGCTCCTGCTCCTCGGGCTGCTCATCGGCATCTCGATTGTGCTTTCGAGAGTGCTGGCCAAGCGACTCCTCAGGCCCGTGGAAGCGGTCGCGGAATATCTTAAGGAGACGGACCCTCGCAAGGTCGAGAGATGGAAGCCGCTGGAGCTTGGCTCGCAGGGACACTACCTGCTGGCGATCGTGGACGGCATAAACCTCCTGGGAACCCGTACGCGCGAGGCGATAATCCAGCTCAGCAAGATGAGCCGTTACGTTGCGCATGAGCTTCGCACCCCGCTCACGATCCTGCAGGGCGAGGCGGAGACCGTGCTCCTAGACAAAAAGGCCGGCGCGCTGGAATGCAAGAAAGTGCTCACGAGCTCGCTCGAGGAGATAAGGCGCATGTCGGAGATCGTAAACACCGTGCTCAAGGTGGGCGAGCGGGCCAGGCCGATAACCCTCTTCAACCCGCAGCCGTTTGATCTTGCAAAATGGAGCATCAAAAATCTGCCGCGCTGGGAGCGCACGCTGAATCGGCCTATTAGATACGATCCCAGCGGCCTCGGCAGTCTCTCCGTCAACGCCGACCCGGACCTGCTATTCCGCCTGGTCGATAACCTTGTGCGCAACGTGAAAGACCACGCCCCGCTTGACGTCGCGTGCAGCATAGCGCTCAATAAACTCCCAGAAGGCGTGCGGCTCGCAGTGTCGGACGACGGCCAGGGATTGCCTCCGCATCTCGTCAAATCTCTCAACAACGAGGGCAGTTCTTCAGAGGCCGCGGGCGTGGGCCTGAATCTATGCCTTAAGATCGCCGAGATCTGCGGGCTCAGGCTGCGATTCGAAAACGGGGAGAAGAGCGGGCTCAGGGTGGAAGTCGGATTCCCCAACGTCCCTGGGCGCTGACCGGAGTTCTACCAGCTCTTGGTCCTGCATACCGTACTTCCGGTACATTCCACCGGGCACGAGTGCCACAACCCCATGCTGCGGCGGCGCGTAAGATTCTCCATGCCCAGGAAGAGATCCTTCTTTTCGTAATCCCTCGCGCGATCGGCAAACGCATTCCCCTGCTCTATCATCGTTGCGTTGACAAGCTCGCCGTCGAGATAGAGATAAATGCGCCGGATGCCGCGTTTGTCGCGCCTGCCCTGCATGCGGTCGTAGTCATAGGTCACGGTGCGGCCCAGGATCTTCTCTTCGAGGAACTTCTTTGCCTCATCGGCTCGGCAGCTCACGACCCGCGGGCACTTGCTGGGCCTGGGCGCATCGATTCCCATGAGGCGGAATGACTCGCCGTCGATATCGAAGATATCGCCGTTTTTGACCTTCGTGACCTCGCCCTCGTATGTCCCGCGGACTTCCGCTTCCTGCGCGCGCGCAGCGATGGGCAGGAGTAAAATCGCAAGCATCAAAACAAGCATCAATCTATTCATCTCGCCTCCGGCAGATCTATCTCAAAGCGCGGCTGACCATATTTTCAAGCGCACCCAAAATCAAACCAATTCAACAGCCCGCAAAAAAATGGATGGCCGAGCATTACTCATCGGCCATCCACTGTTGCCACACGGAAGCTGCTCAGAATTTCACATGAAATCCGACATACAGGCCGGCGCTCTTTATCGTGACCTCGGCCATGGCCATCTTCGTCTCGTCGCCCTTCAGAGGATTTTTCCAGGGCATCTTTTCCATAGAGATGCTCTGGCTTTCAGATCTCGACGCTATCTTTGCAGGTTGCACATTCTCCTTGCCCCTCACGAATCGGCTTCGTTGTCTCATAGAGGCCTCCCTGATTCGCCCTTAGTATACCATATAATAGGGTGGAAGACACCATCCAGAGCAAACTCCGGCACGGCGTAAAAAAAAGGCAGCCATGTGGCCGCCCTTTTCGATCGCGTGTCGAGCAAACTTACGACATGAACGGGTCGGAATTGAACGCCTTCTGATAGCGGCTGTAGTGGCCGAGCACCGTCTGCACATAGGCGCGCGTCTCTTTGTACGGCGGGACGCCGTCATGCTTCTCAACCGCACCGGGGCCTGCATTATAAGCTGCGATGGCGTTCACGAGGTTGCCGCCAAAGCGGTCGATGAGGTCTCGGAGATAGTGGCTGCCTGCCATGATATTCTGCTTCGGGTCAAAACCGTTGCGGCAGCCTAACATCTTCTGGGTAGCGGGCATGATCTGCATGAGCCCCTGGGCGCCTACCGGAGAACGGGCAGTGGCCTTGAAGTTCGATTCCGCATGGATGACCGCTGCTATGAGCGCAGGATTGAGATCAACCGCCTTGGCCGCGTCCTGGATCTCAGTGGAATACCGAACCATCGGCTCATTGGCCATAACCGCTGCCACATGCCTGCCGTAGCAGAAGCTGATGCCGTAAATCATTGAAATACCAATCAGATTCAGCGCCACGATCTTAAGTCTTTTTGTGTACGTGATTGTTTGCATATGCCCTATTAAAGCAATAACGGTGCCAAGATGGCCGTTTTAACTATGTGATTTTATTAAGTAATAATGGGGTGCGTGGACCCCGCCCACAAATCCGTGGGCTCTGCCCCCCAGGCTTGGGGGGCCAGGGCATAGCCCGCGCATAAGGGGCCTGTCAACCCAAATGACCAGATGTATATCAATTATATCAACACGTTGGGCTTATCATTATATATGGACATATGGCTTACTATTCAGGAGGAGGTACCTTGTGCGACAATCAGGCGCGGTTTTGAGCGGAGCGTATGACGAAGTGAATTCTTAAACACATTCACCCATTTGGGGACTGACCAGCGGAAAGACACCAAATGGGATGAATGTGTTAAAGAATTCGCAAGGAATAGCGTAGCGAATGGCGCCGTCGCACAAGGTATCTCCTCCTGAATAGTAAGATGTATGGGAATCAGCGCATGAGGGCCACGTGGCGTACTCCCTTGAGGTTTCGGAAGCAGCCCCCCTCCTTGAGGTCGCTCAAGGCGAGCTCAGGATCTGTGACAAGCACCCCGCACAAGGCGGACACGCCCAGGTCAAGAAGCACAGGCGAGAGTATGGTGGAGGGACCCATGACTATGACCTGCTTGCCCTTGGCCATTTCGAGCAGCCCGTCGATGGTGTGGTTGATCAGCGTCGTACCGGTGATCGCAACCACGTCGGCATGCGGGATGATGTTGGGCGCCTCGGACGCGGGCAGGTCTCCCTCGGCCGGGTCCAGCTCGAGGACCCACAGGGTCTTTACGAGCGGCCGGACGCGCTCGACAAACGGAAAATGGCCCACGACCGCGAGCCGCCTGCTCGCGGCCCGCTCCATGACCAGGTCCACTCCGCTGCGGTCGATGAGCCTCGCATGATCGGGCTCGATGAGCGAGTTGATGGCTGCAATGCCGACAGATGCCTCGGCCAGGTGGCTGGAGAGCGCATAGGCCGCGAGCTCCTTTGCCATGAAATCGGTCAGGTGGCCGTGGTTCGCGATGACGTCATGACGGCCCTTCGGCTCCTCGAGCGCATGCTTGGAAAAAGTATAGGCGAGCCCGGTTCGCCTGCTCCGCACAACCGTTGCGTGCAGATAGACCGCGACCTCGCTCACCGGCGCATCGTCGTTCAATATCTCTATGACTCGTTTTAGCACTTCGGACATATCGAACCTCTTGAACAGTGAATATACAGCCGCTTGAGGCCTTATCGCAATTATCTTTCTTGAACTATGTCATGTCTGTTGCCGAAACAAACCTGTCCATCATTCAATAGACATGACATGTCGCGATCCAAAATGTATATTCGCGACCATACATAAGGATCGATTTCATGGACTTCCCAAGACTGGAGAGATTGCCGCCGTATGTACTTGCCGAGGTGGCAGGCCTCATGCGCGAGGCGCGCCGCAAGGGCAGGGACATCATAAACCTGGGCATGGGTAATCCTGACCTTCCCACCCCTCCTCACATAGTCGCAAAGCTGATCGAGGCGTCCGGCAAGGCGGTTAATCACCGTTATTCCCTCTCAAGGGGGATCCCCAAGCTGCGCGAGGCGATCTGCGAGCGGTATCGCAAGCACTACGATGTGGCGCTCGACCCCGAGAGCCAGGCCATAGTAACGCTCGGCACAAAGGAAGGACTGGCGCACCTCGTGCTCGCTGCCACGGTCCCGGGCGATGTCGTGCTGGCGCCGAACCCATCCTATCCTATCCATTCGTATTCAGTGGTGATCGCGGGCGGCGACGTGCGGAGCGTTCGCATAGGCCCTGACGTGGATTTCTTCGAGCAACTCACCCGCGCCGTGAAGAGCACGTGGCCTCGCGCAAAGCTCTTCATAATCTCGTTCCCATCGAACCCGACCGCCCAGACCGTGGACCTCGCGTTCTTCGAGAAGATAGTCGGATTCGCGCGCGAGAACGACATAAGAATAATCCACGACCTCGCATATGCGGACCTCTGTTTCGACGGGTATCACGCCCCTTCCATCCTCCAGATACCGGGCGCTGCGGATGTGGCGGTGGAGTTCTACTCCATGTCAAAGGGCTACTCTATGCCGGGCTGGCGCGTCGGTTTCTGCCTGGGCAACGCGGAGATGGTCGCCGCACTGGGCCGCATCAAGAGCTATCTGGACTACGGCATGTTTCAGCCGATACAGATCGCGGCCACGGTGGCGCTCAAGAGCGCGGATGACTGCGTGGCGAGTATCTCGGAGACATACCGCAGGCGCCGCGATGCGCTCTGCGACGGACTCGGCCGCATCGGCTGGCAGGTCGATAAACCCAAGGCCACGATGTTCGTCTGGGCGAAGATCCCGGATCGCTTTGCAGCCGAGGGCTCGGCCGCGTTCTGCAGGCGTCTGATGGAAGAAGCTCTGGTCGCTGCATCGCCGGGCATCGGCTTCGGCGAGCACGGCGAAGGCTATGTAAGGTTCGCGCTGGTGGAAAACGAGGAGCGGATCAGACAGGCGGTCCGCGGCATCAAGGATATGCTCGAGGGATGAGAATGGAAATGAAACGCCTCCCGCCATGGCTTCTGAAGATGACCGAGCGACGCGTCGCGGTCATCGTTACGCTCGCCCTCCTCTTGCCGCTGCTCCGGCCCGGCTGCACAGCAAAGCTCGAAGACACGACCCTGACCGCCGGAGTCGCGCTATCGACCGGAGTGGAAAAGCCGTCCGGCGTGCTCATCGCAGCGATCGACGAGCGCGGAATCGACGAGCTGGGCCCCCTGCCCTGGCCGCGAGCCACGATGGCGCGCGCGATCGATCGGCTGAATCTCATGAACGCAAAGGCGATCGCGATCGACTCCGGCATCATGCGGGCGTCTACGGCAGCGGAGTCGCGCGCGCAGGGTTTGCGGGACGACAGCGGCTCCGTCGTCGCGGGATACGAATTCTACACCTCGCTCTCCGACCTGCCGCGCGGCTACGAACTTATGGGAAGCGAGGCCAGGATGGCCGAGCTGACGCTGCCGCAGTCGCCGGCGGACGATTCCCCAATGGCGGCGATGGCCGGCATCGATCTCTCCACCCTTATCCACCCCGGCATGAGGGTGAGTCGCAGCGGCTTCTCCAACATCTTTCCCGATGCCGACGACATAGTGAGGAGACAGCCGCTCGCGGTGAGGATGAAACACAAGATCTTTCCATCGTTCGCGGTCGCCGCGGCGGCAGCAGCGAAGAGCTTTACTCCGCTCGTTGCGGAAGATCCGGCTGGAAAACCGGACGGCGTGAAGCTCGGCGAGGTCATGGTCCCAACCTCGTCCGATGCCGCAATAGCGCTCCGATTCCGGGGAAGGCCCGGCTCGTTTCCCTCCGCATCGATCGCCGACATCGTCTCGGGCAAGCTCCCGGCGGAGACGGCGATGGGCAAGATCGTCCTCATAGGAGTCACAGACCCGAAGGAGGCGCCGTTCTTTGCCACGCCACTCGGGCCAATGGCGGCCATCGAAATTCAGGCGAACGCGCTCGACACCATCCTCTGCAACGGGCCGATCTTGCCCCTCACCTCCAGATACCTCCTGCTCCTCTTCGTCGCCGCCGCCGGAATCATCTTTGCCGCGATCGGCGTGCGCGCCCCGCTCATGAGGCGCGTGGCGTATTCTGCGGGTGCGATCGCAGCGATCTGGGCAGCCGCTATTGCGCTCTACATATGGCTCGGCATACTCATTCCGGCGGTGCACCTGAGCATAGCAGTAGGCGCGTTACTCATAACTACGATCGCATGGCGCGCAATCATCGTGGAATTGCCTAAGCGCTCGCGGTCCCACGCGTTCAAGATGAGGCTGTCGGAAGGGTCGCTCGCGCGCGCCATGGCCGAAATCGCCGCGATCGATAAAAAAGGAAGGGAGCGCCAGCTCACCGCATGCGCCATCGACATCAGGGGATTTGCATCGATAGCGCAACCGATGCAGGCGGACAAGCTCTGCTCGTTCATGCGCGCATACCGCATGCTCATGGCCGACGTGCTCCTCAAACACGACGCCTTCATCGACACCTGGACCGGCGACGAGTGCCGCGCCGTATTCGGCGCTCCGCTCTCAGCTGCGGAGCACGAGCTCTTTGCATGCAAGGCCGCATTCACCGCGATCAAGGTGATGACAAAGGCGCGCGAGGAGATCGAGCGAAGGTATGGGGTCGCAAAGCTCAGACTCTGCATAGGCATCGCTTCCGGATGCGCCGCGGCTGGAGAGTTGGGACCTCGAGGCGCGCAAAATTACGGCATTATCGGCGGCGCCGTGGATGCTGCGGACATGCTGCGCGCCCTCAACCGTTCCTACAGGACCTCGATACTCGTGAGCGACAGCGCGCGCATCGCCGCTGAAGGCTCCTTTGCATTCCGCCCGCTCGACCCCGTCATGCTCCCTGGCGAGGAAAAGCCCGTGATCATCCACGAGCTAATCGGCCAGACCGGCGTCATCCTGCCGCAGCTGGACGGCTACCTGGCCGGCAGGGAATGGTATCTGCGCGGCGAATTCGAAAAGGCCGTCCACGCCTTCAGCCGCGTCCTCGAGGCTCACCCGCACGACGGCCCTTCCCAGCTTTTGCTCTCCCGCGCCAGGCACCTGCTTGAGTCCCCGCCCAGGGGGCACTGGACCGGCGTCTGGGGCCAGGCCTAAAAACCACGCAACAATATCAACGAACCTGCGATAAACCCTGTAGACATTCCCATCTAATGATTTGCCATGTCCGCGGCTTAAGTGCGCGCGGGCTGCCGGAGGTCGCCATGAAGGGACGCATCGCCATTTCATTCTTTATCCTGTCACTATTGGCCGCCTGCCATGAGGCCGGCATGAGCGGCAATCCGTGGGAGAATCTCACGCCCGGATCGCCGGGGTTCAATACAAGCCTCCCGATCCCGCTCACGGGAGACGTGATATCCTGCGAAAAACACAGCGATTGCGGCGTAGTCGAGCTGGGGTGCTGCGATCACTGCAACGGCGGTTTTGCCGCGGCCGTGAACATCGAGCATGGAATGGACGTGCAGCAGAGTAACGCCGAGACGTGCGAGGAGGACCATATCTGCACGCAGATGGCCTGCGAGTTTCTCTATGCCGCATGCGAAGGCGGGCAGTGCGTCACCACGAAAGACGGGTACGATCTGTGCGATACCGATGACGACTGCGTTGCGGTCGAGCTCGGATGCTGCGACCACTGCAACGGCGGAAGCGTGATGGCGGCAAACAAGAATAGCGAGGCGCTGGTCCGGGGCACCTTCGGCGAGTTCTGCGTGGCAGAGCCGAACGGCGTGAACAAGACGATCTGCACCCTGATGGCATGCCCCGCAGAGCTTGCAAAATGCGACGCAGGACGATGCGTGACATATACGGATCCAACCTGGATAAAGCCTGTCGAAGAATAAACTCCGCTCGTCATGAAGCCACGCGAGCTCCTTCCGAATTCATATATTCGGCGGTCTGGTTGGATGTTGTCTCTCGAGGTACGTCCGCGTTGCCTCGCTGAATCAGTGTCGGCTTCGGGTCCTATCTGTCAGCACAATGTCATAAATGCACGCGAAGACCCGCGGCTGGCATCTCGCAAGCCGACACGGAGTAAAGCGCGGCTTCTGCGGCTAACGGTGGATTTCCAGCCTTCGCGGTCCCCATTGCTCGAAGCCTGCCGCGGGTCTTCGCTTGCTATGTGCTGCTATTGTTTATCCAGCGCCACCCGAATCCGACAAACATGAGCGAGGCCACTTGCACATCTCGCCAAACAACTCCCGACCAGAGTGCAAGATGGATGATCGTCAGTGACCGATTGGATATCTCTTTGACGATGTTCCGAAACAGACGATCCCGGAAGGCCGTCACTCAAGATGGATCAGGTCATCGGCTGAAGCCGCGGGCGCGAGATTCGGCTGGATCAGTTCCTGGGGATGAGGGAAAAGTCCGTTTTAGTTTAAATAACTGCTTGTTTGTCAACTTGAAGTTGACATATACGCACTATATCAAACTAGTTATTGCGTAAGGTTTGTTTTGATGCTATTATGTCAACCATGGATAGACAAAACAGAAGTAAATTAAACCAACTCTTTGAATCCTGGCCTGCAAACACGGTGGCGGCATACCCCTGGCTTGAAAGGCAGGGCGTCTCCCGGCAGCTCGTGAGCGTCTACAAAAGGGGGGCATGGCTCAAGAGCGTCGGCCGCGGGGCCTTCGCCCGGTTCAATGAAGAGGTCGACTGGACGAGCGCCCTCTATGCGCTTCAGGAGCAGTTGCATCTCCCGATACACGCCGGCGGGAAGACGGCGCTCCAACTCAAGGGGTACGCGCATTTTCTCCCCCTCGGCAAACGACCCCAAGTTTTTCTTTTCGGTTCTCGCCTGACAAAGCTCCCTTCCTGGTTTCAAAAACACGATTGGGGAGCAAGCATCGAATACCTGATGACAAATCTCTTTCCGGAGAAGCTGGAGAGCGGCTTGACGACGCACGATCTGGGCTCTTATTCCATATCCGTATCCGCTCCTGAGCGCGCCATCATGGAACTCCTCCACATTGTGCCCCAGAGGCAGTCCTTTGAGGAAGCGAGGCTTCTGATGGAAGGCCTGACGACCCTCAGGTCTCAACTGGTTCAGGAGTTGCTCGAGTTATGCCGATCCGTCAAGGTTAAGCGACTCTTTCTCTTCCTTGCGGAAGAATGTCACCATAGCTGGATGAAACAGTTGAAGACGACGAAAATAAACTTGGGTAAAGGAAAACGCTTCATCATCCAAAATGGTAGACTCGATCCGATCTACAATATCACGGTGCCTAAGGGCGCGTTTTCCGATGAACGCCGCCTGATTCAGGCGTTTCTCAACAACAGGGGACACTCTCCGGCAACAAAGCTTATGGTAGCGGAGAATGCGCGCAAAATTTCATTTGAACCCTCTCAGGGAGTTTATGCGTCCATAGCATTTTTAGCTTATGCAGATGGCAAACTTAATCGACTTGATGAACTAATTCGTAATTTCGATATTGAAAGTCAAGGCACATCAGAATTCAAAGGCAAACTTAATGAGAATTGGCTTGATAAAGTTGACGACGGCCAGGCCAAAAAAATTCGAAATGTCTCAAACGATACTATCGCGGCATTAACCGAGCTCGTTGTGGCCGATGAGCTAAAGCGACGGGGTTTCAAGATTGTTCGTCTTTCAGCTAGAGATCTTAAGAATCCGAACCCAGACATCGTTTGTTGCAAGTCAGGTCAGGACTTGAATGTGGAGGTGAAGTATATCGGGGAGCCACCTAAAACTTTTGAGTTGATTGATGCGCAACTCAGAGGAAAACAAACTCATGGATATTGGTCGGATGAAGAGGCTTCCTTCAATTACTTTTTTGCTGTAATTGCAAAGAGTGCCAAGCAATTGCAAAAATTTAAGGATGATTCCAGACAGGTATGGCTGGTGTTTGAATCGGGCATGCACACTAAAAAGCTGCGAGAATCGTTTGAAGGCCGCATTAAGCCAGGCAACTGGCCTGATAAATGGTATGAAGAAACTGACGAACAGAAAGACGTTCTTAATATGTTTGAAAAAGAAATAATCACAAGAAGTCCATCTGAATGGCTCAAAAAAATATCGACCCTTGTTTTGGCCACGATGAAAGATTGGTATCTTGAAGATATCGTGAAATATAAAACAAAGGACTTGGTCAAATGAAAACCAGCGTATTCTTCAGGCAGGCCGAGCTCCTGCTGCGCGTCCTGCCGCAGGTCCATGATGAAGATTGTTTTGCCATCAAGGGCGGAACGGCCCTGAATTTCTTCGTTCTGAACATGCCGCGGCTCTCCGTGGACATCGATCTCACCTTCCTGCCGATCACGCCAAGGGACAAAGCGCTTCGCGATATCAACGCTGCCCTGCAGGGCATTGCGGAGAGAATCAAACGCGTCATGCCGGATGCCCGGATCGAACAAGGCAAGGTGAAGAGCGGCGATCTGGTGAACAAGCTCTTCGTGGGCAAAGATGGGGCTCAGATCAAGATCGAGTCCAACGATATCATCCGCGGCACAGTCTTTCCCTGCGAAGAACGGACACTCGTCAAGGGCGCCGAGGATCTCTTCGAGCTGTCCGTAAGCGCGCGCGCCCTTTCCGTCGCCGATCTGTACGGCGGAAAGCTGTGCGCTGCCCTGGACCGGCAGCACCCGCGCGACCTCTTCGACGTAAAGCTGCTCCTGGAAGGTGGAGGAATATCAGAAGACATCCGCAAGGCCTTCGTCGTCTATCTCGCCAGCCACAATCGCCCGATGAATGAGCTGCTCAACCCAAGCCGGCAGGACATCAGGCCGGTATTTGAGAGCGATTTTAAGGACATCTCGACCGTCGAGGTCACATGCGATGACCTCGTGGCTGTTCGGGATCGATTGCCTCAGGAATTGCTGCGCTTGCTGACCAAGAACGAACGGCGGTTCCTCCTCTCCGTCAAAAAGGGCGAGCCTGAATGGGACCTCATGGACATCGAAGTGCTCTCCCGTCTTCCTGCCCTTCAGTGGAAAATTCAAAACGTCCGCAGGATGCCGCTGGAAAAGAAGAAGCGGGAGTTGAAAGAGCTCCAAAGGATTCTGAAACTATGAAGGTTGTAGTGCCTGTGTTGTCAGAAAAGCGATCGCTTTTTCTGACTCTGAATTCAACCGGGGAGTGCCCACGTAGCTGGTCGAAGACCTCGGCCGATGTTTGAAAACCCAGGCACTTGCGAGGCCTGTTGTTCAAGCGTTTCTCGAAAAAGCGTAATTCTTGATCTTAATCTGCTATCTGATCTCTAATTCTTTCGGAAAACTTCCCAGCACCTCGCAGCCCTTTGCCGTGACATAGACTATATCCTCTATCCGCACGCCGCCGACTCCTTCATAATAGAGCCCCGGCTCAACGCTCACGCAATTGCCCTTCTTCAGGATGTAATCGCGATGAGTGATGCGGACCGGTTCTTCATGCAGCTCGAGTCCGATTCCGTGGCCGGTGCCGTGGAAGAAGCCCTGTCGCCTGCCGTCCTTCTCGCCTGTTTGATAGCCGCGTTTCACGAAGAGCGCCAGTATCGCGTCGTGCACGCCGCGGCCGTTGATCCCCGCGCGCACCATCGAGAGCCCGAGCTTCTGCCCTTCTTTCACCGCCGCATACAACTTCTTGAGCGCGTCCGGCGCGCGGCCCTTGCAGAATGTGCGGGTCGCATCGCCGAAAAAGAGCGTCTTGATCGAGCGCGGGAAGATATCGACGATGATCGGTTCGTGCGGCCGTATGGGGCCTGCGCCGACGTCGTGCGGATCGATTGAATGTTTACCGCAAGCGGCGATAGTATCCGAGGCCGTGTACCCGCGTTCCATCAAGAACACGTTTATCATCGTGCGCAGCCTCTCGGAGGTGAGCGCGCTGCCGTTGCAGACGAGCCGCCTCCCCTTTATCCTGCTCTTGGCAAGCAGATCCCGCACCATCGCCATCGACGCAAAGACCGCGCGCTGCGCATCGAGCACGTGTCTTTTCTCCTCGCTGTCCTTCTCCAGGCGCGCGGGGAAGAACGGGTGCGGACCCGCCTCTATTTTGTAGCCGCGCTTCCTGAGCGCATCCACCAGCGCGAACGACATGCCCTGCGGCACCTCCAGTCTACGTATGCGCAACGAGGAGAAAATTTCGTGTATCACATCGGCCTGCCCCGGCTGCTTCTTCTTTGCCTCGGCGCGCTTCACATAGTCGTTTATCGATAAGACCCGGTGCACTCTCGCCTCGCGGCTTGCGCGATCGAACTCCAGGTCGTTCATCACCATGTATTTTTTTCCTTTATGCACGAAGAATATGAACGCATCCGGGGCCCAGAATCTCGTTGCATAATAAAGATCTGAGTTTCTTTCCGACACGTCGTAGATGAAGCGCGCTTTTGTCATCTGAAAAACCCCCTTTACAAGCATGCGTGCCTGGACTACGCTTCTCTTGCTTCTCTGAAAATCAGCGCAGTTGCCTCGCAGCAAGCTCTCGAGACCGGTTCACCACTAGATTAAGACCGCACCATCATCTGTATCGATTTCGTCGTCGCGCATGTCGCGTATCGCGCATTGCCCTTTAAGTACGGCACACGATCCACGATTTATCGCATACGCTATTTTTACATGATCAAAGGAAATTAAATGTTAAGCGCAACTTTGTCCAACAAAAATCTCCCGACAACCATGATCGTGATGGCGACCGTGGCGATGTTCCTGCTCTCATCCTGCGCCCCTTATCAGGCGC